>Ga0208566_1001991_pt1 | contig 11291 bp, 12 predicted proteins | sample PL_2010_150m_FD_184159 | JGI IMG/M metagenome (GOLD analysis project Ga0208566, IMG submission 184159) | Freshwater microbial communities from Powell Lake, British Columbia, Canada to study Microbial Dark Matter (Phase II) - PL_2010_150m... | ecosystem: Environmental > Aquatic > Freshwater >...
ACTGGGCACGCATACCAAGATCTAGCGCAATGCGGTTACGCTCTCTGCTCTGACAAATGCCTTCGCGACTGGCTTCGCATAGCCTAGGGCAGCGTAATCGATATTTATGAGATGCGCCACGCCCGCGAGGTACTGCCCCTCGAGCACCGCAACAGCGGCCTCATCATTCTTCACCGATTGCGAGAACTCAACCGTGAGCGTGGCATAACTCATAACGACGGCAATGAGACCAATATACGCGACGAGGAGGACGCCGACAGCGCCATAACACAATGAGAGAGCTGAAAATGATGGCATATGAGCGCGAAGATTATACATAGGAAAGGAGGATGTTTGCAGAATGCGCGGATTCCGCGTACGGGAGAGCGGCAGAGCGCTCGAATACGCGTAACTTCGCGCTTCGCGCACGGCGATTACGGAGCACCTCGGCGCGCGAGGGAGTGATTGGTTTTTTCGACGCTGTGCCGAGCCCAGAGAGCGCCGCATCGCGGAGCGCGTTCTTCACGATACGGTCCTCAATGCTATGGAACGAGATGACGGCGAGGCGGCCGCCCGGCGCGAGAGTGTTGAGCGCAGCGGCAAGCCCCTCCTTCAGAGCGCCGAGCTCGTCGTTCGTCGCGATGCGAAGAGCCTGAAACGTTTTGGTTGCAGGGTGTACCTTCCCTTTCCGATACCACGCGGGCACACCCGTCTCGATAGCCGCAACGAGATTGCCGGTCGTGAGTATTCGCTCCTTTGAACGAGCTGCAACTATTGCACACGCGATGGAACGCGCAAATCGCTCTTCGCCGTAGGTGAAGATGATGTCAGCGAGATCCTCTTCAGAAGAGGAGTTGACGATATCTGCCGCCGTCTCGCCACCTTCACCATAGGTCATCAAGAGTGGTTCATCGTTCTGGAACGAGAAGCCGCGCGGAGCTGCTATCTGATACCCGCTCCAGCCCAGGTCGAAGAGTATCTTATCTACTTGTCCAATGCCGAGGCGCTCGAGAATGCGTGCGAGATTACGGAAGTTGTCGTTCACTAAGTGCGCGACCGGACGATCATGTCGACGGTCAAGCGCGTATGCCTCGCGCCCACGCTCGACTGCCGCTGGGTCGGCGTCGATACCAATGATGACACCGCCCTCTCCGAGCGCTGCGAGCAGGCCCGAGAAATGTCCCGCACCGCCGAGCGTTGCGTCGACGACCGTATCGCTCGGCGCCACAGAGAGCGCTTCGAGCACTTCTTTCGCGAGTACGCTGGTATGTTGAGCTTCCATATTACTTTGTATTGCCGAGTGTTTCAGCAAACGCGTTTGCATCGCGCTCGATACTCGCGGTGTACTTCTGCCACGCCGCCGCCTCCCATATCTCAACTCTATCGGCGACGCCGACAATGACTGCCTTGCTTTTGAGCCCGGCGAAATTCTTCAAGTGATCAGCGATAAGCACACGCCCAGCAGTATCGACCTCTGCCTCCATAGCTCCAGCGAGAAAAAGGCGCGCGAGACCGCGCGCTGCGGCTGTACCACCCGCGTGCACCACGCGACCCTCCGCTTCCTTCACCCATACCTTCTTCGGATAGACCGAGAGACAATTATCAAGGCCGCGAGTCATCACGACGGCGCGGCCGAGCTCCTTCCGGAACTTTGCCGGAAGCGAGACGCGATTCTTGGGGTCTAGGGTGTGCAGATATTCGCCGATAAACATAAAAATGATCAGTGAGCGACATTGGGAGGAACAGGCCACCATTCCCACTCCTCCACTTCATCCCACTATTGAACAGTATATGCCACCTCCTCCAACTTCCCTATTTTAGTTATCCCCACCACTTCGCCCCGTCGAGTACGACGGTGCTACGCGGTGCACGGCAGCACAAAACCGGCGCGGCAGAGCCGCGCCGGTCTGGCGTAAAACCTCGTTATCGCGGGCGCATCAGAGGGAATATTTGCCCCTCACGAATGGAGACACCTTCGAGAAAACTGAAAAGCCGCTCGGAGACGCCAAAGCCGAATGCCGGCGGCATACCGTATTCAAGCGCTTCGACGAACTCAGCATCCGGCATCTGCGCTTCTTCGTCGCCCGCGGCGCGCAATTCGCCCTGTCGCTTGAAGCGCTCCGCCTGATCAACAGGGTCGTTGAGCTCGCTGAAGCCCTTGCCGATTTCCGAGCCGGCAATCATCACTTGGAAGCGTTCTACGACGCGCGGGTCTTTCGCATTTTTCTTCGCGAGCGGTTCCATATACACTGGCACGTTGATAAGGAAGCCCGGGCCCGCAAGTGTCTTGCGTATCTGCTTCCACGCAGTATCAACCAGACGCCCGATGTCAGCGCCCTTCTCAAACGGAATGTCTCTCTTCTTGAGCACTGCCGCCCAACCAGCATTCTCATCAAGCGGATCAAGTCCGTACTCTTTTTGCATCAACGCGCAGAAGTCATACGTCTGCCACTCTGCACCTAAATCAATATCAAAATCCTTTATCTTGAACACGCGCGTGCCGTACACCTCGTCGGCAATGGTGCGGTACAGGTCGGTGATCATCCCCATCCCCGCTTCGTAATCCTTGAACGCTTCGTAGAACTCGAGCTGAGTGTAGTCCTGAGCATGCTCCGCCGACATACCTTCATTGCGGAATATGCGGCCGATCTCAAATGTCTTGGGCAGGCCGGCGATCATCAAACGCTTCTGCCACAGCTCGCCAGCCGAGATGCGCAGGTACACGTCCATATCGAGCGCATTGTGATGTGTGGTGAACGGGCGCGCTTCGGCGCCGCCGGTCGTCGTTTCCAAAACCGGTGTCTCTACTTCTATAAAATCTCGTTCGAGAAGATACGAACGGATAACGTTCCAGAATTTTGAGCGCCGCTTGATGCGTTCGGCGAGATCTTTGGTAAGTAGAATGTCGAGATAGCGTTTACGAAATCGCTCGTCCTCGTCTTTGATGCCGAACCATTCATCCGGCAGAGGCCGGAGCGACTTTGCGAGCATGCGCCATCCGGTCGCGCCGAGAGACGGCATGCCGCGCTTGGTGGTGAACGCCATACCGGATACTTCAATAACATCTCCTGTATCTACGGTAGCGACGAAGAGATCATAGAACTCTTCACCGAGCTTCTCGCACTCGACGAAGCATTGCCCTTTCACCCCATCGAAGAGGTCAACGAAAAGCGATGCGCCATGTTCTCGGATAGAGAGCACGCGCCCTGCGAGCACTACCTGCTCGCTGTTTGTCTCAAGCGTCCCGTGATTCTCAAGGAAGTCATCAACCGCATGAGTACGAGCCGTACGAGCCGGGTACGCCTCCATCCCCGCCCCTTTCAGGCGCTCGATTTTCGCGAACCGTTCCGCACGCACTGTATCTAACAAAGCCATACGCACTACTATACCACCTGTTTATGCCACCTTCTCTATCGTATACGTCTGCTTGCCCGAGGGGGTCTCAAAAGTGAAGGAGTCGCCTTTCTTCTTACCCATAAGCGCATTGCCCAAGGGAGAGATGTGCGAGAGCTTCTTCACGCGCATATCCGCCTCTTCACTGCCGACGATAGTGTATTCGTGTACGTCATCACTGTCCTCCTTCTTTATAGAAACTTTTGAATTGAAACTAACTTCGTTCTTCTTCTTGCCATCGGTGACTATCTTCGTGTTCTTCACGAGCTCTTCGAGCTTCTTGATGCGCTCTTCGGTGGCGGCCTGCAGATCGCGCGCCTCTTGATACTCGGCGTTCTCAGAGAGGTCGCCGAGCGAGCGAGCATATTCCAGATTCTTCGCTATCTCGGTGCGGCGCACGGTTTTCAAGTTCTCGAGTTCCTTTACCATCTCATCGAATTTCTCCTGCGAAACAATTACCTCTGGTGCATCAGTCATAGTGAACGCATTGTACTTGACCCTCGCCAGAGCGCAACTTTTCAGGGAGTTGTTGAAGTTGCGGTGCCCCCGACATACGGAGAGTTCTCGGCGTAGAGTGCATCAAAGAATTGCTGCATAGCATTCACGGCTTGCTCGCCCGCGCCCTGTGGCCCGCGCTCAAGCACCACAGCGAATGCATACTGCGGATTGTCATACGGAAAAAACCCGACCACCCATGAATTATCATATTGATTGTGCACGCCCGTCTGCGCGGTGCCGGTCTTCGCCGCTACTTTCACATAGGGCATGTTGATGGCGCTCGCCAAAGCACTCGTCACGCCCTGTCGCATACCGGAGCGCACGACCGCGAGTGCATCTTCATCGACGGGAACCTTCGTAAAGAGCGGGGTCTGTCCGGCGAGCAGAGTCGGTGTGAATAGCTTCCCGCCGTTCGCTACTGCGGCGATAGCACGCACCATCTGTATCGGTGTCACTTGTACGGAGTACTGCCCTATCGCGGTGAAGTACGTGTCGCCGAGGTACCACGGCTCGTCGAAGGTCGCCTTCTTCCACACCGGCGTCGGGATGAGCCCCTTTGCCTCTCCCGAGAGGTCGATGCCGGTCGTCGTCCCCATGCCGAATTGCTGGTACCAATATGTAAGCCTATCGATACCCAATCCTTTCTGAGCACCGAACCCGCCGCCGACCGTATAGAAGAAGACATCCGAGGACCACGCGATAGCTTTGCGTACATCAACCAGACCAAGAGCTCGCCATCCTTTGTAGATGAACTCTTTGCCGGGGTGGTACGGGTCGGGTATCGAGAGAAGCCCGGTGTCGTTGATGACGGTGTTCGATGTGATGATGCCGTCGGTAAGAGCTCCGGCGGCAACCAATGGCTTCACGATAGAGCCCGGCGCATATACTCCCTGTATCGCATGATCGAGGAACGGGCGTCCGGGGTTGGCGTTGTAGCCATCAATAGTGCTTGCTGGCCCGCCATTGCTCATCACATTCGGGTCGTAGCTCGGATAAGAAGCGATAGCGCGCACCGCACCAGTGTGCGTGTCGAGTATGACGCCGGCACCCGCGATGAAGCCGTGAGCGCGCGCAGTATCCGCAACAGCGCGAAAGAGCGGTTCTTGGAGATCTGCGTCAATAGAGAGCTGTAGTGTTCCCCCGCTCTCAGCTCTGACAATCATTCCCTCGGAACGCACCTTGCCGAGAGCATCAGTCTCGGTAAGAAGTTGCCCGTTCTCCCCTGCAAGGAGAGTGTCGTACTCGGCCTCGAGACCGCTTATGCCAGTCTCACTCGTATCGTAATAGACGCCCTTCGAATCTTTTTTCGGGTACGAGACATAGCCAATAATCTGACTCAGGGATGGATACGGGTATCGGCGTACCGTACTACCGTCATCTTTCGTGGTGTTCTCTGCGACGACGACGCCATTCACGTCGGTGATGATGCCGCGCTCGGCGAACAACGTCCTAACCTCAAGACTATTGTGTGCGCTCTCTGAAGCGAACTCGGCTCCTTCGGTAATCTGGAGATTCCAGGTACGGGCGACAAGGATGATGAATAGGAGCGCGAGCGCTGCGGTGAGATAGAAAAATGTCCCGTGAGAGAGCGGCTTCTCGAGCCGCCCTTCGAAACGCGCTCGATCGAATGCCGGTGCATTTGATGCGTCGAGAAATATCTCGTCAGGCGCTATTTCGGGGTCTCGTCGTCGTCTCAGCAGCCAGGACATTATCTCATAGTACCCGTTCGGAGTTGACGGCGCACGAGCCCCGCGATGACCGACAAAGCGAGCCCTGAGATTGTAGCGGTCGGCCACACTCCCGAGTACGGGGTGTAATACAGCGCGTCAGCGAACAGACCGACGGCGAGCGGTACGAGCGGTTCAAAAAATGCAGCCGTGAGAACAAAGAATGCCGTGAACGGCCAAGGGAAAAGGATGGTAGAAATGAACGAGACGATAGTAAGGATGCCGTTGCGCAGGTTCATGGTGTTCATAAGGTCGTCGAGGTTGCTACAGGAAAAGAATTGCGAAATGCAACGCCAGTATCGCGCACCACGACCCACGAGAGCGAGAAAGGGTTCTGCGCCGGCATAATGAGCAGGGTGACGCCGGACGCTGACGCATCACTATCAACGCGTACCACATTCCCTATTGGTAGCCTCCCGGGCCCTGGAGCGAACACCGTGTCGCCGACTACCACGCCTGCCAAACGCGAGATAGTCGCGGTCAGGGCACCGCCACCCGCGCCGGAAATACTGAGCGATATTCCCGCCTTGCCGACCCATCCCTCCGTCTTTGCCCCCGGCGCCGAGAAGAGCGTCACCCGAGAAAAATCTCCCGTGACTGACGAAATGATGCCGAGCGGTACGCCGCCCGCGCCAAAGACCTCCTGTCCTCGCGTCACACCTGCATTCTGTCCAACATCGAGTACAAGGGTGTCGTACGGACTCGTGGGCGGACGAGCAACGACGCCTGCGAGGACTCCCGAGGACACCTTCCCTGTATTTGCATCGCCGAATAATGCGGTCAGACTCGCTTCTTTCTCTACCAACGTCCGATTCTCATTCGAAAGTGCTGCGTTCTCGCTCACGAGTTGTTCGTTGCGCGCGGCGAGTGCGGCCGTGTCGCCGAAACTATTGAAAAAAGCATGACTCGTGATGTCGATAGTCTCGGCGGCGCGAAATGCTGGTGTGAATGCCTGTAAGAAAAAATTTGGTGCTAAGAGCCGCACCAAAAGCACGAACAGAGCGAATGCGAGCGCCAGCGTCCCCCACGAGAGGTTCGCGGACGACAAGAGCGCGTTACGCTTCGCTAAGAATGTCCTCTTCATCGACAAAGAAATCTGAGAATGGCGCCGGGTCCTCGGTCACGATGCCGGCGCCCCGCACCACCGCCGTAAGCGGGTCGGGAGCGACCCGTACCGGCACCCCGAGCATCTTCGCGAGTATCTGTGGCAACCCGCGCAGGAGTGCACCGCCGCCGAAGACGGTTACGCCGTGTTGGAGAACGTCAGAAAGGAGTTCGGGCGGTGTTGCCTCGATAACCTCCTTCATCGCGTCCATAAGTGCGTCGAGCGAAGGCGTGATGGCCTCGCAAATGTGCGCATCATTGAGTAGTATCTCGCGCGGCAGCCCAGTCGCGAAGTCGCGACCGCGTACGCTCCGCGTGAGCGTTTCAGAAAGCGGCATCACCGCGCCGATGGCTATCTTCACATCCTCGGCGGTGCGCTCGCCGATGCCGAGCTTGAACTCGCTTCGCACATACTCAATAATGTTGTCATTGAATCGGTCGCCGGCGACCTGCGAGCTCTTCGATGCGACGACACCTTTGAGCGCAATGACCGCGATGTCGGTAGTACCGCCACCGATATCGAGCACCATCGTCCCGACCGCCTCAGAGACCGGAAGCTTCGCACCAATAGCACCCGCGACCGGCTCTTCGAGGATAATGGCTTCGCGCGCACCGGCGTTCCGTGCTGCGTCCCGCACCGCGCGGCTCTGCACATTGGTCACACCGGTCGGCACGCCGATAACGACCCGCGGGCCGAAGAGGCGTACGCGACCGTTCTGTGCTTTGTTGATGAGATAGGTCAGCAATTCCTCGGTCACCTCGAAGTCGGAAATGACGCCGTGCGAGAGAGGGCGCACGACGCGAATATGCGCGGGCGTCTTGCCGAGCATTACCTTCGCCTCCTTCCCTACCGCGACGACCTGATGTGTCTTATCGTTGACCGCGACGACCGAGGGCTCATTGATGACAACGCCCCGCCCACGCACATAGACGAGCGTATTGGTGGTCCCGAGGTCTATCGCGATGTCGCTACTGAAGAGAGCGTTTTTAGAAAACCGAGCCATATTTACTTCGCGAGGAGTTCCGCTCGCGACTTCTTTTCAACCTTTCCCGTTGCGCGCTCTACCACCTCGAACTCGCCTGTCGCGACCGCATCCTTACCGACGACGATGCGCGTCGGAATGCCGAGCAAATCGCTCTCCGCGAACTTCTCACCCGCGCGTGCATCGCGGTCGTCATACAACACTTCGACTCCGGCTTTCACTAAGTCGTTGTAGAGCGCGTCCGCAGTCTTAGAAACCTCGTCATCGTCATGCCCGAGCGATACGAGATGCACCGCAAACGGCGCAACACTCTCCGGCCAGACCATTCCTTTTTCATCCGCAAACGTCTCGACGATAGTGCCCACGAGGCGTGACGTGCCGAAACCGTAGCACCCCACGATGGGCGTCTGATCTTTCCCCTCTTTATCTTTATACGTAAATCCGAAGGCTTTTGGATACTTAGTGCCGAGGTCAAACACATTACCAACTTCAACCGCCCTTGCTGCTGTGAGCTCTCCTTTCCCGCACTTTGGGCACACATCACTCTCAGCGTTCTTCGCGACTTCCACATTCGCGCAGTGCGTACACTCACTACAATAAAGAATGTCATCCTCCCCTGCCTCCGAAAGCGCCATAAACTCATAGGAGAGTTTCTCCGAGAACGCACCTCCTGAAGCCTCGGTCACCTTCGCTTCGAGTCCGCAACGTTTGAATGCCCTCAGATAGGACGCTTTTACGATTTCATAGAACTTCTCAAAATCTTCCTGCGTCTCGTGGAAGCTGTACATATCTTTCATACCGAATTCTCGGCCACGCATCACACCTGACTTCGCACGGAGCTCGTCGCGATACTTCTGCCCTATCTGGTAGATGGCGACCGGCAAGTCCTTATATGAAAGCGCGTACTCTTGTGCAATTGGCGTCACAATCTCTTCTTCGCTTTGTCCGAGTGCGTACTCTTTCTCGGTACGACTTTGTATTTTGAAAAGCACGTCAACGGCGTCCCAGCCACCGGTTGTCTTCCAGTTCTCGGATGGATGGAGTGTCGCCATGCGAATCTCCTGTCCGCCGATAGCGTCCATCTCTTCGCGAATGATGTTCTCTACTTTCGTGAGCACGCGGAGCCCAAGCGGCAGGTACGAATACACGCCCGCCATTTCTTTATGGACGAAGCCACCGCGAATAAGCAACTGTGCGTTCTTCGCGACCTCGTCGCTCGGCGCCTCACGGCGGGTCTTGGTAAAAAGCTTCGATTGCCTCATGCGCCACAGTATACGCCCCCCACGCGTACTGGGCAAAAGCGCCTTCTATCCATTTGAAATAACAAAAGAATTATAGGTTCCGTCTGTTTCTAAGAATTCCTTCATCTTCCCCATATGTTCGGCGTAAAGATGCTTTCTCAAGTTGAAACTCCGTGCATGACTGAAATGTCCATAATAAGAATTGAACATCGGTAAAACGCTCTCTGCCAGTTCCTTTTTATCGCACACGGCGCTTGCGACATAGGCAAGAGAAATTTCATGAAGTCTTTTCTTGCACCGCCTGACCACCTTTTGCCGCACCAGCGTATAATTCGGCTTTATAAAATACCCTAGGAAATCGACTCCTTTCCGTGTTTCCTGCAGCTGTATCTTATTTCGATTTATCTTCAGACCAAGCACTTCATTCAAAAAAGTATTTATCGGGACAATGAGCTTCCGTATCGTCTCACTACCTTCCCCAGTGATGATGAAATCGTCCACATATCTGACATACCTCTCGATACCGAGCGTAGCTGTCGCGAATTGGTCGAGCTCATTCAAGTACACATTGGCGAAAAACTGGCTCGTGAGGTTGCCGATAGGCAGACCCTTCCCTTCTGAATAAAAAAGCGATTTGTGCCTTGGTATGAGCAATTTCTTATCCGGATTGCCTTTATACAGATAATTCGTGGTCGGGTCATGGAAAATAATCTTCCGTGCGAGCCACAGTACTTCTTCTTCCCACACTCTATACATAGATTCTTGCACATCGCCCGAAAACTTTCGCCTAGATTCATAAATCTTATTCTCTACGAGAGAAAACAGTATTCCTTTGTCTATAGAGCGGAAGAAGCTTTGTACATCGAGTTTCAGATATGCGCCTCCTCCGACAACATTCTTCACCTGCCGTATATCTTTTCGAAGCTGATCGACCGCCTTGTGCGTCCCCTTACCTTTGCGATTAGCATAAGAGCGAGAAATGAAACCGACTTCAAACATGCCACTTATTTCATTACAGAGAAGATGGTGGACGATTCTATCGCGGAAATCAGCAGCGAAAATCTCACGTGGAGTCGGATGCGTAGCGATGAAGCAGATATGGCGAGAGATCTTATACTTCCGGCTCGTCAGGTCGTCAAGAAGCGACATAAGATTCTTCTCGCGATGCAATTCGAATTCAAGGGCGTTGACGGTGTTTTTCTTGCCTTTCTGGCATTCTTTGTACGCTTTGAAAAGTTTTTCTAAGGTGAAGATGGTTGTCATGTGAAAGGAGATTATCTGAAGATTATTTTTGGTTGTCCACAAAGAAGAAGTTGCTAACTTAGCCTCACAGGAGTATAGTATTTCTGATCGAAAGATCGCTAAATCCGTAGCTTGGGGGCCTCGCAAGGGGTCCCCTTGGCTTTTTAGGTGACGGTTTTATCCCTTATCGAATCGGGTAATTCTTTAGGCCAACAGATAAATTCTTTGATCTTCTTGATCTCGAAGACCGGAATCATAAGGTCCGAAAGTTCTCGTGAGACTCTTCCTGCTGTTGCAAACAGAAACACTTTCTTTCCATCCTTGATGATGGCTTGTATCGGATCTACAAAGTCACTATCACCGCTCCAAAGAATAAACTGTCGTGTCTCCCCTTTTGCCAAATCGAGAAACATGTCTCTTCCGATCTCCACATCGAAATTGCATTTCTTGTCGATGATATGCATTATTCCCTGTTTGTTGAGATTTTCGAGCTGAGCGTTCAAATACTCTATCGTCTCAATCGTGAGAACGGATAAAAACGGTTTCTTGATGAATGGCTCTAGAAGGGTCGGGGAATTCTTCGGCACGCTCGAGGTATCGATTGAATGAGGCATTATCTTTACTAATTTCGTCTCGATACGGTATCCATATCCCCTAAGGTCGGAGATGTCCTCTTCAGATTTTAGATTTCCGTCGAGCGTTCCCGTATAGAGGGAAACCGACCGTATGGTATCGAAAGAATCAAAAAATTGTTTGAGACGTTTTGCACTAATATGCCAACCAAGTTTGTCTTGCCAATGAATAACGTTTTGCCAGTCAATGTAAACATTCGTGGGAGTTGAAAACATATTATCGACCTCCTTGAGGATATTAGGAAAGACGGTAGCTAATTTTCGAATACGATCCGTTTTCGGAATAAACATTATGATTTAGTTTACCATTGTCATGTATGTGCTCGGCACATTAGGAACAAGCTGAGGGCTGGAGGCGGGAGTGCTCTGACACAGCGAACGTAGTTGCTATTAGCCTTACCGTTGTTGTTCGCGTTGCCGTTGTTGAAGTTCACGTTCATGGCGTTGGTGTAGTTAGCGGGGTAGGTAGTACTCGACCAGTAGTTGTTACTC
>Ga0208566_1001992_pt1 | contig 11284 bp, 7 predicted proteins | sample PL_2010_150m_FD_184159 | JGI IMG/M metagenome (GOLD analysis project Ga0208566, IMG submission 184159) | Freshwater microbial communities from Powell Lake, British Columbia, Canada to study Microbial Dark Matter (Phase II) - PL_2010_150m... | ecosystem: Environmental > Aquatic > Freshwater > Lake...
ATGAACGTCTCTCTCAAGGATGTGGTCAATATCGGCGCCCAGTTGAAGAGCGGGGAGATCCGCGTGAAGAGCGTCGTGGACAGCCTCAACGATGAAGACGGCATCGTCGAGGAAGACACGCATCGGAAACGGGTGATCAAGCTGCTCGACAAAGTTACGGTCTATGACGCCAAGAACGATGTGATTCGAAAGAAGCTGAACGTGAAAGGGCTCAGCCCGCTGGAAAGGCAGAAACTCAAAGAGGATCTGGTCAAAAATCTCCTGAATATCGTTAAGATCTGCCGGAAGGTCCGATTCAGCAAGCGACAGATCGACCGGATGGTCGCCAATCTCCGCGTTTATCTGAACGAGGTGGAGCAGGCGGAAGAGACGGTCCGCCGGTGCAAGAAGGAGACGGGTCTTTCGCTGGCCCAGTTGGAAGAGGCCTGGGCGAAGATGCACAAGTCCGCCAGAAGCGCGGAGCAGGCGGCCAAAAAAGCGCGGGTATCCTTGACGAAATTGAAATCATGCGAGAAGATCGTCCTGGAGGCCAACCGCCGGTTCAAGAGGATCGCCCAGGAGACGGGACTCTCCATGACAGCCCTGAAAAAGGCGATGGTGGTCATCGAAACCGGGATAAGAAAGGCTGATATCGCCAAAAGAAAACTGGCGGAGGCGAATCTACGTCTTGTCGTCAGCATCGCGAAGAAATATCCGAACCGGGGCCTCCAGTTCTTGGATCTGATCCAGGAAGGGAATATCGGGTTGATGAAGGCGGTCGATAAATTCGAGTACCAGCGGGGCTATAAATTTGGCACATATGCTACATGGTGGATCCGCCAGGCGATCACACGGGCCATCGCCGATCAGGCCAGAACGATCCGCATCCCCGTCCACATGATCGAGAACATCAACAAAGTCATCAGAACCTCCAGGTCTCTCGCCCACGAGCTGGGACGAGAACCCAATCCCGAGGAAATCGCAAACAAGATGGAGTATCCGCTGGAAAAGGTCCGGGAGGTCCTGAAGCTTGCGAAAGAACCCATCTCTCTTGAGACGCCCATCGGGGAGGACGAGGACAGCCATCTTGTCGATTTCATTGAAGACAAGAAGATCATGTCTCCCTCGGAGGCTACGATCAGTCTGGATATGGCGGAACAGACCCGGAAGATCCTGTCGACCCTGACGCCACGGGAGGAAAAGATTCTCCGTCTGCGTTTCGGGATCAGCGAGCGCGGAAATTACTTGGCGGAAGAATCCAGGGAGTCTTTGGATCTTAGCCAGGAAAGGGCGAGACAGATCGAATCGGGCGCGGCACGAATGTTGAGAAATCCGGCGCGGTGGCGTATTCTGAAACCACTTCTAAAAGAATTTGGCCCGTCACCATCGGACAAGACCATTATCATTGCTACAACGAATAATGTCACCGTTGATGGGTATGAAGAGGCTAAGGTCGGGCTCAACGCTTATCGGAAGAAATAGCAATGGGCGTTGCCTTCGGCTTAAAATGTGCAGTTTTGGGAGGGTGGTTTTTGGGATGGCTTGGGGCTCCACTCCTTCCTGAAGTCAAGCGTACGGTGATTTTGACGGTAATGCTTTGTTTCAAACGGCATTCAATATCTGATGACGTACTGAATAATATCTCTTGACTTTGTTGGGAATGAGCCTACTCTATAATCAACATGTTAATTGACTTATAAAATTGAATAATTGTCCTTCCCATATAGGAAAGTGAAAAATGACTTAGAAGCCCTGTCTGTTATGATCTGACGGGGTTTTTGTTTTTTAAAGGGCTTAAAAACAAGGACATTGAATTGCAATTAATCTTCATTAGTACTGAACTCTTGGAATGTCGATAGAGGGGGAGATACGGAAGAGTTACTGAAACAACGACATTATGAAAGGCATGATCGATGAAAGCAGAGATGGAAGGGAAGATCAAGTACGGGGCTTGGGGGCTGATTTGTGGGGCAGTTATCGCGATGATCATCGGGTTTGCGTGGGGTGGCTGGGTAACCTCCAGCACAAACCAGAAGATGAGTGGCGATGCGGTCTTGGCTACCAAGGCGACGATCTGTGTCGCCCAATTTATGAAAGATCCAAGCAAACTTAAAGAATTGGAGGCAATCGAAAGCTATAAACGATCCGAATTCATTGAAAAGGGTGGATGGGACAAAATGCCTGGGCAAAAAGAGGCCAGCTCGGGTGTGGCCAACGCATGTACCACAGGGCTTGAAGTTCTTATCAAGAAATAGGACGAATCAATATAGGCGGATTAAAGATGCCAGAAGGAAAAGTGAAATGGTTTAATGATACAAAAGGGTTTGGTTTTATCGAGCAGGACGGTGGTAAGGATCTATTCGTACATCATTCCGCGATCCAGGGAGAAGGTTTTAAATCGCTGGCGGAGGGTGAGCGTGTCAGTTTCGATGTTGTCCAAGGCGCTAAGGGTCCTGCTGCTGAGAATGTTCGCAAGCTGTAAGGACCTTGTTTGAGGGGCGTTGATCTGCGACCCGGCATATTCCCTTTCAAGTTATATAGGGAATATGCCGATAATAAGATCAAACTGACGAGATACTGCGATGCGCGTATTGAGTCTATTCTACTGGATGTTAACGAAATAATGATCATAGGGTCTTCGTGGTGATTATCACCCTTATAGACCAGATCTTAAATGATGGACTCCAGTTGACAGACAAGACGGCATAGGCGGCTCTCGTCTCTTTTTTTACCAAAAGAAATCATCTTTCCTTTATTGGGACCCAGATTACTCCTGGGATGAATACATCCAATCATAACGCATCGTGAAAAAAAGGCGTGCAGGAGAGGTCTGTCTGAATTGTACTCAAAAATGCCTTCTTGACGGGTGACTTGACCAAAAGGTGAGCCTATTTCTCTAAATGACGGACACCGCTCCACCTCCCTTTCCCAACCGCATCGCCAGCCCCTGCTTTTTGATGCATAATATCGGCACGTTCGTATTGATAGTTTGCTTTTCTTGTGCTATTCATATCGCATGCGGAAAAGCAAATTCCTACCAGTAATGCAGAAACCATCCGGCACCCGCAAAATTGCGTTCCTCGGCGATTATCTGCCGAGGAAGTGCGGCATTGCAACATTCACAACAGATTTGCGTTGTTCGGTGGCTCTGGAGTTTCCGACTACGCAGTGCATGGTCGTTCCGGTCAATGACATCGAGGGCGGCTATGAGTATCCACCTGAGGTGCGGTTCGAGATCGCGGAACAGGAGTTGCCGTCCTACCTGCGCGCAGCGGATTTCCTCAACATTACGGATGTGGACGTCCTCTGCGTGGAGCACGAGTTTGGCATCTACGGCGGGCTGGCGGGCAGTCACGTGCTGGCACTGCTGCACGAGCTGCGAATGCCTATCGTAACCACGCTTCACACAATTCTGCGCGAGCCTAACCCTGATCAGCGGCGCGCGATGCGCGAATTGATCCGGCTTTCCACGCGGCTGGTGGTTATGGCTGAAAAGGGCCGGGAGTTTCTGCTCGATGTCTATCAGGCGCCGGCGGACAAGATAGACCTCATTCCGCACGGCATCCCCGACATGCCTTTTGCTGACCCTAATTATTTTAAAGATGAGTTCGGCGTGGCGGGCAAACAGGTATTGCTCACGTTCGGGCTCCTTTCGCCAAACAAGGGCATCGAGTACGCCCTGCGCGCGCTGCCGGGCATCATCACTGAATTTCCCAACACGGTTTTCATCGTGGTGGGCCAGACGCACCCTAATCTTCTGCGCGATGAGGGTGAGTTTTACCGATTGAGCCTTGAGCGGATGGCCAAGGACCTTGGAGTGCAGAAGCACGTTGTATTCTTCAATCGCTTCGTCGAGTTGGACGAATTAATGCGGTTTATCGGCGCGGCGGACATTTACCTCACACCGTATCTTACTGAGGCACAAATTACTTCGGGCACGCTGGCCTATGCGTTCGGCGCCGGCAACGCAGTGGTGTCTACGCCCTACTGGTACGCGCAAGAACTACTGACCGCAGAACGCGGCAAATTGGTGCCGTTCCGCGACGCAGAGGCCATCGCGAGCGCCGTCATCGACCTGCTGCACGACGAGCCGCTGCGCTATTCGATGCGTAAAAATGCCTACCGGCTGGGACGCGATATGGTGTGGAGCCGCGTGGCACAGCTTTACATGAAGTCCTTCGACCGGGCGAGCCGAGATCACAGCTTCGTGGAACGAAAGTCATCACCCATCAAGACGCTTGATGAGCAGCCTGGGCAGTTGCCGGCTCTGAAGCTCGACCACTTGTATCGCATGAGCGATTCGACCGGCATCTTTCAGCACGCCAGCTTCACCGTGCCGAATTTTGCCAAAGGCTATTGCACGGACGATAACGCCCGCGCGCTGTTGCTGGCGCTGATGTTGCAACAGTCGGGGAATAATTCGCAGCTCATCAACGAGCGGGGCGCCACCTATGCCGCGTTTTTGAACCACGCCTTTGACCGGACGAGCCACCGGTTCCGCAATTTCATGAGCTTTGACCGTTGCTGGCTGGAGGAGCACGGTTCCGAGGATTGCCATGGTCATGCGCTGTGGGTGCTGGGGCTGTGCGTAGGGCATGCGGGCCATGGCAGTTTTCAAATGCTTGCGGTGGAACTGTTCGAACAGGCCCTGCCCGTTGCCGCCGAGTTCACATCGCCGCGTGCGTGGGCGTTCACACTCATCGGCATTGACGAATACCTTCGGCGTTTGAGCGGCGACCGGCGCGCGAACCAGATTCGCGAATTGCTCACGGCCAAACTGCTGCAGCGCTACGCCGACGCCGCAACCGAGGACTGGCAGTGGTTTGAAGACGTGGTCTCCTACGCAAACGCCAAGCTGCCGCATGCGCTGATTCTCAGCAGCCGAGGTATGAACATGTTAGCGCCGATGTGATTGTCCCCCCCTTCGGCGGCGGGAGATGCCCTTGGGGGCGGGGGAAGTTGGTGATGAGGCGCAGGTGTCCATTGATGAGTCATTGGGCAAAAAACGGAGGTATCCATTGCCTGTAAGTGTATGACACATCAGGGCGTGCAGGGGCATTTTGTTTTTCGGGGTTGTTATTTTATTCGATAGCTGTCTCCTTTGATTTGTACCAGCGTACCATGATGGATGAGGCGATCGATGGCGGCGGAAGCGAGGGTATTGTCGTTGTTCAGGATGTTTCCCCAATCTCTGAAAGCGCGGTTGGTGGTTACGATAACGGAACCACATTCGTACCGGTCAGAGATGACCTGAAACAAGAGTTCAGCGCCCTGCTTGTCGATGGGAAGATAGCCTAATTCATCGATGATGATGAGCTGGGGGGATTTGTATAGTTTCAGAGTTTTGAGGAACGAGTTGTCTGCCAGAGAGGCGGACAGATGGTTGATGAGATTCATGGCGGTGGTGAAGATGGTTTTGCAGCCTTTTTGGCAGGCCTGATAACCCAGAGATAGGGCGATATGGGTTTTCCCTGTGCCGGGAGGCCCCATGAGGATAACGTTTTGTTGCTGGTCGACGAACTGGAGGTCGAAGAGGGTAAGGACCTGTGATTTATTGATTTCTTTAGGGAAGTTGAAGTCGAAGGCGTCGATGGTTTTACGAGTTGGGAAGGCGGCTTGGGCGATCCGTGCTTTGATGAGTTTTTGTTTGCGCAGGGCGATTTCCTGTTCGGTAAGGATCAAAAGGACGTCAGCGGGAGAGAGGTTGTTTGTGGCGGCCTTTTTGAGGGTTTCATCAAGGATGGCCTCCATGCCCCTGAGATGGAGGTTCTGGAGTTGTTCTTTAAGCGTTTGAATCGTCATCGTCATGCTCCTTATCGTTGCAGTATTTGTCGTAGATTTCAGGGTTTCTTTCTTCGACCGATGTGGATCGGATCAGCTCGGGGTTGATCTTTGAGGAGGGTGTTCCCGGAGGTTTTGTTTCGGCCCGTTTTCTTCGGTTGGCATGGATGATGTTCTGGAGGTATTCGTAACCAAAGGCACGGTGTTTCATGGCCTGTTCTATGGCGGCCATGACCTCGGTTTTTCCGAACAGGTCCCTGAGCCCGATGATTTTTTTGAGTTGATGGGAGATATGGAGTTCCGTTTTGGTCATGGCCTCGAGATATTGTTTTGCTGATTCCCCCATGCCAAGGATCGCATCCCGGTGTTTGAAGGTGGCGCCATGAGGTCTTGCGGCCAGTAGCCCCTGCACATGCGCGGGGTTTTCGATGATCTGGTGTTTTTGATGGGAACGGGCGTGCTGGGCGATCATTTGCTCTTTGTCATAGACGGAGACGAACTGTTCATCGGCCTTGAGGGTGAGGATCATGGCGGCATGGGTAAAGGGGACGCTGTAGCGGTTGGTGTCGAAGAAAACCAATGCCTGTGAGGTGCTCTTTACGGAACAGACGATGCGGGTGTCGTAATCGATTTTCGGCAGGGGAATCAGGAGGGATTGTTCTTTTTCCCGGAAGAGATCGATCGGTCTGATTTTGGTTGTTCCGTGAATGCGGCCGTTGGCTGTATGGTCTGTCCATAGGGTGGCCTGCTGGTTGCAGTCGGTGAAGGAGGCGAAGGTTCTGCCGGCGAGGAAGTTGTTTTTGACGTATTTCACGGCATTTTCCACGCGCCCTTTTTCGTGGGGGCTGCGGATGTTGCAGACGGAGGGGTCGAAAAGATGATGGGCGGCGAAGTCGAGGAATCGGCGGTTGAACTGGATATTGGGGCCCAGACGGGTTAGGACGACGCTTTTCAAATTATCATAGCGGATCTTTTTGGCAACCCCCTGGAAGTAATGAAAGGCGTGGAGGTGTCCGGCCAGGAAGTTTTCGAGGATCTGGGAAGGGAAAAACTCGATATAGAGCATCTTGCTGAAGGACAGGACCATGAGGAAGCAGTATAATGGCCTGTCGCCGATTCTGCCGGCGTAGGCCCAGTCCACCTGAGCTTCTTCTCCGGGCAGGGTTTGGATATGGAGAAAGGCTTTCTTTTGAGGCCTGATGTTTCTCAGACTGGTTCTCAGGATGCTGATGCCGCCGGGATAGCCTGCCTTGTGGATTTCTTCCTGGATGCGCACGGCGCTCATCCGGGGATAAGACGAAAGGAGCTTATCGATCTTCTCCCGGAAAGGGTCGAGTTTGGATGGTCGCGGCCCTGGATTTTTACGATCCGGATTGTCCTTTTTGAGGGCGCGGCGAACGGTCTTGGGATCAAGGTTCAGTTCCCTGGCGATGGCCTTCTTGGGGAATCGTTCGGCAAAGTAGAGATGGCGGATGTAGCCCCATGTTTCGATATTCATGCGATGACCTCCTGAATCTTTCTGATGTAGGCGAGGGATCTTTGGCGCTGTCGGAGGAGCCGTTCTTCGGGGGAGAGAGGACTGACCGGCTGAGGCGGCAGGGCAAGAACCTGGTATACGGGCGAACGCCAGGCGATCAGAGCCCTTTCCGAGAGGTTTTCTCTGGCCTCGCCCAGAGAGGCGAGATCGATCTTCAGCAGGGAACAGATCCGGTCGTCATGATAGAAGCTCAATCCCTGACGATCGGAAACCGCGACGAGAAAGAGATAAATCAGGATTTCCTCTCGGGACAGATCGCGGATGAATCCGCCGGAAATAAATCGGTGATCGATCCAACTGAAGGAGCCCGTTATCTTCCTGATCCGGTCATGATCGACGAGCCATCTTGCATCCATAGGCGTCACCTCCGTGTTTGATGGCGCCATTGTCACGAAGAGGGGAGGAAAAATCCATCTCGGCTTGTATAGCAAGACAGGGAAAATGCATGAGGCGAGACAGAATGAACGTGATTTCGAGAGGTTTCAGGATGAACTCGTCTTGTATATCAAGATGGGAAACTGTGGAGATGCTCTTTGATTGCTCTACGATTTCGGATGGTTGTCTATTCAACTTGGCTTGTATATCAAGACGGACTTTTCTTTGGCGGTCCCGGCGCTTCTGGGCGGCCCGGTTCTTTTGGATATATTCCGGATGATCCTGGCGATATTGCTTCAAGTATCCGGAATGCTCATCGAGTCACACCTTGACGCGAGGATAATCATTTTGGGTGCACTTGGAATTGTTCCGACGCCAGCGGGCATCGCTGTTCCGCTTATTGGTCCGCTGACATTCGGGGTCACCGCAGGTCTTCTGGCGGTCGCCCAACTTCCGGTGAGGTAGAAAAGAAGCGGAACAGATGCAGCATGTTTTCCTTTTCCCTTGCATAGTCGCCCCCTGATTGGTGACGACAAAGGAATCAGAAAAACCAGAGGAATCAAAGGACAAACAGGAATCAGAAAGCAATAAAAGCGTTATCTGTCTGTCTGGAAGAAAATGCAGAACAACACAGGAGGACTACAACATTGCTGCTAAGGAGGGATATTCAAACCGGTGTCCCCACGAGGAACGCATCCTGCTCCAAACGGTCGCCCGCGCCATCGTCACCGACAGCCGGGGGATGCTGGCGGACCAGATCAACCGTAGGAGCCTGGCGGAATCAACCGTGCCACTCTTTACGCCGACCCGTACTGACCGTGCCGAAGCCCCGGCAGTTGTCGCCTTACCCCGCCACGATCTGCTGTTTTTCAACGGACTCGGCGGATTCACGCCTGATGGCCGCGAGTACATCATTACAACAACGCATGATCAGGTGACGCCGGCGCCATGGGTGAATATCCTGGCGAATCCGCACTTCGGAACCGTCATCTCGGAGAGCGGCTCTGCCTACACCTGGGCCGAGAATGCCCACGAGTTCCGCCTCACTCCCTGGTACAACGATTCCGTGAGCGATGCGAGCGGGGAAGCGTTCTACCTCCGCGATGAAGAGCGCGGCCACATCTGGTCTCCCATGCCGCTGCCCAGCCGTGGGGCGACGCCTTACGTCACCCGGCACGGATTTGGCTACACCGTCTTCGAGCACACAGAGCGCGGCATTCGCTCCGAGGTATGGGTTTACGTGGCTATGGACGCATCAATCAAGTTTACGGTATTGAAGGTAAGAAACGAGGCAGGCCGATCACACCGGCTCTCTGCTACCGGATATGCGGAATGGGTTCTGGGAGATCTGCGACCCAAAACGACCATGCACGTGATCACCGAAATTGACCCCGTCACCGGAGCGTTTTTCGCTCGGAACCCTTACAATACGGAGTTCCCCGCCCGGACTGCCTTTTTCGACGTGGACGAAGCGACCCGGACGGTAAGCGGCGATCGGACTGAATTCCTGGGGCGCAACGGCACGCTCGCGAGTCCGGCCGCGATGACCCGGTTGCGGCTCTCCGGCAGGGTAGGGGCTGCCATGGATCCTTGCGCCGCGATTCAGGTTTCCTTTGAACTGGCCGACGGGCAAGAACGTGAAATCGCCTTCAGGCTCGGCGTAGGGCGGGATGCCGAGGACGCCGGCAACCTGGTGCATCGTTTCCGGGGATCTGACGCCGCGCGTGGCGCGCTCGAAGCGGTCTGGCAATACTGGCAACACACGCTCGGTGAAGTGAACGTGGAAACGCCCGACCAGTCCCTCAACGTTCTGACCAACGGCTGGCTCTTATACCAGACGCTGGCATGCCGCCTGTGGGCGCGCAGCGGATTCTACCAGTCCGGGGGCGCCTTCGGTTTTCGCGATCAGTTGCAGGACTTGATGGCGCTCATCCACACCGAGCCGCGCCTCGTACGTGAGCACCTTCTTCTTGCCGCAGGCCGCCAGTTCCCCGAGGGAGATGTACAGCACTGGTGGCACCCTCCTCAAGGCCGCGGCGTGCGCACACACTGTTCCGACGATTACCTCTGGCTGCCGTTGGCGATGTGCCGCTACGTCCGGAGCACCGGGGATTACGGTGTATGGGATGAGCCTATCCACTTTCTCCAGGGCCGCCCGATAAACGCGAACGAGGACTCCTATTACGATCTGCCCGGCCGATCTCAAAAAGCGGCCAGTTTGTATGAACACTGTACAAGAGCCATCCTGAGAGGTCTCAACTATGGCGAGCACGGATTGCCGCTCATGGGCTCCGGCGACTGGAACGACGGCATGAACATGGTGGGCGCAGAGGGGAAAGGCGAAAGCGTCTGGCTGGGTTTTTTCCTGTATGATGTGCTTATGCAATTCACTGAGGTTGCCCGCAGGCGCGGCGATCACCCCTTCGCCGAACGGTGCAGGGCAGAGGCGGCTCAGATGCGCCGGAACATCGAGCAGCATGGCTGGGATGGTGGGTGGTACCGCCGCGCTTACTTCGACGACGGCTCGCCGCTTGGGTCGATGAGTAACCCCGAATGCCGGATTGATTCGATTGCGCAAAGCTGGTCTGTTCTCTCCGGCGCAGGTGATGCTAAGCGCGCGCACATGGCCATGGAGGCGGCGGATCAGCGCCTTATCCCCCGGGACCAGGCGCTGATCCAACTTTTGGACCCGCCCTTCGACAAGTCTGATTTGAATCCCGGCTACATAAAGGGATACGTCCCCGGCGTACGGGAGAATGGCGGGCAATACACCCATGGGGCGATCTGGATGGCGATGGCCTTCGCTCAATTGGGCGACAGCCGGCGTGCCTGGGAACTGATGGCCATGATCAATCCGGTGAACCATGCGCGGTCTCCCGAGGCGATGGCAACGTACAAAGTGGAACCCTACGCCGTCGCGGCTGACGTCTATGCGCTCTCACCGCACACCGGCCGTGGCGGATGGACGTGGTACACCGGTTCGGCCGGCTGGATGTACCGGCTGATCATGGAATCACTCCTGGGGCTCCGGCTTACGGTGGATAGACTGAGTTTCGCACCGCTCCTCCCGGCGGATTGGGAGGGCTTCACGGTGCACTACCGGTATCGGGAAACGGTCTACCACATCGCCGTTCTGCGCAGGCAGGTTGGCGATGGCGCAACGGGTGTGACCGTCGACGGCGCCCCGCAACAGGACACAACGATTACCCTTGTTGACGACCATCAGGAACACACAGTCGAGGTGAGAATACCCGCCCCGCCGCTATCAGCGTGAAAATTTCTCGATGATTCCCTGGTTTCAGGTGACGTCATAAACCTTGCTGGATGAAATGATGACTGCTTATAAAATCATTGACAACCCGTGGTCAATGTGTTCTTCTAATTTCGCTTTTCGTATTTCGTAGTTGTATTAGAAAAATAAATCTGTCCCCTTTCTTGCTTTCTTTGCTAAAATATATTTTACATCTTGCCAGTCTCGTTTCTTTTTTCCCATCAAGACACTATGACCACAATAAGGATATCTGCTCAGCTCTGTAAGATCAGAAACGATTTTAGCTCTGATTGGGTTCAAGTGGATATGTCTGACTAATTCACTTATTGACATACAAGAGA
>Ga0208566_1001994_pt1 | contig 11279 bp, 7 predicted proteins | sample PL_2010_150m_FD_184159 | JGI IMG/M metagenome (GOLD analysis project Ga0208566, IMG submission 184159) | Freshwater microbial communities from Powell Lake, British Columbia, Canada to study Microbial Dark Matter (Phase II) - PL_2010_150m... | ecosystem: Environmental > Aquatic > Freshwater > Lake...
GGGGGGCGTCGAGCCCCCCACCGTACTCTCCCTCTCCCCCCGCGGGAGAGGGCCGGGGTGAGGGGGTGAAAGCCGACATCGATTGCGAAATGCTGGTCCTCGGGGCGGGACCCGGCGGCTATTCGGCGGCTTTCCGCAGCGCCGACCTGGGCATGAAGACTGTGCTGGTGGAGCGCTATGCGACGCTCGGCGGCGTCTGCCTGAATGTCGGTTGCATTCCGTCGAAGGCCTTGCTGCATGTGGCCAGCGTGATGGAAGAGGCGGCCCATTTCAGCGACCTGGGGGTCTCATTTGCGGCGCCCAAGGTCGACCTGGACAAGCTGCGCGCCCACAAGGGCAAGGTGGTCGGCAAGCTCACCGGCGGTCTGACCGGCATGGCCAAGGCGCGCAAGGTGGATGTGGTGCGCGGCTATGGCCATTTCCTCGATCCGCATCATCTGGAAGTTGAAGCTACCAGCGGTAGCGCGCAGGACAAGACCGGCGCGAAGCAGGTGATCCGCTTTCAGAAGTGCATCATCGCCGCAGGCAGCGCCGCGCTGCATCTGCCCTTCATCCCCAAGGATCCGCGCATCGTCGATTCAACCGGCGCGCTGGAACTTCGCAGCGTGCCGAAGCGCTTGCTGGTCATCGGTGGCGGCATCATCGGGCTGGAAATGGCGACGGTGTATTCCACGCTCGGCGCCCGCGTCGAAGTGGTTGAAATGCTCGATGCCTTGATGCAGGGGCCGGACCGCGATCTCGTCAAGGTATGGGAAAAGCAGAATGCCCAGCGCTTCGACCAGGTGATGCTGAAAACCCGGACAGTCGCGGTGGAAGCCAAAACCGACGGCCTCTGGGTCAAGTTCGAAGGTGAGCAGGCGCCAGCCGAAGCACAGTGTTACGACATGATTCTTCAGTCTGCCGGGCGCAACCCGAATGGCAACAAGATCGGTGCCGACAAGGCCGGCGTTGCGGTCAGTGAGCGGGGCTTCATCTCCGTCGACTCGCAGATGCGCAGCAATGTGCCGCACATCTACGCCATCGGCGACATCGTCGGCCAGCCGATGCTGGCGCACAAGGCGGTGCATGAGGCGCACGTCGCCGCCGAGGCTGCCGCCGGGCTGAAGAGTCATTTCGACGCGACGGTAATCCCCGGCGTCGCCTACACCCACCCGGAAGTGGCCTGGGTGGGGCTCGGCGAGGACGAGGCGAAGAAGACCGGGCGCAAGGTGAGTGCCGCAAAGTTCCCCTGGGCCGCCTCCGGACGTGCCATCGCCAACGGCGCCGAGTACGGCTTCACCAAGCTGGTATTCGACGAGGAATCACATCGAATCGTCGGCGGCAGCATCGTCGGCCCCAATGCAGGCGACATGATCGGCGAAATTGCCCTGGCCATCGAAATGGGCTGCGACGCCGTTGACATCGGCAAGACCATCCATCCGCATCCGACCCTGGGGGAATCGATCGGCATGGCCGCCGAGGCTTACGAAGGGGTTTGCACCGATCTTCCGCCGTTGCGGAAGAAGTGAGGGAAACTCATCCACCCCATTGCGCCGAGCGTCGGCTCGGTCAGGGTGTCCATGACCGGATTGCCAAGAAGATGCCGATTACCCGCTGGTCGGGTGGCTGACGCTGAGTTCAGAGGCAGCCAGCCGTCTGCAGCCAGGCTGACGTGAGCCCGAAATCGAATAGAGTTCCATTGGTCACCGGCCCGAGATAATAGAAATGACTCGGCGCGGTGCTGGTGGCGATGCTTGTCGCGAGAAAGGCATTGGTCTGGCTGTAGTAGCGGTAGGTAAACGTGGGGCGATCGACCGAGACCGCAGGCGGCGAGAAATACGCCGAATAGTTCGTTTCGGCCCAGTGGAACAGGCACTCCTCAGAGCCGGTCGCGACGAACAGATCGCTCAGACTGCTTTGGTTCGCGGCGTCGCCGAGCAGCGGCGCAACGCCGAATATCTCCTGGATCGTGCGCAGCAACGAGCCATGGTTATAGTAGCGGGTATTCGAGTAACCGTTGCCTTTGGCCAAGGGCGAAAGCACGATCATTCCAATCGGAACATTACGGGCTTCGTCCTGCGCTTCGTCCCAGGTGATGAAGATCGCCCCTCCGTTCCTGTAGGGCTGTGAATTCAACAGCATGGGCAGATTGCTCTTAAGCCATGTATCGGTTTGGGCGACTGGATCATTCAGGGGCGCGCAGGAGTTATGGCCATCGTTGCACATGTTGGGGGTAATGAACACATATTGGGCCAGCATGTTGCTGTCGAGGTCTCCGGCCAGCTCCGAAAATGGCCGCACGTGCTGAATGCAGCGCAGCGAATTCAAATCGTTGTTGTCGGTGACGTCCTTGAAGTAAAGAAAGGGGGTGTGCTTGGGTGAAAAGTAGTTGACGCCCATCAGTGGACAATTCGTGCCGGGGATGTCCTCCGCGTAGGCTTTCCAGGTCACGCCCGCAGCCTCGAGCTGCGTCACCAGGTGAGCCGTCGTGCCCTGCGCGTTCAGGGCCGGATCGTGGTCGTCGGTTATCCCGAAATTCGTGCCGGCCTCCATCCAGAGGTAATTGGGCAAGCTTGGCTCCAGTCCCGGCGGTGAATAATAGGCTTCGGCACGCGAGGCCATCGGCAGCAGCGTGTTGTTGATATAGGGCGCGGAGGATTTTCCGTGAAACGAGGACCAGGCGTGGTTTTCCATCACGATGATGAAGACGTTCTTGATGCTTTGCAGCGGTGCGGCTGTAACGGTCCATGCCGCGGAGCACAGGAGGAGCAGCAGGAATCCGCAAAGGAATCGGTGTTTCATGAACGTCCAGTCGCCTGCCTATTTGCACATCGACTGGAAATTACCCGGGCTCGCGAACGCCTGATCAAGCCAGCGCATACGGTCGTTCAGAAACTGTTTCAGGAAAGCGACTTCCTCGGCATAGCTTGAAAAAATGTAGTAGTTGGGCCAGAGCTGCAGTCCGAGGGTTTGCCACCTAACGTAGTTGCGCTGCTGAGCGGATGCCAGTCTTTGGGCGTAAGTGTCGATGCTGGTATTGACGAAGGTCTGGAGTGCTGCCCGCTTTTGCTTCCAGCGCGAGATTGTCAGCTGCACGAATTCGGCATTGTCGAAAAGCTTGGTGTACCAGTTGGGCGATGGCCCGGCTTTACTGACCCAGCAGCCCTCCGCCTGCCAGTTGCCGTTGTAGTTGATGTTGCCGGCGGATATGTCGAAATCCCAGATCGGCCCGATATTCAGCAGTCTGTCCAGGGGATTGGCGGCGGCGTCGGTGTCTTTCCACATGAACACGCTGGAAAGAAAGGCGGCGTCGTTATTCCGGAACAGCTCGTTGAGCAGGTACCAATCGGCGAAGCTCACCCGGTTGATCCTGTCGAGGCGATTCGGCCCGTACAAGTCCGTTTCGACCGCGTCGAGAGCCGACTTGATGAGCGACAGCTGCTTCGGCGTGATCGCCGATTCGTCCGGAGTGTCGATGCAGATCCTCACGCCCTGAGGGGTAACGTGCTGCAGATTGATGCTCCCGTCATTGTAGCAATCGAGCCTCAGGTCGACCTCGACAATGTAGCCTCCGTCGAAATCGCCAACCGCCGGGTCGGAACTCATGGACTTGATGTTCAGCCGGCTCTGGGCGATGCGGATGTCTTCGGCGAGAAGATAGACGCCGAGGTAATCGCTGTTCAGATATACCTCGACATGTTGCCCCGACGGAGACCACTTCAGCCCGTCGGAAAAGACACTGCTGTTGGCCAGGGAAAGGGCCAGCTTGTTGCGCATCAGCGATTTGTCGAAATAGTCGGCAAGCAGGGCCCAGTTGCGGTTCTTCGTCATGCCGACGACATCGGGGATTTTCGCGTAGCTCGCATCGTTGGTGAATTGGACCTTGTAGGGGTTCTTCGGCTGACCCCAGGTCGAGTGCCCGCGACCGCGGATCTTTCCGTTGAGGGCCGCGGCCTGGGTCGATACCGCCGGGTTGGTCAGGGAAAAGGTCGCATCGACGTAAGTCTCCTTGGAAGTGATGGGAGCGCTGTTCTTGGTGTTGATCCGCAGCTCCGGCAAAGCCGTCAAGGCGCCGGGAAAACCTGCGACGACTTCAGCAAGCGCCGACGTCGATGCAAATTCGAGCCTGCCGGCAGGTCCGATCAGTGCTGTCGCCACGGACTGGGCAACAGTCTGACGCAATGAGCCGGGGGTGCCCACGTAGTCGACATTGATGCCGAATCTGGATGGCAGGCCGACCGTGTTGCGGACCAAATCTTCCGCCAGGGGGAAATTCTTCTCCGCAGTCAAATGTACCAGCGTGGTGTACGGGCTGATGAGGGTGCTGTATGCCTTCGACGGAGATGCCATGCGGTAGGATGTAGCAACCGGGATGCCCGGATGATCGGAATCGATTGACAGACCGGCGTAAACTTCCGCAAGCAGCGGGGCCTGTGAATTCTTGGGGATCGTCAGTTTGTAGGCGCCTGCCCCGTCGGAGCGGGTTTGCGACTCATCGTCATCGCAATGACCGTTCGCGTTCAGGTCGATGCAGACCACCGCCGCGCTGATGTAGCCGTCGATTACCTTGCCGCTGATGGTTTCTTGTTCCCCGGTCGTTGCGCCAACCGGCTCTCCGCCGCCACCGCCGCACCCCGTGAGCAAGCAGGCAAGCGTGAATACGACCATCAGAAGGCGCAACAACGACAGCCCGGACGCCGATTTCATTTCCCGATCCCAAATGCGGATGAATCTCAAATCTTCGAAGACACGGTCGCCACTGCCACCTCTGGTGTGGGCACATTCCGACTGCTACCGACAGCTACACTTGGTCGGACTGTCGAGTGACATCCCCGGTTTGGCTAGGATGGCAACCCCTGCTTCTCAGCATAGACCATGCACAAAATAGTTCCAGTTGCGTGCGTTCAGGCGGGGTCAGCCGAACTTGGACCGGTTCGGGTGAGGTTGAACCGACTGGGGAACCACAGAAATGACGGGTGCGGAGCGATTGTCGCTGAGGCGTAGTTCCGAATTGTCTCAGGCACGGGATCCGTGCCCATTTGAGCCTAGTGCGCCAGCTGTGCGGCGATGGAGGCACCTTCGATGCCATGCCGCAGGAGGCTCTTGGCGATGAAGCCAGAGGCTTTCATCTCCTCGACGAAGTCGGTCAGATAGCGGATGCCGGGATCGCTTCCCTTGGGCATCGCCATGGCTTGATTGATGACCATGAACCGGCCGTCGAGCAGGCGCAAACCGGGAATGCGTTTGGCGTCGGCCTCAAGCTGTTGCCTGACGCCGGCAGCGACCTCCAGTCCTTGCGCAATCATGGTGTCGGTCACCGCTGGCGACGTCGGTGCGCGCACCAGCTGAGCCTTCTTGATTTCGCGGGCAAGATAGAGATCGTAGGCGCTGCCTTTGCCTACCACGACGCGCACGCCGTCCCGATCGACCTCGGCGTTGGTATTGATGGGCGAATCCTGCCGAACCAGATAGGCGCCTTCGATCACCAGGTAGGGGGCGGTGTAGGCAATGTCGACTGCACGCGCCGGGTCGATCGCCACAAATGCTACGTCCCATTCCTTGGACTTGAGACCTTCCACCACTTTTCCAGCGGCGGAGTAGACCACCATTTCCAGTGGAATGTCTAAGCGCTTCGCCAGCTCGTGTGCCAGATCGACCGATACGCCGCGCACCTCGCCGGTGGCGGCGTCGCGGGTGGCCAGAATCGGATTGCCGAGGTTGATCGCCGCCCGCAGCTTACCTGACGGGGCGAGATGCTGTGCCACAGGAGAGGCACAGACCCCCTCCTGAATGATTCCGCAAGTGCCGAGCGCCAGCAGGGCTGTCAGCCAGGGAAGATTGATATTGCGCATGGGCTTGCCTTTCCGAATGATGAGATACCGGTTTCCAGTATGACGTGCTTGGTGTCCGCCTGACAAGCACTCGCAAGAAGGTGAGAGGTGGCGTCCGGCAAAGTTCCGAAACGCGCGCTCTTGCGCAATCGTGCGCAGGGTAGAATCCAATTTCCCATAACGGAATACCAGCATGACCCAAGACCAACTCAAACAAGACGTAGCGCGCGCCGCGCTCGACTATGTGATCGCCAACGTGCCTGAGGGCGCCATCGTCGGCGTCGGCACCGGTTCGACGGCGAATTTCTTTATCGACCAGCTGGCCGCCATCAAGCATCGCCTGGGCGGTGCCGTGGCGAGCTCGACGGCCACCCAGAAGCGGCTCGAGGGCCACGGCATCCGCGTGCTCGACCTGAATGACGTCGACAAGTTGCCGGTGTACGTCGATGGCGCCGACGAGATCGACCATGGCATGGCCATGATCAAGGGCGGCGGCGGCGCGCTGACGCGCGAGAAGATCGTCGCCGCCGTCGCCGATGTCTTCGTCTGCATCTGCGACCAGAGCAAGCGGGTGCACACCATGGGCCGCTTTCCCCTGCCGGTCGAGGTGATTCCCATGGCGCGTGCCCAGGTGGCGCGCGAACTGGCCCGGTTCGGCGGAGAGCCACGGCTGCGCGAGGGCTTCGTGACCGACAACGGCAACTTGATCCTCGATGTGCATGGCCTTTCCATCTCCGACCCGGCGGAGCTGGAGAGCGAACTCGACCACGTGGTCGGCATCGTCACCAATGGCTTGTTCGCCCGGCGCGGCGCCGACGTCCTGCTGCTGGCGGATCCGGCGGGCGTCAAGACCTTCACTCGTTGAACCGCTGCAACAAATCTGTCATGTGGCACTGCTAGAATCAAGAGCCAGACGCGGCAAGGAGCGCAAACATGAATGAGCACATCGTCAAGCAGTTCGACACCGACCTCGAGAACATCCGCAGCCGCGTGCTGCAGATGGGAGGGATGGTCGAGCAGCAGATCGTCAAGGCCATGGAATGCCTCGCCGACGGTGACCTGCTACTGATCGAGCAGACCATCACCAACGACGACCTGGTCAACCGCCAGGAAGTGGAACTCGATGAAGCCTGCACCAACATCATCGCGCGGCGTCAGCCGACGGCGGTCGACCTGCGGATGGTGATGATGGTGGTGAAGACCATCACCGATCTCGAGCGGATCGGCGACGAAGCCAAGAAGATTGCCAAGAAGGCCAGAGCCATCCACAGCGCCGACACGCATTTCGTGCCGCGCATCGAGTTGCGGCATGTCGCGGGACTGGCGGTGGACATGCTGCGCAAGGCCCTCGACGCCTTCGCGCGCATGGATTTGACGGCCGCCGCGCAGGTGGTGCGTCAGGACCAGGAGGTCGATAGCGAGTTCAAGAGCATCATGCGCCAGTTGATCACTTTCATGATGGAAGACCCGCGGACCATCACGCGCTCACTGGACTTGATGTTCATCGCCAAGTCGATCGAGCGCATCGGCGACCATTCGAAGAACATTTCCGAGTACGTCGTATACATGGCCAAAGGGCGCGACGTGCGCCACATTGGTCTCGAAGAGATCGAGAAGGAAGTGGCCAGCTAGCGCCCGAAGTTGATGTCAGGGTATTAGCCTCGGCCACTCAGGCTAAGCCTGCGGCACAAAGCCCGTGACGTTGTCGGCACCCTCGCCGAAAAAATGCTTCTGCATCTGCTCCGCCAGATAGGCGCGGGCCTTGGCATCGGCCAGGCTGAGGCGGTTCTCGTTGATCAGCATGGTCTGCAGCTTTATCCACTGTTGCCAGGCTTCTTTTGAAACATTCTCATACAGTCGCTTGCCGAGTTCGCCCGGCACCGGCGGAAAGTCGAGACCCTCGGCTTCCCGACCCAGCTTGATGCAGTTCACCATGCGTGACATGGACCATTCCTTTCATTCAATCGGTGGCCGAATTGTAGCGCGATTCGACGCAATGATCGTCTGAATGTCCCTGCTGGATATCAATCGCCTACCAGTTTCGCTAGAATCGCCTCAATGCAGGTATGGGAATCGTTCAACCTGAAAATGAATTGCCCTCACTTTTTTGGAAGCCTACCATGACCAAGCAAGCAAGACAGATTGCCGCCAACGGCATACATGTCGGCCTGGATGCAGCCTCGCTCAACAAGTCCCTTTCCAACCACCTGACGTTTACCGTCGGCAAGGACGCGGTTACCGCGACCGAACGCGACTGGTTCTACGCGACCGCCTTCATGACCCGCGACCGCCTGATCGAGCGCTGGATGGACACCATGCGCAGCTACTACAACCGCGACGCCAAGCGGGTGTACTACCTGTCGATGGAGTTCCTGATGGGGCGTACCCTGATGAACAGCCTGCACAACCTGGGTTTCGAGCCGGAATGCCAGCAGGCGCTGAAGTCCCTCGGCATCGACCTGCACAAGATGCGCGAGATCGAGCACGACGCCGCCCTGGGCAACGGCGGCCTGGGCCGGCTGGCGGCCTGCTTCCTCGACTCGATGGCGACGCTCAGTCTGCCCGGCTACGGCTACGGCATCCGCTATGAATACGGCATGTTCTCGCAGCACATAGAGGACGGACGGCAGGTCGAGCATCCCGACAACTGGCTGCGCTACGGCAACCCCTGGGAGTTCCCGCGCCCGGAAGTGCTTTACCAGGTCAAGTTCAACGGACGCGTAGTGCAGTTCTCCGACGAAAGAGGGGTGTTGCGCCACCATTGGGTGGACACCGAAGACGTCATGGCGATGGCCTACGACACACCCATCCCCGGCTATGCCACGAATACCGTCAATAACATGCGCCTGTGGGCTGCCAAGGCATCGCGCGATTTCGAACTGAAGTATTTCAACGAGGGCAATTACATCAAGGCGGTGGAGGACAAGAACGAGTCCGAGAACCTCTCCAAGGTGCTCTATCCGGACGACTCCACCGCGATGGGGCGCGAATTGCGCTTGCGCCAGCAGTATTTCTTCGTCAGCGCCTCGCTGCAGGACATCCTCTACCGTTTCTGCAAGTCGAACGAAGGTTTCGACGCACTCCCCGACAAGGCGGCGATCCAGTTGAACGACACCCACCCCTCGATCGCCGTGCCGGAACTGATGCGCATCCTGGTCGACATTCACCACCTGGAATGGGACAAGGCCTGGGACATTACCACCCGCACCTTCAGCTACACCAATCACACCCTGATGTCGGAGGCCCTCGAAACCTGGCCGGTGGCCCAGTTCGAGAGCCTGTTGCCGCGCCATCTGCAGATCATTTACGAAATCAACTACCGCTTCATGAAAGACGTGATGCACCGTTTCCCCGGCGACAGTGAGATGCTGCAGCGCATGTCGATCATCGACGAGCGCGGTGGCCGGAAGATTCGCATGGCGCATCTGGCCATCGTCGGCAGCCACAAGGTGAATGGCGTGGCGCGCATCCACAGCGAGCTGATGAAGCAGACCATCTTCGCCGACTTCCATCGCCTGTCGCCCGACAAGATCATCAACATGACCAACGGCATCACGCCGCGGCGCTGGCTGAATCAGGCCAATCCGCTGCTCTCCGCGCTGATCACTTCGCGCATCGGCAACGGCTGGATCAAGGAACTCTCCCAGTTGAAGCGCCTGATCCCGCTCGCCGACGACGAGAAGTTCCGCAGCGAATTTGCCGCCGTCAAGCGCGCCAACAAGGAGAGGTTTGCCGCGCTGCTGAAGCAGAAGCTGAATTTCGTGATCGACCCGGATTCGCTATTCGACGTGCAAATCAAGCGCATGCACGAGTACAAACGGCAACTGCTGAATCTGCTGCATGTAGTGACGCTTTACAACCGCATCTGCAGCAACCGGGCGGACGTGGTTCCCCGCACGGTGATCTTCGCCGGCAAGGCCGCCCCCGGCTACGCCATGGCCAAGCTGATCATCAAGCTGATCAATGACGTCGCCGACATCGTCAACAACGACATGCGCGTGCGCGGCCTGTTGAAAGTGGTGTTTCTTCCCAACTACGGCGTGTCCCTGGCGGAGGACATGATCCCCGCGGCGGACTTGTCCGAGCAGATTTCCACCGCGGGTACTGAGGCGTCGGGTACCGGCAACATGAAGCTGGCCCTCAACGGCGCCCTGACCATCGGCACGCTGGACGGCGCCAATATCGAGATCGGCAACGAAGTCGGTGACGAGAACATCTTCATATTCGGCATGACCACCGACGAGGTTGCCAAGCTGCGCGCCAGCGGCTATCAGGCCATGGACTACTACCGGGCCAACGAAGAACTGCGCCAGGTGCTCGACATGATCTCGACAGGGTATTTCTCGCAGGAAGATCCGGCCAGGTTCAAGCCGGTCGTGGACAACTTGTTGATGCATGGCGATCACTACCTGCTGCTGGCCGACTATGCTTCCTACATCGCCTGCCAGGAAAAGGTCGATGCGGCCTACCGGGATCAAAAGGATTGGGTAAGGAAGGCGATCCTGAACGTTGCCAATATGGGCGAGTTTTCCAGCGACCGGACCATCCTCCAATACGCTGAGCAAATCTGGCATACCAAGCCGGTGCCGGTCTGACGATTGACGCACCGTCAAAGGCATGCAACGGTGAGATGAAGACTATTCGCCATCTGGCCCTTGCCGTCTGCGGCATTGCCCTGTCGGGCCCGCTAGTCGCGGATGCCGGCGGGGCGCCCGCCGCCCGTGCCTTCGACCTGCAGGGTCATCGCGGCGCCCGTGGCCTGGCGCCGGAAAATACACTGCCGGCTTTCCGCAAGGCGCTTGAACTCGGGGTGAACACCATCGAGTGCGACATGGCCATCACCAAGGACGGCGTCGTGGTGATCCACCACGACCTGTGGCTCAACCCGGACACCACCCGCGGCCCGGACGGCAAGTGGCTGGAGAAACGCGGTCCGGCGATCCGCGAACTGAGCTTTGCCGAGCTGCAGCAATACGATGTGGGCCGCCTCAAGCCCGGCACCGAATACGCAAGATCCTTCCCCGACCAGCAGCCGGTGGATGGCACGCGCATCCCCAAGCTTTCCGATCTGTTCGAGCTGGTCAGGAAGTCCGGCAACACCAGGATCGGCTTCGATTGCGAGACCAAGGTCTCGCCCCTCGATCCGGACGCCACCTTGCCGCCAGAGGAATTCACCCGCCGCACTATCGCCGAGATCCGCCGGGCGGGCATGCAGGACCGGATCATGATTCAGTCCTTCGACTGGCGCACGCTGCAGGTGGTGCAGAAGGAGGCGCCGGAGATCCGCACCATGTATCTTTCTTCACCCAGGATCCTCGCTCGCGGCAAGGATGGCGCCGCTTCCCCCTGGCTCGTGGGCTTCGATCCGGACCGCCACGGGGGCAGCGTTCCCAGGGCCGTCAAGGCGGCCGGCGGCCGCATCTGGGCGCCCAACCAGACCTTCCTGACTCCGGAAATGCTCGCCGAGGC
>Ga0208566_1001995_pt1 | contig 11277 bp, 8 predicted proteins | sample PL_2010_150m_FD_184159 | JGI IMG/M metagenome (GOLD analysis project Ga0208566, IMG submission 184159) | Freshwater microbial communities from Powell Lake, British Columbia, Canada to study Microbial Dark Matter (Phase II) - PL_2010_150m... | ecosystem: Environmental > Aquatic > Freshwater > Lake...
CCCGAGGGGGACGACAAACCGCTCAAGTATCCGCTGATCTTTTCCGTCTGCGATCTGTTGGTGATCAACAAGACCGACTACCTGGAGGGGTCGGATTTCGACCCGGAGGCGCTGAAGGAAAGGGTGCTCCGCCTCAACTCGGGGATCCGCATCCTCTCCCTCTCCTGCCGGACGGGGGAAGGGGTCTCCGACTGGACCCGCTGGCTGGCCGATGAGATCGAGGCCTTCCGGAATGGTTGAGAAAAGGGAGACCTTCGAATGTCTCCCAAAAAATGACACAGGATGAGCGACGCATGAACATGAAAAACGTCAAGCCCATTTGGGAGCCGCAATACCGGGTCACGACGGATATGCTCCGGTATCTGATGGACATCGAGGCCATCCGGACAAGGGTCGGCCTGACAGCCCTGACAACCGCCGTCGAGGCGAAACTGCGCCGTCAGGCCCGTCTTCACTCAACCCATTATTCGACGCGCATCGAGGGCAATCGCCTCACCCTGGCCGAGGCGGAGCAGGTGATCCAGGACCGGAAGGTAGGATTCCCGGGGCGGGAACGGGATGTCCTGGAGGTCAAGTATTATTGGGAGGCCCTGCTCAAGGTGGAGGCGTGGGCTGCAATAAAACGTCCCCTGACGGAGAATCTGATCCGCCGGCTTCACGGATGGGTGGAACACGGTCCCCGGAGCCGGCCGACGCCGTACCGGGACGGTCAGAACGTGATCCGTGATTCTGCATCCGGCGCTATTGTCTATATGCCTCCGGAAGCATCCGATGTTCCGCGATTGATGAATGAATTGGTCAACTGGGTGTCATGGGCAGAGAAGACCGGGGCGCCGGTTCCCCTGGTGGCCGGTCTTCTCCATTATCAGTTCGTCACCATCCACCCCTATTATGACGGCAATGGCCGGACGGCGAGGCTTCTGGCCACGTTCATTCTGCAGCGGGGCGGTTATGGTCTCCAGGGGTTTTTCTCCCTGGAAGAATTCCATGCCCGGGATCTCACGGCCTATTACCGGGCTCTGGCCACCCACCCCCACCACAATTATTATGAGGGTCGCGCCAATGCCGATCTGACATCCTGGATGAACTATTTTCTTTCCACTTTGGCGGACGCTTTCGGCGAGGTCAGGGATTCGGTTGCCCGCCATGCCGGGCAGAACCTGATTGTCGAACCGGAGTTCATCCGTCGTCTGGATCACCGTTCAAGGATCGCCCTCTCGCTATTCGACAACCGGGAAACGGTTACGAACGGTCAGGTTGCCCAGGCTCTGGGGCTCTCCACACGGATGGCGCGGGTCCTGATCAAGGGATGGGTGGATGGGGGAATGCTGGTCGTGACGGCGGCGGCCAGGCGTAACCGGGCCTACGGCTTATCGGCAATTTATCGGCAATTTATCGGCAATATTTAGACGAATTATCGGCAATACGGCCGAGAGGATGAGGGGATACATGATCCCGAGAAAGTATCCCTTGACAGTTTGTTGACTTATGAAATCGATGTTGATAGCATAGGCACACTCGGTGAAAATGTACTTTACAAATAGTCGTCTATTTGGTAATTAGACTTTCATGATTGAACGTCCCTTCTGGATTCAACAATTGACCGACGCCTGGCGTCGGCGGCCGATCGTCTGGCTGGCCGGGGTGCGCCGCGTCGGCAAGACGACGCTGGCCCGGATGCTCCCCGAGGCCGAATACCTGAACTGCGATCTGCCGTCCGCGCTGCGCCGGGTCGAGGACCCGGAGCTCTTCCTCCGAGGCTTTCCGGAGGGCGCCACGATCATCTTCGATGAGATCCACCGCCTGCCCGATCCCACGCTGCCCCTCAAGATCGCCGCGGACGCATTCCCCCATCTGCGGATTCTGGCGACGGGCTCGTCCACGCTGGCCGCCGGCCGGAAATTCCGCGACACGCTTACGGGACGCAAGGTCGCGCTGTTTCTGCCCCCCGTTCTCTGGACGGAGTGTCGGGACGCCTTCGGGCTGCACGACCTCGACCGCCGTCTTCTCCGCGGCGGGCTTCCCGAGCGGCTTCTTGCGGAGGAGAAAAAGGACGAGATCTTCTTCGCCGAGTGGCTCGACAGCTTCTACGCCCGCGACATCCAGGAACTCTTCGGCATCCGGGAACGGACAGGTTTTCTGAATCTTCTCAAGCTGATGCTCCGGCAGAGCGGCGGTCTGACGGACTATTCCGCCCTTTCCCGGGAATGCGACCTCACCCGGCCCACGATCAAGGCTCACCTGGAGGCCATGGCGACGGCCTGCGCCCTCTTTCCGGTGCCGCCCTTTTCCGGCGGCGGCAGGCGGGAGATCCTCCGCCGTCCCCGCGTCTACGCCTTCGACACCGGCTTCGTTGCCTTTGCCCGCGGTTGGGAGGGCATCCGGGACGACGACCGGGGGGTGCTTTGGGAGCATCTGGTGCTCGATATCCTTCGGGTCTGCACCGGCGGGCGCAATATCTTCTACTGGCGGGACAAATCGGACCGGGAGGTGGATTTTATCGTGACGGGACGGGAAGGGCAGGTCCATGCCGTTGAATGCAAGATCAATCCGGATCGTGTGGATCCTAAACCGCTTCATGTCTTTCGGGAAGCCTATCCCCAAGGCAAGAACTATGTGATCAGCCCCGCCGTGGATGATGCCTACGATCGGCCGTTCGGCAACCTGGTCGTCCGCATTGGCGGTTGCCGGACCCTGCTCAAGGAACTGGGAGAGTGAAGGCCCCGTCAAGGCGTTTGCCGTCCGGGTGAAGTCGTTTCAGCCCCGGAGTGAGGCGTCGGGGACATGTTCCGGAAGCCCGGAGGGATCGGAACGTGTCCCCGGAACCAGCTGCAATGACGAAGGATGAAGCTTGAACGCAGTCTCCGGTCTTTTTACGAAGCCGTAAAGCTTGAATAGGGCGGACCGTCGGAATCCGGTTCGCCTTCCTCCATCCGGAGTAGCGGCAGGCCCAGGTGTTTGCGGCGGGTCTCGCCGTAGAGCTGTGTCTGTTCGCGGACGGTGGGCGTTCCGCGGCGGCCTTTGCCCCGGACCTCGATGGGGTGGGAGGCGCCGAGGTGGAGGGTGTGCTTTCCGTATTTCCCGGAGAGGGCGTCGACCGCCTCGTAGAGCTCCCGGATCTTCTCCGCCCGGATGGGGTCTTCGAAGAGGGAGTACTGGATCCGCGTATCCTGGACGAGGTCCATCAGGACGACGCCGGTCGCCCGGTAGAGCTCGTAGCGCTTGTACATCCCGTTGAAGAGGCCGCGGAGCAGCTCGGAGAGCTCCGGCGGGAGGGAAGAGGGGCGGTTGAGTTTCGCCTCCCGGCCCTCCGTGTCGAAGTTCTGCTTCTTCAAAAAGGCGCCGATCCGCCTTGGGGCGAGGCCGTAGCGCCGCGCCTTGATGCAGGCCGACTCCAGGTTCCTAAGCAGGTGGGCGAAGAGGTAATCCCGGTCGGAGGTCGGCGGGGCGAAGGTCTTCGTCTTGCTGATCGAAGTATAACTGCTCTTCTCCTCCGGCAGGACCGGATAGACCGACTCCCCCCGGAGCTCCCGCCAGATCTCCACGCCCGGCTTCGTGAACCGCTCCCGGACCGTTTTTTCGGAGAGGCGGGCGAATTCCAGCGCGGTCTTGACGCCCATCTTGGAGAGGTAGTCCGTCGTCGCCGGGCCGATCCCCCAGACCTTTTCCGCGGGCAGCGTCTCCAGATAGGCGGCGATGGCCCTCCCCGGGATGACGGTGAAACCCATGGGTTTCCGGTGTTTGGAGGCGACCTTGGCGAGGACCTTGGTGATACTGAGGCCTGCGGAGACGGTGATTCCCATCTCCCGTCCGATCTCCGTCTGGATCATCAGGGAGATCGATTCATAGGAGGCCCGGAGCGCCCGCCTCATCCCGGTCAGATCGGCGAAGGCCTCGTCGATGGAGTACTCCTCCACCTGCGGGGTGAAGCGGCGCATGATGTTGAACATCCGCCGGGAGAAGAGGCTGTAGGTTTCGTAGTCGGAGGGGAGGACGATCAACTCCGGACAGATCCGCTTCGCCTCGTGGAGGGCGACCCCCCGTTTGATCCCCAGCTTTTTGGCCGCGTAGCTCGCGCAGGCGACGATTCCCCGCTCGCCCCCCGTGATGAGCGGTTTCCCCTTCAGTTCCGGGTGGATCGCCTCCTCGCATGAGGTGAAGAAGGCGTCCCCGTCGATGTGGAGGATCGCCCGCGGCCAGTTGTGGAGGCTGAAAATGGTCTCATTCATGGCGCGTTCCGTTCCGAACAAAAAACCGCTTGCCTTTTCCCGATATCAGGTATAATAGAACCATCGTTCTATTGTCAAGGTGTTTTTCAAAGCCGGAGTCGATTTCGCAAAAAGTCGGCAAGTCCTCATTGACAGCGCGGGGTAAAAGAGGTTAGTTTACCGCCGGCATGCGGTATTTTCCACCCGGTTCCGTTTGGGAAGAGGATTGGAAAAAGGCTGTTCAAAAGCTTGTCCCGTACTGGATACGGGATGTCCGGATGCAAGGCCTCCGAAATCCTTAAGGAGCGAGACGTACTTTCGTGTACGGCGTAGCAAGCCTGCCCCGCACTTGATGCGAGGAAGGATGAGGGAACGCCGCAGACGGGCGTTTTTCAACAGCCGTGAGGTGTCCCCTGAACGAAAGATGGATCAAGATACTGGCCACGGGTCTCGGGAGCGGGCTTGCGCCCCTGGCACCGGGGACGGCGGGAACGCTGGTCGGCATCCCGCTGTACCTGCTCTTTTCGGTCCTGCCGTGGCCGATCTGGCTGATCACGGTTCTGGCCTTTACCTGCCTCGCCTGGCATGTCTCGGATCAGGCGGAGAGGCTCTTCGGCCGGAAGGACGCGCAGTGCATCGTGATCGACGAGATCGCCGGTCTCCAGTGGACCCTTTTCCTGGTTGCGCCGACGGTTCCCCACGTGGCCCTGGGTTTTGTGCTGTTCCGGCTGTTCGATATCGTGAAGCCCTTCCCGGCGCGGTTTTTTCAGGAGCGGCTCCCGGGCGGTTGCGGGGTGGTTGCGGACGATCTGGCGGCGGGCGTCTATGGCAATCTGGCGCTTCAGGTTCTGATCCGGTGGCTGGAGATATGAGAACGGGGGTGCGAGGGCGCGCCCCGCGTAAAAAACGGATATAGAGGTTTTTCATGAAAATCGGAATATTGACAATCGGAAACGAGTTGACGAGCGGCCGGATCCAGGATACCAATTCCGCCATGATTTCCCGCGCGATGCAGGAGCAGGGATGGGCGGTCGCGGGGATGATCTCCGTGGGCGATGACGACGGCGCCATCCATGATGCGCTTGACCATCTGCTGGCGCGCGTTGACGCGGTGATCGTGACAGGGGGGCTTGGCCCCACGGCCGACGACATCACAACGGCGGCCGTGGCAAAGGCCTTCGGCCTGGGGTTGTACAGCGACCCCGCCGTTCTCGCGCATATCCGGGGTATTTTTGAAGGACGAGGGCTCCGTTGGACGGAGAACAACGCCAAACAGGCCCTCTTTCCGGAGGGGGCGGAGATCATCGCCAACCCGACGGGGACGGCAGCCGGCTTCGCTCTGCGGCGGGCAGGCAGGATCGTTGCGGTCATTCCCGGCGTCCCTGCCGAAGCGCGGCGAATGCTCTTTGAGGGGGTGATCCCTCTTTTCCGGAAGGCGTTCCCGGAGGCCGCCCTCCACGTGGAGACGTTTACCTTCAAGCTCTTCGGGCTCCCCGAGGCGGCGGTGGACGAGGCGATGGCCGATGCGGATCTCGCCGGCCTCGGGGTCGGAATTGGTTTTTACCCGAACTTTCCCGAGAACCACCTTGTCCTGACGGCGCGGGAGTCCTCTGCGGACGTGGCCGCGGAAAAGCTCCGCGAGGCGGGAGCGAGGGTCGAGGCAAGGCTGGGGAAATATATCTTCGCCAAAGGAGAGGAGACGCTCGCGGGAAACGTCGCCCTGCGGATGGAGGAGCGGAAGCTCACGCTCGCCGTGGCCGAGTCCTGCACGGGCGGCCTGATCACCGACCGTCTCACCGACATCCCCGGCAGCTCCGCCTTTTTCGAACGCGGCGTCGTGACCTACGGCAATGCGGCCAAGACCGCCCTGCTCGGTGTTCCGGAGGCGGTGATCCGGGAGCACGGGGCGGTCAGCGCCGAGACGGCGCGCCGGATGGCGGAGGGGGTCCGGAAGTCGGCGGGAACCGATCTGGGCCTCGCCGTGACCGGGATCGCCGGTCCCTCCGGCGGGACCGAGGCGAAGCCGGTGGGGACGGTCTTCATCGCGCTCGCCTGCGGCGAGACGACCGTCTGCCGTCCTTACGCTTTCCGTTGGGAGCGGCGGCGGAACAAGGTCATGGCCTCGCAGGCCGCGCTGTTGATGCTCTGGCGATATCTGACCGGGGAGTTGCGTGATGACGGCTGAACGGACGATCCGGGTTTTTCTGGCGCTCGATCCGCCAGAGGAGATCCTCCGGGAGATCGGGAGGATTCAGGACCGCTTGCGGAAAATCATCCACGGGGATCTCCGCTGGGTCCGGCCGGAAGGGATCCACCTGACCCTGAAATTCTTCGGCGACATCTCCGAAAGTGCGGTCGTGAATATCTCTGCCGTCGCGGGGCAGGCCGCGGCGGCGGTCGGACCCTTCGAACTCGCGATCGGCGGTACGGGTGTTTTTCCCGACCCGCGCCGGCCCCGGGTCGTCTGGCTGGGGATGAACGGCGAGGTGGCGCGGCTGGTGACTTTTCAGCAGGGGTTGGAGAAGGCGCTCCGGGAGATCGGCTTTCCGCCCGAGGAGCGGCCCTTCCGGCCGCATCTCACGCTGGGACGGATCAAATCGCCGAAGGGACTGACCGGTCTCGCGGAGGCGCTGGAAAAGGAAAAAATGGTTACAGTGGGAAGTTTTACGGCCTCCGGCCTCAGCCTGTTGCAAAGCGATCTGATGCCCCTGGGGGCGGTTTATACACAGCTTGCCGCGTATCCCTTCGCGGGGCGGGAAGAAGCGTAAGGTTTGAAGGTGAGAGAACTTTGAATTTCTGTCTTATGTTGTCACCCCGGCGAATCCCGGATCGGGGCCTGCCCCGGACTTGATCCGGGGTCCGGGACAGGCGCCGGGGTCCAGACGTCGTCCCGGCGAATCCCGGATCTGGTCCGGGACAGGCGCCGGGAACCAGAAAGACGCTGGATACCGGCTTTCGCCGGTATGACGATTTTACCAATTTCAGAAGTAATTCAGAGGTCTCGGTGATGGAAAAATCCAAACAACAGCACGGACCGGGGAGAGGGACGAAGGAGGTGTCTATGGGAACGGATACGGAGAGGGCAAAGGCGGTTGAGCTGGCGATCACGCAGATCGAGAGGCAGTTCGGGAAGGGGGCGATCATGAGGCTGGGCGGCGGGGAGGTGATTTCCGATATCCCTGCGATTTCCACGGGGTCGATCAGCCTCGACATCGCGCTCGGAACCGGCGGGGTCCCGCGAGGGAGAATCATCGAGATCTTCGGCCCTGAATCGGGCGGGAAGACGACGCTGGCCCTTCATATCGTGGCCGAGGCGCAGAAACTCGGGGGGCTCGCGGCCTTCATCGACGCGGAGCACGCCCTCGACGTCACCTACGCGCGAAAGATCGGCGTCAACACGGACGATCTCCTGATCTCCCAGCCGGACACCGGGGAGCAGGCGCTGGAAATCTCCGAGACACTCGTCCGGAGCGGGGCGCTGGACGTCCTGGTCGTTGATTCCGTGGCCGCCCTCGTCCCCAAGGCCGAGATCGAGGGGGAGATGGGGGACGCCCAGATGGGGCTCCAGGCGCGCCTGATGTCGCAGGCCCTCCGGAAGCTGACGGGGAGCATCAGCAAGTCCAAGACGACCGTGATCTTCATCAACCAGCTCCGGATGAAGATCGGCGTCTTCTTCGGGAACCCCGAGACCACCACCGGCGGCAACGCACTCAAGTTCTACTCGACGATGCGTCTCGACATCCGGAAGGTGAGCGCGATCAAGACGGGACAGGACGTGATCGGCTTCCGCACCCGTGTCAAGGTGGTCAAGAACAAGGTCGCCCCGCCATTCCGGGAGACGGAATTTGATATCATTTTTGGCGAAGGGATCTCGAAGGAGGGCGACGTGATCGACCTGGCGGCCGACAAGGGGATCATCGAGAAGAGCGGCGCCTGGTACTCCTACAAGGGGGAGCGGCTCGGCCAGGGGCGGGACAACACCCGAACCTTCCTGAAGGAAAACGGGGAGGTCCTGGCGAAGATCGAGGCGGAGGTCCGCGAGAAGCTCGGCATCAAACCGAAGACAACGGTTGTCAAGGAAGAACCGAAATAGCGCATGGACGAGGATCGCGAGTACGGCCGGGCCGAAGGAAAGGCCTTCCGCCTGCTGACCCTCCGGGCGCACAGCGAAAAGGAGTTGCGCGTAAAACTGCGGGAAGGCGGTTTCCCGGCGCCGGTCGTCGAGCAGGTTGTCCGGCGGTGCCGGGAGCTTGGCTACCTGAACGATGAGGTTTTCGCGAGGCAGCGGGCGCGGGTGCTTGCGGTGAGCCGCCTCGCGGGAGACCGGCGGATCGCCTTTGATCTCCGGGAGCGGGGGATCGACGCGGGGCTTTCTGCACGGGTGATCGCGGAGGTCCGCGGGGAGCTCGACGAGGAGGAGGCGGCAAAACGGCTGATTCGGAAGAAGATCCGGGGCCGGCCGGTCGCCGCGCTGAACGAACGGGAAAAGGCCGGATTGGCCAGAAGTCTGATGGGGAAGGGATTCCCCACTGGACTCATCTTGAAGTTACTGAAAAAAACCGAGGAGGAAGGGTTCCATGACGATGACGGGGAGTGAGATCCGGGAGAGTTTTCTGAAATTTTTCGAAGGGAAGGGGCATGCGCGGATCGCCAGTTCCCCTCTCGTCCCCAAGGACGACCCGACACTCCTGTTTACGAACGCCGGAATGGTGCAGTTCAAAAACTGCTTTCTGGGGCTGGAGGAGCGGGGCTACCACCGGGCGGCGACCTCGCAGAAGTGCGTCCGGGCAGGCGGGAAGCACAACGACCTGGAAAACGTCGGCGTCACGGCGCGCCACCACACCTTCTTCGAGATGCTGGGAAACTTCTCCTTCGGGGATTACTTCAAGAAAGAGGCGATCGCCTGGTCATGGGAATACCTTACGGAGGTCATGGGACTGTCCAAGGAGAAACTCTGGATCACGATCTACGAGGACGACGACGAGGCCTATCAGATCTGGCACGACGGGATGGGGGTTCCGGCGGAGCGGATCGTCCGGATGGGAGAGAAGAGCAACTTCTGGATGATGGGGGAGACCGGCCCCTGCGGTCCCTGCTCCGAGATCCTCTTCGACCAGGGGGAGGGGACGGGCTGCGGAAGCCCGGCCTGCGACGTGCACTGCGAATGCGACCGGCACCTCGAGATCTGGAATCTCGTCTTCACCCAGTTCGACCGCGACGCCGCCGGGAAGCTGAATCCGCTGCCGAAGCCGAACATCGACACCGGGATGGGCCTCGAGCGCCTGGCCGCCGTCGTCCAGGGGGTAACCAGCAACTACGCGTCCGATCTCTTCACCGGGATCATCCGTTTCATCGAAAATATCAGCGGCCGGACCTACGGGAAAAACGGGGAGGACGACATTTCGATCCGCGTCATCGCCGACCACAGCCGCGCCGTGGCCTTTCTGATCGGCGACGGTGTCCTCCCGAGCAACGAGGGGCGCGGCTATGTCCTCCGGCGGATCCTCCGGAGGGCGGCGCGCCACGGGAAACTCCTCGGCATGAACCGGCCCTTCCTCCATGAGGTGTGCGGGGTTGTGATCAACGAGATGAAGGGGGCCTATCCGGACCTGATTGAAAAGACCGTCTACATTCGGAAGGTCGTGGAGAGCGAGGAGCACCGTTTCATCGAGACCCTTGACGCCGGCCTCCGGATCCTTCAGGAGGAGGTGGCCATTCTGAAAGAATCCGGCGGGGAGGTGATTCCCGGCGACATCGTTTTCAAGCTCTACGACACCTTCGGCTTTCCGACGGACCTCACGGCGGATATCGTCCGCAAGGACAGCCTTGCCCTCGACATGGAGGGCTTCGAGAGGGCGATGGCCGCCCAGCGGGAGAAGGCGCGCGAATCCTGGAAGGGGAGCGGGCAGGAGGCGATCTCCGAGGTTTACCACCGCCTCTCCATTGAAGGGATCGCGACGCTGTTCACGGGTCATGAAGGGGTGACGGAGGGGGCGTCGGAGGTCGTGACGGCTATTGTGAAAAATGGTCAGCCCGTCGACGAGATCGGCGAAGGGGACAAAGCAGAGATCATCGTTGCCAAGACCCCCTTCTACGGGGAGACCGGCGGCCAGGTGGGCGATACCGGCTTGATTACCGGTAAAAACTTTTACTTCGAAGTGACGGCCACGCAAAGGCCTCTTGAAAATCTCATTACCCATATCGGCGTACTTAAAAGCGGGAAACTCCGAAAAGGGGATTCCGTCGATATTTTGAAGGTGGACGACGACACCCGGCGGGCGACGGAGGCCAACCATTCCGGGACGCATCTTCTCCAGGCCGCGCTGAAGCTGGTTCTCGGGGAACATGTCAAGCAGTCGGGCTCCCTGGTGAACGCCGATCACCTCCGCTTTGACTTCACCCATTTTTCAAGGATCGAGGAGGAAGAGCTGGCGAGAATAGAGGCGCTGGCCAACCGGATGATCCGGGCGAACGTCCCTGTCGAAACCGCGGTCATGCCCCTTGCGGAGGCGGTGAAGACCGGGGCGACGGCGGTCTTCGACGAGAAATACGGGGAGACGGTCCGCGTCGTCGGGATGGCCGGATGCAGCAGCGAACTCTGCGGGGGGACGCATGTGGCAAGGACCGGCGATATCGGATTGATCAAGATCGTCCATGAGTCGTCCATAGCCGCAGGCGTTCGCAGGGTCGAAGCGTTGACGGGACACGCGGCCGTTGCCCATGTGCAGCGCGCGGAGGATGAACTCCGGAAGACGGCCGGTTTGCTGAGGATCGGCCCTCTTGAGACGGCGGACAGAACGGAAAAGCTTCTTCGGCGTGAACGGGAACTGGAGAAGGAGATTGAGGCCCTGAAAGGGAAACTGGCGGCGAAGGATTCCGGCGATCTGATGGGCTGCGTCCGTCAGATCCACGGGATCGATGTTCTTGCGACCGTCGTGGAGGCCTCCGACGTCAAAACCCTCCGGGACTTGGGCGACAAACTCCGCGACCGGCTGCGTTCCGGGATCATCCTGCTTGGGAGCCGGGCGGACGGGAAGGCGATGCTCCTCTGTCTGGTGACGAAGGATCT
>Ga0208566_1001999_pt1 | contig 11270 bp, 12 predicted proteins | sample PL_2010_150m_FD_184159 | JGI IMG/M metagenome (GOLD analysis project Ga0208566, IMG submission 184159) | Freshwater microbial communities from Powell Lake, British Columbia, Canada to study Microbial Dark Matter (Phase II) - PL_2010_150m... | ecosystem: Environmental > Aquatic > Freshwater >...
GGCCAGGTCTATGTCCTCCACAACGAGGTCGCCACCATCGCCAATATGCGCGAGCAGCTGGAGAAGCTGCTGCCCGAGGCGCGCATCGTGGTCGGCCATGGCCAACTGCCGGAGCGCGAACTGGAGCGGGTGATGCGCGAGTTCACCCAGCAGAAACACAACCTGTTGCTGTGCTCGACCATAATCGAGACCGGAATCGACAATCCTCATGCCAACACCATCGTCATAAACCGCGCCGACAAGTTCGGGCTGGCGCAGCTGCATCAGCTGCGTGGCCGCGTCGGCCGCTCGCACCATCAGGCCTATGCCTACCTGCTGACTCACGAGGATGCCAAGCCAACCGTCCAGGCGAGCAAGCGTCTGGAGGCAATCCAGATGATGGAAGAACTCGGTTCCGGATTCTTTCTTGCCATGCATGATCTCGAGATCCGCGGCGCCGGGGAGGTTTTGGGGGAAGACCAGAGCGGCGAAATCCACGCCATCGGTTTTGCGCTTTACACCAGTTTGCTCAATGCCGCCGTAAAGTCCCTCCAGGACGGCAAGGAACCCGACCTGACGCAGCCGCTGGGTATTGTCTCGGCCATCGACTTGCACATCCCTGCGCTGCTGCCGGACGGCTATGCGCCCGATGTACATGAGCGGCTGACGCTCTACAAACGTCTCGCCAACACCGAGTCGGCGAATGAATTGCAGGAGTTGCAGGAGGAACTGATCGACCGCTTCGGCCAACTTCCCGCACAGGCCCAATCGCTTCTGGAAACCCACCGTCTGCGCATCACCGCACGACCCCTGGGCATTATCAAGATCGACGCGGCGCCGCACGCGATACAATTGCAGTTCGTACCCAATCCTCCGATCGACCCGCTACGCATCATCGAACTGATACAGAAGGATCGCAACCTGAAATTTGCCGGCCCTGAAAAGCTCACCTGGAAACGCGATACGGCAACGCTTTCGGAGCGCGCGATGGCCGTCCGGGAATTGTTGAAAAGACTCAAACCATGACTCATCCCCCACTCGAAGATCTCAACATCGACGCTTTTGATCTGATGCCCTCCCCGGAGCAGATCCACGCCCGCTTGCCACTCTCGGACAGCGCTGCCGCGACCGTGGCGAACGGCCGTGCCGCATTGCAAAGAATCCTCGACCGGCAGGACGCGCGCCTGTTCGTGGTGGTCGGCCCCTGCTCAATCCACGACCCGGTCGCAGGCCTCGACTACGCCCGCCGGCTGAAGGCCCTGGCGGATGAGGTGGCCGACACCCTGCTGCTGGTGATGCGCGTGTATTTCGAGAAGCCACGCACGTCGACGGGCTGGAAGGGATTCATCAATGACCCACGCCTGGACGATTCCTTTCACATCGAGGAAGGCATGCACAGGGCGCGCGAATTCCTGCTCGCCATTAACGAAATCGGTCTGCCGGCGGCCACCGAGGCGCTCGATCCGATCGCGCCACAGTACCTCGGCGACCTGATTGCCTGGACCGCCATCGGCGCGCGTACCAGCGAATCGCAAACGCATCGCGAAATGTCTTCGGGCCTGTCAACTCCCGTCGGCTTCAAGAACGCTACTGACGGCGACCTGGACGTGGCTATCAACGCCATCATCTCCGCCGCGGGCCCGCACAGCTTCCTCGGCATCAATGCCCAGGGCAATGCAGCCATCGTCCGCACCCGCGGCAACCGCTATGGCCATGTCGTCCTGCGCGGCGGCGGCGGCCGGCCCAATTACGATTCGGTGAGCATCTCGCTGGCCGAGCAGGCGCTGCACAAGGCGCGCTTGCCGATGAATCTGGTGGTCGACTGTTCGCATGCCAACAGCTACCGGAAACCCGAAATGCAGCCGCTGGTGATGGCTGATTGCATGCACCAGATTGTCCAGGGAAATCGCTCCATTATCGGCACCATGATCGAGAGCTTCATTGAAGCTGGCAATCAGCCGATTCCGGCCGACCTGACGAAATTGAAATATGGCTGCTCGGTGACCGATGCCTGTGTCGACTGGGCGACGACCGAAAAAATGCTGCGCGACGCAGGCAATGCCTTGCGTCCCGTCTTGACGAACCGCAATCCGCCTTAGAACTCTTGGGATTTTCTATGCCGCTCATCAAACCGTTTGCCGGGCTGCGCCCGGCGCCAGGTCAGGCAGAAGCCGTTGCCGCGCCGCCCTACGACGTCCTGTCCAGCGATGAGGCGCGCGCCCGCGCGAGCGGAAGACCGTGGAGTTTCCTGCATATCTCCAAGCCGGAGATCGACCTGCCGCCGGGCACGGATCCCTATTCGCCACAGGTCTACGCCAAGGCCAGGGAAAATCTCGAAAATATGCTGGCCGCAGGCATCCTCCGGCGAGACCCCGCGTCCTGCTACTACGTCTATCGCCTGAGCATGCCCACCGACTCCGGCGAGCATGTCCAGACCGGGTTGGTCGCGGCCGCATCGCTCGCCGACTATGCGACCAATCGCATCCGCAAGCACGAATTCACGCGTCCGGACAAGGAGGACGACCGGGTCCAGCAAATCCAGGCTTTGAATGCCCAGACCGGCCCGGTACTGATGGCCTATCCGCCCTGCCCGGCTGCCGACGCACTGCTTGCGCAAGTCACCACCGGCGCTCCGGATGCCGACGTCACGGCCGCCGACGGCATCGGCCACACGCTGTGGGTGGTGCGCGATGCGCCGACCATTGAGCAAATCTCCTCCGCGATCAATGACCTGCCGGCGCTCTACATCGCCGACGGCCATCACCGCTCCGCCGCCGCCGCTCGTGTCGCCGCGACGCGGCATGGCGCAGGAGAATCCGGTTATTTCCTGACGGTCATTTTCCCGCACCACCAGATGCGCATCCTCGACTACAACCGGGTGGTGAAAGACTTGAACGGCCTGGGCGAACAGGCTTTTCTGACAAGGATCGAGGCGAATTTTTCCGTATCTCCCAGCGCCACCCCGGTAAAGCCCGCCCGACCAGGGGAATTCGGCCTGTATCTGCCGGGTCGCTGGCTGAGGCTTCGCATCGAGCCTCGGCTGGTCCCGGCAACCGATCCTGTAGCGCGGCTCGATGTCAGCCTGCTGACGGAATTCCTGCTTGCGCGGGTGTTGGGCATCCACGACCTGCGCGTCGATAAACGCATCGACTTCGTTGGCGGCATCCGTGGCCTGGGAGAACTCGAGAAGCGAGTCGACAGCGGCAAAATGGCCGCGGCCTTCGCACTCTATCCGACGCGCATGGAAGACCTGATGGCGGTTGCCGACGCCGGCGAAGTGATGCCACCCAAGTCAACCTGGTTCGAACCGAAACTCGCGGACGGACTGGTGTCGCATCTGCTCGACTGACCGCGTCGCGGCAGGTATCCGTGCAGCGGCGACCCTCGCGGCCATGACTTGAACCGTCGCTCGTGTTGAGGCGAAACTGGCCATGACTCCCCTCGCGCTCACCCTGGTCCTTGTCGCCGCCACCTGCCACGCCGCATGGAACCTGGTCGCCAAGAAAGCCGGGGGCGGAAACGCCTTCGTGCTGATGGGCGCGCTTCTGGTGGGCATCCTCTGGGCACCGGTGGTCCTATGGATCGGAGTCCAGGAGGTGGTCAACTGGGGAATCGCCGAGTGGTTGGTTCTCGCCGCCAGTGCCTTGATCCACGTCTTGTATTTTCGTATGCTATTGCACGGTTATATGGTATCGGACCTGACGGTGGTCTATCCGGTCGCCCGCGGCAGCGGACCCCTTCTGAGTGTTGTCGGTGCGGTGCTGGTACTTGGGGAAACCATATCGATGGCGGGTGCCGCTGGTGCACTCGCTGTGGTGATAGGCGTCTTCCTGATCGCTGGCGGGCCGGGTCTCTGGCGCCAGGGCCATGATTCCGGGCAACGCGAGCGGGTGCTTCGCGGCATACGCTGGGGCGCTCTGACCGGCATCTTCATCGCCAGCTACACGGTTATCGACGGTTACGCGGTAAAGGTCATGCTGATTTCTCCGATCCTGGTGGACTATGTCGGCAACATACTGCGCATTCCGATCATGCTGCCGGTCTTGCTGCGTGACCGCGCCGGTTTCGTCCAGGCATGGCACGCGCAATGGCGTGCCGCCTTGATTGTCGCCGTGCTGGGACCGTTGAGCTATGTGATGGTGTTGTATGCGATGCGCATGGCACCCCTGAGTCACGTGGCGCCGGCACGTGAGGTCTCGATGCTGTTCGCCGCAATTGCCGGAGGCACTCTGTTGGGAGAGACCGATCGCTGGCTTCGGTTCGTGGGCGCCGCCAGCATTGCTGCTGGCGTCGCGGCGTTGGCGCTCGGCTGAACGCTGACTTCACATCGATCGAATCGATGAACCGCCAAGGGACAATGCTTCGCTACCGTTCAATCAATTGTTGGTGTGGAATAGCGGTGCGCGGCCCGCGATCAATCTCCCCGAAACACTCGCTCGATCGCCTTCGCGAACTCCAGTCGGGTGTACTCGGTCGTCGGCCGCGTCTGCTCGGCGGCCGCTTCTTCACTCCGAATCGCCCCAAGCCAGGTCGACCCGGCGCCGGCTATCGCGATGAGCGCGGCCGCGACGGCCACCGCAACCAATCTGTTACGCCAAGCATTCGACAGGTAATTTTCGTCAATTGCGCTCATGCTCATCTTCACCTAAAAGACGAGAGCGGTGGCGCAGGACCTCTTTAGAACCCAATGAGGGCAACCCGGCTGGCATAGGCATTGGCCTTTAGCCCCTTGGCTTTGCGTCACCGACTTTCGTCGGTTTTGCCTGATAACCAGACTCCAGACAACTACAAGTGCATTCGACCAGTTGTCATCAATACCGTCAATCTCTATCCGGTCAGCTTAGTGACTTATGTCACGATCATACTCATGCAGGCTCCTGGCGCGTCTGAATCGTCAAGGGCTTCAGTCGCGGCAATGCCTTGGTTGCATTTTCAGTTGTCTTGCCGACTACTTCTTCGACAGACAGGCCGCGCAACCTCGCCAGTTCACGGGCGATGCGCGGCAGTTCCACCGGCTGGTTGCGGCGTTTCGCCAACCACTCGGGCGGAATATCAGGAGCATCCGTTTCCAGAACTATGGCGTCGATGGGCAAACTGGCCGCCATGTCGCGAACGCGCAAGGCGCGCGGGTAGGTCATGACGCCGCCAAAGCCGAGCTTGAAGCCGAGCTTGATGAACTCGTCCGCCTGCTGCCTGCTGCCGTTGAATGCGTGCGCAATGCCACCGAGTTGACGGTGGCGGCGCAATTGCCTTAACACAGCATCGATCGCCCGTCGCACATGCAGGATTACCGGCAACTCGAGTTCGCGTGCCAGTTTCAACTGCTCGACAAAAAAGAACTCCTGTCTTTTTTCGTCGCCACCCGAGACGAAATGATCGAGACCTATTTCGCCGACGGCCACGACTGATTCGGCGTGTGTGACCAAGGTCTCGCGAAGCACGCCAAGATCATCGTCGCGGGCATGCTCAACGTACATCGGGTGTATGCCGTAGGCCGCAGCGCATCCCGGGTAGCCGCGGCAAATGGCCGCGACGGCACCGAAGTTGGAACGCTCGACGGCGGGAATCACCATCGTCCCGACACCTGCTCGCCGTGCCGCCGCGACTACTTCGTCGCGGTCGAAATCGAACTCCGGGGCATCGAGGTGGCAGTGCGTGTCGACCAGCATCGGGAAGGACAGGGTTACTCGATCTCTTCCATCCACGCCATCTGGATGGCTTCGAGTTTCTTCTCGCCGCAGTGCCGTTCGTCCTCCTCGAAGCCGGGCAGTTCCATCACCCAGCGCATCAGATCGACGAAGTTGATGCGGCTCGGGGCGACGTCGGGATGACGCTCCGCCAGTTCAATGGCGATCTCCAGTGTGTCGGTCCACCTCACCGCGCGAGGCTCGTGTTCGGTCATTTGTGATGTCTCTCCTTCGCCATGTTGATCGTATACTTGGGGATCTCGATCACCAGCGGCGTTTCGTTCAACACCGCCTGGCAGGCCAGCCGCGAGGTCGGTTCCAGACCCCAGGCGCGGTCCAGTAGATCATCTTCGGATTCTTCAGCCGGCGCCAATGCGTTGAAGCCTTCCCGAATAACTACATGGCAGGTCGTGCAGGCGCAGGATTTCTCGCAAGCATGCTCGATGTCGATGCCGTTTTCGAGGAGTGTATCGCACAGTGTCCTGCCCGGTTGCGCTTCGATCCGCATCCCCTCCGGGCAAAGGTCTGGATGGGGCAAGACCACGATCTGGGTCATGTGATTTCCGCGATCTTCTTGCCGGAGAGCGCGCGTCGCACGCTCTGGTTCATGCGTCGCGCCGCAAACTCATTGGTGGCCTGGGCGAGATCGGATATCGCTGCGTCGATGGCGCGCCGGTCGTCGCCGAGCAGGACGGACTGGAGCTTCGAGACACAGTTTTCAATATGGGCGCGTTCCAGCATGGAGAGCAACTGGGCATCCTCGAAAAGCGCCGTTTGCGTCGCTTCCAGCAGGCGCTGCGCTTCCACCTGCGCCTCGCGCAGGGCGCGCCGGAAGGCATCGTCGGACGCGTGATTGAAACTATCCTTGAGCATTCCGGCAATCTCGTCATCGCTCAGTCCATAAGAGGGCTTCACTTCGATATGTGCCTGGTGACCGGTGGTTTGCTCGCGCGCCGTCACCGAAAGCAAGCCGTCGGCATCCACCTGGAAACTGACGCGGATACGCGCCGCCCCCGCCACCATCGGCGGGATGCCTCGAAGTTCGAAACGTGCCAACGAACGACAGTCGGAAACCAGTTCACGCTCGCCCTGCACGACATGGATGGACATTGCCGTCTGGCCGTCCTTGAAGGTGGTGAACTCCTGGGCGCGGGCGATGGGAATCGTCGAATTGCGCGGGATGATCTTTTCGCTCAGGGCACCCATCATCTCCAATCCCAGTGACAGCGGAATCACGTCCAGCAACAGCCAGTCGTCGCCGGATTGACGATTGCCGGCCAGCAGATTGGCCTGCATCGCCGCGCCCAAAGCCACGACTTTGTCCGGATCCAGATTGTTCAATGGGTCCTGACCGAAGAAGTCGCCGACTGCACGCTGGATCTGCGGCATGCGGGTGGAACCGCCCACCATCACCACTCCCTTGATTTCCGTGACGGACAAACCCGCATCGCGCAATGCCTTGCGGGTCGGGGCCAGCGTCTTATGCACCAGATTGCCGGAAATCGCTCCGAATATTTCGGTCGTCAGTTTGACATCGACATACTCGCCGCTTCCCAGTTTTACAGTGATCGGCGCCTCGCCATGGTAAGTCAGGTATTCCTTGGCTTCGCGCGCGCGCATCAGCAATTGACGGGCATCCGGATGGGAGAGCGGTGCCAGTTTTGCAACTTCGATGACCCAGCAGAAGACGCGTTGATCGAAGTCGTCGCCACCCAGCGCGGAATCCCCACCGGTCGCCAGTACTTCGAAGACACCTTTGGAAAGCTTGAGTATCGAGATGTCGAAAGTTCCGCCACCAAGGTCGTATACCGCATAGATTCCTTCGCTGGCATTGTCGAGACCATAGGCGATTGCCGCCGCGGTGGGTTCATTGAGCAGTCGCAACAGGTTGAGACCCGCAAGCCGCGCCGCATCCTTGGTAGCCTGGCGCTGGGCATCGTCGAAATAGGCCGGAACGGTGATGACGGCACCGGTAATCTCTCCCCCGAGGGACGCTTCCGCGCGATGGCGCAAGGTCCGGAGAATCTCACTGGAGATTTCCACCGGGGTCTTGACGCCCGCCAGGGTGCGCACCCTGACCATGCCCTCGGCATCCTGAAAGTCATAAGGCATGGACTCGACGTGTGCGATGTCCCTGAGGCCGCGGCCCATGAAACGTTTGACCGAGACGATGGTATTCTTCGGATCGAGCGACTGCTGAGCCTGGGCTTCGTAGCCGATCGCCTTGACGCCAGACGTCCCGTAACGCACTACTGAAGGCAGTAATGGGCGACCGAGTTCATCGCTGAGCACCACGGCCATGCTGTTGCGCACGGCGGCCACGAGCGAGTTGGTGGTACCCAGATCGATGCCGATGGCCAGCCGATGCTGATGTGGCGCTGTGGATTCGCCGGGTTCCGAAATCTGAAGCAGGGCCATTTACGTTTCTATCGCGGCCAGCGCATCGTCGATTTCCTCAAGCAACCTCTCCTGGAACATCATCTGACGTATTGTGCCGGCGGCAGCAAGGTAACTGGCGGCGGACCCAAGTTGCCTGTCAAGCCGCTGATACTGGTCCGCCATCTCCTGTTTCATTCGGCTGTGCAACTGTTCGAGAGCCGCGTAATCCACGGCCTTCTTCACTTCCTCAAGCGCCTCGCGCCATTCCATCTGCTGCATCAGAAACTCTGGTGGCATCGCGGTGTTGCGTTCCAGTCCAATGTCGATACCCGCAAGGTGCAAGAAATACTGGGCGCGGCGCAAAGGATGGCGCAGCGTTCGGTAGGCTTCGTTGACCTGGGTTGACCACTGCATCGCCAGGCGACGTTCGGCATCGCTGAGCTTGACATGCTTATCCGGATGGACGCGCGCCTGAATTTCGCGGTAGAGATTCTCCAGGTCCTGGAGGTCGACCGAATACCGATGCGGCAAGCCGAAGAGAGAAAAATGGTCCTGGGTGAAATCCATGATCTGTCGCGGCGCCAACTCGCGCGCGTGCACTGCTTGAAGCCGGCTGCCCGGTGGTGGTTAGGTCAGACGTTGAAACTCTCGCCGCAACCGCACTCGTCCTTGATATTCGGGTTGTTGAACTTGAAACCTTCATTGAGTCCTTCGCGGGCAAAGTCGAGTTCGGTACCATCAATGTAGGGCAGACTCTTGGGGTCGACCAACACCTTGACACCGTAGCTCTCGAACACCAGATCCTCCGGGTTCGCGGTATCCACGAATTCGAGTTTGTACGCCATCCCGGAACAACCCGACGTACGTACGCCGAAGCGTAACCCGACGCCTTTTCCGCGCTTGGCTAGAAATCCGGCGACGTGCTGGGCAGCTTTTTCAGTAAGAGTGATTGAGGCCATTTGTCATGCTCCGTGTTTGTGCTTGTAGTCGGCAACTGCCGCCTTGATCGCATCCTCAGCCAGTATCGAGCAGTGTATTTTCACCGGCGGCAAGGCCAGTTCCTCTGCAATCTGGGTGTTCTTGATGTCGAGCGCCTGGTCCAGGGTTTTCCCCTTGACCCATTCGGTGACCAGAGACGACGAGGCGATCGCTGAACCGCATCCGTAAGTCTTGAACTTCGCATCCTCGATGACGCCGTCCTTGCCGACCTTGATTTGCAGTTTCATGACGTCGCCGCAAGCCGGCGCGCCGACCATGCCGGTGCCTACATCGTCGTCGCCCTTGCCGAACGCCCCGACATTGCGGGGATTTTCGTAGTGGTCGAGTACTTTGTCGCTATATGCCAAGTCTGTCTCCTATCCTAAATCAATACCCGGATAAACAATATGGGGCACTAGCACCCCAAGAACAAGAGCCGGCACCAGTACCCCCCCAAAGAAAAGGAGCGGGCACTAGTGGGCGGCCCACTGGACCGAATTCAGATCAACGCCGTCCTGAAACATTTCCCAAAGCGGCGACAACTCGCGCAGCTTGGCTATTTTCGCATGCAGCAGCTTGATTGTGTAGTCGATTTCCTCGTCGTTAGTGAAACGGCCGAGGGTAAAGCGGATCGAACTGTGCGCCAGTTCATCGGAACGCCCCAAGGCACGCAATACGTAAGATGGCTCGAGACTGGCTGAAGTGCAGGCCGAACCCGAGGATACGGCGATGTCCTTGATCGCCATAATCAACGATTCGCCCTCGACAAAATTGAAGCTGATGTTGAGGTTATGCGGTACCCGCTGTTCCAGGTCGCCATTCACATAAGTTTCCGGGATGTCCGTCAGGCCATTGAGCAAGCGGTCGCGCAATTTGCGGATACGGGAATCTTCCTCCGCCATTTCTTCGCGGGCCAGTCTGAAAGCCTCTCCCATGCCGACGATCTGGTGAGTCGCCAATGTCCCGGAGCGCAATCCCCGTTCGTGGCCGCCACCATGCATCTGGGCTTCCAGGCGGATGCGCGGCTTGCGCCGGACATACAAGGCACCGATGCCTTTCGGCCCATATGTCTTGTGCGCGCAGAACGACATCAGGTCGACCTTGAGCGCGGTCAGATCTATCGTCATCTTTCCGGTGGCCTGCGCCGCATCGACGTGGAATACGATGCCCTTCTCGCGGCAGATCTCGCCGATCCCGGCGATCGGCTGGATCACCCCGATTTCGTTGTTTACGGCCATTACTGAGACCAGGATGGTGTCGGGTCGGAGCGCCCCCTTCAACTGTTCAAGCGTGATCAGGCCATTCTCCTGCGGCTCGAGATAGCTGACCTGGAATCCCTGGCGCTCGAGTTCGCGCATGGGATCGATTACCGCCTTGTGTTCGGTGGACACGGTAATCAAATGCTTGCCCTTGCCCGAGTAGAAGTTTGCCGCCCCTTTGATGGCGAGGTTGTTCGACTCGGTGGCACCGGAGGTCCAGATGATCTCTTTCGGGTCGGCATTCACCAGCGCGGCGACCTGCTCGCGCGCCAATTCGACGGCGGCTTCGGCCTCCCAGCCATAGGCATGGGAACGACTGGCCGGGTTGCCGAATTTTTCGGTGAGGTAGGGAATCATCTTTTCCGCAACTCTCGGGTCGACCGGTGTCGTCGCCGAGTAGTCGAGGTATATGGGAAATTTCATCGACAATTTGCTCCAATTTAGCCAGCCAGCGCCGTCAGGCGCTGAAGCTTGAAAACGGTGTCGCCGAGTACCGTTAGAAAGTCTGCGACTTGTGCCGCCGTGTTTTCACTGCCAAGGCTGACGCGGATAGCACCACGGGCAAACTCCGGGGTCACGCCCATCGCCTGCAACACTCGCGATGGCTCGGGATTCGCACTGGAACAGGCTGCGCCGCTCGCCACTGCGTAGCCGGCGCGATCGAGCTTGCCCACCAGTGTCTCTCCATCGATCTCGGGCAAGGCAAAGTATACGGTATTCGGCAGCCGTTTCGCTCCCTGGGCGAAAACCGTTGCCCCCAGACCAATCAGACCGCGTTCAAGTTCTGTTCGCATGTCGACGAGTCGTGAGACGTCTCGGAGTTGCCGCTCCGCGATCAACTCGCAGGCGCGGCCAAAACCGACGATGGCGGCAACGTTCTCGGTGCCTGAGCGCAATCCGCGCTCCTGCCCGCCGCCCGATATCAGCGGACTGAGCTCGGTGCGTTTGTCCAGCACCAGAGCGCCGGCCCCTTTGGGTCCATGAATCT
>Ga0208566_1002001_pt1 | contig 11261 bp, 10 predicted proteins | sample PL_2010_150m_FD_184159 | JGI IMG/M metagenome (GOLD analysis project Ga0208566, IMG submission 184159) | Freshwater microbial communities from Powell Lake, British Columbia, Canada to study Microbial Dark Matter (Phase II) - PL_2010_150m... | ecosystem: Environmental > Aquatic > Freshwater >...
CCATAGCAGCCCGATCCACATGACACCCGATAACACGTGCAGCCAGCGCATGAAGAACATCGACCAGGCGTGGTTGACGGCGATCATCGATCCAGTGGCCGCACCGACCAGGATGATGATCAGAATTAACAGGACAACGCCTGCGGTGATGGTCCGTCCGAGGGACTGGAATATTGTGCCCATGGTTGCTCCTTTTGAAAACGAGCCGGAAGTCTAGCATAGGGGGTCACCCTGTGACAGGAATTACCTTGACATTCCTGGTGCGGTTCCGGCAACCATGCTTGCTTCCAGGTTATTGATGTTCATCCTTTTTGTTCTATCCGCCCGTTTGCCCAGCCGTGGGCAAAATGCAGTCCGACGATATCTCCCCTGACGAGTTGGCTGCTACGGTTTACCACTTCGCCATTGCTTCCGCGCACGATGCTGTAGCCGCGCTCCAGCGTTGCCTGGGGGCTAAGTTGAGCGAGGGCGGCGGCCAGCTCGCCAAGTCGCTGTCGCGGTTGCGCCAGACGCCGGGTCGTCGCGGCACCGAGCTTTTGCTTGGCGAGCGCAAGGCGCGAGGCGTGCGCCCAGGTGGATGGACGGGCCTGACGGAGTTGCCAGCGCCAACCTTCGAGGGCGACGGCATGGTGGCGCAAGCGTTTGGCCAGTGCGGCGTGCAGACGGGTGGAAAGGTGGGCGACATGTTGCCGATCTTGCCGCACCCGCGCACCGGGGTGAAGCAGCCGGTGCGCCAGCAGGTCGAGGCGCTGCATCCTTGTTTCGACCAAGGTCCGCAGGCTGCGCCGCAAGCCGCTGCAGAGGGTGGCAAGTTCGTGCGACGCCACAAACCAGCCAGCGCTGACCAGCTCTGCCGCCGCGGTTGGAGTAGCCGCACGCCGGTCGGCGACAAAGTCGATGATGGTGGTGTCGGTCTCGTGCCCGATGCCACTGATCACTGGCAATCTACAGGCGACAATGGCGCGCGCCACGGATTCGTCGTTGAAGGCCCACAGATCCTCGATACTGCCTCCGCCGCGAGCGACGATCAGGACGTCGCACTCGTTTCTCCGTCCTGCCGACTGGATTGCCGCCGCGATTTTGGCGGCGGCGCCCTCTCCCTGGACCGGGACGGGGTAAAGGACTACCGGCAGGTGCGGTGCGCGTCGCTGCAAGGTGGTGATGATGTCGCGCAGCGCAGCGGCCTGCGGTGAGCTTATGATGCCGATGCAGCGGGGAAAGCGTGGCAGGGGTTGTTTCTTCTCCGCGGCGAACAAACCCTCGCGCTCGAGCTTTTCCCTCAACCGCGCATATGCCTCGAAGAGCGCTCCAATGCCAGCCCGGCGCAGTCCTTCGATGTTCAGCTGGAACTCGCCGCGCGCTTCATAAAGCGTCACCAGTGCCTGCGCCTCTATCTGCTGGCCGTTTTCCAGTCGCCAGGCAACCAGTTGGGCGCGATTGCGAAACATGACGCAACGTACCTGGGCGGACTCATCCTTGAGCGAGAAATAGACATGCCCCGAAGTGGCGCAGGTGAGATTGGAAATTTCGCCGCTGACCCAAAACAGTGGAAAATTTTGTTGCAGGAGTTCGCGGGCCAGGCGGTTCAGCTGGGAAACGGTCAGGACTTCAGCAATCATGCGGTGTTTGACGCGGGAGTTGATAACGGACCAAAAACACAGCAGCGATTGTAGCGGAATCCACACCCCGACCAGCGGAACCTGAGGGATCGTGGCAGAACCCGCGTGCAGGGCCGAGTGATTTTTATAAGCTATTGTATTATAAGGTATGTCACAAAAGCTTCATTTTGTGGCGGGCCAGAAAAAAGCCTTTGTGCAAGCCGATTTAGGCTTGTCACCAGTCGTCGATCCACAAGCTTATCCACAGATTTTGTGGATAAGCTCTCGCTCCGGATATTATGACATTGGTATCGATAGTAAGCGACATTCAAGACTATCAGTTGGATAAGGCAGGACAAATTACGGTAATCTGGCACGCCGATTTTCCCACCGCTGCTGCGCCGGCCCGTCGCCGACCGAATTGACCAATCTCGTGTGATGTCTGACTCACTGGTTCCGCTCCACTCCCCGGCGCTTCTCGGCATTTTCAGGGAAGCGCTCGAGACCAGTTTGATCGAGCGAGGTGCCGCACACGGCATCGAACTGCTCGGACCGGCCGACGAATTCTGGCGCGGCCTGCCGCTGACCGAACTGACACGCATGGCCGGAGCAGGCAATTCACAGGGTCAGGCCGAACTCGCCTGGCGCTATGCGGTTGGCGAGGGCGTAGACAAATCCCATGTCCTGGCCCTGCGCTGGGCGTCGATGAGCGCCGAGCGCGCTTGTGCGTCCGGAGAGGCCGTGCTCGGCTGGCTGCTCTACCAAGGCCTCGGCATACCCAAGGATCATGTCGAGGCGGCAAGGCTGTTCGAGCGAGCCGCGAAGCGTCAGGATTTGCGCGGCATGACGTGGCTGGGGTTATGCCTGTTGCGCGGACATGGGACCGCCAGGGACGCGCGGCGGGCGCTACAGACCTTCCGCAACGCCGCCGGCATCGGTGGCATGGGTGCGCGCCTCGCCCAATACTGGCTCGGACGCGCGTTTTACTTCGGCCTCGACGGCCGCCGTGACTTCGTGGAAGCGGTCCGCTGGTTGCGCCTCGCAGCCGATCAGGGGCATGACCGCGCGCGCGACCTGTTGGCGCGCTGCCACTTCTTCGGTCGCGGGGTGGTGGAAGATCGGGCCGAGGCGGCACATTTGTGGCGGTCCGCGGCCGACGGCGGCAGTGCCGCGGCGATGTACTGTTACGGCATGTGCCTTTACGCGGGCGAAGGCCTGTCCCAGGACTATGCCGAGGCAGTCAGCTGGTTTCGCGCTGCGGCCCGCAAGCGGATCGGCGGGGCGATGTTCCTGTTGGGTCAGTGTCATATCTTCGGTTATGGCGTGACCCGTGATCCCCAGGCTGGCCTGGGCTGGTATCGCCGCGCGGCCGATCTCGGCAATCGTGATGCCGAGTACGAATTCGGCGAATGGCATGCCTTCGGCCGCGGTGGCTTGGCGCAGGATATGACGGAGGCGATTCGCTGGTACCGCGCGGCGGCGCGGCAGGGGCATACCCGCGCCCAGTTGAAGCTCGGACACTGCTATCGCTGGGGTGACGGCGTCAGCGAAAACAAGCAACTGGCCGTTGCCTGGTATCGTCGAGCCGCCGACAGCAATGACGCTTCGGCGCGAGTCTGGCTGGGTGAATGTTATGAGCTCGGCGAGGGGGTGGCGCTGGACTGCGACCAGGCGCTTGACCACTACCGTGCTGCGGCCGCGGCTGGCGAGCCGCACGGGCTGGCCGAACTGGGGCGCTGCCACTTGCATGGCATCGGCGTACGCGTCAATCTCGGACGCGGCGAGCAACTGCTGCGTGCCGCAGGGGAATGCGGCTGGCAGCCGGCACTGGGCGAACTGGAACGTTACTATTATTCCCGCGCCGAGCGTTTGCTGAGTGGTGATGGCACAGCCATGGACCTTACACACGCTGCGGTTTTCTATCGCAAGGCCGGGGAACTCGGCCACAGTCGGGCCGCGTTCATGCTCGGCGAATGTTACAGGTATGGCATAGGCATCGAGTCAGACCCCGCCCAGGCGATGGTCTGGTACAGGAAAGCGGCACGCCTGTTCGATGCCAAGCTGGCGCTTGCCGACATGTACTATTTCGGCCAGGGTATCGCTCAAAATTACCGCGAGGCCATGCGCTGGTTCATGCATGCCGTTGAGCAGCACGAGGACGCTTACGCCATGTACAGCCTCGGCTTCTGCCTGCTGCACGGGCAGGGCACGCAACGCACCCTTGCGAATGCCCGCGAGGGCGGACGCTGGTTACGCAAGGCGGCGGCAATGGGTGAGGTGGATGCACAGTACGAACTTGGCTGTGCCTACTACCGGGGCGATGGAGTGACGCGCAGCCTGCGTCTGGCGATGAAATGGCTGCGCAGCGCAGCGACTCTGGGCAACGAGTCGGCGCAGGCCTTCCTTGAGCGCGTGCAGCATGGGAACAAGCTGAACTGAGACCGGGGCCCGGTTCAGGTGGCCTCGAGGTGTTCGAGCCTTTCCCTTGCCAGTTCGATTTGCGCCTCGATTTGTCCGGCCATTTCCTGGAGCAAGTCCCGGCCCCGTTTGCGCGCCACGCCGGCGGCGACGAATAATTCATAAAGGCGCGAGGCCAGCAGGCGGTTGAGTTCCGCCTCGATCTCGGCCAGTCTCCGTTGCATGCGCGTCACTTGCCGGGCCAGCCCGCGTGTGGTCGCATCCTCTGCGGATGATTGCTCGTGCCGGCCGGCTTGCCACTGGCTGAGTATTTCCCGTAATACCATTTCATCGCCGGCGCGATAGGCACGATTCGCCTCGCTCATCAGCTCGCTGCGCCAGGTCCGGTCGCTTTCGTCCTCGGCCCGGTCCGGGTGTATCTTCTGGGCGAGTTGCCGGAACAGCCGCTTCAGATCGCCGGTCGGGGCGAAGGGCTTTTCCGCTTCCCGGTCCAGTTCGGCGAAACGCTGGTATTCGTGCCGGGATCGCTCGGCCTGGGCCTGAGCCTGTTCAGCCTGATACAAGACCGTTTCGTCCGCCGAACCTAGTTCAGCGCAGCAACTGGCGATCCTGGCCTGGAGCAGGTCAAGTTCGGTCATGCGCGCGCCCACCTGTGCATGATATCCGCGGGTGAACTCGGCCAACTCGGCCTGAACAGTAGCGAATTCCAGTTCCATGTCGCCCAACTCCTGAGCCAGCATGGCGTATTCGGCGTTGAGGCGAGCCTGCTCATCGACGGGGGCAAGGCTGCCCGCGGTGCCCGCCGCGGCATCTTCAAGGAGCAGCGCCTGCTTGCCGAGTACCAGGAGCCTGGGGAGTCTTGCCGTCATGCGCTCCGGACGGAGCACCAGCAACAAGTCCCGTGGGGCCTCTCTGAGGGCTTCGGCGTGGATGCCGGGCAGGATGCATACCGGAAACAGCTCGCTGACTTGGGAAGGCCAGGCGCTGTAAGCGTGGCCGGAGGTACTCCAGTTCAGGGTGAGTTGCCATAAGGCAGCGTACTGCTCAAGGCGGAGCCGTTGCGTTTCCCAGGCAACGCTCCAGGCGGATTCGCTGGCGCGCGAAAGACGGCTCTTAAGCAGCGCCAGGGTCGCGCGCAGGGCAATGCCTGCGGCGAAGCCCTGCCCCGGCAGAACCAGACAGAGCGGGCGCAGCGCAAGATCCAGGGCGTTAGAGAGTTCCGGCAAGCATTCGTCGTCCGGAACGACCAGCAACAAGGTTTGACCGGTCCGGACGGTCGCAGCGACGAACTCCGCCAATGCCTCAATCGTCAGGTCTTGGGGAATGGCTTGAAGCGACACCCGCGCCGGGCCAACGGACGCCTGATCCAGGCTGGCGCGCCAGGAGGCTGCGAGGCTGCGGGCATCGTCCGTGAGCGTGGATTGCGGCACGTTCGACATGGCCGCGATTGTAGCGGAAGTGCTTGGCGCGGCCTTTCATGTTCTTGCCGAAATCGGCGCCGCAGGCTAAAGTGCGCGCTTCTACCGCAGTCGCAAGGAGCGTTTCGTGTTCTCCATCATCCAGGCCGCCGGTTGGCCGATCTACCCCCTGTTGTTGGCGTCGATCATTGCTGTTGCCTTGATCATCGAACGCGCCACTGCCTTGCGCCATACCAAGATCGTTCCCCCCGGTTTGTTGGTCAGTGTGGTCGGCGACTATCGCCAGAATGGCGCGTCCGAACAGATGCTGCAACGCCTGGAGGCGCATTCTTTGCTCGGCGGCGTTTTCGCAGCCGGATTGCGCAACGTCAAGAGTTCTCGCGAAGTGATGAAGGAGTCGATCGAGGAGGCGGGACGCGGCGCGGCACATGAAATGGAGCGATTCCTCACCAGTCTCGGCACCATCGCCTCGATCAGCCCGCTGATGGGACTTTTCGGCACGGTGGTGGGCATGATTGAAATCTTCGGATCGCCCACCGCCTCCGGCAACAACCCGCAGGCGCTCGCCCATGGAATATCCGTGGCACTTTACAACACCGGTTTCGGCTTGATCATCGCAATTCCCAGCATGATCTTCTACCGCCATTTCCGCGCCCTGGTCGAAGGATTGGTGATCGAGATGGAGCAACAGGCGATAAAGCTCGTCGAACTGGTGCACGGCGAACGCAAGTAGTTCGCCTTCGGGGACAATGCCATGAATTTCCAGCGCGGACGCATCCAGGAGGAACCGGAGATCAACCTGATTCCGATGATCGACGTACTGCTGGTGATCCTCATCTTCCTGATGATTACCACCACGTATTCGAAGTATGCCGGACTGGAGATCAACCTTCCGACCGCCGAAGCCCAGCAATCGCAGGACCAACCGAACGAAATCAACGTCGTCGTCAGCGATCAGGGCGATGTCATGGTCAATCGCAGCGCCCTGGGAACCCGCGATGTCGCGACCATCAGCGTGGCACTCAGACGTGCGTTGGGCAACAGCAATTCCACCAAAGAACCCGTCGTCGTCATCAGTGCCGACGCCAAGGCTTCCCACCAGAGCGTCATCGATGTCATGCAGGCTGCGCAGCAGGCCGGATTGTCCCACGTCTCCTTCGCTACCCAGAGCACCAACCGCTAACCGGTACGGCGCTGAGCCGAAATCCATGCTTCCGTTGGTTATATGGAAGTGAGCAGCAAACTGCAAGATGCCTGGCAAGGGCGCGGATTGCTGTCGACGCTGCTGCTGCCGCTGGCCGGGGCCTTTGCGCTTGCTGTAGCGCTGCGTCGCGCCCTGTATCGTCTCGGGATCCTGCAAGTCCAGCAGTTGCCCGTGCCGGTCGTCGTGATCGGCAATATCACGGTCGGCGGAAGCGGCAAGACGCCGCTGACGCTTTTGCTGGCGCGAGAGTTTCAACAGCGTGGCCGGCATCCAGGGATCATCAGCCGCGGGCATGGCAGCGCCGTTCGGTCGCGGCCGGTGCGCGAAGTAGTCGCCGACAGCCGGGCCGGGGAGGTCGGGGATGAGCCGCTCCTGCTCAAGCGTCGCAGCGGATTGCCGGTGTTCGTAGGGCATGACCGGGTGGCGGTCGCCCGGGCCTTGCTGGCAAGTTATCCCGAATGCGACTTGCTCCTCAGCGATGACGGATTGCAGCACTACCGCCTGGCACGGGACGTCGAGATCGCCGTTGTGGATGGGCGCGGTCTGATGAATGGCCGAATGCTGCCGGCCGGGCCGTTGCGTGAGTTCCCGCAGCGACTTCGGCAAGTGGATGCGCTGGTGCTCAACGGCCCGGTCGAGTTGCGCGTCGCTGGGGTCGCCACATTCCAGATGGACCTGTGCGGCGCCACCTTCTACGCCCTGGCCGACCCCGCACGGACCTGCACGGCTTCGGCGCTGACCGACTTGAAACTTGCGGCCATCGCAGGGATCGGAGTCCCCAGGCGCTTTTTTGATCACCTGGCCGGGATCGGCCTGAACTTTTCCGCGCACCCGTTTCCCGATCATCACCGCTATCTGGCCGGCGATCTTTCATCCATACACGCCGACGCGCTCCTGATGACCGAGAAAGATGCGGTAAAATGTACGGGACTCACCGAGCGCCCCGTGTGGATCCTGCCGGTGACGGCCAGAGTCACTGCCGCACAGGCCGGATCCGATCTTGTCACTCTTGTTGAAAAGTGCATCAGGGAGAAGCCGCATGGACGCCCGCCTGCTTGAAATTCTGGTCTGCCCGATCTGCAAGGGTCCGCTCGGCTATCGCAAGGCGCAAGCCGAGTTGGTCTGCAAACCATGCCGGCTAGCCTATCCCGTCAAGGACGACATCCCGGTGATGCTGGAGGATGAGGCGCGCAGCATGGCCCCGGACGAAGACTGAGCGCGCCGATGTTGCGCATCGTCATCCCGGCACGCCACGCATCCACAAGACTGCCCGGCAAGGCACTGGCGGACATCGCCGGCAAGCCGATGATCGTGCGCGTTGCCGAGGCGGCGCAACGCTGCAGGAACGACGGCATCTGGGTGGCCACGGATCATGAGGACATACTTTCCGCCGTCGAGCGACTCGGGATCCAGGGGGTGATGACGCGCCCCGACCACCCCAGCGGCACGGACCGCATAGCCGAGGTGGCGATCAGGCTCGGCTGGGGGGACGACGACATCGTCGTCAACCTTCAGGGTGACGAACCGCTGATCGATCCGGCATTGGTCGAGTCGGTCGCCGCCGCATTGGCGGACGATCCCGTTGCGGCCATGGCTACGGCCAGCCACGCCATCACCGAAGCCGACGTATTCTTCAATCCCAACGTGGTCAAGGTGGTCTGCGATCGACAAGGACGCGCATTGTATTTCTCCCGCGCCCCGATACCGTGGTGTCGAGATGCCTTTGCCGTAAGACGGGATGTCCTGCCCGCCGAATGGCAGGCACAGCGGCATATCGGTTTGTACGCCTATCGCGTGGGATTCCTTCGCAAATACGGACAACTCGAGCCGTCGCCGCTGGAGCGAGGTGAAGCACTCGAGCAACTGCGCGCTCTTTGGCACGGATACTCGATTCGAGTGGTGATCTGCGAGGATCCGCCGGCTGCGGGAGTCGATACCGCCGACGACCTCGAACGCGTCCGCCGGGTATTCATTCGACGCGGAAACTGATACGGCGTGATATTGTTATGCCGCTATCAATACAATTTCAAAATATGCTTAAATCCTTAGGTGTAGGATGGCTTATTCCGCATCTACCTCAGGAGCCACCATGCGTTTGATACTTCTCGGACCACCCGGAGCGGGAAAAGGAACTCAAGCCAGCTTCATCTGCGAGCGCTATTCCATTCCGCAGATTTCCACCGGCGACATGCTGCGTGGTGCGATTCGGGCGGGAACGCCTCTCGGGCTGGAAGCCAAGAAGGTAATGGATTCCGGAAAGCTCGTTTCCGATGACATCATCATCGCCCTGGTCAAGGACCGTTTGCAGCAGTCCGATTGCGCCAACGGTTACCTCCTCGATGGCTTCCCGCGCACCATCCCCCAGGCTGAGGCGATGAAGGTCGCCGGCGTGGCGATCGACTATGTCCTGGAGATCGACGTTCCGGATGGCGATATCGTCATGCGCATGAGCGGGCGCCGGGTGCACATGGCGTCGGGCCGTACTTACCATGTGAAGTTCAACCCCCCGAAGGTCGAAGGCAAAGACGACGCCACCGGGGAACCGCTGATCCAGCGCGACGACGACCAGGAGGCCACGGTGCTCAAGCGCCTCGAAATCTATCACGCCCAGACCCAGCCGCTGATCGAGTATTACAGCAAATGGGCTGCAACCGGGGATGCCCAGTCTCCGAAGTGCCGCAAGATATCCGGGCAGGGGAAGGTCGAGGAGATCCGCAGCCGTGCCTTCGATGCGCTAGCGGACTGATCAATTACCCAGGAGGATTCTGCATGGCCAATCCGATTCGACGCATCGCCATCTGTACCGGCGGAGGGGATGCTCCCGGACTCAACGCCGTAATTCGATCGGTGGTCATCGCGGCCGCCAACCGGGGCTGGGAGTCCTATGGCATACGTGAGGGATTCAACGGAATTCTCTTTCCCGAGCGCTATCCGGACGGGGGGGTGTACCGCCTGACGCGACACGCGGTGAGGGGTATCGGGCATCTCGGCGGCACGATTCTGGGGACCACCAACAAGGGCAATCCGTTCCATTTTCCGGTGCAAATGCAGGATGGGACGACCAAGGACCTCGACCGGTCGGACGAGATCCTGCAGTTCTTTGCGATGAAGCAATTGGATGCCCTCGTCTCGATCGGCGGCGACGGATCGCTGACCATCGCCAATGGTCTGCACCAGAAAGGGCTGCGCGTCGTCGGTGTGCCCAAGACGATTGACAACGACCTGGACAAGACTTTTACCACCTTTGGCTTCGACACGGCTGTGGCCTTTGCCACGGAATGCCTGGATCGACTGCACAGCACTGCCGAAAGTCACCAGCGCGTGATGGTGGTCGAGGTGATGGGCCGCTATGCCGGCTGGATTGCGCTGCATGCAGGCATCGCCGGCAGTGCTCACGCCATCCTGATACCGGAGATCCCGTTCGATCTCGAAAAGGTGGCTGCAAAGATTCGCTCCCGCGACAACGAAGGACGCATGTATTCACTGGTAGTGGTGTCCGAAGGTGCCGAACCGGTCGACGGCCAGCGGGCGATTCTTGCGCCTGCCGAAATCGGTCACGCCGAGCGCCTGGGCGGGGTCGGCGAGCAGGTCGCAAAAGTGTTGCAGGATCGCACTGGGAAGGACACGCGGGTGGTCGTGCTGGGACACCTGCTGCGCGGCGGCAGCCCCACCTCGTTTGATCGTCTTGCCGCCATGCGTTTTGGCACTGCCGCCGTGCGGGCGCTGGAAGACGGCCAGAGCGGCGTGATGGTGGCGCTGGCGTTCCCGAATGTCAATTACGTGGCGCTGGCAGAAGTCGCCGGCCGCATGAAGGGAGTCCCGCTGGACTGTGACACGCTGCAGACAGGCCGGGACATGGGAATCGCATTCGGGGATTGATTGCTCCCGGCGCGGCCGGTGGATCGCCTCACGCTTGCCCCGCTTACTTGCCGGCGGCGAGAAGCTTATCCACCTTGTGGAGCCGCAGCCGGTAAGCGTCGGGCATTCCCGAGCCTAGCAGCGGCCGCAGATACAGCCGGAAGGCATCCGTCACATCGGTCCCGCTCGGCGCGATGAACTCGTCTTCCATGACGCGGGTCTTGCCGGCAATTTCCGACAGCGGCAGTAAATGATAGTCGACCGAATAGAAGCCGGTGCGTTTGATCGCCACCGAGCCATCGCTGTCGCCCCACATCGCAAACTGAACAGCCTTCTCACCCACTTCCCGTGCTTCACGCTGATCGACATCCGAGACGCAGCCCATGAAGCTGCGCTGCAAATACCCCAACGTATCGCCGCGCACGCGCTTGATGCCGAGCTCATTCTTGATTTCGTTGCAGAGCAGGTCCGCCAGGGCGCCGGTGCCCGAAAGTTGGACGTTGCCATGGGCATCACGCTCCACCTGGCTGGACAGCTTGGTGATGATGGGGACTCCCTGCGCATCGTGGATGCCTTCGGAGGCAGCGATGACGCAGCGCCCGTGCCTGTGATAGGCCGCCTTGACGTCGGCAATGAAGCTGTCGACGCTGAAGGTTCGCTCCGGGATATAGATCAGGTGCGGGCCATCGTCCGGGAATTTCTTGCCGAGCGCAGAGGCCGCAGTGAGAAAGCCGGCATGGCGACCCATCACCACCGCCAGATAGA
>Ga0208566_1002004_pt1 | contig 11240 bp, 9 predicted proteins | sample PL_2010_150m_FD_184159 | JGI IMG/M metagenome (GOLD analysis project Ga0208566, IMG submission 184159) | Freshwater microbial communities from Powell Lake, British Columbia, Canada to study Microbial Dark Matter (Phase II) - PL_2010_150m... | ecosystem: Environmental > Aquatic > Freshwater > Lake...
GTGCTGGTCGTGGTACCGGCTTTGCCAGCCGTCCAGAGTGCCCGTGCGATTGAGAGCGTTTCGGCACCGAGCGCATTGACCGCCACCACACCCTGGTCGGCGATCATGCCGGCATTGTCGGTAAAGGTGTAGGCCATGGTCCAGTTACCGGCCGAAGGCGCCGTGAAGACCAGCTTGCCCGGAATCGTGGTGAAGCTTGCCGAGCCTGCGGCGCAGGTCGGCGTCACCGCGGTGAAGGTGCAAGGCTCCTGCGTGATGCGCAGCGTGGCGGTGTCGACTCCAGCCGGGGCGAAGTCGTTGGCCACCACGTCGATCGTCGCCGGGACACCGGCGACCGCGGTGTTGCCGAGGTCGTCACGCGCATCCGGCAGAGCGGCGAGGTTGCTGATCACCGCGTTCACCTGCGCCATTGCTGTGGTGCCGTTGGCGGTTGAGGCCTTGTACCAGAACGTGTCGGTCACGCCACCCACGCCAGCCGGCGGCGAGTAGGTCACAAGGTTGCCGGTCAGCATCATGCGCCCACCGAGGCCGGTGCACTGCGCCGAAGGCGTAGCCAGGGTGCAGGCGGTCCGCGCATTGGGAACCGCACAGGTCAGACCAGCGGCATCTGCGCAGATCAGCAGGTTCGGCACCGCGGCCACGCCGATGTCGTTGGCGAACACATCGACATTGACCGGCGTGTCCTTGGGTACATTCACCGTGTCGGCCTGGAACAGCGCCGCTCCGGTAGCCGAGCCTTGATAGATCACCGGTTGGCGATCGCTGCCGCCGGCCGAGGACCGCACCGTGACGTACGAGGGAGGCGTCAGCACGTTAGGCACGACGATGCTGACTACGGGCGCAGTCGCGGTCGCAGCCGTCTTCATCTTGAAGTCGATCGCGGCGCCGGCTGCGTCCGCCAGCGGCAGGCCGTAGGCGTTCAGCGTCAGACAGGGCGCCGAGCAGACCGCGTTTGCCGCAGTGGGCAGGGGTGCGACCGTAGGCGTAGCCGACTGCAGGTAGGCGCCGGACTCGGCGCTCACCGTCAGCGTCTTGGTGACGCTGTTCCAGACCGCCTGGTTGATACGCAGTTCGTCGACCAGCGCCACGTCCACCGTGGTAGGCGGCGTGTCGGTGATGATGCGTACACGGGCGTTGGTGTAGACCGGGTTGGGCAAGGCGGTGGTGCCAGTGATCTGCGTTGCAGAGGTCATGCCCTGGAAGTACTCGAACTGCGGCGTGGCGATCTGGCCGACAAACGCCGGCGTGCCGGCGGCGGTCTGCGCGCCTTCCATGCCGATTTCCGCAGTGCTGGTGGCGGGATTGGCCGGGTCGGTGTACCACAGGCTCATGCCCAGGCGGGGCACCGGCTTGCCGGCTTCCTGCGTGGCTTGCGCCCAGGCGCCGATCTGGAACATGTCAGACTTGCCGTCGGCGTTGGTGTCCACCGCGCGGTAGCTGGCGCGGTCAACGCTGTTGCGCGAGGGGATCGGACCTTCGAAAAAACGGCCAAAGAGCGAGAAGGTGTTGGTGGAGTAAACCAGCTCGTCCAAAGCGCAGTTGCCGGTCACGACGCCGGGGCCTTGCACGGCAACGTAGTTGGTGAACTTCATCGCCTTGATTTCCGGCGGCACATAGGGGTTGGTGCTGGTGGCGAGCGCATTGGGAATCTCGCTACCGGTGATGGGGCTGCCGACACCGCCACCGTCGGACAGGTACTTCTTGCCGTCCGGACCGACAAAGGGCACTCTGGGAACACCGCCGGGCAGGTCACTCGACAGCAGGAAGGGGCCGATGTCGCCCGACATCACGGCGGCGGGATTGCCCATGCCGACGTCAGTGGTTTCAAAAGTCTTGCCGCGCGCCACGCCGGGGAAGGTCTGCGGCGACCGGGTCGGGGTGTAGTAGGTGTGGTTGCCAGTGCAGGCCACGTTGCCATGGTTGACGCGCCAGCGCGTGAACCACAGCTGTTGACCTGGTGTCGGCACGCCGTTGGCGAAGGAGGCCTCGAGCGCGAAGTTGAAGGTAATGCGGCCGGCACCCGGTGTCGGCACCGCGACGTTGCCGAGGTTGCCCTGGCCTGCCGGCGCGAGGCTCGCACTGGCGAGCGTGTAAAAGTGCTCGGTCGAGAAGTTGGTCGGGAATACCTCGGGTGCCACGGACACGCCGTTGGGCGCGGGGACGTTCACGATGGCGCACAGGCCGGCGTTGACGACGGCCAGGCCAATGGCATCGGGGCTGTTGATCGAGCAGACCTCGAGCGCGACGCCGTTGCGATCCTGGAACCAGGCCGGGAAGCCGTGCGCCGGGTCCACCGGGCCCTGACGTTGCAGCACGGCCAGCGCAGGCTGCACCAGCACCATGGCCGCGACACTGGCCACCATGGTTTTCTTGAATAGTTGCTTCACTTTTTGTCTCCTGAAATGTGGGTTGATGCAAGGACAAGCGGGCTTGCTTGCGTTGCAGGGGAAATGGCGGTGACGATGAAGTCAGCGCCCTCTTTTTCAATCGAAAACTTCACCTTGTCGGCGACCTTGAGGCCGTCCAGCAGGGACGCAGGGCGCACCTTGAACGCCATGGTCATGGCACCCATGTGCATGCCCTTCCATTCGCCGTGCTTGATCACGACGCGGCTGGCATCGGCATCGAGCTTGCGGATCTCGCCATCGGCGCTGGCCGACTGCGCCATGGCAGCACCGGCCAGCAGCGCCAGGACGGCGCCGCAAGCAAGCTTGCCAAGGGCTTTTCGGGTTCTATGTTTCATCACTTTGACTCCTGGTTTTTCAACGTTTCGCGATCTGTACAAGGACTGCACACAGCCTCTTTCGTCGTGGGCTTGAACAGTCTTCCTACGACACTCCTAGCGTAAGCAGGCAAGGCGCTGGTGTCAGTTGCAACTGTGTTGGGGCTGTGTAACGGCACGTCAATTCCCTACGACAAGTACGGGTTGGACAGGCTTGCCGGTGCGGGTGCTTGGGTTGACATTGGCGTTGACATTGGCGTTGGCATTGGCGTTGGCATTGGCGTTGGCATTGGCGTTGGCCTCGGCCAGCAACTCTGCGATCAGGCTGCGCAGGGGCTCAGCCTGCGCGTCGATGGCACCACGCACCAGCCAGCGCGCACGCATGCGGGTATCGAAAACAACGGTGGCGGGCAGTGAGGAAAAACGGAAGTCCTGCGCATCGGCAGCCAGGCGCAGCGAGGGCAAGTTGGCGGGCATCCTGCTGCGCAATTTTTCCATCGCAGTCGGCGCGTCGCCGGTGTTGACCAGCAGATACTCCACCGGCTGGCCCTGGGTGGAGGTGGCCAGTTGCGACAGCAGCGGCAGCTCCTCGCGGCAGGGCGCGCACCAGACCGCCCAGAAATTGGCCACCACGACCTTGCCCACAAGACCCGCGGCATCGAAACGCCGACCGTCCAGCGTGTCGAAAGCCAGCACGGGTGCGCTGGCCGGGTTCCAGCGCTCGACCTGCGCCGCCTGCACCGAGGGCATGGCAGCCAACAGGCCCAGGGCCATCAAACTGGTATTCAGGCAGCGGGCCAACAGACCTGCGCCCGGCGCTCTCATGGCGTACCCTTGGCGATATTGAACCCGGCCAGTGCCAACTGGCCGGCTTGAATCGTCAGCCCAATCTCCACACTGCCGCCGCGCACCGCGCCACGGTACAGCGGCAGGCTCAACATCATGCTGCGCGGATCCGGCAGCGCGTCCTGTGCGCGCACGCGCACGCTCAGGCCAGCCGGTAGACGCGCACGCAGCTCTTGCAACCAGGCCGTGCCATCGATCGGTATCCAGCGCTCTTGTGCATAGCGGTCTCGCTGCCAATCAGCACCGGGCTCTCATAGCGCGTGCCGGGGGGGTCCAGGCGCGCCAGGTCCAGAAACGCCTCGGGACGGTAAGCACGGTTGCGAAACAGCACCTGAGCCTGCCTGGCGCAGACATCGCCTTGGCTGATCAGGCAGTAGTCGGCATAAAAGAAATCCTGCAAGCCAATGGTGGCAACAAAGCCGCTGTGTACCAGCTTGCAGGCATGCCAGGGCTGTTGCGAGCCAAAGGAGGTGGCACTGGTTTGCATGCATTCGGTTTGCACCCGCGCAAACTCAACCTGGTCCGCTGGATTGGGCTGGGTTTGTTCCAGCGGCCGCTGCAGCCACTCCACTGCAGCCGATGCAGGGGACGAAAAAAGTGTGACCATGAGCAAAACGGCGGCGAGCCGGCTCCAGCAGGTGGTGTGTTTCATAGCGAGTGTTCCTTTAAATAGCTGCTGGCTTCGGGCAGGCCGGCCTTGGCCAGCTGTCGCAGCAGGCTCTGGCCCTGTGTCGGGTCTTGCGGCACGCCGCGCCCCTGCAAAAAGCACAGGGCCAGGTGAAATTGCGCCAGCGCATGGCCGGCTGTCGCGGCCTGGCGCAGCAGCTCAATGGCTTTGAGGGGATCGGTGCGCACTTGCTCACCGTCGAGCAGCAACACAGCGAGTCGGGTCTGGCCGTCCAGGTTGCCGCGCTCGCCTGCGCGCTCGAACCAGTAAGCGGCTTCGTGTTCATTGCGTTCCACACCCCAGCCTTCGGCAAACATGGCACCCAGGCGGCTCTGGGCTTGCGCATCGCCCGAGCGTGCGGCCTCACTCAGCAGTTCAAGCGCCATGGCGCTGTGCTTTTGCACGCCCTTGCCATCCAGATACATCTGGCCCAGCAGGCTTTGTGCAGCCACTTCACCGCGGCCCGATGCTGCGTTGAGCAGACTGTAGGCAAGGTCCTCATCCCTGGGCACGCCCTTGCCGTGCAGATGCAGGTAGCCCAGGGCGTACTGTCCGAAGCTGCTGTTCGCAGCAATGGACTGGCGGATCAGCGCCAGCCCGGTTTTGAGCTCGGCCGCCGTGCCATCGCGCACCAGCGCCAGCCCGAGATGGGCCTGGCCCTCAGCATCGCCCGTGGCGGCAGCCTTGCGGTACCAGAGCAGCGCCTCCCTCGCACTCTGCGCCACGCCCAGGCCCGACTGATACAGCTCACCCATGGCGCTCAGTGCGGCGCTGCTGCCCAGGGCGGCCGCTTTGCGGAACAACTGGAGAGACTGATCGAACAAGCCGCCGACCCGGGCGACCTGGCCCTGCTCAAACCATTGGACGGCGGTAGGTGGCGCCGGTTCGACCCACTCCGACTCCTTGGTGCTGGCATCTGTGGCATGTGCGGCAGGCAGAGCCAGTGAAAAGAGCAATGCGGCGCACAGCTTTAGTACCAATTCAGAAAGGCGCATGGCTTGCTCATATCAAAGCGTGTTGAGTACGGTGTACACATTGCGCGCCGATGTGTTCAGCGGGACCATGGCCCAGCGGTTGTTGTTGTCGTCGATCAGACGCCCGGCGCTGCTGTGCAGGGTGACGTCGCGGTCACGCTCCGGGTCGGGGTCCACAAAGCCCTGTGCTCGGCGCAAGGTATCAATGTCCGACTGCTTGCCGGTCAGGAACAGCCAGCCCGGTTTGACTTCGAAGATTTCTTCGGCGTATTCCTTCAGAATGGGCACCGTGTCCAGCTCCGGCTGCAAGGTCACGGAGTAGAAAAACACGTCCTTGCCCATGCGCTCGCCAAACATGTCCTGCACCTTGCGCAGGTTGGCATTGGTGGTGGGGCAGCGCCCCTCGCTGCAGCCCACCACAAAGAAGTTGAGCAAGACAATGCGGTCGCGCACCAGATCGTCGTAGAAATGGAAAGTCTCACCCGTGTGGGCCACCAGGGGCACATTGGGCAGCAAGCCATGGCGTGCGGCATACGACAGCGGCCGCTCGGCCCTTGCCTGCGCAGCCGATGCCTGCGGCGAAAACAGCGTGCCGGCCAGGCCGAGCGTGGCCGTCATCGGGCCGAGCAGCCCCGCGCCGAGAAATTTTCTGCGGTTCATTTCAATCCCCTTGAAAGATCAGCTGCGTGGGCCGGGCTTAAACAATCTTCCACATGACCATCATTCCGTGGTCTTCGTGGACCACGTTATGGCAGTGCATCGGGTAAATGCCCTTGTAGTCACGGAAGCGCATCGCTGTGGTGACGGTGGCACTCGGGTCGAGCCGGTATACATCCTTGCGACCGGTCTGCAGCGCGGCCGACGGGTCAGGCTGCGCAGCACCCTTGTAACTGAGAATGCGCCCCTCTTCGTAGTGCGGGTGAATCGGATGCGACCAGGAGCCGCCGCCGTTTTTGTGCTCCCAAACCTCGGAACTGCCTTCCTTGACTTCGTAGGGCGCGGCATAGCGATCGAAAACCTGGCCATTGGCATTCCAGATGTTGGACGCACTGGCCCAGGTCCATTGCTTGGTCTTGGAGGTGGCGGTGTTCACTGCAGCAGGCAGGGGGCGCAGGGCCGTGCCGTTGACGATGGCGGTGCTGGCGTCGGTCAGGCCAGGGCGTGCTACCTCGACGATGAACTTGAGAGCATCGTTGCCGGTGGTGAGCAGCTTGCCCGAGGGGCCGCGACCGCTGATCTGCTCGGCACGGTTGGTGAAGAAGATTTCTGTGCCGGGCTTGAACTTGGAGAAATCGATGATGAGGTCAAAGCGCTCGGCCACGGCCTGCTTGAAGTTGGTTTGCACCACGGCGCGCGGCAACAGATTGCCGTCGTTCGCAATCACCGTCATGGGCAGGTAGGTGGAGCCGGTTGCGCCCTGGCGCATCCACCACCAGTAAAAGCGGGTCGGGCCGCCGTTGTACATGCGGATGCGGTACTTGCGCGGCTGCACCTTGAAGTAGGGCTGAATCGTGCCGTTGACGGTGAGCTTGTCACCAATGGCGCCGTCCAGGCAGGCCAGCGGGAAGAAGTCCACACCCAGCGGGTCGAACTGGCGGTCATGGAAGAACATGGGCACGTCAAACTCGTAGGGAAAGCTGCGCGCATCCTGCGAATGGCTGGGGAAACGCAAGCCGGTGGTGCCGACCACGGTTTCGTCGCCGGTGTCGACTTCGTCGTAGATCGGGCAGGCGGCGAACAGGCCGGCGTACACGTTCTGCGAGGTAAAGTCGTGCTTGTGGTCGTGAAACCAGAGCGAGCCCAGGGCTTCGCGGTAGTCGCCGCGCACGCCGGCCTTGGGCGATACAAAGCCCTGGTTGATGCCGGCGTACAGGTTGGGATAGTGGTGGTCCCAGAACTTGCCCGAGTAGTTGTAGTAGAGCGGGCCACCATCGCTCTCCGAAGGCGTGTGGTGGTTGTGCATATGGGTGCAGGTGGTAGAGGTGCCGAACCCGAGGTGCGACACGGCGTCCTGCGCGGTGCCCGGCAACTCGTTGTACTGGCGGATCATGATCGAGCGGCCGTAGCGGTGACGCATCACGGGGCCGGGTACGCCGGCGATGCTGCCGGCCACGCCGGTAACGCCACCCGCGAAGGCGCGCGGAGCATAGCCCCAGGCGAGCTGGCCGCCGGCGCCGGCGGGCATCTCGCTGTGCCAGACATGCTTGTGCTCGAGTTGCCGAAGCTCATAGAAGTCGCGCGGCGCGGCGTACAGGCCGGCGTTTTTGTCGGTGCCGTCCCAGCCCTGGTGCGCCAGGTTGGCGTTCGGCGTGGCAGTGGCCAGTTCCGGGTGCTGCGCCAGCAGAGCCAGCTTGGAATCGAGCGCGTTGGTCGGCGCCGCGGTGGGCTTGCCGCCGCGCAGGAACATGCTGTCGGTCAGGTTGGCGACCGAGCCGCCGATCTGCTCGACCGAAATAGTGGGCTGGAGTTCGTGCAGGCGCTGGAAAGCGTCCTTGAAAGGCGTGGTCTTCGGGCTGATCATGTCCACACCCGGCACCGGGCAGGCGATGGTGCCGGCGGATGCGGCGCGCAGGCTCAGGCCGGGAATCGGCAGCAGCATGCCGCTACCGGCACCCAGCACACCCAACTTCATGAGATTGCGGCGATCCAGTCCTGAGCGGACCAGTTCGCGTTGCACGTCCATCGTACGCTGGACCAGGCGCTCTTGTTGCTTATTCATATTTGCTCCGTCTAGACAAGTTGAAAACTTTGGGGTCAGGTCATCGTTGTGATGAATTCCTGATGTCTGGAGAATATGAAAAACAAGCCTGCGCTCAGTATGCCAATAGTCACCCGCGTACAGCAGTACGGTCAGGCTCCTGTAACAGCATGTAACTGGTGGGCGGCAAGAGCGGCGCCGCCGGGCCGCATCAACCCCAGTCGTTGCGACTGAACAAATAGCCTTTGCCGCGCACCGTCTTGATGCGCTGCGGATTTTCGGCATCGTCACCGAGCGCCTTGCGCAGGCGTGAGACGCGCATGTCAATCGAGCGGTTCATACCGTCGTATTCCAGACCGCGCAAGCCGATGGTGATGTCGTCGCGTGAGAGCACATTGCCGGCCCGGCTCGCCAGCAGCCACAGCAGATCAAACTCCACGGTGCTGAACATGATCTCGCTGCTGCCCAGGCGCACGGTACGCGTGGCGCGACTGATAAACAATTGCCCGAAGCGATACTCGTCGGCCTCTTTTCCCGACACATCCTGCAAACGGCGCAGACAGGCGTTGATATGCGCCAGCACCACAATCGGCGTAGCCGGCTTGAGCAGATAGTCATCCGCCCCCAGGCCCAGGCCAAGCACCTGCTCGACGTCCTCATCGCGCGCGGTAAGCATCAAAATGGCACCGGCGTAACGGGCACGGACCTCGCGACAGATTTCAAACCCGTCCTTGCCCGGGAGATTGCCGTCTAGCACCACCGCGTCGGGCCGCAAGTTGAGAATTCGTTCCACCGCGAGGTCTCCGCGGCGCTCATGCTCAACCCTGAAACCATGCTTTTCCAGATAGCGCTTCAATGAAACCGCAGACAGTTCGTCGTCTTCAACCAGAACTATCAGTTTTTCGTTTGATTGACTCATGTGCTTTCCCTCTGTTTGCGTTGCAGAAGCCAGTCGCGCAGTTCCTGCGCGGTAGCGCCCAGGCTGGCGCTGAATTGCGCAGCCAGCGCAATCGACTTGTCCGCGTCAAGCTCGCTGGCCGCAGCCATCAAGAGATCGGGTAGTTGTTCTTCGGACGAGGGCCCATAGAGTGCCCAGTGGCTTTTGAGCCTGTGGGCCCGGGCGGCCAGTCCCTCGAAATCCATTTTTGCACTGAGTTCAGCCAGGCTGCTGGCGGCCAGGTCAAATTCGGAGACCGCCACCGCAGCGATTTCAGCGAACAGGTCGACATCTCCTTCGAGCCCCGCCAGCGCACGGCCGAAGCGTGCTGGTGGTGCACAAGCGATGGCTGCCAGCGGCGTGTTCGACGTCTTGTCGAGGACGCGCGTTATCTCGGCATGCAATGAATCGGAGGTGAAAGGTTTGGAGACGTAACCGTCCATGCCCAAGGTGAGGCAGCGCTCCCTGTCGCCAACGAGCACATGGGCGGTGAGCGCGATGATCGGTGTGCGACTTGCGCTGCCAGGCCAGGCACGCAAATTTTTCATCGCCTCCAGCCCACCCATACCCGGCAACTGCAAATCCATCAATACCAGATCGGGATGCTCACGCCCTATTATTTCGAGCCCGGCCATGGCGCTTGCGGCTTCGCTGACGCGGTGCCCGCGTCGGGTCAGCAAGCGGTTGGCGATCAGGCGGTTGACCTTGTCATCTTCGATCACCAACACGTGCAAATTGCGATGGACCGGTGGTGGTACAACCGTCTCTTGTTCGGAATCCCTTGAGAGCAAGCGCGTGTCAAGACCGAAACTCACTTCAAAGAAGAATTCGCTGCCGACGCCCAGTTCGCTTTCGATCCAGATACGTCCCTTCATGGCGTTGACCATGCCCAAGGAAATGGCCAGCCCGAGGCCGGTACCACCGTATTGGTGAGAGATCGATGCATCCGCTTGCACGAAGGGCTGGAACAAGCGCTTCAATTGCGCTTTGGAAATGCCAATACCGCTGTCGCGCACCGAGAAACGAAGGCGAACGGTGCGCTCAAGGCGTTCGACGCTACTGACGCTCAACCAGACCGAGCCGCGCTCGGTGAACTTGATGGCGTTACCGACCAGATTGATGACGATCTGTCTTAATCGCCCTGGGTCGCCCAACAAGGCGTGGTCAAGCGCGCAGTCGTCCTGGTAGTGAAATTCAAGTTTTCTTTCTCGGGCGCGGTGGGCCAGAACTTTGAGGCTGTCGCCCAGTGACTGCTGCAGCGTAAACGGGACGCACTGCAGCTCGACACCACCGGCCTCGATCTTGGAAATATCCAGAATGTCATTGACGATATCAAGCAGGTTCGAGGCGGAGCGGCTGGCCAGCTTTACCAATTCCGTTTGTTCGGGGTCGAGTTTGCTCTCAAGTACCAGCTCGATGGTTCCGAGGATGCCATTGAGCGGGTTGCGAATTTCGTGGCTCATATTGGCCAAAAATGCGCTTTTGGCACGGTTGGCATCTTCGGCCAGGGTCCGCCCATGGCGTAACACCCTCTTAATGTTGTTGCTGGACTCGATTTCGCGCTTTCGCGCAATGATCAGGAAAATCAGTATCGTCAGCCCCGCTGACAGGGTATGAGGAAGTCCGACCGTCCATACCAGCAGCACCGCCCCAAACGCCCCGAGAATGTCAGCATTGGTGGTCGTCATTGAGCGTACTGTCTTCAGTAACTCCGGGCCAGATAAATTGGGCATTGTTTAGTCGCTGCAGTTTGCTCATGGCCATCATGCCCCATGCATGATGTGGTCAATGGTGATTTTTCGTAAAAAGGACCGATTTTTATCAAATTCATCAAATTTGTCAAAGACGCGCCGTTACACAAACCCTACGCTTCTGCTGTATCCGGCGGACCATTGTCATACCAAGCGCAGTTCTTTTCTTCTTATTCTCGGTGCATCAGGAAAACTTGATAGACGACAGATTTAAACCCTTAACAAGGAAACATCATGGGCACACATAGCAACGACACAGTGGCTGACGACCACGGCAAAGACATCGCAGCTGACGACCACGGCGCCTCGAGCGCAGCGACCGGGACAGCGGTTGTCGCCAGCGGAACGGGTGTGGCGACTGCCACCCTGGGTGACGATGGCTTCTCGCACCGTCATGGCGATCTCACTCACAGGGAACTGCATGGCGATGATGCGAGCCACAATGCCATTCGTGGCAGTTCGGGTGACGACGTGATTACCGGCGGCAGCCAAAGCGATGTGCTCGAAGGCGGCCATGGCAGCGATGACTTGCGCGCCGGCGCCGGTGACGATGTCCTGGTTGGGGGCGGCAGCGATGACGTCGGACTCAATCACCTTGAGGGTGGTGGTGGCGACGACATTCTGGTCGCCGGAGGTCATAAGACC
>Ga0208566_1002005_pt1 | contig 11238 bp, 7 predicted proteins | sample PL_2010_150m_FD_184159 | JGI IMG/M metagenome (GOLD analysis project Ga0208566, IMG submission 184159) | Freshwater microbial communities from Powell Lake, British Columbia, Canada to study Microbial Dark Matter (Phase II) - PL_2010_150m... | ecosystem: Environmental > Aquatic > Freshwater > Lake...
AAACGTATATCATTAAGATATCCCGTATAATTCGGGAAAAATGCAATTGGGTTTATGTTTTCAGTCATCCGATAAAATTAGTGTTATTTGTGGGTACACCGTAGCTGCCGGTAGGCAGGTACTTCGTACTTTACTTATTTCCCAGGTTCGATCTTGATCTTCTGTCCTGCCCGGATGCGTTGGGTATTGGTGATATTGTTCAGTTTTTTGATCTCGGAAACGGTAGCATCATATTGTTCCGCAATATCCCAAAGATTATCCCCAGGCTTGATGGTATACCACACATATTTGGCTTTTGGCTTGGAAGTGCTTTTTGCATTCGTAGTAGCAGGATGGGAAACCGGTTTTATCTTGGTTTCGGGGGAGGAGGCCGTTTCCCCGGAGGAGGAAAGGATTTTTAGTTTTTGCCCGACTAAGATGTTCTGGCTCTTGAGGTTGTTCCAGGTCATCAGGTTCTCAACGGTACAGCCATGTTTCTGGGCGATCAGTGCCAGGCATTCGCCCTGTTTTACGGCATAAACGATTGGATTTATTGAAGGCGGAAGTGGGGTTACCTTTTCGGGTTCTTCATTGATAACGGCAGACGATGAATTTAACGGTGCGATACTTTCCGGGAATTTTGATTTTGCCGGGCCATTATAGACCAGTAGGCGTTGTTTCGACCTGACATAGTTTTTCTTTAACCCGTTAAGGGATTTCATCTCATAGGTACTCATGTGGAATTTCTTTGCGATACCCGCCATGGTTTCCCCGCTCTTCACCCTGTATTCGATGGTCTCCCGGTTATTTCTTAACGCCAGTGTCATCAGCGAATCCCTTTCAACTCCTGATTTGGTTTTATACGCATACAAGGCTGATTCATTATTGATGAAATCGCCGATATTCTTTTTCCGGAGTCTTAATTTATAAGGTGTTTCGGAAGTTGCCGGGATGACACCCTGCTTGAATGCGGGATTCAGAAACTGTACTTCTTCATACGGAATTTTCAGCATCTCCGAGATCTGGTCGAATGTCAACGGATTCCTCACCGTTACCGTATCGATCTCGTAAAACAGGATTCCCGGGTCAACAGCGGCAATCCGGTGTTCGGAAGCATAGGTCATGACATAGCTTGCCGCGATAAAAGCCGGAACATACGAACGGGTCTCTCTCGGAAGGTATTTTTGAATGACCCAGAAGTTCTTGGCTCCGCCTGCCCGGCGGATAGCTTTATTCACATTTCCTGCGCCCGAATTGTAAGCCGCCAGTGCAAGCGACCAGTTTCCGTATATTTCATACAGGTCGGTAAGGTGCTGGCAGGCAGCAACCGTCGATTTGACGGGGTCAAAGCGATCATCGGTATAGGAAGAAATTTTTAATCCGTAAACTTTTCCCGTCCCATACATGAACTGCCATAACCCCTTTGCGCCTGCTCGGGAGTTGGCCACAGGGTTGAGGGCCGACTCGATCACCGCCAGGTATTTCAACTCAAGCGGCATGTTGTATTTGTCGAGTTGTTCTTCAAATAAAGGGAAATAAATTTGCGACAACCCGAGGACACGTGCAGTCAGGCCTCTTTTTTTATAGGCATAGAGGTCGATGAATTTCCTGACATCGGCATTGTAAACATATTCGAATGGCGACTGAAGGCTCATTCCTGTGATCCTGTCGCGGTAAACGGAATCAGAAAAATAGGGAATCTCGCCGGTGTTATATGTGCCGGAATTCTCGGAGCCGGTTTTCAGGAATTTTGAATTCTCAAATATTTTCAGCCGTGCAAGGCTGTCGAGCATGGAAGCAACAGGGTCGTCTTCCACAAAGGATTTTTTTGCGTTTACGGAATCGGGTTGAACAGGATCTTGTGCCCGGAGAAAAGGTGACAGAAGCAATAAAAGCAGGATCAGGATTTTCCTTTCATCCATAATAGCAGGTTAGATCGTTTACAAAACAGCTATTTGCAAAGTTAGGAGATTAACCTATACGAGTTGACAGTGAAGAGAAAAGTGATTAACAATCCGTTGTTAATCAGAGAATAAATCAACAAAAAAGAGAGGGATTACCGGGTCTAAATACCTTCAACATGGATCGTCACCTCGGTATGATCCAGGGTATTTTTTATCTCTTCTTCGATGGCATCGCAGAGATCATGGGCTTCTTTCACACTCATCCCGGCCGGGACATTCAGGTGGAAATCCAGATACCGGTAGTTCCCGGCTTTCCGTGTACGCAGCCCGTGATAGTTTATCGTTTCAGAACAATACCTGCCAATAAGAACCTTGATGCGCTCCACCTCTTCTTCCGAAAGTGCCTCATCCAGAAGGGGGGCATAAGCTTTTTTAAATAAAATAAAGGATTCGCGGAGGATCAGCAGGGCGACCATGATGGCGATCAGCGGATCGAGGTAAAGAATCAACGGGCTTTGGCTGAAAGAACGCAGGATTACCATCAGCAATAGCCCGGCGGCAACTCCCAGTGAAGTATACACGTCCACCTTAAGGTGAAGTGCATCCGCCTCCAGGGCAATGGAATCCGTTGATTTTGCTACTTTATATAGCTTCCGGGAAACAAAAAAATTCACTACGGCCGATATGACCATCACAACGATACCCAATCCGATCTTTTCAATCTCATGCGGATTAAGCATCTTTCTCACGGCTTCAAGAATGATCCATCCCGATGCAATAAAGATCAGGATGGCTTCAACGACACCGGAAATATTCTCGAATTTTCCATGACCATAAGGATGCCGCTCATCGGCAGGAGTATCCGAGATCCTCACTGAAAAATATGCAATGATGGCTGCCAGAAGGTCCATGAAAGAATGAATGGCTTCCGAAAGAATACTGATGGAGCCGCTCAAAATGCCAACGATCACCTTCATGACGATCAGCACGGAGTTGGAGACAACCGATAACCTGGCAATGCTGACTTTCCTGTTCATGGCGATGAAATAATCCGCAAAAATACGTTCCTGACGGGATTATGATAATTTTTCGCCGGGAAGTTATTACCAGTTTTGAAAAAGAATCATCCCAAAAGAGGCACAATGTTTTTTTTCGAGATGCCGGGAACAAGGTTTTATTTACGATTGGAGGATTAGTTTTATCTTTGTTTTCCAAATCGATCCCTAATGCAAAAATTCTATCTTCTGTTTTCTATTTTCTGTCTTCTTGTAATCCAGGCATCCGCCCAGGAAAAGAAATTGGAACCCTGGCAATATGGTCACTGGCTTTCTGCCGAAGAGATGCTCCAAAAATACCAGGCAGGAAAAAGCTTCCAGGAAACTCCACCACCCATCGGGCCTGTACGGAATGTCGCCGAATTTGACAGGATGCAGGGGGTTTTGGTTCGTTATCCTTTTGGTATCCCAATCGAACTGGTCAAGGATATGGCCGTTGATGTCATGGTCACCACCATTGTCCTCAATTCCACCCAGCAGGCCACGGTCACCAGCCAATACCAGGCTGCCGGGGTCAACATGGCCCATTGCAATTTCCTGCTGGCGCCCAGCGATTCCTACTGGACACGCGATTATGGCCCCTGGTTTGAATCCGACAGCAGCCAACATATCGGGATCATGGATTTCCCGTATAACCGGCCCCGCCCCAACGATGACGAGATCCCGAAGAAAGTGGCAGAAATGCTGGGGATTCCCTGGTTTGGCATGAATATAATTCATACCGGCGGGAACTACATGACCGACGGCATGGGGATCTCTTCTTCCACAACGCTCGTATGGAATGAAAACCCAACCCAGACACATGATTCAATTGCAACGAAATTTCTCAACTACCTGGGCATCGATCCTTATCTTGTCGAACCTGATCCGAATGGCTCCTATATCAATCACATCGATTGCTGGGGGAAATACCTGGCGCCCGACAAGATCCTGATCCGGAAAGTTCCTCCTTCACACCCGCAATATGCCGAGATCGAAGCCACGGCAAATTTTTATGCCAACACGCCCTGCTCCTATGGGTATAACTACCGTGTTTTCCGTGTCAATACGCCCAATGACCAGCCCTATAGCAATTCGCTGATCCTGAACAATAAAGTGTTTGTCCCTATCATGAATTCCAGCTGGGACGACAGCGCCATTGCTGCTTACCAGGCTGCAATGCCGGGATACCAGGTCATCGGTATCCTCGGGAATCCTTCTACTCCCTGGGTTTCCACCGATGCCTTGCATTGCCGGGGCATGGGAATTGCCGACATTGGACAACTGTATATCCATCATATACCGCTAACCGGTAACCAGCCAGCCCAGGATAATTTCCTTCTCACCGCAGACCTGATCCCCTGCGGTGATTCAGCAGTCTACAACGATTCGGTGCTGGTTTGGTACCAGGTCAATTCGGGGAATTATATCAAAGTAAACATGGTGAATACTTCCGGCTTGCATTATACCGGCATGATCCCGAAACAGCCCTCAGGGAGCGTTATCCACTATTATCTTTATGCCGCCGACAAATCGGGACACAATGCTACCATGCCCTTCATGGGACCGGCCGACCCGTTTACTTTTACTGCCATTTATACCGACATTACTGCAATCCCGGATACACTTTGGTTCCGTACCATGGCTGATATCTTAGAAGGAAAAGCAACCCGGCTGCATAATTTCACAACTGCAGGCATAAACCTGGATTCGGTTCAGCAATCAGGTGGTTCTGGGTGGTGGTGGGTAGATACGCTTTCTGTAACAAGTTTTCCGCATATGATGAACCCGGGAGATTCCGAATATGTTCATGTGATGCTTCCCACACCTGAAACCATGGCTGATCCGGGATATTGGATCGATACCATGAACGTGATAAGCGAACTAGGCACTCATCGCGTTATCCTCATGATTAACAGCATTCTTTATACCGGTATACCAACGGTTTCAGGAAATGAAGCGTCATTGCTTCTTTACAATTACCCCAATCCATTTAACGGTTCAACGGTTATCCATTACCAGTTACTGGAGAGATCGAATGTAAAGCTGGATGTCATGAATACATTTGGGACGAAAGTTGCCACGCTGGTGAATGTGGAACAGGCTGAAGGCGCCTATAATGTCACATTCAATGCAGGAGATTTGCCTGCCGGGATCTATTATTTCCGGATCGTTACCGATAAGGAAACAGTTACAAAAAAAATGTTTCGGATCAGGTAGATCTTTTTTCAGGCCGCATTTGCGGGAAAAACAGTACATCCTGGATGGATGAAGAATTGGTCATGATCATGGTAAGCCGGTCGATACCGATACCCATCCCTGCGGTCGGTGGCATTCCAAATTCCAGTGAACGCAGAAAATCTTCGTCGAGCAGCATCGATTCCATATCTCCCCGGTTTCCGAGTTCGAGTTGTGCTTCGAACCGTTCACGCTGATCGATAGGATCATTGAGTTCGGAGAAAGCATTGCAGATCTCTTTGCTGTTGCAGATGGCTTCGAACCGTTCAACCAACCCTTCTTTGCTCCGGTGTTTCTTTGCCAGTGGTGACATCTCCACCGGATAGTCGGTGATGAAAGTGGGTTGGATCAGGTTTGGCTCGCATTTTTCCCCGAAGATCTGGTCTATGATCTTTCCTTTTCCCATGGTCGGATCAACCGGCACATCCAGGCTTTTTGCAAGGGCAACCAGTTCCTGTTCTGTTTTCCCGGAGATATCGATCCCTGTGAAATGCTGAATTACTTCGTACATGGTAAAACGCTTCCAGGGTCGTTTGAAATCAATCCTGTTTTCCCCTACTTGTACATCGGTGGTACCGTGCAGGTCAATGGCGATTTTTTCCACCATCTCTTCCACCAGGTTCATCATCCATTCATAATCCTTATACGCAACATACAATTCCATCTGGGTGAATTCGGGATTGTGATACCGGTCCATCCCCTCATTGCGGAAATCCTTTGAAAATTCATAAACCCCATCGTAACCACCTACGATCAGCCGTTTGAGGTAAAGCTCATTGGCAATGCGCAGGTAAAGTGTCGTGTCGAGTGCATTGTGATAGGTGGTAAAAGGCCTTGCTGCAGCGCCCCCATACAAAGGCTGGAGGATCGGGGTTTCCACCTCAAGGTAATTACGGAGATTCAGGAATGTACGCATGGAATTGACCAGAATTGCGCGTTTCACGAAAGTTTCCCGCACCTGCGGATTTACGATCAGGTCGACGTACCTTTGGCGGTAGCGCTGTTCGGGATCGGTGAAGGCATCGAAAACCGCGTCTTCCTTTTCTTTCACGATCGGAAGCGGTCGTAATGATTTGCAAAGAAGGGTAAGGGATTTTACATGAAGGGTGATCTCGCCCATCTGCGTGATGAACATAAATCCTTTCACGCCAATGATATCCCCGATATCGAGCAATTTCTTAAAAACCGTATTGTATAGGGTTTTGTCTTCACCGGCACAGATATCATCCCGTTTCACATACAGTTGGATCCTGCCTGTTGAATCCTGAATCTCAACAAACGAGGCTGCTCCCATGATTCTCCGGCTCATGAGCCTCCCGGAAATGCTGACATCCTGGAAAAGCGATTGATCTTCTGCAAATTTTTTCTTTATTTCTGCAGCATGCGCATTGACTTCAAACGTATCCGGCGGGTATGGATTGATTCCTAACCGCAAAAGTTCATTCAGTGAGTCGCGGCGGATCTTTTCCTGTTCGCTCAGTATCTGGGACATAGTTGTAAGGTTTTGGGCAAAGATAACGAAAAACCTGGATGTGGAGGCTTATCCCAATACCGTATGCAGTACATGATGGGATTTCATTTCCCTGAATCCCGGCACATGCAGACGGTAATAAAAAAGGATCATTTCCAGTAACGTATCCCGGGTTTTGGCGGGTACCTGGATAGAAGCACCGGCGCCTTCCGGGGTCTGCAACAGTTGAAAGAAAAGGTGGCTCATTGCGGGATCAAGGAAATCATAGTGATCGGGGGCGCTTGCCTGGAAAACCCCTTCCCGGAGGTTCAGAAACGGGGTCTTGGCGGAATAATTGAATTGTGGCATGCAACCAAGGTACCGGGTTAGCTGCAGGGAGAAAACCAGGTGAAAGAGCGAAAAATTGTTGCCGACACGATCCAGATGAAGGCAAGTATCATAAAGAAACGAAAAGAGTTCCGGGTGCGGCTCTTCTTCATGGATAGCCTTATAGATAAGTTCATTGATGAAGAGTGCAATGGAACTTTTCCGGATGTCGAAGGGAATCGCCTGGTAAGGATGGGAATAATTCGCCTCCTTTAAGTTTTGAAGCGAAGATTTTTCCTTGTGATAAACCACAAGGTCAAGAAGCGTCAGAGGCTGAAAAAGCCCGGGTTTGATCTTTGCATTCTGTTTCCGGATGCCCTTTACAAGGTACGACTGCAGCCCAAAAAGCTCAGTATAGATCTTTACAACACTGCTGGTTTCCGAGAATTTGGTTGCATGGATGGCGATTCCCCGGGTCTTGTGAAGCATTAATGAATAATGAGAATTTTGGTTACAATTTTCTGGGTTCCTGTATTGTTACCGGCATAAACAAGGTAAACCCCGCTTTTTGCCTTTCTCCCGTTGAAGTTCTTTCCATCCCAAACTGCCTGGCCACCTTCTGCCTTGGTGGAAAAGATGAGATTTCCTTCGATATCGGTAATACGAACCTTGGCATTGGTAACAAGGCACTTTATACCGATCAACCCGTCATAATCTTCTTTTACAGGATTGGGATAGGCATAAACACAGGAGAAGTTATCATCTCCTTCGGTTGCAGTTCCTTTGTAAGAGACAAGACCCTGGTCGGTACCGATAAACACTTCCCCGGTTTCCGGATCGATGGCCAGCACAAGAATATTGTCGGATAGCAACGGACTGTTTTCGGTGGTAAAATGGTAGATCTGTTTTGTTCCGTCTTCCGAAAATAAATACAACCCTCCGCCTTCGGTGCCGATCCATTTACGGTTGGCGCCATCAACGGCCAGCGCAGTCACTTTTTCATTTTCCATCAGGTACTGAACATAGGCCCCTTGCTGAACCAGGATCTGCTGTGCGTCGAAATCCTGGCCGGTAAAGATGTTTTCGGGGTTAAAGAAAACACCGATCCCTTTTTCTGTTCCAACCCATACCTGCCCATTCTTATCAACAGCCATCGCAAAAACAGTCTGCCCCGGAATATTCCCGCTGCCTGGCTGCTGGTTCAGCATGATGTATTTGCTGTTTGCAGGAATCGTAGCATCTTCTTTAAAAACCAGCAGGGAACCGGGTACCGAGGTGAGGATCCGCATCACCACCCATTTCTGGTTATTATGATCTATGATCATCTGGCCGAGGTCATCATTGCCGATAATGGGGACATTGTAACCGGTCCAAGGAATTAAGCAAGATTTGCAATATCGTGAGATGCAATCGTTGGTATGCGAATTCACCACCCAGAGGTTGCCGTCGCTGTCAAAGGCAGTGCCTCCGACACGGATGTCGCTGGTATCTGAAGCACTGTGATACCTGAGCGTACTGTTCCAATAGCCATAACGGTTTACCATTTTGCCGTCGTAGAATTCAATCAATCCATTCCCGAACGAACCGGAATAGATTCTGCGGGGATCACTGGGATCAACGCTGATGGTTGAAAGATCCTTTACCTTTACCAGGCCGGGATCTGTAAATGCAGTAATATTGGTCCAGGAGGTACTGTTGTAATGATAGATTTCCGGATTATAGCGGTTTGGAGTATAGCCAGGTTCCCTTCCTCCAGGAACAACATAAACATCATTCCCATATGCGGTAATTGCAAAAACGAGGGGGGAAAGAGGCCCACTGATATTGATCGGATTGAAGTTTCCGCTAATATCAACGGATACCAAGCCGGCATTTTTATCGGCGATCCAGATCAGTCCGCCCTTGTCGAAAATGGCATCCGAAGGACTGGGCCAGATTCCGTTATAGGTGTAAACCTCACCGAGACGATTAAAATCCGTATCAAAGAATTTCACGAAATGATCACAGGAAATTACCAGTTTTCCATAGGTCGATTCAAGGTGTTCAACGGGATTCGAAAAATCCAGTACCCATTTATTCCATTGGCCATTTGCATAGCGGTAGAGGGTATCTACTGCTGGGGATGTTCTGTATTGGCTCACGATTACTTGCCCATTGAAGTTGAGGATGTTATCGTATTTAAAACTCCCATTCAACCTCGTATCTTTTTTCCAGGATTGGTAATTTGCCAGGTTGGAACTTTTGGCATAGGCAAGATAAACGCCTTGTGCTGTCGCGGCAAAGAGGGTATCCTGATCATCTTTTGTCAGCCCGAGCACATTAACCTGGGCTCCGTTGGTCCCGATGTAATATGTGTCATGGATCTCCTCTTTATCAAGATCCAGCACCACAATGCCAAAACCACAGGAAAGATAGGCATACTGCCCGATGAAATAAATATCGTTGATGGTTTTGTTCCCAAGAATGGATGCCCGTTTTATATCCAAAATGTTAAGGATCGTATTGTTCTTGATAAGATCGATGTTGGCATTGGTATAAGCGATCACCAGGGTATTATACGTCGCGTTATAGTTCATGGTGGAAATCCCGATATCCGAAAGGCCATTGATCTTGTTGATCCGTTGAATGCTGTTATCCTCTTTATCGTAATAAAAGATGGAATAGGGCGTGGCACAGTAAATCCTGCTTCCGACTTCTTTCACGGCAATGCAATGGGAATAGGGAAGGTGGTCTCTCCATTGGCCGATGCCTGTTGTCTGGGCAAAGCCTGTGATCATTACCAGAAAAAGAAACAGGGAGATAATGGAATTTCGCATCGTTATCATGAAATAAAGGTTAAGAAAAACAAACGTTTCTGAATATTCTGATAACTCGATTTTTTCCTGTTTATTGTGGAAAACACATGATTAAAGGATCATTCCTGCCCCCATCGTTTCGTTGGTGGATTCATCAATCAGGATCAAGCTGCCGGTAATCCTGTTCACGGAATAAGGATCGTAGAACAGAGGCTTGGTGGTATGCAGCACAACACAGGCAATATCATTCAGTTTCACGACCTTCTCCTCTTCCTGTTTTTCAAGCGTATTGATGTTCAGGATGTATTTAACCTCCCTGACCACGCAGCGCACATCCCGTGTAGTGTGTTTTACGGCATATTTCCCATTCACTTTCAGCGGACGTTGGTTCATCCAGCAGAGCATCACCTCGATCGTAGTACTTTCGCGGGGCACATTGTTCTCCGGAACGATCATGTCTCCACGGCTGATATCAATATCATCTGCAAGGGTAAGCGTAACCGACATGGGTGCGAATGCTTCTTCCTGCGTGTTGTTAAAGGTGTTGATGGAAGTTATAACCGATGGGATTCGTGAAGGAAGAACAAGTACCCGGTCGCCTTTGTGAAAAAAACCTCCGGCAATGCGTCCGGCATATCCACGGTAATCATGAAACTCATCGGATTCGGGACGGATGATGAATTGAACCGGGAAGCGGCCATCCGTAAGGTTATGGTCATTTGAAATGGGGATGTTCTCCAGGGCCTGTAGAAGGGTTCCTTCATGATACCAATCCATGTTCTCCGAGGGATCCACAACATTATCGCCGTGTAGTGCGCTGATAGGGATAAAACGGACATCTTTCCCCGGGAATACCTGGTCGGAAAAGGATTTGAAATCTGTCTTTATCCGGTTAAAAACCTCCTCTTTATAATCCTGGAGATCCATTTTGTTAATGCAAACGATGATGTGCGGGATCTCAAGCAGGGAAGCAATGTAAGCGTGACGATGGGTTTGTTCGGTTACTCCGTTCCGGGCGTCGATCAGGATGATGGCTGCATTAGCCGTAGAGGCGCCGGTAACCATATTACGGGTATACTGGATATGGCCAGGGGTATCAGCGATAATGAATTTCCGGTGGGGCGTTGCAAAATAACGGTAGGCAACATCAATGGTGATGCCTTGTTCCCTTTCGGCCCGGAGTCCATCGGTGAGCAGTGCCAGGTTGAGGTGTTCACTTCCTTTTTTCAGGCTGGCCTTTTTGACTGCATCCAGCTGGTCTTCAAAAATGGATTTGCTGTCGTAAAGTAAGCGACCGATCAGCGTACTTTTTCCATCATCTACACTGCCGGCCGTCGTAAAACGAAGCAATTCCATCTCAAGGTACACTTTGCTGGAAAACTCACCGCTGCCATCCTGATGCTTTGTCATCTATAAATATCTAACCCCTCCGGAATATAAATGAATGTTTTCTATTTCATTTTTCATTCTTCATTTTAAAAGTACCCTTCTTTTTTCCGGTCTTCCATGGC
>Ga0208566_1002006_pt1 | contig 11234 bp, 10 predicted proteins | sample PL_2010_150m_FD_184159 | JGI IMG/M metagenome (GOLD analysis project Ga0208566, IMG submission 184159) | Freshwater microbial communities from Powell Lake, British Columbia, Canada to study Microbial Dark Matter (Phase II) - PL_2010_150m... | ecosystem: Environmental > Aquatic > Freshwater >...
CAAGGCGGGCTTGCTGCCGCTGCACGTGTGGCTGCCCGAGGCGCACCCGGCGGCGCCCTCGCCGGTGTCGGCGATGATGAGCGGCGTCATGCTGAAAACGGCAATTTACGGTTTCCTGCGCGTCTCTTTCGACCTGCTGCATCACCCGCTGTGGTGGTGGGGCGTCCTGGTGTTGGCGCTGGGGTTGCTCACGGCGCTGTTCGGGGCGGTGTTTTCGGCCGTTCAAATTGACATGAAGCGCTTGCTGGCCTATTCCTCGATCGAAAACATCGGTCTGTTGTTCGTCGGCATCGGCCTGGCGCTGACTTTCCATTCCTTCGACATGAACATGCTGGCGGCGCTGGCGCTGACCGCGGTGCTGTACCACGGCTTGAACCATGCCGCCTTCAAGAGCCTGCTGTTCCTATGCACCGGATCGGTATTGCATTCCACCCGCGAGCGCAACCTGGGCAAGCTCGGCGGCCTGATCCATCAAATGCCCTGGGTCGCCTGGCTGGCGCTGCTGGGTGTGCTCGCCAGCGCCGGCCTGCCGCCCCTCAACGGTTTCGTCTCCGAGTGGCTGCTGTTACAGGCCTTCCTGTTCACGCCGGGCTTGCCGCACAGCTATATCAACATGCTGATCCCGGTGGCCGCCGCCGCCGTGGCGCTGACAGCCGCGCTGGCGGGCTATGCCATGGTCAAGTTCTTCGGCATCGTGTTTCTCGGCCAGCCGCGCGAGGAGAAGCTGGCATTGGCGCACGACGCCGGGATGCTGGAACGCATCGGCATGTCCTGGCTGGGCATCCTGTGCGTGCTGCTGGGACTGTTCCCGGTGTTCGTCATCGACAAGCTCGATGCGGTGACGCGGATCCTGATCGGCACGGGACTCGGCGAGACGGTGCGGGCCCAGGGCTGGCTGTTGCTGGCGCCGATCAACGCCGACCGGGCCAGCTATGAGCCGCTGGTATTCCTGCTGATGATAGGCGCCGTGTTTGCCGCCACTTTCCTGATCGTGCGCCGCTTCTGGCACGGCCGGGTGCGGCGCGGCGCGCCGTGGGACTGCGGCTTCCCGCTGCAAACGGCGCGCATGCAGGATACCGCGGAAGGCTTCGGCCAGCCGCTGCGCCAGGTGTTCGAACCGTTCTACCGGCTGACGCGCGAAGTGCCGACCTCCTTCGACAAGCTGCCGCGCTACCGCGTGGTGGTCGAGGACCACTTCTGGTACTGGCTCTACCTACCGGTCGCCCACGTCGCCGAGTTCGGCGCGCGCATGGTGGCATTCCTGCAGCAGGGCCGCATCTCCATCTACCTGCTGTACAGCTTCGTCACCCTGGTGGTGTTGCTGTTCCTGGTGCGCGGATAGGCTCTAGCCATGAATTTCGCCTCCGCCATTCTGCTGCAAGTTCTTGAACTGATCCTGGCGCTGATGCTGGCGCCGATGTTGACCGGCTGGGTGAACCAGTGTCGCGCCTGGCTGCAGAACCGTTCGGCGCCTTCGGTATGGCTGCCTTACCGGCAGCTCGTCAAACTCTTCGAGAAGGAAGTGGTACTGGCGCACAACGCCTCCAGCCTGTTCCGGGCCGCCCCCTACATCATTTTCGCCTGCATGGTACTGGCATCCGCCATCGTCCCGACCCTGTCCACCGATCTGCCTTTTGGCCCTGCAGCCGATGTCATCGCCCTGGTCGGCATTTTTGCCCTGGCGCGCATCTTCATCGCCCTGGCCGGCATGGATGTGGGCACCTCTTTCGGCACGCTGGGTGCCCGGCGTGAAATGCTGGTCGGCTTCCTCGCCGAGCCGGCATTGCTGATGGTGTTTTTCACCGCGTCGCTGATCTCGCATTCGACTTCGTTGTCGACCATCGTCGAAACTTTCGCCCACCGCGAGTTTGCCATTTACCCCAGCCTGGCCTTCGCCGGCGTGGCCTACACCATGGTGTCGCTGGCCGAGAATGCCCGCGTGCCCATCGACAACCCCACCACCCACCTGGAACTGACGATGATCCACGAGGCGATGGTCCTGGAGTACTCGGGCCGCCACCTGGCGCTGATCGAATGGGCCGCGACGCTGAAAATGTATGTCTACTCCTGCCTTGGCCTGGCGCTGTTCTTCCCCTGGGGCATTCCCCAGGGCGCCCAACTGAGCAACCTGCTGGTGGCCTTGCCCAGCCTGGTGCTCAAGCTGGCGATCGGCGGCTTGCTGCTGGCCGTCATCGAAACCGTCAGTGCCAAGATGCGCATCTTCCGTGCGCCGGAATTTCTCGGCACCGCTTTCATGCTGGCGGTGCTGGGCATGCTGGTGCACCTCTTGCTGGAAACGGGGAAATGAGGTCAGGCGCGCCATGAGTCACTATTACGGCCAGTTGATCAACCTCCTCGCAGCCGCACTGCTGCTGCTGTCTTTCGCCATGCTGGGACAACGGCGCATCCTCTCGCTGATCAACCTGTTCATGGCGCAAGGCGCGGTGCTGTGCGCCTCGACCGCGGTGGTGGCGCTGGCGACCGGGCAGACGCATCTCTACTGGTCGGCGCTGATCACCCTGGTGCTCAAGGTATTCCTGCTGCCCTGGATACTGCATCGCCTGATTCGCCGCCTGAATGTCAAGTGGGACATCGAAACCTTGATCAACATTCCCACCACCATGTTGATCGGTATCGTCCTGGTGATCTTCTCCTTCAACCTCGCGCTGCCGATTTCCGAACTGGCCGGCACCCTCACCCGCTCCCTGCTGGGCATCGCCATGGCCTGCGTGCTGTTGGCTTTCCTGATGATGATCACGCGCTCGAAAGCGGTGCCTCAGGTGATCGGCTTCCTGTCGATGGAAAACGGCTTGTTCTTCGCCGCCACCTCTGCCACCTACGGCATGCCCATGGTGGTGGAACTGGGCATTGCCCTCGACGTGCTGGTCGGGACGGTGATCCTCGGTGTGTTCTTCTTCCAGATCCGCGAGAAGTTCGATTCGCTCGACATCCGGCATCTGGAACAACTGAAAGAGGATTGAGCGTTGGAATTCATCCTGGTCCTCGGCTTTCCCCTGCTCGGCGGCATCGTCCTGGCGCTGATCGGCCACCGCCAGCGGGCCGCCGAAGTGAACGCGGTGTTCAGCCTGCTGACCTTTCTGGCCGCGATCGCACTGACCAAGCGCATCGTCGATGGCGGGCCGGAACGTTTCTATGACGAACAATTCTTCATCGACCCGTTCAATGTCTTCCTGGTGGCACTGACGGCTTTCGTCGGTTTCACCACATCGCTGTTTTCGCGCCCGTACATGCGCATCGAGCATGATCACGGACGCCTCACCTCGGGCCGCCTGCGGCTGTATCACAGCATGTTCCAGCTTTTCATGTTCACCATGCTGCTGGCCTTGACGACCAACAACATGGGCATCCTCTGGGTCGCCATGGAAGCGGCAACGCTGACCACCGTGTTGCTGGTCTCGCTCTACCGCAGCGCGGCTTCGCTCGAAGCGGCCTGGAAGTATTTCATTCTCTGTGGCGTGGGCATTGCCCAGGCATTGTTCGGCACCATCCTGCTGTATTTCGCCGCGGAAAAACTGCTCGGCCATGAAGGTGGCGCGCTGCTGTGGACCCATCTCGACGCGGTCAAGGGACAACTCGAGCCGACGGTGATGTCGCTGGCTTTCGTCTTCCTGCTGGTCGGCTATGGCACCAAGGTCGGACTGGTGCCGCTGCACAACTGGCTGCCCGACGCCCATGCCGAAGGTCCGACACCGGTTTCCGCGGTGCTTTCCGGTCTGCTCCTCAATGTTGCCCTGTATGCCGTGGTGCGCTGCAAGGTGCTCACCGACGGGGCGCTGCACAGCACCCTGGCGGGCACCCTGATGATGGGCTTCGGCCTGCTGTCAGTGGTGGTGGCGGCCTTCTTCCTGTCGCGGCAGAAGGACATCAAGAGGATGTTCGCCTATTCCTCGGTCGAACACATGGGAATCGTCACCTTCGCCTTCGGCATGGGCGGTCCGGTGGCGAGCTTCGGCGGACTGCTGCATATGACGGTGCACAGCCTCACCAAGTCGGCGATATTCTTCGCCGTCGGCCATGCCACGCAGAAGAGCGGCACGCAGTTGATGGAACATATCCGTGGCTTGATGAAAGTCAGCCCGACCATCGGCTGGGGACTGATGCTCGGAACATTGGCGATATTGGGAATGCCGCCTTTCGGGGTCTTTGCCAGCGAATTCCTGATCCTCACCACGGCGATGAAACAGCAGCCGTGGGCCACGCCCTTCCTTTTGGTCGCCCTCGGCGTGGCCTTCGCCTCGATTTTCGGCAAGGTGCAGCCCATGGTGTTTGGCGAAAGCAGCCTGCGTACCTTGCCGCACAAGCCGGCCATGCTGCCGGTATTCGTGCATCTGGCGCTGGTGTTGATGCTGGGCCTGTGGATTCCTCCCTACCTGGCCGACTGGTACCGGCAGGCCGCCCGGTTCATCGGATAGACCATGCGGTTACTTGGACACTCCCTGCAATTCGAGCGTCTTGCCGGCGCGCTGGCCGCCTATCGCGCCACCGCCGACGAGGCCGGCCTGGTGGCTTTCGCGAGCGCTGTCCGGCAGTCCGGCGGCCGCTTTGTGGCCTTGTGGGGCAGCGACGAACGCGACCGGGGCGTGGATCGCGCCGGTTTTGCCCTCCATGTCGCCTTCGGCATCGGCGAAGGCCTGGCCGTGGTGACGCTGCCCTTGCCGGCCGACAACCCGGAATACCCCGACCTTGCGGAAATCTTTCCGGCTGCCAATCGGCTGCAACGCGCCACTTACGACTTGCTGGGAATCCGCGCCCGCGGCGAAGATCAGCGCCCCTGGCTGCGCCACGCCAACTGGCCGGAGGATTTTTTCCCGCTGCGCCGGGGTGTCGACGCCGCGCAGCAGTTCGGGACGCAAAACGAGGAATACGCCTTCGTTCGCGTCGAAGGCGACGGCGTGCATGAGATCCCGGTCGGGCCGATCCACGCCGGCATCATCGAACCCGGCCACTTCCGCTTCTCCATCGTCGGCGAGAGAGTGCTACGCCTGGAACAGCGCCTCGGCTGGACCCACAAGGGCATCGAGAAGCGCTTCGAGCAACTGCCGCTGAGGGACGGCTACAAGCTGGCCGGAAGGGTTTCCGGCGATACCAGCGTGGCCTTCGGCTGGGCCTACTGCCTCGCCGCCGAATCGCTCGCGGGTTGCGCGCCGCCGCCGCGGGCACTGTGGCTGCGCGCCCTGTGGCTGGAACGCGAGCGCATTGCCAATCATCTCGGCGACCTCGGCTATCTCGGCAACGATGCCGCGCTCTCTTTCGGCCTTTCCCAGTTCCTGCGTCTCAAGGAAGACTGGCTGCGCCTGTCGCACCAGCTCTTCGGCCACCGCTATCTGTTTGATCGCATCGTTCCCGGCGGAGTCGCCTGTGACCTGCCGCCGGAGGGCAGCGCCCTCGTCCTGGCCCAGTGCGACGCCATCGAACGTGAGGTGCGCATCGTCCGGGACATTTACGACGAACACGCCGGCTTGCAGGATCGCTTCCTCACCACCGGGCGGCTGGATCCGGCCTTGGCCGGCGTGTTGTCCATCTCCGGACTGGCCGGCCGCGCCAGCAGCCAGACCTGGGATCTGCGCACGCAAAACGCCATCGCCCCCTACGACCAGCTCGAACCCCAGATCGCCACCCACCGCAATGGCGACGTCGCGGCGCGCGTGGCGGTGCGCTTCGAGGAAGTGTTCGAGTCCTTGCGGCTGATCCGCCGGATATTGACGCAGCTGCCGGCGGGCGAACTCATCGAGGCACTGCCGGTGCCAGCGGCTGGCGCCTTCGGTATCGGCTGGATCGAGGGCTGGCGCGGCGACGTGCTGGTGGCGCTGGAAGCCGGGCCGGATGGCAGCATCCGCCGCTGCCATTGCCACGATGCATCGACACGCATCTGGCCGGCGCTGGAGCACGCGGTGATGGGCAACATCGTGCCGGACTTCCCGCTCATCAACAAATCCTTCAACCTGTCCTACAGCGGCCAGGACGTTTAGCCATGTATGCGTTGCTTAGACAGATACTAGCCACCGGCATCAAGACCGAAGCGCCGCCGGTCGCCGATGAAGCTTTGCGCGTGACCGCGCAGCGACTGGAAAAGGCCATGCTGGACACCCTCGGCCGCGCCCTGGTGATCCGCCATATCGATGCCGGTTCCTGCAACGGCTGTGAGCTGGAGATCCATGCGCTCGGCAATCCCTACTACAACCTCGAAGGGCTGGGCATCCGCTTTGCTGCCAGCCCGCGCCATGCCGACCTGCTGCTGGTCACCGGGCCGGTGGCCAAGAACATGGAAGTGGCGCTCAAGCGCGCCTACGACGCCACGCCAGAGCCCAAGCTGGTGGTCGCGGTCGGCGATTGCGGCTGCAGCGGCGGAATCTTCGGCGAAAGCTATGCCAGTTGCGGCCGGGTTGCCAATGTCATTCCGGTGGACGTCGCCGTGCCCGGCTGCCCGCCGACGCCGCTGGCGCTGATGCAGGGGATTCTCACTGCGATCGGCGGAAGGTAGGCATTCAGGGCATCCCATGGAATCGCGCCGTCTCATCATCCAGGGTCTGGTCCAGGGCGTCGCCTACCGCTATCACATGACCGAGACGGCACGCGGTCTGGGTATTTGCGGCTGGGTGCGGAATCGCCGCGACGGCAGCGTCGAAGCGCTGGTCAGCGGCGACGCGGAAGCCGTCGCGGCAATTATCGCCTGGGCCCGCCACGGCCCGCCCTCGGCCGAGGTGAGTCATGTGGCGGTGGAACTGGCGGAAGAGTCCTGCGTCGGTTTTGAGGAACGACCGAGCGTCTAGACGCTGATCGACAGCCGCCAAAAAGGATCCCGGCTCAACAGCTTAGTGGTGAAGACCGAGTTGGGCAGAACGGTTCGGCAGCGCCGTATTCCTGGCCGCGCCGAGATGCGCCAAGTCCGCAAGGAATCGGGCCAGGCCTTTCCAAGCGGCCGCCAGGAGTTCCCCCAAGGCTTCGCTACGCATTTGTTTTGCATAACGAATATGGGCTTCTATGGTGTTATAACTGTGGTCCATGGTGTCGGATCCTTTCCTAGAGTGAGTCCCCTTCGTGAGGGTACGCTGCTACCATAACGCGTATGCTGCATTGCAACAAACGATCAATTTTCACCCGACAGATCAAAATAACTCATCCATGCCTTACCGACTCCCTCCGTTGAATGCACTGCGCGCCTTTGAGGCAGCGGCACGGCATCTCAGTTTCAAGAAAGCGGCCGAGGAGCTTTCCGTAACCCCGACCGCGGTCAGCCATCAGATCAAGGTGCTGGAACAGTTTCTCGATCTGACCCTGTTTCGCCGTCTGACGCGAGCACTGGAACTCACGCCGCAAGGCGAGGCGATGTTGCCGAAGGTGCGGGAGGGGCTGGAGTGTTTTGCCGCCGCGGTCGAGCGCACCCGCGGGCAGTCCTCGACAGGGCGACTGGTCGTCGTCGCTCCGCCCTCGTTCGCCTCGCGCTGGCTGGTTCCGCGCCTGCAGCGGTTTACCGTGGACGAGCCGCGGGTAAAACTGCATGTAGTGAGTTCGCTCAGCGCCATCGACAGCGATCCTCCCGGCGCAGCGCTGGCATTCAACAACGTCGACTTGCGGGAAGACGACTCTCAGGTAGTGATCCGCTATGGAACCGGAACCTACCCGGGGTGTCGGGTTGACCGCATATTTGGTCCCGACTATATCGCCGTCTGCAGTCCCGCCCTGCTCACCGGGAAACGCCCATTGCGCCAACCGGGGGACGTGAAATACCACGTGCTGCTGCATGACGATACCATCGTGAACGAGAGAGCCCGCCCGAGTTGGGAAGAGTGGCTTCGAGTGGCCGGCGTTGCGGGTGTTGACTGCAGCGTCGGGCCACACTTCAGCGATTCAGGCCTGGCACTGGTGGCTGCGGTCGATGGCCTCGGCATCGCCCTGGCATCAAAGCCGCTGGTCGCCAACGAAATTGCCGAGGGAAGACTGGTGGCGCCATTCGACATCGCGGTCGGGCAGCACTATGCCTACTATCTGGTGACTTCTGAAGCAATTTCCGACCGACCGGTCGTCAAGGCATTTCGGCAGTGGCTGCTGTCGATGCGCGACTAAGAAAAGTCCGCCTGGGAGTGATCTGCTTCACATCCGCGGCGCTTGCATCTGCCGATAATCCTCGCCGTTGACCGGATAAGTTTGAGCGAAATCGACCATGGCGCTTGCAATGTGGACTCAGAAACAGGTTCTCGACCAGCTCGATTCGGGCAGCCACTGGTCCGCCGGCACGATCACCTATGCTTTCCCGACGTCGTCGAGTGGCATCTACGGCCGCCAGGAGGCGGGCGGATTTCAGGGTTTCAATGCGACCGAGCAGAAATTTGCGGAGCTCGCGCTGCAAATCTGGGACGACCTGATTTCGCCGAATCTGCAGAAGGTAAGCGCCGCTTCCTCGAATATCGAATTCGGAACGACCACCACCGGCGTGGACTACGCGCATTCCTATATGCCGACGACCGGCAGCGTCTGGCTGAGTCGCGCCTATGCCAGTCTGGCATCACCGCAGATCGGGGGACATTCGTTCCTAACCTACGTTCACGAAATCGGCCACGCCTTCGGACTGGAGCACATGGGCGACTATAACGGCAGCGGTCCGAGGAAGCCTTCAAGTTTCCAGGACAGCAGCGTGTATTCCGTGATGTCCTACTACGGCCCGAGTTGGGGATCCGGGTCCTCCAACGGGGAAGGCCTTGTGGCATGGGCAGACTGGGTTGCCGCGAACGGGACGCGCTACGAGCCGCAAACTCCGATGCTCAACGACATCATGGCGATGCAAGCCATGTATGGCGCGGACACGACCACCCGCAGCGGAGACACGGTTTATGGCTTCAGTTGCAATATCGCCGGAACGCTATCGGCCATCTACAACTTTGCCATCAACCTCAACCCGATCCTCACCCTATACGACGCCGGCGGCAACGACACGCTCAATCTCAGCGGATGGAATACTCCCAGCATCATCGACCTGACCCCGGGCAGCTATTCATCATGCAACAGCATGACCAATAACCTTGCCATCGCCTATGCCTGCAACATTGAAAGGGCGATCACCGGCGCTGGCGACGACCGGATCACTGGCAATGGCCTGGGGAATTATCTGGACGGCGGCGCAGGAAACGACCTCATCTCGGGCGGTGACGGCGACGACACATTGGCAGCCGGCGCCGGTAACGATACGCTCGAAGGGGGCAACGGGAATGACTCGGTGATCCTGTCGGGGTCCCTGGTGGACTACAAGTTCTACTTCATCGACAATCAGGGCTTCACCTTTAGCGGCAGTGCGACCGGCATCGACCTCATCAAGGATGTCGAGCTGTTTGTGTTTTCCGATGTGACGAAGACCATCGGCGAATTGCTCACCGACCCCACCGCCGGACTGAAAATCAATGGCAACGACAGCGCCAACACGCTGGCCGGCACTTCCGGCAACGATGAACTGTATGGTTCTGGTGGCAGCGACATCCTGAAAGGCGGCGCCGGCAACGACTTTCTCGACGGGGGCGCTGGCGCCGACAAGCTGGCGGGCGGAAACGGCAACGACATCTATGTCGTGGATAGCATCTCCGATACGGTCACCGAGGAAGCCGCGGCCGGAAGCGACCTGGTACGCGCTTCGGTCACTTACACCCTGGGAAATAATATCGAGAATCTCGAACTGACCGGTACGGGCGATCTCGCCGGAACCGGGAATGAGCTGAACAACCGCCTCACCGGCAATACGGGAAGCAATATCCTGAACGGCAAGGCAGGAACCGACAGCATGGACGGCGGCGAGGGATCGGACGTCTACCTGATCGCGGTCGCCGCCGATCATGGCGCCGCGGAAATCGCCGACAGCGGTACCGGCGGCAGCGATGAAGTCAGGTTCTCCGCGACCACGGTGAGTACCCTGAAACTGTATGCAGGCGATACCGGCATCGAGCGCGCCGTCATCGGCACGGGAACCAAGCTCAGCGCCACCACCACGGGCTCGATTGGCCTGAACATCGATGCCTCTGATTTGGCCAATGCCATTTCGATCATCGGCAATTCCGGCGCCAACACCCTGACCGGAACGGCTTACGGCGATGTCATCAATGCCGGCGGCGGCGCCGATAACATCAACGCCGGCGGTGGTGACGACTTGATCTATGGTGGCCTGGGAAATGATACGTTGACGGGTGGCGACGGCACCGATTGGTTCGTCTTCAACACCACGCCCAACTCGGCCGCCAACAAGGATCAGATCACCGATTTCCTGCCAGGGACCGACAAGATCCAGCTCAGCCTGGCAACTTTCAAGGCCCTGGGCTCGACTCCGGGGGATTTGGCGGAAACCCAGTTTTGGGCCGGTGCGGGTGCCGTCAAAGGACATGATCCCGACGACCGGATCGTCTATAACACCGACACCGGAGCGTTATATTACGATGCCGACGGCAGCAAACCGGGTGCGCCGATCCAGATTGCGGTCATTGGCGTATCCAGCTTCCCGGAAATGACCGGCGGCGACTTCCAAATGATTTCCTGAGCAGACCTGCAACAGTAATGGTCCCGCCGAGGGCGCCATCAGGCCAGATCGGCGACCAGCGCCTCCCGGGTTGCCGCCGGGACATCCATGCTCACCATGTAATTTGGATGATCGACGCCCATGCTGATAGCCTGGCCGGACTTGGCCACGGAAATCATCGCCGGAGACAGTTCGAAGCGCACGAAATGTACTGCGGAAGTCTTGTCGTCAGTCGAGCGCTCCAGATCCTCGTCGGCGATCGCGAACACCTTGTCGCATCCGGTCACTCTAACCCACACCAGGTTTTCGATATTGGTCAGGCGAGCCAGTTCGACCCTGCGCTGCGCTTCGTCCGGATACTCGATCAGCATGGTCGCTTTCCAGTTCGAGCCATCAGGCACCAGCGGTCCGTAGACGCTGATTTCCTCCTGTATCCCGGCTTCCTCGAAAATCTTCTCGATGCGCAGCATCTCCTGGATCTGGTAACGCACCGTCTGCTCATCCTCGAACTGAAGATTCAGATGTTCGCCGAGACCGACGCTACGCAGGCGCCGGTGCGAAATGATCCGGCTTCGCAACCGCACTCGTTCGCGGGCATAGGTTTCGAGCGACATCAGGCTGTCGCGGGTGATCTTGGTCAAACGTTTCTCCTCAAATGCAGTTACGAAGCGCCCCGTACCCTAAACCCAAAATCGGGCACCAGTAACCCAAGAGCGCAGCG
>Ga0208566_1002007_pt1 | contig 11231 bp, 7 predicted proteins | sample PL_2010_150m_FD_184159 | JGI IMG/M metagenome (GOLD analysis project Ga0208566, IMG submission 184159) | Freshwater microbial communities from Powell Lake, British Columbia, Canada to study Microbial Dark Matter (Phase II) - PL_2010_150m... | ecosystem: Environmental > Aquatic > Freshwater > Lake...
TTGAAGTTTAGTTTTTTTGCAGCAGTTAATTGAAATCGGGGAAGTTGTTCTAATATATTTTTATAAAGCTCAATTACTTCACCATTAAATAAATTTCCGTTTCGGTTTTGTTCAAGCAATGAAAATGATGTATGATCGCCGAGATCTTCAATTAAATAAATATTGTTCTCTAAATCTTGAGAGTAAAATTTTGGAACATTCAGCTTCAAACTTAGAAATTGTTTTGTGAGATAAATGAAAGCACGATTTTCGCGTTTATCGGTATTATAAACACCTATTGCAGATTTATTGTTACTTGTAATTCTAAAATATTTTCGTGATGAACCGGATTCCGGAAGAGGAGAGATACTAATTTTTTTTTCTCCGCTCCATTTCTTAAAAAGTTTTTCTAAATGATTTATTGATTGCATCTATTTTAAGTTCCTGAGTATCTTAGTTCCTGAGTGCCTTAGTTCCTGAGATTACATCTTAGTTACTCAGGCACTCAGTTGCTTTCATTAAAACTGTGGTCTGCGTTGCTGTACTGTATTCGGATCGAAATATTTTCTAGGTAATTTTTCATCGCGCATCGCAGCATTATAGACAAATGCTGCCATAATAGTTGCCGATTGAACCAAATCAGCTCTGCTTGTATGATCGTAAACATCCATATTGGAGTGATGCGTTCTCGTATCATATTCTAATTGATCTTGTATGAATTGGAAACCGGGAAGACCTGCACCATCAAACGATTGGTGATCCGTTCCTCCTGTATTTCTTAATGTAACAGTAGAAGCGCCAAGATCATTGAATGGTTTTAGCCACTCTTCAAAGATCGGCATTACTGCAAAATTACCTTGTGTGTAAATACCGCGAATTTTTCCTGAACCGTTATCATAATTAAAATAGGCAGCTAATTTATCGTAGTCCGGTTTCTTTTCTTTTTTCTCTGCGTCAAAAAAATGATTCTTAACATAATTACGCGAGCCGATCAGGCCTTCTTCTTCAGCATCCCATAAAGCAATTCTTATAGTTCTTCTTGGCTTAACATTAAGTGCTTTAAGAATACGCACAGCTTCCATAGCAATTGCACTTCCGGAAGAGTTATCAGTTCCGCCGGTTCCCGAATGCCATGAATCAAAATGTCCGCCAAGCATTACTACTTCATCTTTTAATTTTTTATCTGTACCGGGAATTTCTGCAATAACATTATAGCCGAGAGAATCAGTGTCAACAAAGTTAGCTTGAATTTCAAATTCTAAAGTTACCGGAACATTTTTTTGTGCGATACGAACCATCCGATTATATTGTTCAGCCGAAACAACAACTGAAGGTAAAGGCATCTCCGAACCTTTTTTGTAAGATCCACCGCTCTGTACAAAAATAGTTCCGTCTGTTCCTCTTGATGGTTCAAGTACAACTAATGCACCCTCATCTTTTAAAAACTTTGCAACTTTTTGTTGAAGTTCTCTCTGTGCACGAAGTGTTGCCATTTGAGCAGGATCAAAATTTCTACCGCCGCCTTCTTGAGCAAGTTGTAATTTTTTTAAATCTTCGTCATTATAACGTTTTCCATCAGCATCCATTCCAAGAGTAATTGGTTGTTCTCCGCGTGAAAGAACAATCGCACCTTTTAATTTTCCTTTGAAGGCATCTAAATCTGCTTCAGCTTTTATATCCATAAGAACAGCATTTCCTTTTACAACTCCGTTTAAACCGGGAGTCCATGCTTTAGGATAAGCAATAAACGGCATGTATTGCGGTGAAGTCATAGCTGCATAGAATTTTTTTAATTCCCAACCTCTGCCAAGAGTTCCCCATGTTTCCATATTTGCATTTTCGAGTCCGTATTCTTTTAATTTACCAACAACCCATTGGCCTGCTTGGTGGTATTGTGGAGATGCTGCAAGCCGAGGTCCATATATATCACAGAGATAGCTCATTAATTCCATTACTTTAGAATTTTGAAGTCCCTCTTGGCGAATACGCTGCATCATTTGGTAATCAATTTTTTCTTGAGACAAAATTTGAATTGAGAAGATAAAAGAGAAGATCACTAACAGTAACTTTTTGCTTTTCATTATAACTCCGTACTGAATTGTTATGAAAAAATTTAATGAGAACCATAGATTCTCATAAAAGTTAAATTAGAGAATATGGAGATTAATCACAGTTAAAAATTGTTAAATAAATCAGCGCTGGTTTCATTTTTGTGAAGCCATAAACTTTTCAATTTGTCTTCTATGTCTTAGAATATGAACGATAGCGTGTTCAAACATCATTTCAATATTGTATAAACCCCAACGTGTTTCTGTTTTAGTTGCTGAAATCTCTTCGCGAGTCATCTTTATATTTTCTTTTACAATTTCGGCAGTAAAGAAAATAAAATTTTCCAATTCATCTATTGCATGAACAACATTATAGATATGGTAATTATGATTTACAACCGGTCTTTTTAGAAAATCGCAAATTTGATCAGCATATCTATATCCTGCGCCTACCACATGCTTCATTATAGATTGGATAGATCGGCAGTTTTCATCTCTTGTGAGCGGATCAAAAACTTTAGTGAACTCTTCTTGAGAAATTGTGCTTAATAGATTTTTTAATTCGAGTGCAACACGTTCGTATTCATCCATCAATGCGCCAATTGCGCCTGGGCGGAATATTCTTTCCATTTAATCAATTTCCTCATCATAATTTAAAATTGGCCTAAGCCATTTTTCTGCTTCTTTTAAACTTATTCCTTTACGTTTTCTATAATCTTCTACTTGATCTTTGCCGATCTTTCCAACTGTAAAATATTTAGAATCCGTATGAGCAAAGTATAAACCGCAGACAGATGCGGCAGGAAACATAGCTAAACTTTCGGTTAGTTTTATAGAAGTATTTTTTTCAACATTGAGCAATCTCCAAATTTTTAATTTCTCAGTATGGTCAGGTTGGGCAGGATAGCCTGGAGCCGGACGAATTCCTAAATATTTTTCAGCGATAAGATCTTTATCAGATAATTTTTCATTTGCCGCATAACCCCAGAAATCCTTTCTAACTTTTTCATGAAGTAATTCTGTAAATGCTTCAGCAAGTCTATCTGCAACAGCTTTTGTCATAATAGAATTGTAATCGTCGTGATGTTTTTCAAATTGTTCTATAATTTTTTCAATTCCTATTCCTGTAGTAACAGCAAACATTCCTATGTAATCTTCAGAGCCATTTTCTTTAGGAGAAATGTAATCAGATAATGCAATATTCGGAATTCCGTTTGACTTAATAGATTGCTGACGGATAGTATTTAATGTTTCAAGAATACCTTTCCGCGATTCATCAGTATAAATTTCGATATCATCATCTAAAGAGTTTGCGGCAAAAAGTCCACAAACACCGTTTGCTGTTAAAAGTTTATTCTGAATTATATTATCCAACAACTGATTTACATCATCAAAAATTTTCTTTGCTTCTTTTCCGTAATTAGTGTTATCAAAAATTTCAGGGTACTTTCCTTTTAATTCCCAAGTCATAAAGAATGGTGTCCAGTCAATATATTTTCGAATTTCTTCAAGTGAATAATTTTGCAAAACTTTTACACCGGGTTTATTCGGCTTTTTAATCCGGTAGTTCGACCAATCAATGTTGAGTTTATTCTTGCGAGCCTGTTCGATTGTTAGAAAATCTTTTTCAGATTGTTTCTTTGCATGTCCCAATTTCAGTTTACCGTATTCTTCTTTTATTCTTTTGGAAAACATTTCTTTGGTATCTTTATTTAAAAGACTGCTTACAACGCCAACACTCTTCGATGCATCCAGCACATGCACTGTTATTCCGCTGAATGCGGGAGAAATTCTTACTGCCGTGTGTAATCTTGAAGTTGTTGCGCCTCCAATAAGAAGCGGCAGATTAATCTTCATCCGCTCCATCTCTTTGGCAATATGAACCATTTCATCAAGCGAAGGAGTTATTAATCCGCTTATACCAATTACATCAACATTTTTCTCAATTGCGGCGGATAGGATTTTATCCGATGGAACCATTACTCCAAGATCAATGATATCATAATTATTGCATCCGAGAACAACTCCTACAATATTTTTACCGATATCGTGTACATCACCTTTCACAGTTGCTAAAAGTATAGTACCGTTCGAACGTTTCTCTCCGCTTCTCTCCGCTTCGATAAAAGGAGTTAGATAAGCAACAGCTTTTTTCATTACGCGTGCACTTTTAACAACTTGAGGTAAAAACATTTTTCCGGAACCGAATAAATCTCCAACAACATTCATAGCCGACATTAACGGACCTTCAATTACATCCAGCGGTTTAGAATATTTTTGTCTGGCTTCTTCAATATCTAGATCAATGTAATCAACAGCACCTTTTACGAGTGCGTGTTTCAATCTATCTTCTACTGAACCCTTTCTCCACTCATCCTCTTGCTTCTCGCTTTTTACTTCTTGCGATAAAGTGTTAGCAAACTCAACTAATCTTTCAGTCGCATCCGGTTTTCTATTCAACAAAACATCTTCAATGCGTTCCAGAAAGTCTTTCGGGATTTCTTCATAGACGGTAAGTTGTCCCGCATTCACAATTCCCATATCCATTCCTGCTTCTATGGCATGATAAAGAAAAGCCGAATGCATAGCTTCCCGGACAAGATCGTTTCCCCGGAATGAAAATGAAATATTGCTGACACCGCCGCTAACTTTTGCATGAGGTAAATTTTTCTTTATCCATCTGACTGCTTCAATATAGTTGAGAGCGTATTGATTGTGTCCTTCAATTCCCGTTGCGACAGCAAAGATATTTGGATCGAGAATAATGTCTTGCGGAGGAAAACCAACTTCTTCAGTTAAAATTTTATATGCGCGTTCGCAAATCGAAATTTTTCTTTCAAGTGTATCTGCTTGTCCTTGTTCATCGAATGCCATAACAACAACCGCCGCACCGTAACGTAAGATTTTCCGTGCGTGTTCCTTAAAAATTTCTTCACCTTCTTTCATAGAAATTGAATTAACAATTCCTTTGCCTTGCAAACATTTTAACCCTGCTTCAATAACACTCCACTTAGAAGAATCAAGCATTATCGGAACTCTTGCAATATCAGGTTCAACAGCAAGAAGTTTCAAATACTTTGTCATCGCTTCTTCGGAGTTGATCAATCCTTCATCCATATTTATATCGAGGATTTGTGCGCCGTTTTCAACTTGTTCTTTGGCAACTGATAAAGCGTCCTCATATTTATTTTCTTTAATAAGCCGTGCAAATTTACGAGAGCCGGTTACGTTTGTGCGTTCACCGATATTTATAAAATTTGTGTCTGGTCGTAGTGTGAGCGGTTCAAGTCCGCTTAATCTCAAATATTTTTTTACATCAGAAATTTTTCTCGGCGGATATTTTTTTGCGATCTCTGCGAACGCTTTTATATGTTCCGGAGTTGTACCGCAGCATCCGCCAACGATATTTAAAAATCCTTCACTTGCATACTCATCTAAAACTTTAGACATGGCTTCCGGCGATTCATCATATCCGCCGAACTCATTTGGTAAACCGGCATTCGGATATAAGCTGATAAAAACATTTGCAATACACGATAATTCCGAAATGAAAGGACGCATTTGCTTTGGTCCAAGCGAACAATTAAGTCCAACACTCAATAAATTTTTTGTGTGAGAGATTGAATTCCAAAATGCTTCTGTGTTTTGTCCGGACAATGTTCTTCCGCTTAAATCAATTATTGATCCTGAAACCATAATTGGTATTTTGTTTCGGGTCTCTTCACACAATTCCATAATTCCGAAGAGTGCGGCTTTAGCATTTAATGTGTCAATTATTGTTTCGACAAGTAAAACATCTGCACCGCCGTCAATTAATCCGCGCGCTTGTTCTATATAAGTTTTCTTCATTTGATCAAAAGTTACAGCTCTATACCCCGGGTCATCAACTTTTGGCGACATTGACAAAGACTTATTCGTCGGTCCGATCGTTCCGGTTACAAATCTCGGTTTACCAGGATTCTTTTTTGTGTATTCGTCCGCAGCTTCTCTTGCTATTTTTGCCGCTTCAAAATTTATCTCGTAAGAAAGATTTTCAGTTTGATAATCTGCTTGAGATATTGCATTACCGTTAAATGTGTTTGTTCCGATAAAATCTGAACCGGCATCGAGATGCTGATGGTGAATATTTTTAATTATTTCCGGCTGTGTTAAAACAAGAATATCGTTGTTCCCTTTGAGATCAACCGGATGATCCTTAAATCTTTTCCCGCGGAAATCAGTGTCCGAAAGTTTATAGCTTTGTATCAATGTCCCTTTCGGTCCATCAAGGAGTAAGATTCTTTCGGTTAAAAGTTTTGATAGTATTTCAAAATTATTATTCATTCATTCCATTTCTAATAAGAAATCAGATAATTATGATTGATCAATTAAATCATAAGGATCCGTGTTCTATTTTATTTCATTTTTAATAATGATATATTTTCACTCAAATATAATAAATAATAGAGAAGATAATGATAGTTGTTACAGGTGGTGCAGGATTTATCGGTAGTGCGATTGTATGGAAGTTGAACAAGTTAGGGTATGATAAGATCATAATTGTTGATGAACTCGGCAAAGATGAAAAATGGAAAAATCTTAACGGGCTTAAGTATTCGGAGTTTTACCATAAAGATGATTTTATGGAATTGATTTTACAACGCAGTCTTTCTTTTAAGGCAACTTCAATAATTCATCTTGGCGCATGTTCCTCAACAACAGAACAAGATGCCAATTTTTTAATGAACAACAATTATCATTATTCTCAAGAACTGGCTAGGTATTGTTTAGAAAACGGAGTTAGATTTATTTATGCATCTTCTGCCGCTACATATGGCAACGGATTCAATGGATATAACGATGATGAAAATTCACTTGGCGAGTTAAGACCAATGAACATGTATGGCTATTCAAAACATTTATTTGATACTTGGATCAAGAGAAATAGTCTTGCTGATAAAGTTGTCGGACTAAAATATTTCAATGTGTATGGACCGAATGAATACCATAAAGGAGAAATGAGAAGTGTGGTTCACAAAGCGTTCGAGCAAGTAAGGGATACCGGAAAAGTCAGGCTTTTCAAATCATACAAATCAGAATTTAAGGACGGTGAACAGAAACGTGATTTTATTTATATAAAAGACGCAGTTGATATGACTTTATATTTTCTTGATCATCCGGATAAGAATGGAATTTTTAATGTCGGTACCGGACATGCTCAAACTTGGGTTGAACTTGTAAAAGCGTTATTCGATGCAGTTGGGAAGCCGGTTAACATAGAATTTATTGATATGCCGGATGAGATTAGAGAGAAGTATCAATATTTCACCGAAGCAAATATGAAAAAATTAAGAAATGCCGGTTATGATAAAAATATTCTGAACGTCCGTGATGGTGTTACGGACTACGTAAAAAATTATCTCTTAAAAGATATTTATTTAGGAATGAGTAAAGAGTAGAGGAAAGTATGCAGCTTGAAACAACTAAATCCAGAGGAGAGTTTAGAAAAAGAATTTACTTTTTCACATTAAAGTTGATTGAGTTTATAGATTCACTTCCCAAGGATAATGTTTCTCAAAGAATCGGCGATCAGCTATTCGGGAGCGGGACAAGCGTAATCAGTAATTTTATTGAAGCCACTGCCTCGTCAACAAAAAAAGAATTGAACAATTACACAATTGCATCTCTAAAATTTGCTAATGAGACAAAACTTTGGCTGGCATTGGTCCGCGATAGCAAACGTGCAAAAGCAGAAAAAGTAAAATGGTTCTTAGACGAACTTGACGACATTTCCTCAATACTAGCATCATCAATTAACCATTAAAATTTTACTTCCTAAAAAGAGAGGACTAAGAAGAAGCAATGCAATTAGCAACTCTTTGTTACGTTATAGATAAAGATAAAACTTTAATGCTTCATCGAATTAAAAAGAAAGATGATGTGCATGAAGGAAAGTGGAATGGGCTCGGCGGAAAATTTGAGCACGGTGAAACTCCGGAGGAATGTATCATTCGTGAAGTAAAAGAAGAAAGCGGTTTGCTGATAAAGAATCCAAAGATGCACGGTTTTATAACTTTCCCAATGTTTGACGGAAAGAAGGATTGGTATGTTTTTCTATTTACAGCGAGAGAGTTCAAAGGAAAATTAATTGATTCGCATGAAGGAAAACTTGAATGGATACAGAACGATCAACTTCTCAAACTGAATTTATGGGAAGGCGACCAGATATTTATTCCATGGCTTTTGGATGATAAGTTTTTCAGTGCAAAGTTTATTTATAAAAATGGAATTTTGAAAAGTCATAATGTAGAATTTTATTAAAAATCATATCCGATTGTAAATTTCTTTACGGAGTTTCAGATTAATGCGAAATTTTTTTCAAACAAATGTTTTCCCAAAAGTAATTCCTCCGGCTAAGAAAAACCAATTATCAAGTATTCATGTCTCCTCTCAACTAATTGAAATATCACAACTCAAATATCAAGAAGTCTTCGATAAACTTAAAACTTCTCTACTTGGCTTAACTAATCAAGAAGCTGAAATCCGCTTGGAAAACTACGGACTTAATGTTGTTGTAAAAGAAAAGAAAAGTACGTGGATAAAATTGATAATAGATGCAGTATTGAATCCTTTGGTAATTCTACTTTCTGTTATTGGAATTGTTTCGATACTTACTCGTGATTACGAAACAGCAGTAATAATTTTCATAATGGTCCTTCTTGGATTAGTGCTGCGGTTCGTTCAAGAATACAAAGCAGATAATGCTGCAGCAAAACTGAAAGCAATGATTCATGTAACCGCAACTGTGATTAGAGATGGAACAGAAGAAGAAATTCCTCTATCAAAACTAGTCCCGGGAGATATCGTCAAATTATCAGCCGGCGATATGATTCCGGCAGATCTCAGAATCTTATCAAGTAAGGACTTGTTTATCATACAAAGTGCTCTTACCGGCGAGTCTATTCCCGTAGAGAAATTTGAAACAAATGGAGATTCTAATTTTATATCTCCTTTGGAAATAAAAAATATTTGTTTTCTGGGAACAAGTGTTGAAAGCGGAAGTGCTACCGGTATTGTTGTTACGACAGGTGCAAATACTTATTTAGGCAAAATGGCAAGCGCAATTACTACACAACATATCCAGACAAGTTTTGATAAAGGTGTTAAAAGTTTTACCTGGCTGATGATAAAATTTATGATGGTGATGGTTCCACTAGTTTTTTTGATAAACGGATTGACTAAACACAACTGGCATGAAGCATTCTTCTTTGCCATGGCTGTTGCTGTTGGATTGACTCCTGAAATGTTGCCAATGATAGTAACTGTATGTTTATCAAAAGGTGCTATGGCAATGTCTAAGAAAAAAGTAATTATGAAACGATTAAATGCAATTCAAAACATGGGCGCTATGGATGTTTTATGTACTGATAAAACCGGTACCTTAACTATTGATAAAGTACTTTTGGAAAAACACTGCGATGTTGTGAGAAAAGATGATGAAGGTGTTCTTCAAATAGCTTATTTGAATAGTTATTTTCAAACCGGATTGAAAAATATTCTTGATAGAGCAATTCTTGTTCATAAAGAAGCCGAAGCTGAATTACATATAACTAATTACAAAAAGGTTGATGAAATTCCATTCGACTTTTCACGAAAAATTATGTCGGTTGTGGTAGAAACTCCTAATGGAGTGCATCAGATAATTACAAAAGGAGCACCTGAAGAAATTTTTTCTAGGTGCACACAATTTGAGTTAGATGGTGAAATATTTCCGATCGAATCAGTTTTAATCTCTGATTTAAGAGAGGAATATAATGATTTGAGTAAAGATGGATTTAGAGTTCTTGCGTTGGCGTTTAAAGATTTGGAAAAGAAAGAAGCTTACAATAAAGATGACGAATCAAATCTTACTCTAATAGGGTATCTCGCATTTCTCGATCCTCCGAAAGAAACTGCAGCTGCTGCAATTATTGCACTTCAAAATCATGGAATCAGTATCAAAGTCATCACTGGTGATAATGAATTAGTAACTATGAAAGTTTGTAAAGAAGTTGGAATCTCTACCGATAAAGTTTTACTCGGCACAGACACTGAACGGATGACTGACGAAGAATTATCAAATGTAGTAGATGAAACAACAATTTTTGCGCGGCACTCGCCTTCGGATAAGCAGAGAATTGTAAAAGTATTACAAAAGCGAGGGCATACAGTTGGATTTTTAGGTGATGGAATGAACGATGCCCCAGCTCTGCGAGTTGCTGATGTTGGAATTTCTGTTGACTCAGCCGTTGATATTGCAAAAGAAACTGCAGATGTAATTCTATTAAAGAAAAGCTTAATGGTGCTTGAAGAAGGAGTTCAGGAAGGGAGAAAAGTCTTTGCTAACATTCTTAAATACATTCGTATGGGCGCCAGTTCAAATTTCGGAAATATGTTCAGCGTTCTCGGCGCAAGTATTATTCTGCCGTTTTTACCAATGATGCCAATTCAAATTTTAGCTAACAATCTATTGTATGATTTTTCACAAGTCCCAATTCCAACTGATGGTGTTGATCCTGAGCTTATTGCAAAACCAAGACCGTGGTCAATGGGCGCAATATCAAAATTTATTTTGTTCATTGGTCCAATCAGTTCCATTTTTGATTACGCTACCTTTTTTATAATGCTATATGTGTTTGGATGTTGGGATTTAGGAAAATCTTCATTGTTCCAAACCGGGTGGTTCATAGAATCTCTACTAACTCAAACGCTTATTATTCATGTTATTAGAACAAATAAAATACCATTTATTCAAAGTCGCGCAAGTATTCAATTAATTGCAACAACATTTTTAATAATGATAATTGGAATTTGGCTTCCGTTTTCTCCATTTGCCAAAGGTTTATCCCTTGTTGCTTTGCCGGCGTTGTATTGGCCTTTACTTGCCATGATTTTAATTTCTTATTTGATGCTTACACAATTTGTAAAAGTTTCATTGATCAAGAGATTTATTCCGGACGGTTTTTAGCAGAGATAATTAGTTGAATTTATTGAGAGCATGTAAGACTTGTATTAAATATATTTGGATGTAATTCAGGAGTTAAGATGTCTACCAATTCAAACTTGAACCAAGAATCTACGGCTGCCGAAAATTTATTATATCAACGGTTAATTATATTCTTGATAGTTTTTTCGGTATTTGTTCTCGGGGCTGTTAGCTCACAAAGAAAAATTTTATTCTTATCA
>Ga0208566_1002008_pt1 | contig 11222 bp, 10 predicted proteins | sample PL_2010_150m_FD_184159 | JGI IMG/M metagenome (GOLD analysis project Ga0208566, IMG submission 184159) | Freshwater microbial communities from Powell Lake, British Columbia, Canada to study Microbial Dark Matter (Phase II) - PL_2010_150m... | ecosystem: Environmental > Aquatic > Freshwater >...
TTCAAGCTAAAGAAAGCAAATACGAGGAAGCCGCATTAAATGCAGCCGAAGAATATGCAATTGAATGTGCCATGCTAAAAGTTTATGGTTCGGAAATTTTAGATTATGTTGTTGATGAAGCTGTTCAGATCCATGGTGGATACGGTTATTCTGAAGAATATCCTGCCGCAAGAGCTTATAGAGATTCGCGTATAAACAGAATCTTTGAGGGGACAAATGAAATCAATCGTCTTTTAACTGTTGATATGTTAATGAAGCGTTCGATGAAGGGCAGACTTGATTTAATAAGTCCGGCAATGGCTATTCAAAAAGAGTTGATGTCTGTACCTGAATTTGGCGGTACTACCAACGCATTGCTCGCCGCTGAATATAAAGCCATTCAGAATGCAAAAAAAGCAATTTTAATTATTGCCGGTTCCGCTGTCCAAAAATTAATGCTGAAACTTAAAGAAGAACAAGAATTAATTATGAATGTTACCGATATGATGATAGAACTTTTTGCATGTGAATCGGCTTATCTTAGAACATTTAAATTATCAGGGATGAAGAACGCAACTGAGCTACAGCCATACATTGATATGACTCAAGTGTATATAAGCGACGCAATTGAGAAAATAAATCTTTACGGAAAACATGCAATTTCTTCTTTTGCAGAAGGTGATGAATTAAAAATGTTATTGATGGGTTTGAAACGATTCACTAAATACGACCCGATCAATACGACAAAGTTACGCAGAAGCATTGCAGATAAATTAATTGATGCGAATTCATATTGTTTCTAAGAGCGAATATGTACATCTGACAATTTTTGCATTTGTATGTTTGATAAATTATTACCACACTGGCAATGATTTTGTAAAATAATTGGAATATTATGGACAAGAATTATTTAAAACCGATGCTCAAAGAAGATTCCTTGAAAGACAAAGTAGTAGTTATAACCGGTGGGGGAACGGGATTAGGTAAAGCGATGGGGCAATATTTTCTAGAGCTCGGCGCTGTTCTTGTTATTACAAGTAGAAAAATAGAAGTGTTAGAAAAGACGGCTGCTGAGTTACAAGAAAAAACTAAAGGAATTGTTCTTCCTATAAAATGTGATGTCTCAGACTATAAAGATGTAGAACAACTGCTCGCTACTACAGTAGAAAGATTTGGTAAAGTTGATGTCCTGGTTAATAATGCGGCTGGTAATTTCATCAGCCCGACAGAACGTTTATCTAATCGGGCTTTTGATATAATCGTGAATATCGTATTAAAAGGAACTTACAATTGCTCTTTAGCTTTTGGTAAGCATTGGATCTCAAAAAAACAAAACGCAACTGTTCTAAATATTGTTACAACATACGCATGGACGGGATCGGCTTATGTTGTCCCGTCTGCTTGTGCAAAAGCCGGAGTACTTGCTTTAACGCGTTCTTTAGCTGTCGAATGGGCAAAATATGGAATTCGTTTTAATGCCATCGCTCCGGGTCCGTTTCCTACCAAAGGTGCGTGGAGTAGATTACTGCCCGGTGATTTAATGAAGAAATTTGATTTTACACAGAAGGTTCCTCTCAAACGTGTTGGTGAACACCAAGAACTTTCTAACCTTGCTGCATATTTAATTTCTGATTACTCGGCTTACATTAATGGCGAGGTGATTACAATTGATGGTGCCGAATGGTTAAAAGGTGCAGGACAATTCAATATGCTTGAAGCTGTTTCCGATGAGATGTGGGATGAAATTGAAAAAAGTATAAGGAATGTTAGTTCTACTCAAAAATAGAATTACTTAGAAAAGAAACTTAGAATCACTTCAGAATAATTTTTGTGAACGTTTTATCTAATCCAACTATACACTTCTACGAAAGTGAAATCTACCAGCTCTTCTTGTTTTATAGGTATTAAGTTCCTTGATATGAGGACAAGCAATCTATATATTTAAGAAACGATTTTGACAGTTTTACTGTTTAGATAATAGAATAATAAAGGAAAAACGATGGATGGCAATTTTTCAGAACGTGTACAGGAAGTAATAAGACTTAGCCGTGAAGAAGCCTTAAGGTTAGGACATGATTATATTGGTACAGAACACCTGCTTCTCGGGATCATTCGTGAAGGACAAGGTGTAGCAGTTAAAATTTTGCGAAATCTTGATGTTGATTTGGTAAAATTAAAAAAAACTATTGAAGATACAGTTAGAACTACAGGCGGAACTTTAACAATTGGTAATATCCCGCTAACAAAACAAGCTGAGAAAGTATTAAAAATTACTCAGATCGAATCTAAAATTTATAAATCAGATGTTATCGGTACAGAACATATTCTTCTTTCACTTCTAAGAGATGAAGATAACATTGCCACACAAATTTTACATCAGTTTAATGTTACTTATGATAATTCTCGTTCTGAATTAAATAACATTCTTAGTAGTAAAGATCCCGCAAAAGCTGCAGCACAACAAGCATTTACTGCTACATCAAAAAAAGTTGATAAAACAAAAACTCCTGTTCTGGATAATTTTGGTCGTGATTTAACGAAATATGCAATTGAAGATAAACTCGATCCGGTTATTGGTCGCGAAAAAGAAATTGAACGCGTTGCTCAAGTTCTAAGCAGAAGAAAGAAAAATAACCCGGTATTAATTGGTGAACCTGGTGTCGGTAAAACTGCTATTGCAGAAGGATTGGCTTTACGAATTATTCAAAAGAAAGTACCAAGAATTCTTCAGGATAAGCGCGTTGTTACTTTGGATCTTGCAGGATTAGTTGCAGGTACAAAATACCGTGGACAGTTTGAAGAAAGAATGAAAGCTTTAATGAATGAACTTGAAAAAGCTGATGATGTTATTTTATTTATTGATGAACTTCATACGATAGTTGGTGCAGGCGGAGCTTCAGGTTCTCTTGATGCATCAAATATGTTTAAGCCGGCATTAGCAAGAGGCGATATACAATGTATTGGTGCTACTACATTAGACGAGTACAGAAAATATATTGAAACAGACGGCGCTTTGGATCGCAGATTTCAAAAAGTTATGATTGATCCGCCATCAGTTGATGAAACAATTCAGATACTTGAGCATATCAAATTCAAATATGAAGAACATCATCATGTGCAATATTCAAGCGAAGCGATTCATGCAGCAGTTCGATTGAGTGAAAGATATATAACAGACCGGCATTTACCGGATAAAGCCATTGATGTTCTTGATGAAGCCGGTTCCCGTGTCCATATGGGTAATTTTACTGTATCGGAAGAAATTCTGAAACTTGAAGAAGAAGTTGAAAAAATAAAACACCAAAAAACTCAAGTTGTTAAACAACAAGATTATGAAGAAGCAGCCCGCTTAAGAGATAAAGAAAGAACTCTGCAATCAGATCTTGAAGTTGCTAAACGTGAATGGGATGCAAAAACAAAAGATATAATTTATGATGTCAGTGATGACGATATAGCAACTGTTGTTTCCATGATGACTGGAATTCCGGTAACTCGTGTTGTTCAGGCTGAATCAGACAAATTGATGAAAATGGAAACTGCTTTGAAAGGCAGGATTGTTGGTCAGGATGAAGCAGTTTTAAGATTAACAAAAGCTATTAGAAGAACTAGAGCTGGATTGAAAAGACCATCTAAACCAATAGGCACTTTCATTTTTCTTGGACCAACCGGAGTAGGGAAGACAGAATTAGCAAAAGAATTGGCCAGGTATTTATTTGATACAGAAGATGCTCTTATTAGAATTGACATGAGCGAGTATATGGAAAAATTTGCAGTCTCACGTCTAATTGGTGCTCCTCCTGGATATGTTGGTTACGAAGAGGGTGGACAACTTACCGAACGTGTTAGAAGAAAACCATATTCTGTCGTTCTTTTTGATGAAATCGAAAAAGCTCATCCGGATGTTTTCAATATTCTTTTACAAGTTCTAGATGATGGTGTATTAACCGACAGTCTTGGTCGTAAAGTTGATTTCAAGAATACAATTATTATTATGACTTCAAATATTGGAACTAAAGAGATAAAATCTACCGGCGGTTATGGATTTAGCGGTGAATCTGATGCTGATCAGTATTCTTACCTTAAAAATACTGTTGAAGATGCAATGAAGAAACTTTTTAATCCGGAATTTGTAAATAGAATTGACGAAACAATTGTATTTAGGAATTTGGATAAAGAGGCTATTAAGAAAATAATTAGCATAGAAATGAAAGATCTAATAAAAAATATCAGCGATAATAAGATGACCATTGAACTTCATAAATCTGCTACAGAGTTTTTAGCTGATAAGGGATTTGATCAAAAATTTGGAGCAAGACCGCTGAAACGTGCTATTCAAAAATATGTTGAAGATCCATTAGCTGAGAAATTACTTCTTTCGCATTTTAAGGAAGGCGATAAGATTATAGTAAAGCATAAAAAAAGTACTGAAGAACTTTACTTTATTGCAGATAAGATTGTTGAAAAGGAAGAACAAGATAATAAAGAGAAGAAAACAATTTAGTAAATCATGGAAATGTTCTGAATGCAACAACTTAGTGCCGAAGAGGTTAAAAATAATTTGGACAATTTAGATGGCTGGTTTTACCTGAATAATTCAATCGAGAAAGAATTTACATTAAAGTCATTTGCAGATGCAGTGGCTCTTATTGTTAAGATTGGAATTGAAGCAGAAAAAATAGACCACCATCCGGATTTGCTCCTTCATTCTTGGAATAAAGTTAAAGTAATTCTATCCACACACTCAGAAGGTACTGTGACAGAAAATGATTTCAAATTGGCTCAAACAATAGACGAAATTAGAAAGTGAATAATCAAGAAATTCTCCAAATATTTCAAAAAACAAATGCCCTTTTAAACGGGCATTTTTTATTAACCTCAGGACGACATAGCAATCAATATTTTCAGTGTGCTTTAGTCCTACAGTATGCAGAGTATAATGAATTCATCTGTGGTATGATTGCAAACAATTTTAAGAATTATGAGATTGATATTGTAATTTCTCCGGCTATTGGCGGAATTGTGGTTGGACAAGAAGTAGCCCGACAATTGGAGAAAAAATCAATCTTTGCTGAAAGAGAAGACAAAGTATTAACTCTAAGAAGAGGATTTCAAATTGAAGAAGGCAAGAAATATTTAGTTTGTGAAGATGTTGTAACGACAGGAGGCTCTGTATTTGAAGTGATGGATATTGTAAAGAATAATGGCGGAATTATTGCTGGAGTCGGTTTTATAGTTGATCGAAGTAATAATAAAGTTCAGTTTGCAGTACCGCAATTTAGTACTCTACAATTAGAGGTAGTCTCATATTCACCGGAAGATTGTCCTTTATGTAAACAAAACACTCCGGTTATAAAACCCGGATCTCGAAAAGTTAAATCATAATTTTTTTTAGGATATATAAAATGAAAAAAATGTTGTTAGTCTTTTTGTCTCTAATAGTTACTACAAATGCACAAGTAAAATATGAAGACTACTTTACAGACAATACATTGCGTCTCGATTTTTACCAAACAGGTAATAAAACGATAGAAACTATTTCCTTTGAGAAACTGGTCGAAGAAGGACAATGGAGCGGTCCGAAGAATAACTTGATAGACAAATTCGGTTACGGAAATTATTTTCTGAAAGTATTAGATGCTTCTTCCAAATCGTTAATCTTTTCAAGAGGGTTTTCATCTTTATATCAAGAATGGCAAACAACAGAAGAAGCCAAAAATACTCTGCGTTCTTTTTCCGGTTCCGTGTTAATGCCTTATCCAAAAGAGAAAATTATTGTGGAAATTTATAAAAGAGACCGCCAGAATAATTTTGAAAAGAAATTTGAAAAGGAAGTTGATCCTAAGGATTACTTCATTGTAAAAGAAAAAATTAAACCGTTCAATAATTTTAAAGTTTATTATTCAGGTGACCCGTCTACTAAGCTGGATATCGTTTTTATACCTGAAGGATACACGAAAGAGGAAATGAATAAATTTCATAATGATTGCGAACGATTTGCCGGGTATTTATTTGATTATTCTCCGTTCAAAGAGAATAAAGGGAAAATAAATATTTGGGGAATAGAAGCTCCTTCGAATGAGTCGGGGACAGATGTACCGGGTAAGAATATTTGGAAAAATACTCTTCTCAATTCACATTTTTATACTTTTGATAGTGAACGATATTTAATGACTACTGATTATTTTACTGTTCGTGATGTTGCTGCAAATGCACCGTATGATCAAATATTTTTGATGGTAAATACTTCTACTTACGGAGGCGGTGCTGTTTACAATCTTTATTCTATGACATGTGTGGACAATAAAGTTACTAATCAAGTTTTTGTGCATGAATTTGCTCACGGGTTAGCCGGTCTAGCTGATGAATACGGTAATGATCCGACTTATCAAAATATGTATCCGCCTGATGTTGAACCGTGGGAACCTAATCTGACAACACTGGTAAATTTCGAAAGCAAATGGAAAAATTTAGTTGAACCGGGTACTCCAATTCCAACTCCATCGGAAAACAAATACAAAAACAAAGTGGGAGTATTTGAAGGAGGCGGTTATGTTGCAAAAGGAGTTTACAGACCAACTTATAACAGCATTATGAATTCTTTTACTTCCAATGAATTTAATCAAGTATGTAAAAATGTTCTTCAAAAATTTATAAACTATTATTCAGAATAATTCCAGTATGGATCAAAAAAAATTATATAGAACCATCGAAAGTGTAGCTTCGCAGAATTTTGCTAAGGATAGCGAATTACTTGCAGATGTAGTTCAACAGATCGTAAAGAATGAAAAAATACAACTGACTGGCGGAAGAATTTGGAAATTTGATCTGCGTAGAAAATCATACCGTATTATTTTCCAAACCGGCAAAGTTCAGAAAATTCAAGATGATTTCAATCTTCACATAAAAGACTATCCTATATTTGATAGCATTTCTACAGAACGGACAATCCTTGCTGATGAAACAAATAAAATATTACGCAGTAAAGGAATTTTCAAGTACTCAGCTGCCGGAGTAGGTAGAAAAGTCCGGTTAGGTGAGAAAAAATATTATGAATATCTTCTTGCTGTGAACAGTAATATGATTGCGGATGATCTAAGAGATACACTAAATATTGTTGCTACAGTTTTAACATCAAAATTAAATGAGAGATATTTAAGCCAATCTAGAAAAAATTTAATTGCTGATATTGATAAAGCAAAACAACTTCAACGCAGTATCCTGCCTGCACATGAACATAAATTCCATTCGTATGATATCTTCGGAGTAACAATTCCGGCAGATACTGTTGCAGGCGATTTTTATGATTATTTAAAAATTGGCGATGATGAAGAACGGTTGGGAATCGTTGTAGGGGATGCGGCATCAAAAGGATTAGGCGCTGCAGCTGAAGCAATGTATATTTCAGGCGCATTAAGAATGGCTAGTACGTTCCAGATTAAAATATCACCAATGTTATTTAGATTAAACCAGCTTGTGAATAAAATATTTAGTGATGATAAATTTACAACACTTTTTTATGGTGAACTTTCTAATGATAAAAAAGGTCTCTTTCTTTATGCAAATGCCGGTCATAATCCGCCAATGTTTTACGATAAAAAAAATAATAACATAACTTATTTACAACCAAGCGGTCCATTACTGGGTCCGGCGCCGAATTCAAAGTTTGAAACCGACAGCATAAATTTTCATAAGGGTGATATACTTGTAATTTACTCAGACGGAATAGTTGAATCTGCAAATGATAAATACGATTTTTACGGTGAAGAGCGGTTGCAGAAAATAATTTTGGAAAGTGTAAACAAAACTCCGAAAGAAATTACCTCATTAATATTAGACGACGTTTTAAAATTCAGTACGAGTGAAAGCCAATATCAAGATGATAAAACAATTGTTGTTATAAGACAAAATGGATAAAATGGATCTTGTAAAAAAAATATTTGATGCCGGCGTTGTAGGAGCTGGCGGAGCGGGATTTCCTACTCACATTAAAGCTAAATCTAAAGTTGAGTATGTTTTAGTAAACGGTGCTGAATGTGAACCGCTGATACACAAAGATTATGAACTGATGAAAAATTTTGCACCGGATATTGTAAACGGTGTTGACTTAATGATAAAGCAAACATCCGCCAAGAAATCTTACTTTGGAATTAAAGCAAAGAACACTGCGGCAATTGAAGAAGTTGAGAAGAATTATAAAAACGGAAAAATTGATACTTGTCTGCTTGGTGATTTTTATCCAAGCGGTGATGAATATGAATTAGTTTATGCTGCAACAAAAAGATTGATTCCTCCTTACGGTTTACCGCTGGATATCGGTTGTGTTGTAAATAATGTTGAAACTTTTTATAACATATCACATGCGATAGATAATAAACCTGTTACACAAAAATTTGTTTGTATTGCAGGCTGTGTAAAAAATCCTTCATCGTTTTTTGTCCCGATCGGTACAACATTAAAAGAACTTATTGAACACGCCGGAGGAACAACAGTTTCCGATTACGGAGTTTTTGTAAGCGGAATTTTGATGGGCAAACTTACTTTTGATCTTTCTGAAGTTGTTACTAAGACAACCGCCGGAATAATTGTTCTACCGGCAGATCACTACCTTGTGAACCGAACAAAGAGATCTACGGAATCTAAAAATAGAATCGGTAAATCAGCATGCGACCAGTGTAGTTACTGTACGGAATTTTGTCCGCGTTATCTTCTTGGCTATGATGTACAACCACATAAGGTTATGCGTTCACTCGGTTTTTCTACAACCGGACAAGCTGTGTGGAATCAGTATGCCGATCTATGCTGTTCTTGCGGATTGTGTTCTTTGTATGCATGCCCAGAAGATTTATATCCGCGTGAAGCATGCGATCAAGGAAAAGTTGAGAATAAAAAAAACGGTACAAGGTATGAACAGCAGAAGCCGGTTAAAGTTCATCCTATAAAAGAGGGAAGACGTGTTCCGCTAAAACAATTAATGAAAAGAATTGATGTATTGAAATATGATGCGAATACCCCGTACACAAAAAATTCACCTATTCCATCGCAGGTTAAAATTTTATTGAAACAGCATATGGGAGTTTCGGCTAAACCTGTAGTTAGACTTGGAGACGTTGTTCATGAAGGAACATTGATTGGAGATATTGAAGATGGCATGCTTGGTGCGAGAGTTCATGCTTCGATTTCCGGAAGAGTAACACATGTTTCCGATGAGTTTATAAGAATTGCGAAATAATATTTATAAATGTCATTGCGATCCCGATGTCAATCGGGAGAAGCAATCTTAAATTGATAAAGGAATTATAAATGGAAATGAATTCACTCGGTTTAATTGAAATGACAAGCATAGCAGCCGGTATGCAAGCGGCAGACATTATGCTTAAAACTTCACAAGTTGAATTGATCTTATCACGTACAATTTGTTCAGGTAAATATATTGTGCTCATCGGAGGAGAAGTTGCCGCTGTTCAATCTGCTGTTGATGCCGCAGCAAACCAAATTGATTTTGCAGTGATTGATACATTCGTTATTCCGAATGTTCACAAAGATATTTTTCCCGCTCTATCCGGACATTCCGATGTAAGTCTGCTCGAAGCTTTAGGTATTATCGAATCATTTTCTGTTGCCTCACTAATAGAGGGCGCTGATGCCGCAGTAAAAGCTGCTAACGTAAGAATAATTGAGATCCGTCTTGCTATGGCTCTTGGCGGAAAAGCATTCTGCACATTAACCGGAGAAGTTGCTGCTGTTACGAGCGCAGTTGATGCCGGGGCAAAAGTAATTGCTGATAAAGGGTTACTTGTAAATAAAATTGTAATCGCTCAACCGCGGCCGGAATTATTGAGTGAGATGATTTAAAAGTATTATTCCAAAATTTCAAAATAAATTATTCCGTGGTCGGAATAACGCTTGATCCATTCATCTTTCTTTTCTACAGTTGATTCTTTTGGCCAGCCAAGCACAGTTACTTCAGCACCTGAGTACTTTCTAAATTTAAGATTATCTGAAACAACAACTTGATCTAAATTTGACGGCGGTGTTTTAGATTTACTACCGTTCCACCAACTTGCCGGTTCATCTTTTTTTAGAATTCTCATTTTAACTTTTAGTGCTTCTTTCTCTGCAAGTTTTTTGATTTCAGTCTTTGCATTTATTGATTTCCCGTACGGATAATCCATTCCCATTGTATTTAGATCACCGAGAAAAAGATATTTAGAACTCCACTTTGTAGAAGCGTTCTTATCAAGGACGGTTCTAAAACTGCATGCTCTTTTGAACATATCATCCCGCAATCCTAAACCTAAAGGATCATTTCCGCTTTTAGTATGTAGAAAAAGAAATGAATAATTTTCATTAGTTGCAGTTATGGTTAATAATGCACCCGGTCTTAAATATTGATTACCGGATTTGAATTCTAATTTCTGAGTGAAGAAAGAAGTAAAAATATTTTTAGCAGCAACTAATATTTCTTGTGTCTGCGGTCCTTCCGTTATGTGAAAACTATAATCGGGCATTTTGGAAGTTAGTGCACCAAACACTTCTTTACCCTCTACTTCATAGAGAGCAAAAACATCAGGATTAAGATTTTTAATCTGTGTTGTAACATCTTCAACACGTTTTTCTACTTCACCTTTGAAATGTTCAACATTCCACGATAAAACGGAAAATAATTTTGCCATTTTCCACCCCTTGTTATTTTGTTTATGAAATTAATTTATAGAACAAGTAGGGAGCTATACCTACCCAAATAGGAATTAGAATCCACACCCGACCTTTAAATATATTATAGTCGCGTAATATTATCTCCCACGAATTTTTAAATATGTAATGACCGGCAAGAAATTCGAATGCTTCTGTTAAGCAAAACCACATTAATCCAATAAGAAGAGCTTGATTAGAGGATTCAATTTTCCAGTAATTAAAGATAACCCAGAAATAAATTCCGAAAATAATAATGCCGGTTACAGTTGATATTTGATGCGCTAACAGATCGCCTAATGATTTCTTATAAACTCCTTCACGTACCGAACCATTGATAATTGCAATTATTACAAGCGGAAACCAAAGTAAGCAATAAACTAACATTGCACTCTCCATTTTATTTACGATTTATTATCTTTTTCCAGGCAGTCAAGGTCCATACCTTGACTAAATTATTATTACTCTCGTCAATAAATGGTTCTTGACTATAGGAGAATTTACCAATCTTTAATTGCTATTCTTAGAATAAAACAATAAAAATAAAATAA
>Ga0208566_1002009_pt1 | contig 11217 bp, 7 predicted proteins | sample PL_2010_150m_FD_184159 | JGI IMG/M metagenome (GOLD analysis project Ga0208566, IMG submission 184159) | Freshwater microbial communities from Powell Lake, British Columbia, Canada to study Microbial Dark Matter (Phase II) - PL_2010_150m... | ecosystem: Environmental > Aquatic > Freshwater > Lake...
TCAATAAACTTATCGAGTGCTGTGAGTACAGAAAATAAATTTAAAAATACACTTGAAAGAAAAAGCTTCGAATATTTTCAAAATGAGAGTAAACGTAATTTAATAGCTCCTTTTCAAGCCTTGGCAAAATTTACCGCGGTAGCCGGTATTTTAGCAATGATTTTGGAAGTCCGATACTTCTCTGCGCACAGTGTAGAAATTTATATTTCCCGTCTTTCGGCAATTCTCATTGCATTTTTACTTTTAGTCATTTCAAATTTTAATTTTGGGAAAAAGCACCCTGTAATATTAATTCATACTCTTCTTCTTTCTATTATCTGTTCTTTTGGCGTGATGATCTATCTCATACCAACAACAATAATTTTTAATTCACACATTATTAGTCTAATCATTTTTATTGCAGCGTTATTTCTAAGCTGGGAAGTTTCAAATCAGATAATAGTTGCTATCTATTATAACGTTGTATTTTCTGTCTCAATTATTTTTAACAGTAAGAGTATTACAATACTACCAAATATGTTCGAATCTATCTTTTTGGTAATTATAATAAGTATAATGGCCATTGTTGCAAGTTATATCAATTATAAATTTAGACAAGAAGCAGTTATAAAAACTTTTGAAGTTTCTCAATCGGAGAAAAAATTTAGAAATTTATTTGAGAATTCCGCTGAAGGAATTTTTCAACTAATGCGCGAAGGAAAATTTACTACAGTAAATCCCGCATTGATTAAAATGCTTGGATATACAAATGAGGAAGAATTAAAAAAATTAGCGTTACAATCAGACGTACTCCAAAGGAAAAGCGATTGGGAATTATTAACCAAACTTCTTGAGAAACAGGGTAAAGTTAGAAACTTTCGCGTTCCGTTCAAGAAGAAAGATGGAGATGAAATTACAGTTCGAATGAATGTTAGATCTAACGAAGATGAAGAAAGCGGACTAAATGTTTATGAAGGTAGTTTACAAGATATTACGCAGCAAGTTCAGGCAGAGAATGAAAAACAGAATGCTCTTGAAGCACTCCGGACTGAAAAATTGAAAGCAGAAATTGCTGCAAAAAAATCTCAGCAAGAAAGTAATTTCAAATCGAAATTTCTAGCAAGTATGAGTCATGAAGTTCGAACTCCAATGAATTCCGTTATGGGTTTTCTTACTTTGATTGAGAATGATCTTTTTGAAAGTAAAGATGAACTTAAATTATTTGCTAAAGATGCCCACTTAGCTGCTGAATCCCTTCTGGATATAATAAATAATATTCTTGATATATCTAAAATTGAAGCGGGTAAGATGGACCTAGATGAAATTGATTTTAATATTAACGATGAGATTGTTAAGGCATTTTCTATCATTGCGCAAGCAGCCAAAGCTAAAGGATTAACTCTTGAAAAAAATATTGATAGTAAGATTCCAGGCAAAATGTTCGGAGATCCAACTAGGTATAGACAGATTATCCTCAATTTATTAAGCAATTCGATTAAATTTACTGAACATGGCAAAATAACTCTTAATATATCTGTTCAAGCAAAAACTGAATCTTTTGTTGAGTTACTAACAAGCGTTGAAGATACAGGAGTTGGAATACCAAGCGATAAAATTTCTACTTTGTTTGAACCTTATATCCAGGTGAAAACTAAGAAAAGTTCGAAAGAAGGTACCGGACTTGGTCTTATGATCTCCAAAGAATTTGTAAAGTTGATGCATGGCGAAATTAATGTGGAAAGCAAAATCGGTTTGGGCAGCAAATTTTATTTTACTGTAAAAATGAAATTACAACCGAACGTAAATATAGATCAGCATTTTCATGTTTCGGGGAAAGTAACTTCAGGACAAACACATACTGCTTATGGTATTATGACGCAGCATTCTGAAGAAAATTCTGAAACCGTTCAAAGAAAGAAATTATTATTAGTTGAAGATAATCCGATTAGTCAAAATCTTGAACTCAAAATATTACGTGAAGTTGGATATGAAGTTGAAGCCGTTTCTACAGGGCATGATGCAATTGAAGCAATTAATACTGGAGCTTTTAATTTAGCTCTTATGGATGTTGAAATGACTGATATGGATGGAATTACAGCAACTAAAAAAATACGCGAATCATCCGGCAGATATTCTAAGATACCAATAATTGCAGTCACGGCACATTCAAGTATGAAGGATAGAGAAAGGTGTCTTGCAGCCGGGATGGATGATTATATTGCAAAACCAATTAATATACACTTCTTAAAAATTACAATAGATCAATGGCTTAATATTCCGCCGCGCGCTTAGCAATATTTTCTTTTAAATTCATTTCCCTCATAACATCTTGTAAGAAAATAAAATCTGCATTGATAACTGCATTATCAAATTTCTGTACTTCGGAACTGTAGATTCTTTTTGATAAATTTGAAATAACAGTTAAACAAAAATGGGAACATCATGCTGACTCAGGATTACGTTTTATTAGAAGAAAAATACGGTGCGCATAATTATCACCCGCTACCGGTAGTATTAACAAAAGGCGAAGGTGTTTTTTTGTGGGATGTTAAAGGGAAAAAATATTATGATTTTCTTTCTGCCTACTCTGCCGTAAATCAAGGCCATTGCCACCCAAAAATTGTTGAAGCACTTTGCGAACAAGCAAAAGTTTTAACTCTTACATCAAGAGCATTCTATAATGATTGTCTTGGCCCATACGAAAGATTTATTACAGATTTTTTTGGATACGATAAAATATTACCGATGAACTCCGGAGCTGAAGCAGATGAAACTGCTCTAAAACTTTGCAGAAGATGGGCATACGATAAAAAAGGAATCAAAGAGAACGAAGCAAAAATAATTGTCTGCGATGGAAATTTTCATGGAAGAACAATAACTGTAATATCCATGTCGAGCGATCCGGATTCTTACAAAGGTTTTGGTCCTTACACACCGGGATTTATAAAAATTCCATACAACGATTTGAATGCACTAGACAAAGCGCTTCAAGACCCGAACGTAGCCGGATTTTTAGTTGAACCAATTCAAGGTGAAGCCGGAGTTGTTGTTCCGGACGAAGGTTATCTATCAAAATCATATTCGATGTGTAAAGAAAAAAATGTTTTATTTATTGCAGATGAAGTTCAAACCGGACTTGCGAGAACAGGAAAATTACTTGCATGCGATCATGAAAATGTAAAACCAGATATATTAATATTAGGGAAAGCACTTTCCGGCGGAACAATGCCTATCTCTGCGGTTCTTGCTGATGATGAAGTGATGCTTGTAATTAAACCGGGTGAACATGGTTCAACATTTGGAGGAAATCCATTAGCATGTAAAGTTGCAGTCGCTGCTTTGAACGTATTGAAAGAAGAAAGGTTGTCGGAGAATGCAGAAAAACTCGGGAAAGTTTTCCGCGATGAAATATCAAAAATAAAAACGGATATGATTGAGTTAGTTCGCGGAAAAGGTTTACTTAATGCAATTGTGATTAAACCGAAAAATGGTAAAGAAGCTTGGGATGTATGTTTGAAAATGAAAGAGAACGGATTACTTGCAAAACCAACTCATAAGAATATTATTCGTTTTGCACCTCCGCTTGTTATTACTGAAGGACAAATTATGGAAGCGGTGGCGATAATTAAAAAATCAATTCTTGAAATCAGCGGGGAATTAAATTAATCTTAAACCAATACTTAAAAGGTACTAAATTGAAAAAAATATTTTCAACCTCGTTCTTGTTAATTCTTTTGTCATCATTAATAGTTTATGGCTGGGGAGACAAAGGACACAAAACCATTGCAGCATTTGCAATGAAACTGCTTCCGACAGAAATGAAATTCTCCGATCAATTCAAATCTGCAATCACTGAACATTCTGTTGATCCTGATAATAGAAAAAGAGATGATAAATCAGAAGGCCCGAAGCACTTTATTGATATTGATTACTATAAAGAGTTTACGGATGGAATCGTAATCATGTCACGTGATTCACTTAATAAATTATATGATGAGAAAGTTGTTACAAAAGAAGGAATTCTTCCATGGGCAACTGAAGAAACTTTTTTCAGATTGATAAATGCATTCAAAGAAAAAAATAAAGATAAAGTACTTCTCTATGCTTCCGATTTAGCACATTATGTTGCGGATGGACATCAGCCGCTTCATGCAACCTTGAATTACAACGGACAGTTAACTTCGCAGAAAGGAATTCATTCCCGTTATGAAATTGATATGGTGGATAAATATTTAAATGTGATAGGAAATAGTTTTGAAGAGAATAAACCATACTACATACAATATATCAAAGATTACATTTTCGATTATATCGTTGAAGCAAACGATTATGTTGAGATGATTCTTTCCGCTGATAATTATGCTTCAGGTAAAACCGGCGGTAATTTTGATAAAGAATATTACAGATTACTCTGGTTCAAAACCAAATATGTTACTCTTTCCGAAATTAATTCTGCGGCTCTCTGTTTGTCTTCGCTAATTTATACTGCTTGGTTAGATGCTGGCAAACCGGTTATGGAAAACTAATGTACGGAAACAAAAAATTCGTAACTGTCTTTGGTAGTTCTATTCCTCGTGAAGGTGACAATGAATATGAAATCGCCTACACACTCGGTAAAAAGTTAGCTGAGAATAAAATCAATGTTTGTTCCGGCGGTTTCCAAGGTATTATGGATGCAGTTTCAAAAGGAGCTAATGAGAAAGGTGCCGAAGCAGTTGGAGTTACAGTAAACATTTATCACGCCTTGGCAAGTAAACATCTTACCAAACAAATTGTTACTCATTCCTTATTTGAAAGATTAAAAAATCTTGTTGAAATCGGCGATGCTTATATTATTCTTCAAGGTGGTACCGGAACAATGCTTGAGCTTTCACTAGTCTGGGAATATTTGAATAAAGGAATGATAGATCAAAAACCGGTTGCATGTCACGGTAAAATGTGGACAAAAATAATTTCTTTGATGGAAGAACAAATAATAAAAGAAAAAAGAAGAACCGGTCTAATTAAATGTTTTGATGAAATAGATGAATGTGCGGAATTTATTATCAGCATATTAAAATAATTACGAAAAACAATTAACACTCAAATTTTTACAGCAAGAAATTCTTTTACTTTTTCATACACCAGATTAACCGATAGATCTTTTATGCATTTGAATTTCAAATCACTGCGGGAACATGTTAATGGTTTTGGCGAATAATAGAAACATGGCGAGCAGTCAAGATCGAGAGAAGCTATTTTATAATTTGTCTGCCATGGATAGATATAATTTCTATTTGTTGGTCCGATAATAACGACAATATTAAGTTTTAGTGCCGCCGCAATATGCATCAAGCTTGAATCGTTAGTAATAAATAAATTGCACCGTTGCATAACAGCCGCACTGTTTGATAAACTGTGTGCATTAACCGAATAAACATTTTGAGAATCAATCTTGGCAAAAATAATATCTTTCAAAATTTCTTCTTCACCGCCGCCAAATAGCAACACTTTGGCATTATAATCTTGGATCAATTTTTTCCCAAGCTCCGCAAATTTAGAAGCTTCCCATCTTCTCTTTTCATGATTCTTTAAAGTTGAACAGCCGGGGTGAAATCCAATTACTATATCATTATTGGAAATTGATTTATCCTTGAAGAAATTATTAGCAAAAGCAACATCATCATTTCTTAAGTTTAGTTTGAGAGCGGGAATAGAATCTAATTTTTTACCAATTAATTTTTCACATAGGAAGAAATTTTCTTCCACGTTGTGAAGATTATCGTTTTCTAACAGACGTATATTGTTTAAGAATCCAAAATTTAAAAAGTCTTTGCGCAGATATTTTATTGCTAGTCGCTTTTCAGCTCCGATGATTCGACTAATAAGGTTATACTCTCTACGGTTAGAAGGATAAATATTTATTGTTGCATCATATTTATTTCTGAGCTTTAGAACATAAAAAAGTGATTTGAGTTTAGAACTGTTTAGAAAATCGAAATATCTAACTTTTGAAATCTGCGGAAGTTTTTCGTAGATATCTTTTACACCTTGATACATAACGAGGACATCTATTTCTGCGTTTGGAATTTCTTCACTCAGTTTAACAAGCGAAGGTGTAAACATTAAAGCATCACCAATTCCGGAAAGCGCTATAATAAGAATATTCATAAAGATCAGATTATAATTATTATTTAAAAACTGAAACGCCCGATTGGGCGTCTCAAAGATAATTTATTTTTTATCAAGCTGTTTAGGAACAACTTCAGAAACTTCCATTCCTGCTTTCTTTCTAAATTCATTTAGGAGATTACGGACACTTTCATCGCCCGGTGCATAAATTTGTAGCTGCTGAAGAACCGCAACAGCTTCTTTATACATTTTTAGATTATCGTAATGAGTTAGAAGGAGATCATAAGGATTATACCAGCTTGAAAAATCACGCGGATTTAGTTCCAAATGTTTTTTAGTTTTTTCAATAACTTCGCGTGCGTATATCTCGTAAAGTTTCATATCTCCCGCGGAATATAAAATTTTGGAAATGTCGTGCTTAATTCTATAATCCATAGGAATAACCGAACGCGGTATTCTCTTTTCCATTTCTTCAATTGCATTGATAGTTTTTTCGTTGGTCTTTTCTTTATACAAGTAGTGAAGAGCTAACCGCATAAATGCATTACGGTAATTTTGAGTTAAGCGTTCATGATTTTCATCAAAGAAAATTGTTTTATCATTTAATCCGCGGAATAAAAATCCCGGCTTATAATCTTTGCTAAATCCATTAGTCGGCTGCTCAAATAATTGTTTTCTCAAGATCGGTTCATTGATATACTCGATTCGAGTCATGTCATTCTTTTTAGGAACAACGCGCATTGCCATTCCTTCCATTTCGATATAATCATCTAAACTTAAACGGCTGTCATCAGAACATGTAACTGCAAAATAAACCGGTCTTTTCCATTTTGCCTGCATTATTATATCTAGAGCAACAATATCTTGTCCGCGTATAAATTTAATATCTCCGGATTGACCTGTATTTTTCATTAACCATTTTACTTTTTTGTCTTTAACTGTTGCGCTGTCTGAAATATTCCATTCCTTCATAACATCGGGTGGAACATCAACAGAAACTTCAGTAGGATTCCAACGTTGAAGACCTATACGATCAATTTCCTCATCACTTAAACTCATTTCAACCTTTTGTGATCCGAACGGTGTAGTGTTTTTTAATTGTTTAACGTACCAAGGTGTATTCACTAAACTCAAACAAGCAACACGAACATCGCGTCGGACTCCTTCTACATTTTGAATATACCAAAGCGGAAATGTATCGTTGTCTCCGTTAGTAAATAAAATTGCATTTGGCGCAACACTTTGCAAAAGATTGTAAGCATAATCCCACGGTACATAATTGCGGGATCTGTTATGTTCAAACCAATTTGCTTTTGCCATATTAACCGGGACACTAATAATTCCTAAAACAATAACTCCGATCAAAATTGGTTTCAATATTTTCTTTTCTTGGAATTTTTCTTTTAGGATTTCAATTATGCCGTGCATACCAATTGCAATCCATAATGAGAATACAAAGAAAGCGCCGACATAAAAATAATCTCTCTCTCGCGGTTGGGGCTGCTGTTGATTTTGGTAGAATGCAGTAAGATATCCGAGAAAGATGAACATCATGATAAACACTGATGCCATTTTCCAATCTTTACGGAAGTGATAGTACAATCCAAACAGTCCGATGAAGAACGGAATGCCCCACATATCGCTCCATTCAACTCCGCTGTCTTGATAAGTTGATTCTCTTCCAATATAATTCCAAAACACATAGCGATTGAACATATGATTTAATTGGTACCGCCATAAGAAATCGAGATCGTTTGAGTAATCGGTATAAATATTTTGTTGATGAGGTTCGTTTGAATATCTTCTTTTGAAAATAGGAAAGTCGCCGTATTGTTCTCTGTTGATATAAGATTCAAGCTCAGTAAAAGTTTTTGGACTGTTCATATTTATCGGTGGTTCCTGGTTTGCGCGAATAATTATCATCGCAAAACTTGATGAACCGATAATTGCAAAAAATAAACATTTGAAAATTAAATTAAGGACCGGTTTACTTTTCTTGCTTGACCAATAGACACCGAAACCTACAGCAGCAAGAATTGCAAATCCGGCAAGAATATTCATCCTGAAATCATTTTGACCAAGTTTTGTAATCAGTTTTGGTAAATATTTTACTAATCCGGGATAGATTACAATCAACGCAATTCCACCAACAACAATTGGAATGTAAAAAGAATTTCTTTGAAAGATTTTTTTATATAACGCTCCCATAAATAGAGCAGTGATAGCAACCAAGATCATTAGAAAACGTGAGTCAAGTCCTCCGAATTGTTCAGGCGTTGGATAAGTTGTATCTGTCTGTGATGCCCAAATAACTGCTGCAACAACAAGAATGATAACAGTATGTACAACAAATATTATTCCGGTTTTCTCAAGTGTTTTTTCATCGGTTACATATTTTCTGAAGTAAACCGTCATCATCACCGGTACAATTGCAAGTACCGACATTAAGTGAACGCCGGTTGATAGACCAATTAAATAAAAAATAAAAACTAGATATTTTTCGCTATCGGGTTCATCTGCTTTTTCATTCCAAACAACCATTAACCAAACAACAAATGCAATAAAAAAAGTTGATGTTGCATAAACTTCGGATTCTACCGCATTGAACCAGAATGTATCGCTGAAAGCAAAAGAAAGTGCACCGATTGCAGCAGAGATGTAAAGTGCAAATGCATCAAATAAATTTTCCAATCCTTTTTTTCTATAGTTCTGAATTACCTTAACAGCAACCAGATATAAAAACAAAATTGAAAATGCACTTGCCAATACTGATACAGTATTTACTCTATAGCCGATATTGTTAGCAAAAGGAATCATTGAAAATAATCTGCCGAGAAAAAGGAAGAATGGCGTTCCGGGAGGGTGAGGCACCTGCATTAAATATGATGAAGCGGTAAATTCACCGCAATCCCAAAAAGAAACCGTAGGCTGCATTGTTGCAAAGAAGGTCAATGCAGCAATAATAAAAACACCCGCTGCAAAAATTTTGTGTAAAAGTTTTTGATTCATTATTTCACCAAGAAATTATCAATTATGAAGATTGGTCCTCGGAATCTATTTGTGGAGTTTTAAAGAATTGATCGAAATTTTTTCTATCTCTGTTTGTGTGATATTTATCGTAAAGTTTTTTTAGCCGTTGCATTGAAAGTTTATCTAAATCTTCATCGTCTTTATGACGTTTGACAAGCATTTTATAATCGTTTAACTCATCACTTTCGAACTTTCGTTCATAGCGTTTAAGTATGCTAAAATAATCTCTTTGTTCGCGTGAACTCATCAAAAAAATCTTGTGTTTTTTGAATTTTGGTTGATGAAATTAATCAAAAAATCATTCAATAAAAAACTATATTTGACTCACTTAATATCAGTAAACAAGAAAATTAATATGCAGGTTTACAAATCATATAAGCCGGTTGTTTCCATTATTATGACTTCTTTCAACCGCGCAAGCTACTTAAAAAGATCAATTGAATCCGTGTTAAACCAGACTTATAAAGATTGGGAATTAATAATTGTAGATGACGGAAGCCTGGACAATACATTTAAGATCATTGATGAATATTTGCTTAAGTATGAAAACATTCGATATATGAAACATTCAAATCGCCGCACTCCTCTTACAACTAACGCGGGAATACTTGCATCATGCGGAGAACTTATAGCATTTTTGTGTAGTGATGATGAGTGGAAACCGGATTATTTAAAACAACGGATTGTATTTTTGCAAACACATTCGGATATTGATCTCATTCACGGCGGTGTTGAAATTATCGGACATCCGTATGTGAAAGATAAAAATGATCTGGCTAAAGAGATTCATCTTTCCGAATGTGTTATTGGGGGAACTTTTTTCGGGAAACGGAATATTTTTTTTGAATTGGATGGATTTAAAAATTTAGTTTATAGCGACGACTCGGATTTTCTTGAGCGAGCTGAAAAAAAATATAAAATATCTAAAGTAGATTTTCCTTCATATATCTATTACCGTGATACACCGGATAGTATTTGTTCAACAATCGAATAAGAATTTAAAGTAGAGTATATTTAATGAATATTTTGATGACACTTTCTCAACTTGAAGTTACTGGCGCAGAAGTGTTCGCAGTATCAATTGCCGATGAGTTAATTTCCAGAGGTCACAAAGTATTTATTATCTCAGATACGTTAACAAAAAAAACTCAAGCCAAGTATATTTCCACACCATTAACAAAGCGTACTTTATTCTTTAGAATTAAAAATGTTTTATTTCTTAGAAAATTTATTCGCGAGAATAATATTCATATTGTAAATGCACATTCAAGAGCGAGTGCTTGGGTTTCTTCTTTAGCATGTAAGCTTACAAAAATTCCATTAGTAGTTTTTGTTCATGGAAGGCAGGCAATTTTTTTATCGAGGAAAATTTTTCATGCTTATGGTAATTATACTTTACCCATATGCGAGAAATTACAAGAACAGTTGAGTGATGTGTTCAAAGTTCATCCGGATAAGATGGAAGTTTTTAGAAACTGTTTTGATTTGGAAATTATCAAACCGTCTCAAGAAATTGCGAAACAAAAAACCGTTTCATTTATAACACGACTATCCGGACCAAAAGGTGATCTTGCATATAAATTGTTAGAATATATTTCAACCCGCTTAAATGAATTTAAGGATGTGAAGTTTCAAGTAGTCGGCGGACAAGTTATACCGGAAAGATTTCAAAAATTTTCCGATCAATTTGTGTTTAGAGGATTTGTAGAAAATTTAGAAAAAGTAATTAATGAATCTTCAGTTGTAATTGGTTCTGGTAGAATTGCCATTGAAACAATTCTGCTTTATAAATCATTGATAGCAATCGGCGAAGCATGCACAATTGGTCTGGTAAATAAAGGCAATCTTAATTTTGTTCTTGAAACAAATTTCGGTGATATGAATGTAATTGAAAAAGTTTTCGACTTTGAAAAAATTATAAACGATCTGAAACTTTCTCTTGATCTGAAAGAATGTGATCTTGAAGTTTTTAATAAAGTCAGAAAAGAATGTGATCTAAAAAAGAATGTTAACCGTCTCGAATTTATTTTTCAAAGCGTTGTTGTTCGTTATTATAAAAAGGAAATCCCGATAATATATTATCACAGATTAGTAGAA
>Ga0208566_1002010_pt1 | contig 11212 bp, 7 predicted proteins | sample PL_2010_150m_FD_184159 | JGI IMG/M metagenome (GOLD analysis project Ga0208566, IMG submission 184159) | Freshwater microbial communities from Powell Lake, British Columbia, Canada to study Microbial Dark Matter (Phase II) - PL_2010_150m... | ecosystem: Environmental > Aquatic > Freshwater > Lake...
GATCAAGAGCAAGCGACTGACGGTAATCTGCCAGCGCCAAGTCATATTGCTTTTGTGCGGAGTAGATGTCGCCGCGACTGCTATATGCTTCGGCGTACTTCGGATCAAACTCAATAGACTTATTTATATCCGTCATAGCCTGCGCATACTTTTTCTGCTCATAATAGACGTAGCCGCGCCCGTTGTAATAACTAGCATCCTTCGGGTCAATTTCAATCGCCTTGGTGTATTCGGCAATGGCTAGATCGTATTTCTTTTGGGCGTCATAAACAAGACCGCGATTGTAGTAAGCGTTTGTATAGTTGGGGTCAAGTTCAATGGCTTTAGTATAGTCACTAATGGCAAGGTCATATTTCTGCTGGGTGTCATAAACATTGCCGCGATTGTAGTAAGCGTTTCTATATTTGGGGTCAAGTTCAATGGCTTTGGTATAGTCATTAATGGCAAGGTCATATTTCTGTTGTTTGCGATAAACAACGCCGCGACTGTAGTAAGCGAGTGTATATTTAGGGTCAAGCTCAATGGCTTTGGTGTAGTCCACCAGCGCCAGATCGTATTTCTGTTGGTCGTAATAAACATGACCGCGACCTGTGTAATCGCTTGTATCTTTGGGGTCGAGTTCAATGGCTTTGGTGTAGTCCGCCAGCGCCAGGTCATATTTCTGCTGGGTGCGATAGGTACCGCCGCGATTGGCGTAAACCTCTTTCAATTTTGGGTCAAGTTCAATGGCTTTGGTGTAGTCAGCCAACGCTAGGTCATATTTCTGTTGGTCGTGATAAATATTGCCGCGATTATTGTAAGCAAATGTTTTTTGGGGGTCGAGCTCAAGGGCTTTATTGAAGTCCGCCAACGCAAGGTCATATTTCTGCTGGTCGTAATAAACACGACCACGATTGTTGTAAGCGTTTGTATCTTTGGGGTCGAGTTCGATGGCTTTGGTGTAATCAGTAAGTGCCAAGTCATATTTCTTCTGGTTGTAATAAACAAGACCGCGATTGTAGTAAGCCAGTTCGTTTTTGGGGTCAAGTTGAATGACTTTGGTGAAGTCAGCCAGCGCCAGATCATATTTCTGTTGGATGCCATAAACATAGCCGCGAGTTTCGTAAGCGAAATTGGGGTTAACCACCTCCTGCCCTACAGCTTCGGCAGAACGTATCGCTTCAGTAAAAAGATTGATAGCGGATTCGGCATCACCTTTTTGTTGTATGACACCCAAGGCGATGAACGTGATGTAATTGACTTGAGCAGGAATATCTTTGGTGAATCGTACTCGCGCCGACTCCGGCGAATCTAAACTAAGTTCCGACAACTTTGGTAATTTGTAAATAATCTTTTTAGAATCGATCTCAACCCCTGTCTCAATACCCAGCTTGTCGTACCATCCCCAAATCAAAATAGTGGCTTTGTAAGACTCCAGCACACGACGCGCTTCGGTAGAGTCTTTAACTGGGCTGTGATATTGTTGAATGCGCGCGTTAATTTTGTAGTTTGGAATCTTCTGGGTGATGGCACTGTAGATGCGTTGGTTGGGAGTGGCACCACTAAATCCCCCGGCACTGCGATCATCAAAGTCGGTGATGATCAACAAGGTCTCATCATCGCGCGCCGCAGCAAAGGCGAGCGGCGTGGAAGTAGGTTGTAGTGTCGAAGTAGGCTGTGGTGTAGGACGCAATTGCGGGAACACCAAAACTGTCGCACCAACGATCAACCCAAGCACAAGGATCACCGCTGCACCCGTGCCTAAGGTGAAGATCATATTCTTGTCGCGCCCCACGACATCACCTTTGATCTCGACATCGCTGTCTTCGAAATTAACACCACCGGATTGTTTCTTTTCGTCAGGCATGGTTTTTCTCCTTAACTCTACTCCAACAATCCTTTCACCATCTTTACCCTCTCCCCATCTTTCCCATCATAATCCTTCATTGGCGCAGAAACATCAAACCCCATCCTCCTATGAAATGCAATCGAACCCGTATTCACCGATGCTGTAACACAATGCACTTCTCGTGCGCCGCGTGAACGGGCGATTTCAAAAAATCGTTCGTATAGATATTTTGCTAAACCATGTTTGCGTTGTTCGGGATGCACGCCGACGAAGTGGATATAGGCGACGCGCGGTTGCGATTGCGACATGAAGCCGATGAGGAAGGCAACCAGATCGCCATCTTTCTCAACGATGAAACTTGTATCCGTAAAATGTTGAAAGTAGAGTCGCGGCAACAACGCGGTGAGATCGCGCCCGCCCCGCCACTCGGGCATTACGTTGAGGACGCGGGGGTGATCGGATTCGGTTGGGGATCGAACAACCAGACCCTTCGGGTTTCGGAAACCCGAAGGGTCTTTGAAGCGCGTCAACCAATCCACAACGCCATGCACCAACACCACACGATGATCGCCAAAGATGTGTGTGCCGTTGGGGATGCGCCACCATTCAATCGAAGGCAACGCATCGGCTAAAACTTTTTGATGCTCAATGCTAAACAGTTCATCGGCTTCACCCGTGATCAACATCGTGGGACGATCCGCAAGTTTGGAAGCAATATCTTGTAACGGAGTCAGACCCATCCATTGAGATCGCAACTCGCGCGGCGTGATGCCGTTGAGCATTGCCGCAAAACTTTCGGCGTAATCATCGCCGATGACATAATCGTTTGGATCCACTAATGGATTGATGCTAATCACGGCGCGGATGCGGTCATCGCGCGCGGCGGCGGCGACCACACCCCACCCGCCGAGACTCATCCCCACAACGGCAAAGCGATTCATATCCACGTCATCGCACTGACTCAAATAATCAATCGCCGCGATGGTGTCATCCACGATTCCATTGAGAGAATAATTTCCTTCACTGCCCCAACAGCCGCGATAGTGAAACGTGACCGCGTTCCAACCCGCATCGCGCAAAGCGTACGCCAGATCAACATTCTTCTCGTTGCCGGGGATGCCGTGAAGCAACAACGCCGTAGGCTTCTTGCCATCACCATGCGGGCGATAGATCGTGCCGAGTAATTTTGAATCGTGTGAGGGGAAAATGATTCCGTCGGTTGATGCTGGCATATTCAGTGGATAGTGAACAGTGGGTAGTGGATAGAAAAATTCTGTCCACTACCCACTATCTACTGATCACTTCTTCTGTTGTTCCTTTGGTCTGAAGAGCCCGCCAAACAAACCTTTCCTCGGCGGTGGCGGAGTCGCACCCGCACTTGGTCTCGGAGCTGCCGCAGGTGATGGCGGCGCGGCGGGTGGCGGCTTCCCTTTGAATCGTTCGGCGATCCGTTTTGTAAATCCCGGTTTAGGGGGCGGCGGTGGCGGCTTGGGCGGAGCGAATCGCGCGCGGATGCCCCATCCAATTAACAACGTGCCCAGAATCGAAAAGAACGCGATGACATTCGGCGCGTTGCCCGCCCAGACGTATAAAAGAAAAACGTAGAGCGAGACGCTACCGATGAAGAGTAAGGCGAGACCGGCGCGTTCTTCGGGATTGGAGTTGGGCATAAAAAGCGACGAGCTATGAGCAGTGAGCCATCAGCCAATAAATTTTCTCATCGCTCATGGCTCACTGCTGAATGCTATTCAATGGTTGTGTGAATCTGCTCATGCATATACAACGGCAAATAATAATGCCCGCCGGCGTTCTTGCCGGTTGAACCCGAACCCTTCCATCCACCGAACGGTTGGAAGCCGGGCCAGGCACCAGTGGTCGCGCCTTGCGGACGATTGGCGTACGTCACGCCCGCTTGAATGTTTTGGAAAAACCATTCTGATTCTTTTTTGTTTCCGTAAAATCCAGCGGTCAAACCATAATCCACATCGTTGGCGATCTTCATCGCATCGTCGAGCGACTCAACCGTAGTGATCATCGTGATCGGCAAAAACATTTCGTGCTTCCACAAACGATGCGTGATCGGCACTTCGTCAGAAATCGTCGGCGCGCAGAAGTAACCTTTGGCGAGATCGCCCTCGCGCAATTGTTTGCCACCGGTAAGGAACTTGCCCGCGCTACTTAAATCTTCAGTAAACTCGCTGAACTCTTTATACGAGTTGGCATTCGCCACAGGTCCCAAATAATTTTCGCGCTTCGTCGGGTCGCCCACTTTAAGCGCGTTGGTAAGGTCAACTAATTTTTTCGCAAACGCCTCTTTGACAGATTTCTCAACGATGATGCGCGAACACGCCGAACATTTTTGTCCTTGCAAACCAAACGCCGAGCGCATGATGCCAAGTGCCGCGCGATCTAAATCGGCATTCTTGGAAACAATCGCCGGATTCTTTCCGCCCATCTCGGCGATCACCGGACGCGGATATTTTCCGTTGGCGAACTGCCGATAAATTTTCATGCCGACATCAAACGATCCGGTGAACGTGATCCCCGCCAGACGCGGATCATCAATCAACGTTTGTCCCACACTCGCGCCGCCACCCGTCACATAATTGAACACGCCATCGGGCAAGCCCGCTTCACGCATACACTCGGCGAGCAAACGTCCTGCCCACGCGGTATCACTCGCCGGTTTAAACACAACCGTGTTGCCTGTCATCAACGCTGCACCGCTCGGTCCGCCCGCCAGCGCAAACGGAAAGTTGAAAGGGCTGATCACTGCCCACACGCCGTAAGGCCGCAACACCGAGACGTTCGTCGCTTTGTATCCTTTCAATGGATCAACGCCCATCGGTTTGACGAAGCCGTTATACATCTCCATCGTCTCACACGCATACCAAATCATGTCAGCCGTCTCTTGCACATCGCCCAACGCCTCAAGGCGATTCTTTCCGATCTCAAGTGACACGGCGGCAGAAATTTCGTAGACTCGTTTCTCGATTTGTGCCGCCACCTTGCGCAATAACTTAACTCGATCTTGCCACTTCATCGCCGCCCACTTCGGTGATGCCGCCTCGGCTGCGGCGACGGCGTCCTTCACATCTTGCGTGGTGCCTTTTTGAAATTTCGCCAACACCCAATCGGTGTTAATCGGCGAGCGATCTTCAAACGTCTCCGCGCTGAAACGATCCTGGTTGTTGATGATCATTCCGTAATCGCGTCCGAGATTCGCTTTCACCACCTCGAGAGCTTTTTCATATTTGGTGTGCATTTCTTCCGGCGGGGAAAACATCGTTGCATAAGTTAAACGGAACGAACCGTTCTTGGAAATTTTTTTCGTCGTCTTCTTGACGACTTTTTTGGATTTAGTAGCCATCGTTGATCTCCTTCAAAAAGAGTTAGCGCGTGAGCGCATTACTGATTATACTCTCGCAAGAAAGGCATACAGGTAGGCAGGTATACAGGTATACAAGGAGTCACGTAGACACGTAGAAAAGTAGACACGTAAAAAGTGGACAAGCCAATCATCACCTGTCTACTTGTTTCCCTGTTTACCTGCTCCCCTGTCTACTTGTTTCCCTATTTACCTGTTTACGTTTCTACTTGTTTACATTTATGCTCGAACTCACAGGTGACTCACTCACTATCGAAGATGTTGTTACCGTTGCCCGTCACGGACTCCAAGTCGCGCCGTTAAGCGAAGCCGTGATCGCTCGCATGAATCAAAGTTACCAATGGATTCATGACTCGGTTTATAAAACAGATCGAATCATCTACGGAGTCAACACCGGTTTTGGTCCTCTCGCCCGCACGCGCATCGCCCCCGAACAAGCGCGGCAGCTTTCGCGCAACATCATCCTCAACTGCTGCGCCGGTGTGGGCGCGCCGCACCCCATCGAACTCGTGCGCGCCGCCATGCTTATACGCGTCAACATTTTCGCCAAAGGACATTCGGGCATTCGCCCGCTCGTCGCTCAAACATTAATTGATATGTTGAATCGTGGCGTGACCCCAATCGTTCCTTCAAAAGGTTCGCTCGGTGCAAGTGGTGATCTCGCTCCGCTGGCGCACATCGCCGTTGTGCTGACTCGTGATGAACACGGTGACGCCGACTACAGCGGTGAAGCCTGGTTCAACGGTCAACGTCTTTCTGGTGCGGAAGCGATGCAACGCGCAAACATTTCTCGCATTGTTCCCGAAGCCAAAGAAGGTCTCTCACTCACCAATGGCACAACGTTCATGGTCGCCTCGTGCGCCATCGCCGTTCACGACGCGCAAAATTTAATTCGCCACGCCGAAATCGCCGCCGCATTAAGTATTGAAGCTCTACTCGGACTCTCCGAAGCGTTTCATCCGGCGCTTCATCAAGCAAATGGTCAACCCGGACAGATCACAACTGCGGCAAACATTCTTTCACTTACTGAAGGAAGCAAGTTGATTGATTCGGTTCCGAATCGCGTTCAAGATGCTTATAGTGTGCGATGCACTCCGCAAGTCATCGGTCCCGCGCGCGATACCGTTCAATTCATTCGCGAACGAATCACCATCGCGCTTAATGCCGTTTCAGATAACCCGATCATTTTTATGAAGGAGTCCGAAGTCTCCGACTTCGGCAAACGTCGGGAGACGTTTGACTCCGAAACAGCGTTCAAGGTCTCCGGCGGCAACTTTCACGGTCAAGGCGTCTCAATGTGGCTCAACTTTTTGAGCATCGCCATGTCCGCCGTCGCCAACATCTCCGAGCGGCGCACCTTTCGCCTCACCACGCCCGAATTAAGTGAAGGCTTACCCTCGATGCTTGTCAAAACTTCCGGACTCGATAGCGGCTTGATGATCCCTCAATACACAGCCGCCGCGTTAGTCTCTGATAACAAAACTCTCTCGCATCCCGATAGCGTTGATTCAATTCCATCGAGCGCGAATCAAGAAGATCATGTCAGCATGGGCGCGAACTCGGCGCGGCACACGTTAGAGATTCTCGACAACGTGCGCTACGTCATCGCCATTGAACTTCTCACTGCGGCGCAAGCAATTGATCTACGCGAGAACGGCGCGGCGCGTTTAGGCAAAGGAACTTCTATTGCGTATTCCGTATTGCGTGAGAGGGTTAAGTTTTTAGAGCATGATAAAGAGACGACATCTGACATAAAGTTGTTGAGCGAACTGATTCAGTCAAACGTAATGCTTGATGAAGTAAAAGAGAAATTGCCTGAATAGAAATAAAACACCCCCAACTATCCTCTGGCGAGGAAGACAGCCACACTTGGCTACCTTGTTGTTGGGGGCGCGTAAACCAGACGAACTGGTTTATTGATATGCGCATCATAATACTGATTGAGAGGCGAGACAACTTATGCTCTTGTTAGTTAATGCTAAAGAACTTCTCACCTGCATTTCAACCCCTACCGATCTCGTCGGGCGAATCAAAAATGGCGCAATCGCCATTGATGGCGAAACAATTATCGCTGTTGGCTCAACGCCAGAGATCGTTGCACGGTACGCGGCGGCATCACCTGAGATTATTGATTGCACAGGAAAAATCATCGCCCCCGGATTTGTGGATAGTCACACGCATCTCGTCTTCGGCGGATCGCGCGTGCAAGAATATGCGGCGAAGATGACGATGACGCGCGAACAGATCGCGGCGTTGAATATCCCAACAGGAATCTTGGCAACGGTGGATATGACTCGTGCCGCGAGTGTTGAGGAGTTAACTGTGCTTGCCGAAGATCGTTTGCAAAGAATGTTGCGCTACGGCACGACGACGGTGGAGAGCAAGAGCGGCTACGGGTTGACGGTGTCCGACGAGATCAAACTGCTTGAGGTGAATCAAAAGCTGCGCGCGAGTCAGTCTGTTGATATCGTTTCAACTTTTCTTGGCGCGCATGATATTCCGAAAGAGATGAGTCGTGAGCGATACATTGAGTCGATCATCAAAGAGATGATCCCGCAAGTGGCTGAAAGAAAGTTAGCCGAGTTCTGCGATGTGTTTTGTGATGAGGGATATTACACGGCGGCTGAATCGAAAATGATTCTCGAAGCGGGGATGAAGGCAGGACTCAAGCCGAAGATTCACACCGAGCAGTATTCGGCGATTGGCGGCGCGGCGATGTGCGCCGAGTTGGGCATGGTGTCGGCTGACCATTTAAATTACGCGGATCGCGCGGTGATGCGGACTCTGGCGAAAGCAAACGTGGTCGGCGTGGTGACTCCCGTTTTGGATTTTGCAGTGAAGCATCCCAAACCGTTTGAGGCGCGAGCGATGATCGATGAAGGAATGACTCTCGCGCTGGCGACAGATTTTTGCCCGGCATGTTGGTGCGAGTCGATGCAAGTGGTGATGCAATTTGCTTGCCGCAACTATAAGATGTCGCCTGACGAAGTGTTGATCGCTTCAACGGTGAACGGCGCCAAGGCGTTGGGGTTAACTGATCGCGGCGCACTCGCTGTCGGTATGCTCGCTGACATTCAAGTATGGGACGTGCCGACGTTTGAGGATGTGATCTATAGGATTGGAAATAATGCGGTGAGCGTTGTGATCAAGAGAGGAAGAGTGGTTGTGTGAAGTGAAAACCGCGAAGTTGTATAATTTCGTCAAAGGCGAGCGACATGGATAAATCGGGCAAGCGGTGGACAGTCAATGATCGAGAAGACAATCCTATCTATCTCACTGAAGAACGATGGAAGCACATCGTTGATCCAGAGAACCATCCTGAAATGGCTGACTACGAAGAGCATTTGAAGACGACGATTCAAAAAGGTCGAAGAAAGCAAGAGCCGCTCAATCCGCGCAAGTATCGTTATAGCCAACCCTTTGACGATTTGCCAGATGGTTCAAATCATGTGGTCGCTATCGCGCTTTTTGGTTTTGATGTGGATGAAGAGGGTGAAACGGTTGCGAATAATTTTGTGGCAACTGCTTTCCTCAAACACCTACGCTTGAAAGGCGGCAAAGAATGAGTCAAACACCTACATACTCTTACGATAAAGAAGCGGACGTGTTATATATTTCTTTCTCACCCGGAGAGAAAGCGTCCACTGCTGTTGAACTCAACGACAATATCTTGCTGCGCCTCAATCGCGCCGAGAAGCGCGCGATTGGATTAACGCTGATGGATTTCTCGGTGTTAGTGCAACTGACAAAATTGGGTCCGCGAAGTTTTCCGTTGAGCGGCTTGAAAGAACTTGAACCTGATTGGCAAGAGATGGTGATTGAGATCATCACGCAGTCACCAGTGAATCAAATCTTGAAAGTCTCAAGTTATATGCCTTCGATTAACGAAATTGTGCCAATCACTTCTATAGTGAAGCCGCCGATTACTGTGGTGGCGTAAACGAAAGCCCTCAAAGGTTGCGAAAACTTTCGAGGGCTTTTTATTTCATCATTCTAATCCGCTGAAAAATTTTTCTCTGAACCCAAACGTTGAACTGTTTGATAAACGGAAACAAGGTGTTCTTCAGAATCATGTTCGGGAGAGGATTAGAGAACAGCCTCCACGCCCTCGAGTTTTTTGATTCGTTATGCTTTAGGTCGTTTGAAATAAAGTTTGTGTTCAAATTGACTGATATTGCCCATGCCGACTAATTCCCAACCTTCATTTCCTAAATGAGCTATAACCATTGCTGTAATATTTTCTTCACTGGTTCCTTTGGGCATATCAATTTTTGACATTTCCATCCCTCTCTCTGTTAAGTGATGAATAAATTGTGCTTTATGATTCCAAAGTGAACAATACTCCCACTTCTGCATACGTCACCTCCTAAGTGTGATGATCAAGAGTATAACCCAACACACTTTTCGTAGAACAGCGTAGAATCAAAACAGATTCATCGTTCATAATTCATCCTTCATCCTTTAGGAGATCACCTATGTCCCGCCTCATTCGCGCCCCACGTGGCACAACAATAACTTGCAAAGGTTGGCAGCAAGAAGCTGCGATGCGTATGTTGATGAACAATCTCGATCCTGATGTCGCTGAGAAGCCTGATGAGTTGATCGTCTATGGCGGCAGAGGACGCGCCGCGCGCAATTGGGAATGTTATGACGCTATCATCAAGGCTCTGCGCGAGTTGGAGAACGATGAGACTCTGTTGGTGCAATCGGGCAAACCCGTTGGCGTTTTTAAATCACACCCTGATGCGCCGCGGGTGTTGATCGCCAACTCGAACATTGTGCCGCATTGGGCGACGCAAGAAAATTTTGACAAGTGGGAACGCGAAGGCTTGATCATGTATGGGCAGATGACAGCCGGTAGTTGGATCTACATCGGCACGCAAGGGATTTTGCAAGGCACGTATGAAACGCTGGGATCGTTGGCGCAAAAACATTTTGGCGGATCGCTCAAAGGTAAATTTGTTTTAACGGCGGGGTTGGGTGGCATGGGCGGGGCGCAGCCATTAGCTATCACGATGAACGGCGGCGTGGGTTTAATTGTTGAAGTTGATCCGGCACGCGCACAACGAAGACTCGATACCAAGTATGTAGACGAGATCACCAACAACTTAGAAGAGGCGATGACGCGCGTGGAAGAGGCGGTGCGCGCCCGCGAACCACGCTCGATTGCGTTGATCGGTAACGCGGCGGATGTGTTCCACGAACTCGTCGTGCGTGGCGTGATCCCCGATGTCGTCACTGATCAGACTCCGGCGCACGATCCGTTAATGTATGTGCCAGAGATGCCATTAGAAGAAGCAACTTCGTTGCGCGTTTCTGATTCGGCGGAGTATCAAAAACAATCCATGCAAGCGATGGCGAAGCAGGTGCGGGCGATGTTGGCGTTTCAAGAGAAGGGTTCCATCGTTTTCGATTACGGAAATAATTTGCGCCAACGCGCTTACGATGCAGGCGTGAGCAATGCCTTTGATTATCCGGGCTTTGTGCCAGCGTATATTCGTCCGTTGTTCTGCGAGGGCAAGGGACCTTTTAGGTGGGTGGCGCTCTCGGGCGATGAAAAAGATTTGTATCGCACCGACGAGGCGATTTTAGAATTGTTCCCGCATGATGAACATTTGGCGCGTTGGATCAAGATGGCGCAGAAGCAAGTGGCGTTTCAGGGTTTGCCGGCGCGAATATGTTGGTTGGGCTATGGTGAACGCGCCCGCGCCGGACTCCGCTTCAATGAGTTGGTGGCGAGTGGCGAAGTGTCGGCGCCCATTGTGATCGGGCGTGATCATTTGGATGCGGGGTCGGTGGCATCGCCGCGCCGCGAAACTGAATCCATGAAAGATGGCAGTGATGCGATCTCCGATTGGCCTTTGCTCAACGCGATGATCAACGCAGTGAATGGCGCGACGTGGGTTTCGATTCATCATGGCGGCGGTGTGGGCATTGGATATTCACAACATGCGGGACAAGTGATCGTTGCCGATGGCACGCCTGAGGCGGCGCGA
>Ga0208566_1002011_pt1 | contig 11211 bp, 12 predicted proteins | sample PL_2010_150m_FD_184159 | JGI IMG/M metagenome (GOLD analysis project Ga0208566, IMG submission 184159) | Freshwater microbial communities from Powell Lake, British Columbia, Canada to study Microbial Dark Matter (Phase II) - PL_2010_150m... | ecosystem: Environmental > Aquatic > Freshwater >...
AACCCGCCCTATGAAGAGCCCGACGAATTCCGCCGCTTGCTGGAGAGCCTGAAAGATGCGCACAAGCGCTTTCCCACCGGCACCTACGCGATCTGGTACCCGATCAAGAGCCCCGCGCCGGTGCGCCATTTCCACCGCACCCTCGCCGCCACCGGTATCCGCCGCATCCTCTCCGCGGAAATCCACCTCGCCCCGCTCAATAACCAACAGCTCAACGGCACCGGCATGAGCATCGTCAACCCGCCCTGGCAACTCGACACCCAACTGGAAACGCTGCTGCCGGAACTACTGGCCGCGCTGGGTGCCGACCAAGAGGGCGCCAGCAGCGTGGAATGGACGGTGCCGGAGTAACTTCCGACTTTGCAGGAGCGACACATGAACCGCTGGCCGATATTCTTACTGTTGTGCCTCGCCCTCGCCTCCTCGGCGGCACAAGCCGAAATCTACAAGGTCGTCGGCGCCGACGGCAAAGTGTCGTACAGCGACAAGGAACCGCAGCCCAACAGCGGCAAAACCGAGAAGCTGAAAATCCAGACCTATAGCGGCACGCCATCAGTTTCCGCGACCAACGGCGCGGTCAAAAGAGTAACCATCCTCTCCGCGCAATGGTGCGGCGTCTGCACCCGCGCCAAGGACTACATGAAAGGACGCAAAATCGCCTTCGAGGAATGGGACATCGACCAGTCCGAATACGCCCGCGCCAAGATGAACGAACTCGGTGCCAAGGGCGTGCCGGTGATTCTGGTCGGCAAGCAGAAAATGGTCGGGTTTTCGGCGGAGACGCTGGAAGAGATGATCAAGAATGCCGGGGCGTTGTAGGCTAGCTGGTGCGTAGAACACATCCTTGCTTGCCTTTGCTTGATAAAGTTGACATAAGTTGACGACACACTGCAGTGGGAATATACTTGTATTTATGGAGAAAAAACTCAAAATTGCAGGCATTCAAGCTGCAATGCAAAAAGCAGGATTCAGCGCTGCAGAATTGGCCCGCGAGGTTGGCGTAACACGCCAAGCTGCAAGCAAATGGCTCCAAGGATGTGATTTCCCCCGCCCTGACAAGCTTCTCAAGTTGTCGCTAGCGCTAAAACTCCCATTTTCCCAATTGGTTGAAACCATGCCAGGCCCTGAGCCTGTGGTTGCATTTCGCCGCATGGCGAGAAAAATAACCAACGACGACCATGTAAATCGTGCAAAGTCCATGGGCGAATTACTCACTTCCCTAGTAGAGTATCTGCCTTTTAATCGATTGGTTAAACCGGCGACACTCATAAGGCCATCAACCAACTATGACTACGTACAGGACGCTGTCAAAAATCTCCGTGTCGAATTGAAGCTTCCCGCAAATGAGGTGGTGGATTTTAAGGATCTGATTGGCCGTTTTCACGACTTGCAAACCGTGTTGGTACCCGTCATGTGGGGCAAGAAAGACCGTCATGAAAACGCACTTCATATTTACCTGCCGGAATCACATTCGACTTGGGTCTTCCTGAATCTGGACAGCAATCTAATTGACTTCAAATTCTGGATGGCTCACGAGTTGGCTCATGTATATACGCCAGACTTATGCGGAACCGATGAAGGCGAAGACTTTGCCGATGCGCTCGCGGGTGCTTTTCTCTTTCCTGCAGAATGTGCCGAATCTGCGTATACCGAGGTTGTGCGGTTGCGCACAGAGGCGACTCGCGTCAATGCCATTAAAACTATCGCTACGAAAGCCGTCATTTCGTTCTACACGGTTTACTACGAGATCAACAAATTTGCGAACCACGCGGGAAAGCCGCCGATCAGCCTTGCCGCTTCTACGGTTGGCGGAGCTGCAACCAATGTAGCTAAGCAGTTTCCCACAGTAAGCAAACTGTTGTTCGAAGGGGTAACCACCAAGCCCGGTCAGTATGTAAAAGCAGCAAAAGAAGCTTTTGGCACTCCATTCTTCGATGCACTCGCCAGCCACCTCAAAGCTAGCGGCGATACTGCCACCTACATCCAACAGGTCATGGATATATCACTTGCGGACGCCAAGGCTCTGCATACGGAGTTGCTCGGTTGAATCAGCGGTTGCTTGACAGCAACGCCTACTTCCGCCTCGCCAAGAGTTTCCATCCCCTGTTGGGAGGTCCATATGGAAAAGACGAACTGGTGCTGAAGGTGCTGGTAGATGTAGATACCGAATTTTCAAAAAATCCCCGCCTTGACTCGAAGTTCAGTTGGGTATCCGAGGCAGAATTCACGGCAAATCGAAAAAAGAATCTTTTTTCTGCCTCTGGCGACAAAGTTGATGATATACACCACGCATCCATTTTTATTCGTGACTGGGTTAAAGAACAGCGAAGTAAATTTCAATCTCAACGCCTCACGCCCCCCTCCCCTGTGGATTGTGCAGTTCTTGCTCACGGATACGTGATGGGATTCGCCATTGTTTCAGATGATGCAGGTATGGCTTACACAGCTAGGGAATTTGAAATTTGCTTTATTGGTGGTCACGAATTACTCAAAGAACTGTTAGACATGGAAATTATTACGATTCAAAAAATCCAGTCTGCCATGGAATACTTGAGTTGGCTAGATGACCTGCCCCCACGGTGGCGCAGGGAAGCGAAAGCTCTATTCGGTCTCTCATTGCCGTAATATTTTGTCTTCGTGACATTCCCTTCAATCCGGCGAATAGCAAGCAATATCCAGAAGTTACCATTTTTGCTGACTAAGACTGCACACCCTACATCCGGTTCGCCTCTTCCTCCACCACCCCCAAGAACGCCTCCCCATACTTTTTCAACTTGGCCTGCCCCACCCCGCTGATCTCGCCCAACTCGGCCAGGCTGCCGGGTCGGCGATTGAGGATTTCCATCAGCGTGCTGTCGTGGAAGATCACATAAGGCGGCACGCCCTGTTCGCGAGCGAGTTCCAGGCGTTTGGCCTTGAGCGCCGGCCACAGCGGGTCGTCGCTGGCGGCGACGTAGTCTTCCCTGGCGCGGGAACCGCGTTCGGCCTTGCTGGTCTTGCGTTTGACCGGTTCGGGATCGCGGCGCAGCCACACTTCGCGCTCGCCGCGCAGCACCGGGCGGGATGCTTCGGTCAGGCGCAGGCCGCCGTAAGCTTCCATGTCCGTCTCCAGCAGGCCGCCCGCCACCAGTTGACGGTAGACGCTGCTCCACTGGGCTTGGGTCAGATTCTTGCCGATGCCGAAGGTGGTGAGTTGCTGGTGATTGAATTGTTCGATCTTGGCATTCGACTTGCCCAGCAGCACGTCGATCAGATGCACCACGCCGAAACGCTGGCCGGTGCGGTAGACGCTGGAGAGAGCCATTTGCGCGGCTTGGGTGGCATCCCAGGTATCGACCGGTTCCAGGCAGTTGTCGCATTGGCCGCAATCGCCGGGATGTTCCTCGCCGAAGTAGCGCAGGATCGCCTGATGGCGGCAGCCGGTGGCTTCGCAGAAGCCCAGCAAGGCGTCGAGCTTGCGCAATTCGAGGCGCTTGCGTTCCTCGGAGGCTTCGCCGGAACTGAGCATCTGCCGCATCGACACCACATCGCCCAAGCCGTAGGACATCCAGGCGTCGGCGGGCAGACCGTCGCGCCCGGCGCGGCCGGTTTCCTGGTAATAGCCTTCCATGCTCTTGGGCAGATCGAGGTGGGCGACGAAGCGCACGTTGGGCTTGTCGATGCCCATCCCGAAGGCCACCGTGGCGACCATGATCACCCCTTCTTCGCGCAGGAAACGGCGCTGGTTGGCGTTGCGCGTCGCGGGGTCGAGTCCGGCGTGGTAGGGCAGCGCATCCCAGCCCTGTTCCTTGAGCCAGGCGGCGGTTTCCTCGACCTTCTTGCGCGACAGGCAATAGACGATACCGGCGTCGCTGGGGTGCTCGGCTTCGAGAAAGGCCTGCAATTGCTTGCGCGCATTGTTTTTCTGGGTGACGCGGTAGCGGATGTTGGGGCGGTCGAAGCTGGAGACGAACTGGCTGGCCTGCTCCAGCGCCAGCCGCTCGACGATCTCGCGCCGCGTCGGCGCGTCGGCGGTGGCGGTCAGGGCGATGCGCGGCACTGCGGGAAAGCGCTGGTGCAGCACCGTCAACTCGCGGTATTCGGGGCGGAAATCGTGGCCCCACTGCGACACGCAATGCGCCTCGTCGATGGCGAACAACGCCAAGCCCGGCCCGGCTTGCAGCTCGTCGAGGTAGCCGAGGAAACTGCCCATCAGCAGGCGTTCCGGCGCGACGTAAAGGATATCCAGTTCGCCGCGCATCAGCCGACCGAACACCTCGCGCCCGGCATCGGCGGACAGGCTGGAATTGAGAAAAGCGGCCTTGACGCCGAGCTGGCGCAAGGCGTCCACCTGATCCTGCATCAGCGCGATCAGCGGCGACACCACGATCGCCACGCCGCGCCGCAGCAACGCGGGAAGCTGGTAGCACAGCGATTTGCCGCCGCCGGTCGGCATCAGCACCAGCGCATCGCCGCCCGCCGCGACGTGCTCGACGATGGCTTGCTGCTCGCCGCGAAAGGCCGGATAGCCGAAAACGTCTTGGAGAATTTGCTGAGCGCTGGACATGTCGGTATTCGCTTGGGGGAAAGAGGCTATTCTACCTGCTCATCTCAGAAACGGCATTTCACCGCAGAGGACGCGAAGGACGCAGAGGAGTTCAAATGCTTGTTGGAGGGATTGCCGAATAATTCACGCCGTGCGTGCTTGTCGAAGCCACATCAGGATATTGAATCATATCTTGCGTTTTTCCTCTGCGTCCTTCGCGTCCTCTGCGGTTCAAGTATTTCTCAGCCGCCGCCCTACTCGCCGCCCACCGCACCGCGCCCGCGCTTGGTTTCGCCGCGCCGCTGCTTGCCTTCCAGCCGGCGACGTTGCGAGGCTTTGGTCGGCTTGGTGGCGATGCGCGGCTTGGGTTTTTCGCTGGCGCGCTGGATCAGCTCCACCAGGCGCTTGATCGCGTCCTGCTTGTTGCGCTCTTGGGTACGATGACGCTTGGCTTCGATCACGATCTCGCCCTCGTTGGTCAGGCGACTGCCCGCCATGCGCAACAACCGGGCGCGCACGTCCTCGGGCAAGGACGGCGAACGGGCCGCGTCGAAACGCAACTGCACGGCCGTGGAAACCTTGTTGACGTTCTGCCCGCCCGGCCCGGAGGCGCGGATGAATTGCAGCTCGATTTCGCGTTCGTCGAGGGCGATTTGCGAGGTGATGCGGATCATCTTAAATGAAAGTAGTTTTTAGTTTTGAGTGTTGAGTTGTGGATGCGCGTGATCCAATACCAGCGCATTTTTCGTGAACGGCATATCGAGCAAGGTAGATCACAGGAGGGCCTGCTCCCGCATCTGCGCCACAGTCAGCCCCTGTTTCAGCGGTGCCGGTGCCGCGACGAAATCGCGCAATGCGCTCAGGTCGAAGCAGGCACACGGCACCTCCGGCATGGCAATCAAGCGACCGACCGGCTTGCCGCGCCGGGTAATCAACACTTCATTCTCTGCCGCCACTCTGGCTGTTTTCACGTTGATGTCTTTCCCTGAGATTGTCATTTGATGAACCGATTGGCGCCGATCTTCATCCGGGACGTAAAACCAGCCTCGGTCGTAGGATGTGCCGAGGAACGAGGCGCATCTGTCGCGGGTCGCCACCGTGGCACGAGCGATGCGCTTCCTTCGTCAGCGCATCCTACGTAAGGCTGAAGATTGGCACTAATCGGGTTTGATGATAGCAGGATGGTCATCCCAAGCCTACGGCGCCGGGTTGGGGTAGCGCGCGTGAACCGCGTCGATGGCGGCCAGCACCTCGGCGCTCAGGCCCAACTCCGCGCTAGCCAGGTTGGCTTGCAATTGCGCCATGGTGGTCGCGCCGACGATGGTGCTGGCCGTGAACCAGCGGGTGCGGACGAAAGCCAGCGCCATTTGTGCCGGATCGAGCCCGGCGGCGCGGGCGATGCGCACGTATTCCGCACTGGCCGCCGGCACGTTGGGTTTCAGATAGCGCTGGCCGAAACCGGGAAAGCGCGTGATGCGCCCGTCGGCGCGCGGATCGTCGAGATATTTGCCGGACAGGCAGCCGAAGGCCAGCGGGCTGTAGGCGAGCAGCCCGACCCCGCTGTGGCGGCACACTTCCGCCAGGCCGCTCTCGAAGGTGCGGTTCATCAGATGATAGGCATTCTGGACCGAAACGATTTTCGCCAGCCCGAGCTGTTCCGCGGCCTGCACGAACTGGCTGACGCCCCACGGCGTTTCGTTGCTCAGCCCGATATGGCGCACCTTGCCGGCCTTGACCAGGTCGGCGAGGGCTTCCAGTTGTTCCGCGATCGGCACCGCTTCGCGCTCGCTGGCGCGCTCGTAGCTCACCCCGCCGAACATCGGCACATAGCGGTCCGGCCAGTGAATCTGATAGAGATCGACGTAATCGGTATGCAGCCGCGTCAGGCTGTCCGCCAGCGCTTGCTCCAACTGCTGGCGCTGGATGCGCGGGCCGCCGCGTATCCAGGCGAACCCACGCCCCGGCCCGGCGATCTTGGTGGCGACGATCAATTGGTCGCGCTGTTGATGCTTCAGCCACGAACCGACATAGGCTTCGGTGTAGCCCTGGGTCTCGGCGCGCGGCGGCACCGGGTACATCTCGGCGGTGTCGATGAAATTTACGCCTTGCGCAACCGCGTAGTCGAGTTGCCGGTGGGCCTCGGCCTCGCTGTTCTGTTCGCCGAAAGTCATGGTGCCGAGGCACAGGGCCGACACCTGGAGATCGCTGCCGCCTAATTGCCGGTATTCCATGTTCTGTCTCCGTCCTTTGAGCGTGCCATTCTACCCGCTCGAACGCCGTTGCGAATCCGCCGCCTGGCGGTGGCATAATAACGTCCGCCCCGGCTGGGTTTTTATCAATTTTGGAGAGCTATCCCATGAAACTGCGTTTTTTCGCCCTTTTCTTCGGCCTGTGCCTGTCCCTCGGCGCGCACGCCGCCAATCCGCAGGTCGAGATGAAGACCAACCTCGGCAGCTTCACGCTGGAACTGTACCCAGACAAGGCGCCGAAAACCGTCGAGAACTTCCTTAAATACGTCAAGAGCGGCTTTTACAAGGGGACGGTGTTTCACCGGGTGATCGACAATTTCATGATCCAGGGCGGCGGTTTCGACACCAACCTGCGCGAAAAGGAGACCTTCGGCCCGATCCAGAACGAGGCCAATAACGGCCTGAAGAACGAGATCTATACCATCGCGATGGCGCGCACCAACAACCCCAATTCCGCCACCGCGCAGTTCTTCATCAACGCCAAGGACAACGCCTTTCTCGACCATACCGGCCCAACCCCGCGCGGCTGGGGCTACGCGGTGTTCGGCAAGGTGGTGAAAGGGCAGGAAACAGTGATGAAAATCGCCAAGGTGAAAACCGGCCCGCGCGACCCGCTGCCCTCCGATGTGCCGCTGGAAAACGTGGTGATCGAGGATGTGAAGCTGTTGCCTTGAGCCCATGGCTTTCCCCGTAGGAGCGGCCTTGGCCGCGATTAGCAAATATCGCGGCCAAGGCCGCTCCTACAGGGGTGTCACAAGCTGTTCGATATTAATGAACTTTTTTCAGCCACCAACAACCCCGCCTTCATGACTTACACCTGGAACAGCATCGCCGCCATCGTCCGCGAGCACAGGCGCGGCCTGATCGTCGCCCATCTCGTCGCGCTCATCGCCGCGCTGGTGAGCGTGCCGATTCCGCTGCTGATGCCGCTGCTGGTGGACGAAGTGCTGCTGCACCAGCCGGGACGGCTGGTGGCGCTGGCTAACGGGCTGTTTCCCGCCGTCTGGCGCGGGCCGCTGTTGTATATCGGCGCAGTGCTGGCGGTCACGCTGCTGCTGCGCCTGACCGCGCTGCTGCTGGGGGTGTGGCAGACGCGCAATTTCACGCTGATCGCCAAGGATGTGGTTTTTCGGATGCGCGAACAGATGCTGCTGCGCCTGTCGCGCATCGCCATGGCGGAATACGAAACCCTGGGTAGCGGCGCGGTGGCCTCGCATTTCATCAAGGATCTCGACGCGGTGGACAATTTCATCGGCGCCACCGTTTCCAAGTTCCTGGTGGCGGTGCTGTCGCTGGTCGGCACCGCCGTCGTGCTGGTGTGGATGAACTGGCAGCTGGCGCTGTTCATCCTGCTGCTCAACCCGGCGGTGATCTGGTTCACCACGGTGTTGGGCAAGCACGTCAAAGACCTAAAAAAACACGAGAACAGCGCCTTCGAGCTGTTCCAGCAAGCGCTTACCGAAACCCTCGACGCGATCCACCAGATCCGCGCGATCAACCGCGAACGCCACTACATTGCCCAGGTGATCGACCGGGCGCGCGGCATCCGCACCCACGCGGCGGCTTTTTCATGGAAAAGCGATGCCGCCGGACGGCTGTCGTTCATGGTGTTCCTGTTCGGCTTCGACGTGTTCCGCGCGATCAGCATGATGATGGTGGTGTATTCCGATCTCACGGTCGGCCAGATGATGGCGGTGTTCGGCTACCTGTGGTTCATGATGGGGCCGGTGCAGGAAATCCTCGCGATGCAATACGCCTATTACGCCGCCAGGGCAGCACTGACGCGGATCAACCGCCTGCTCGAACTCCAGGAAGAACCGCACTACCCGCATCTGCATAACCCTTTCGCCGGCAAACACACCGTCGGCGTCGCGGTCGAAAACGTCTGTTTCAGCTACGGCGATACCCCGGTGCTGAACGGCGTCAGCCTGACCATCGGGCCGGGCGAGAAGGTGGCGTTGGTGGGCGCCTCCGGCGGCGGCAAATCGACGCTGGTGCAGGTCATCCTCGGCCTCTACCCGCCCCAGTCCGGCACGGTGCGTTTCGACGGCGTGCCGATGACCGAAATCGGCCTGGAAGTGGTGCGCAGCCACGTCGCCACGGTGTTGCAGCATCCCGCGCTGTTCAACGACACGGTGCGGATGAATTTAACGCTGGGGCGCGAATGCAGCGACGCGCAACTGTGGCAGGCACTGGAAGTCGCGCAACTGGCCGACACAGTGCATGAGATGCCCAAGGCCCTCGACACCGTCGTCGGCCGCCAGGGCGTACGCCTCTCCGGCGGCCAGCGCCAGCGCCTGGCGATCGCCCGGATGGTGCTTTCCGACCCGCAGGTGGTGATCCTCGACGAGGCCACCTCGGCGCTCGACGCCGCCACCGAGGCGAAACTCCACGAAGCGCTGCACGAATTCCTCAAGGACCGCACCACGCTGATCATCGCCCACCGCCTCAGCGCGGTGAAGCAGGCGGATCGCGCCTATGTGTTCGACGGCGGCCAGATCATCGAGGAAGGCGCACACGCGGAACTGATCCGCAACGACGGACTATATAGCCGCTTATACGGGCAGTTGCAGCACTAAGCCAGCTGCATCTGAAGGCTTATTCAAACAAGGGCAAATCAAGACGGTTGGGATACTTGAATTTGTGGATTTGATGGGAGGCTTGGTCGCTAGCGAATTTGATTTTCATCGGCCGCTTTTTTCAGGGCATGGAGTTGTTCAATCAACGCGGGGATTTCGTTCTGGATGATGTCCCAAATGACTTCATCCTTGATACCCAGATAGCCGTGAATCAGACGATTCCGGGTGCCGACAACCTGCCGCCATGCAATCTCGTTCGCAAAAGCGCGCACATGGTCGGGGACGTGGGTTGCGGCTTCACCCACCATAACGAGATTATGCACGGTGGCATCGTAATTAAGACCGCTGGCTGCGAACCGGTCTTGATCCAAGCCCTCGGTGTAGGCAACAACTTTTTCGGCAAAGCCGATCATGTCGTCAATGTAAAACCGCCATTCTCTTTGCAAGGGATCAAACATGGATCAAATCCCTCTCGATGTAAGGCTTCAACTCGGGACGAACAACCTCTGTCTGCACCAAGTCAACGGGACACCCAAGCAAATCCTCCAAATAGAATTGCACGCCAAAATAGCGTTTCGCCGTGGTTCGGCCTTCAAAATCCACCATCACGTCAATGTCGCTGCCATCCTGCGCTTCATCGCGTGCGGTTGAGCCAAACAAGGCAATGTCGGTAACACCGAAGCGCCGAATCAGTTCTGGTTTGTGTTGCGCCAGCAATCGCATGGCTTCCTGTTTTCGCATGGTTTCCTCCTACATCGCCCCCTTCATTCTATATCGGGCTATGTTCAGATTGTAACTGGTGTTCCAGAAAACAATGCTGACGGCGCGCTTCAGCCAGCGTTACTCAATAATGCGGCGGCCGCTCGTTCGCCACATTGCCGCCCGCCGCCGGTTGCGCCAGGCTACGAATATGATCCATCAGCGACTCGCAGATTTTTTCCAGTTGCTCGATGCGTTTTTGCTGCTGGTACACCAGCAGGTTCAATTCCTGGACGGTGTCTTCCTGGTAGGTGAGTTTTACTTCGATTTCCGTCAAGCGGTCTTCAGTCATTGCGGCAAGCCCTCTGGGGTTAAGTTCCGGGCGCGATACGCCCAGGCGACATCCTGGCGCACGATTTTACCTCAAGCGCTACAATAGCCGTTCCTTGGCTTAACCACGACGGTAATTATGACCAAGCAAACCATGCTCCCACTCAGCCAGTTTATCGGCGCCAAATTCTCCCTCAGCGACGCCTCGGCGGAGTTCGCGATGGACGACGACGAGGCCGAGTTCATGCTGGAAATCCTCAACGGGGTGGATTGGTCGGAACCGCTGTGCGTGTTCGGCGAATATGTGGTTCGCAGCCACGATGCCTGGGACGAAGGCGGCAACGTCGGGCTGTTTCACGGCGAGCGACTCGTCGGTTTCTACGAAGGCCCCAACCTGTGGGTGCATCCCGATTTCCGCCGGCTCGGCCTGGCGGTTCCGCTGATCCTGGCGGCGGCCAAGTTGCGCGGTGGCAGCGTCTTGCCGCCCGACTTCGCCACCCAGGGCTATTCGCCCGCCGGGCTGCTGGCGCATACGGCGGCGCACCTGCAAACGCTGCTGTGCGCGATCAAGCGCAACGAAGCGATCCCGCCAGAGGTGCTGCGCGAGTACAACATCCAGGATGCCGGCCAGTTCGTGCAAATGTTCGGCGCCGAAATCCTCGAAGAATTAAGTTGCTGCCAGCCGCCTGATTCCATTTCGCAAAAAAACTGACGAACACCCTTGTATGTTATCGACCATAGGTTCATAAAAGGATGTGCGCAACAGATCGTTCACCCTTGAAGCCGGGAAACCGGAGATAGGAACCGAGCTTGCGGGAGAGTCTGGATC
>Ga0208566_1002013_pt1 | contig 11207 bp, 8 predicted proteins | sample PL_2010_150m_FD_184159 | JGI IMG/M metagenome (GOLD analysis project Ga0208566, IMG submission 184159) | Freshwater microbial communities from Powell Lake, British Columbia, Canada to study Microbial Dark Matter (Phase II) - PL_2010_150m... | ecosystem: Environmental > Aquatic > Freshwater > Lake...
ATTCTATCCTTCTGGCAAAGGCGCGCCGATCCAGCACGAAGATCCAAAACTCGGCAAGCCCGACGATCAGAACATCAAGGAACTCTGGGCCGACTTCCTCGACGCGATCAAGACCGGCCGCCGCCCCGTCAGCGACATCGAGGAAATCCAGCGCTCCACCAACTGCGCCCTCCTCGGCATGCTCTCCTACAAACTCGGCCGCAGCATCCAGTGGGACGGCGCGAAAGGAACCATCGTCGGCGACCCCGAGGCCAACAAACTCCTCAGTCGCCCCTATCGCGGCTCGTGGAAGTATCCGCAGGTTTGACGTGAGAGAAGGCTGAGGCTGAACGCAGAGGCGCGGAAGATTGACCCGCGCCCGTCCTTTGCTACACTGCGCGGCATGGCACACAAGAAATCCGAGGCCGTTCCAACACCCGCCGCTCCAGCCCGCCCGTCATCGCTTCTCGACGCCCGCGTCATCTACTGCGGCGACAACCTCGAACAACTCCGCAAGCTTCCCGACGCCTGCGTGGACCTTATCTACATTAACCCGCCCTTCAACTCCAACCGCAACACAGCATGGAAAGAGAGAACCTATGTTCTGGACACCGGAAACATATTATCTGAATGACCCGTTCGAGACGGAGACACAGTTGGAGGCCGCCATCGCCGAAGTGTCGTCCAAGTTGTTCGGGCCAAACAGAATTTATCTAGATGTGAAGAAGCTGGTGGGCGGAAAAGGCAAAGTGAAAAACGTGCCAGACGGTTATCTCGTTGATCTGGCAAGCAAAAGGGAGCCGCGCCTGTTCGTGGTTGAAAACGAGTTGGCGAGTCACGACCCGCTGAATCACGTGGCGGTGCAGATTCTGGAGTTCTCGCTGTCCTTTGAGAGTTCGCCTTTCAAGCTGAAGGGCATCTTGAAGGACGCACTGAAGGCCGACAAAACCGGTTTGCAGTTATGCGAGAGCTACGCGGCAAACAACGGATTCGAAAACCTTGATTACCTTTTGGAGCGGATGATTCAGCGAGAGGGAGCGTTCAACGCGCTGGTCATCATTGATGAACTGGACGACGAACTGGAGACCTTGCTGCACAGCCGTTTCAAGTTCCCTGTCGAGATACTGACCTTGAGACGCTTCAAGACCAAAGAAGGACTAACGGCGTATGAGTTCGATCCCTTCCTCGCCGACCTTGGCGAGCCGGTCGGCTCCGCGGCGGCCGGCGGCGGAGGCTGCGGCGTGGAGATAGACCCCTCGATGCTCGACACGATTGTGGTTCCAGCATGGGAGGAGGGCTTTCAGAATACGTTCATCGCGGAGAACCGCTGGTATGCGATCCGTATCCATTCGAGCATGATTCCGAGGATCAAATATATCGCCACGTATCAGGTGGCTCCGATCTCAGCCATCACTCACGTTGGGCGGGTGAAAAGTATCGAGCTTTGGAAGGACACCGGAAAATACGTGCTCAATCTGGCTGAGCCGCCGAAGGGAATTAGCCACCTGAAGCTGATCCCCAAACCCAAGGGGATCGTGAAAGCTCCGCAGGCACCGCGCTACACGACCTGCGAGCGTTTGATGAAGGCGACGAATCTGGACGAGGTATTCTAGCTTCGTTCGACCAAGGCGACGCAAAGTTCCTCATCTCCTCCGTGCGTTGATCAACTCATCAATCTTGTCCACCACCGCCTGGAGTTCGCTCTGTGTCGGCAGGTTGCTCAAGGCGATGCCAAGCGGTGCATCAACGGCGCTGTAGGTGCGTCACGCTTCTCCCGCCCATTTTGGCCATTGGGCGTAGAAATCTTTGAAAGTCCCTAAAGTAAGCTCGTCCGCATAGACTGTAATCATACGCGATCCCCCGAACATTGTTGGATACTCAACTCTGACGCGTATCGCCTTGCATTCGAACCGAGCTGTGCTTCTGAGGGCCTTCGGCATCAGCCAATTGCCCGTTGTGTGGGGCGGAAGAACAATCGAACCAGGCCTGTTATCTTTTTCAACGATGCCGGGGTGTAGGTTCTGTGGTTCTTCACTCTGGTCTGACTCATCATCAATACCAGTGAACTTCATCTTTACGCCGCCGATTGGTTTTAAGCCTTTTGCAATTACGGAGTGAATCTTCAATGATACTGGCGTCGTGTTACGAAGACCAATTCCGCATTCGTCTCCCACACATACAGCCATGTTGCTAAGGGCTTTCTTGAGTTTCCATTCGAGCCAAGCGTTTCTTATGAAATTATATATCCAGATAAAAACTGCAGATACAATAACCGTCCCGATCCCGCCGAGAGCCTGTTCCATTATTGAACTACAATTCAGTTTCATTGCCTCATCTCCTCTGCGCGTTGATCAACTCATTCAGTTTCGCGATTACCGTCGGCATGTCGGCGTTGGGGTCGAGTAGTTGGACTGCATTGGTGTTGGCGCTCGTGCTGGCGATGGCGTCGTTGAGTTGTTGCATTCTTACTTCCCCCGGAGGACCGGCGGGACCGGGGTCGCCTGCCGGGCCGGTTGATTCCGGCGATGGCCATGTTGCGCTCGCTTTCATTTCCTCACCCGCGCTCGCGCTCCTCGATCCCGCACCTTTGAATTCACTGGCGAAACAACGCGAGTGACCTTGGCCGGAGAATACTCCCCAGCTTTCTCTGCACAACATCAAAATGATTTAGGGAATCACTGATTTAATCAGTTTCGGCTGCAGAAATGGAAAGTCAACGAGGAGGGGCTTTGCTAAAGTGGCGGACATGAAGCAGCAGATGAGTTTTGCGCAGTCGGAATATGCCGGGAAGAAGAAGGTGACGCGTCGGGAGCGATTCCTTGGGGAGATGGAGCAGGTGGTGCGCTAGAGCACATGACGTCCCGCGCCGCAACGGCCTGTCGTGTCATGAAGCTGGGCCCGCGCAACCTCAACCGGCTGCGCGGGCCTTCGCTTGCAAACATCTTGTGCGGGTCTTACTTCTCGATCAGCGTGTCCACCTCCGGCAGCTTGCCGACCAGCGGCAGGGCGTAGGTCTTGAAGCTGTCGGCAATGTTGTTGCCGTTGACGATGAACGACGGGTCGAGGTGCCGCGTCTTGGCGGCCACGTCGGCCAACTCAATGCGTTTGTAGGCAACCTTGTAGGGCGCGTCGCTGACGCGCTGGATGGCCACGGAGCCATCGTGCTCTCCCGAAACCGCCAGCCTGCCCGCCTCGTGGGCGGACTCGCGCGCTTCGCGGGCGTCGGTTTCGGAAACGCAGCCGGCAAACGACCGCTGGAGGTAGCCGAAGGTGTCGGCGCGCACGCGCTTGATCTTGAGCTGCTTCTTGATGAGGTCGGCGAGGAAATCGCCGAGCACACCGGAGCCGGAGAGCTGGACGTTGCCGTGGCTGTCGCGCTCGATGGGCGCGCCGGACATCTCCGCGAGCTTCGCGGCCATCGGGCGGCGGTGCTCGTCGTGGACGCCTTCGCTGACGGCGATGAGGCAGCGGCCCCATTTCTTGTAAACCGCGTCCACGTCGGCGAGGAACTTGTCGGCATGGAACACGACCTCGGGCACATAGACGAGGTGCGGCCCGTCGGCCTCGCCGCGGCGGCCGAGCATGGAGGCGGCGGTGAGGAAGCCCGCGTGGCGGCCCATGATGACGTTGATCTTCACGCCGGGCAACGCAAGGTTGTCGAGGTTGTCGCCCATGAACGCGCACGCCACGAACCGCGCCGCCGAGCCGAAGCCGGGCGTGTGGTCGTTGTGCTGGAGATCGTTGTCAATGGTCTTCGGCACGTGGAACGCCCGCAGCTCGTAGCGGTCATGCCGAGCCATCTCATTGATGATCCGGCAGGTGTCGGAGCTGTCGTTGCCGCCGATGTAGAAGAAGTAGCGGACGTTCTGTTTCTCGAACGACGCGAGGATGCGCTTGCAGTATTCCGCATCGGGCTTGTCGCGGCTGGAGCCGAGCGCTGACGACGGCGTGCCGGCGATGCGCTCCAGCTTCGCCTGCGAGATGTCCTGCAGTTCAACGTAGTGCTCCTTGACGATGCCGGAGACGCCGTGGACGCAACCGAGGATTTTCTCGATGCCCGGCTTGCCGCGAAGCGCCTCGATGACGCCGACGAGCGATTGGTTGATGACGGCGGTCGGACCACCCGACTGCCCGATGACAACATTACCGCGCAATGTGTGTGACATGGCTTTCCGTTTCCAACAGTTCTCAGAACGCCGGCTACCGGTTCTCAACGGCACTTGGGCCGGCAAATTTAGCGCGGGATTAAGCCGGGAAACCCGGCGCAACACAATAGTATTCGTTGACGGCGCGGCGCGCGGGCTGTTGAAATGCCGCCGAAAGGCCGGACGATGAACGCGCACAAGACCCGATGGCATTTCATGACGCGACTGGTTGCGCTCGGCGCGGCTCTGTTGCCGATGGCAGCCGCTGCTGCGGACCTGGAGCAGGACTGGAACAACCCGCCCCGCGACGCGCGGCTGCGCGCTTACTGGTGGTGGCTCAACGGCTGCGTCACCAAGGAAGCTATCACGCGAGATCTGGAGGAGATGAAGGCGAAGGGTTTTGGCGGTGCGCTCATCTGCGACGCCGACGGCTCCAGCCAGGACGGCAACGACCCCGCGCCGCATGGGCCGACGTTCTTCTCGCCAGAGTGGCGCACGCTCTATAAACACACGCTCCGCGAAGCCGACCGGCTCGGCTTGGAGATGAGCCTCAACATCCAGAGCGGCTGGAACCTCGGCGGCCCGATGGTGACTGCGGACGACGCGGCGAAGAAACTTGTCTGGTCGGAGGCGCGCGTCACCGGACCGGGGAAGATCGAGCAGAAGCTCACCGAACCCGCCAGCCGCGATGGCTACTATCGCGACGCGTTCGTCGTCGCGTATCGCTTGAAACCCGCGGAAGAGAAACAAAGCATGTTTGCCGGCCTCAAGTCGTGCTCCGAGCAGCCGACCCAACCCCTGAAGCATCTGGCCGATGGCGACCCGAACACATTCTGGGTCTCCACCACCGGCAAGCTGCGCGTCGGTCCGTCGCGCGAACGGCCCGCGTGGGTGCAATTCGAGTTCGTTGCGCCGACGAGCGTCGAGCGGCTCATGATCCAACCGCGACCGGGCTACGGGCCGCGCGAGTGCGATCTGCAGGTCTCCGACGATGGCAAGGCCTTCCACGTCGTGAAGGCATTCACCGCGGAAGAGAAGAAGGAGACAGTCGTGACGTTCAACGCCGTGACGGGCCGCGCGTTCCGGCTCGCCATCTACAGTGCGTTCGACCGCGGTTCGCCCAAGGCCCCGCGCAACGTCCAGATTGCCGAACTGCGGCTCTCCGGCAAAGCGGGCACCTGGCCCGACGGCGGCGCGAAACGGCGGACGCTCCAAAATTGGGAACAGAAAGCCGGCCACAAACCGCTGCACTTCTCCGCGCCGGACACAACACTGCTCTTCGAGGACGTGCCCGCCGAGCCGGGCGAGGAAGACGCTCGCACCGGCGATGTGCTCGACCTCACTGCGAAGCTCGACAAGGACGGCACGCTGCGTTGGGACGCGCCAGCCGGCGCGTGGCAGGTGTTTCGTTTCGGTTGCACCATCGGCAACCACTCTTACGTCTCGACTTCGAGCGAGGGCTGGAAAGGTTTCTCGCTCGACGTGCTTGATGCCGGCGCGTTCCGCCGCTACTGGGACGCGGTCGTCGAGCCGCTCATCGCCGACGCCGGGCCGCTCGCAGGCAAGGCGCTGAAATATCTGCACACGGATAGTTGGGAGGTCGAACCGCTCAACTGGACGCCAACGATGCGCACGGAGTTTCAGAAACGCCGCGGTTACGATCTGCTGCCGTGGCTGCCAGTGCTGGCGGGCCGCATCGTCGAGAGCCGCGGCGCGAGCAACCGTTTCCTCCACGATTTCCGCAAGACGCTCGGCGACCTCGCGATTGACAACCACTACCGCCCCTTCCGCGACGGCGCACACAAGCACGGCCTGCTTATCCACCCCGAGTCGGGCGGGCCGCACGCGGTGCCGATTGACGCGCAGCGGTGCCTCGGTTTCAACGACGCGCCGATGAGCGAGTTCTGGGCGTGGTCGTGGCGCCATCGCATCGGCGACTCGAACCGCTTCTTTGTCAAACAGCCCGCCTCCGCCGCGCACACCTACGGCCGCCGGCTCGTGCTCGCGGAAGGTTTCACCACCATCGGCCCGCACTGGCAGGAGACACTCTGGGACAACCTCAAGCCGTCGTTTGACAAAGCCTGCTGCGAGGGGCTGAACCTGCTCGTCTGGCACGCATTCGTCTGCTCGCCCGCTGAGCAGGGCCTGCCGGGCCTCCAGTATTTTGCCGGCACGCATCTCAACCCAAACGTGACGTGGTGGACGAAGTCCGCGCCGTTCTTCAGCTACCTCAACCGCTGCCAGGCGATGCTCCAGCGCGGCTTGTTCGTCGCCGACGCCTGCTACTACTACGGCGACCACGTGCCGAACTTCGCGCAGCACAAGCGCACCGACCCCGCGCGCGTGTTGCCTGGCTACGATTACGACGTGATCACGGAGGAAGCGCTGCTGACGCGCGCGACAGTGAAGGACGGTCGCATCGTGCTGCCCGACGGCATGAGTTACCGCGTGCTCGTCCTGCGCGACCAGAAAGCCCCCTCGCTGGCCGTGCTGCGGAAGGTGAAGGAACTGGTCGAGGCCGGCGCGACGGTCGTCGGCCCGAAACCGACGGAGGCTGAGAGTTTGCGCGACAGCGACGCGGACGTGAAAGAAATCGCCTCGGCGCTGTGGGACAAAGGCCGTGTTGTCGCCGACAAGATCGCGCGCGAAGTCCTGCTGGCGAACAGCGTGAAGCCCGACTTTGAGTGTGAAGGAACGGACTTGGAAGTCCGTTCTACGTCGCGCGGCGGCGGCCCCGTAGAACGGACTTCCAAGTCCGTTCACCCATCAGCCGAGCGCCTCGACTACATCCACCGCCGCGACGGCAACGCCGACATTTACTTCGTCGCCAACCGCACCAACCGCGCCGAGCGCGTCATCTGCACGTTCCGCGTCGCCGCCAAAGCGCCGGAGCTGTGGGATCCCGTCAGCGGCGAGCGCCGGTTCGCCGCCGCCTACACCGAGGCAGATGGGCGAACAACGCTGCCGCTGGAGTTTGCACCGTGCGGCTCGTGGTTCGTGGTTTTCCGCGAGTCGGCGGCGAGCCACCCTGCGACGGCGAGAAGCAACGCGCCGCAGTTTCGGCCCGTTCAAGAGCTGTCAGCGCCATGGACAATCCATTTTCCGCCCGGCACGAGCGCGACTGCGCGAGACTCCCGTGAAATGCTCCGCTCCGACACGCGCGCTATCGTCTTTGAGAAGCTCACATCTTGGACCGAGCATCCAAACCCTGGCATCAAGTTCTACTCCGGCACGGCGAGCTACATGAAGAGCTTCGACCTGGACCAATCCAAAATCCAAAATCCAAAATCCAAGATCTTCTTGGACCTCGGCGACCTGCGCGAACTGGCCGAAGTCCGGCTCAACGGCCGCTCGCTCGGCATCGTCTGGACGCCACCGTTCCGCGTGGAGATCACCGGCGCGCTGAAACCGACCGGCAACGTGCTCCAGGTCGAGGTCTGCAACTTCTGGCCCAACCGCATCATCGGCGACGACTCGCTGCCGCCGGAAAAGCGGTTCACCAAAACCAACATCCGCAAGCTCACCAAGGACACGCCGCTGATGCCATCGGGCCTGTTCGGGCCGGTGACGCTGTGTGTGCAGTAGGAACCGGAAGTCAGGAGAGATTCTGGCAACTGTAGCGGCGGTCTGCGACCGCCGGCCATTCTCCTTACGATCCATTCGGCGGTCGCAGACCGCCGCTACAGACTCCTCAGGAAGCCGCCGGCCTCGCCGGCCCGCGGCGCGGCACGCGGATGGTGAAGGTGGTGCCTTTGCCGACTTCGCTCTGCAACGAAATCGTGCCGCCGTGGTCGCTGACGATTTTTTGCGCGATGGACAGGCCCAGCCCCGTGCCGCGTTTTTTGCCGAATGTCACGAACGGCTTCCAGACTTCCGCCTGTTGGTGCTTCGGGATGCCGTGGCCCGTGTCGCGGACCTCCATGCGCACCCAGTCGCCTTCGCATTCGGCGAGCACGGTCAGTTGTCCACCCTTGGGCATCGCTTCGGCGGCGTTGAGAGCCAGGTTGTAAATCACCCGCTGCATGCGCTGCGGGTCCAGCACGACGGGATCGCCGACGTTCACGCTCAACTCCAGCCGCACGCCGCGCTTTTCAAAATCTTCGCGGAGCGGATCGAACAGGTCGTTGAAGAGATTGCCCAACAGGACGGGTTCGACCTCAAGGTTTTTGGCGCTGCGGCTGTAGTCGAGCAGGTCCATCACCATGGTCGTCAGCCGGTCCACTTCGCGAACGATCCGCTGGGTGCGGCGCGTGGTTTCCGGGCTGGCCGGGTCCTCGCCGATCAGCTCGGCGGAAAGGCGGATGGCGCCGAGCGGCCCTTTCAGGTCGTGGACGATGGAGGCCGACGAGGCCGAGCCGTTCGCGCTGGATGACTTCCTGCACGTAGCGTTCGTCAATTGCCCGCAACTGCTGGTGGGCGCCGTCGAGGAGGTTCCTCGTCAGTGTCAGTTTGTGTTCCCAGAGTTCCTTCAGGGAGGAAAACCGCAGCCGCCAGACCGTGCAATCGCCTTCCGCGACGGCGCTGGCGGCCCGGCGGTGGTCGCCAAAGAGGGCCATCTCGCCGAAGAAATCGCCGGGGCCGAGGCTGGCAAAGGTTTCCTCGATGCCTCCTTCCATCGGTTTGAAGATGCGCACATGGCCCTTCTCGATGAGGTAAACGCTGTCGCCGATGCCGCCTGCTTCGAAAATGGGCGGGCTGTCGGCGCGGTATTCTTCGGTGATGGCGTGACGCAGCACCGCTTCAACGGCGGCGGGATCAATGCCGGCCAGCAGTTTGTTCTTGGCCGGCGGACGGGACAGCCGCACTGCGGTGCCCATGAACGATGTCTTGGAGCGCTTCAGCTTGGGTCCAAAAAAGTCCGTGTCCATGTGCGATGATCACCATCTCAAGACGGCCTAGCCGAACAGGCGCCGCAGACCTTTGTGTCCGCGCTGTTCCGCGCGGCGGTGCGCCCGCTGCCACGCCTTCGACGGCTGAGCCGGCGGTTGCTTCAGGTGCTCCTCCTTGCTGATCTGGAAGGCGAGGTCTTCAAGGACATCCCCAGCCGCGCTTGCGGGTGTTCCGAGTATCAGCGGCGTTCCGAGATTGATGGAATTGACGATCTCCGGCGCGAACGGAACCACCAAGTTTGGCTCGCGCTTCAGGGCATCCTGGATCATTTTCGGCTCCAAGGCGTTGCGCGTGAAGGTCTGGTTGAGCATTACCCGGATGTGGTCCTGCGACAATCCCTGTTCTTCGAGTATCTCAAGCACAGCTTTGAGGGTTGAAACCGAAGCCAGTTCGGGCGCCAGCGGCAGGATCACTTCGTGCGACGCCTTCAACGCAGCCAGCGTGGATTCGCTGCAATCGTGCGGCAGATCCAGCACGACATAGTGATATCGCCGGTTCAACAACGACAGGACCATCGAGACCTGCTGCGCCGTCAGATGGCTCACCGTTTTGGAGAACCGCGGAGCGGCGAGCAGGGAAACGCCGCTGGCGTGTTGCGAGAGCAGGCTGCTGATCAACTCCTCGTCAATGCCCGGCAGCGGTTTGTCGGCCAGGTCGGCCCATGTGTAACGGGGTGAAATGTTCAGCATCAAGCCACCCTGGCCGCCCGCCGGAACCAGGTCCACCAGCACCGTCGGGCATCCCCACAACTGCGCCAGACCGACGGCCAGATTCGCCGCCACCGTGGACACACCCGTGCCGCCGCGCAGCGAATAGACCGCGATGGTCTTGCCGCTGAAGGCCGGCTCCGCCTTCTCCGCGGGACGGTCTGCGGCCCGCCGCAGCAACACCTTCACACGCGCTTCCAGTTCCATCCGCTGGAACGGCTTCGTCAGGTAGTCATCCGCGCCGCATTCGAGACCTTTGACCTTCTCCTCCATCGAAGACTGCCCCGTGAGCATGATGATCGGCACGCGCGACGTCTTGGGATTCTCGCGCAGGCGGCGGCACACCTCGAAGCCGTCCATCTCCGGCATCTTCACGTCGAGGAAGATCAGGTCGGGCTGCAACTCCTCCGCCAGCCTGAGCGCGTCCTCGCCGTTGTTGGCCGAGAAGACCTGATGCCCGCCGACGGTCAGAACATCTTCGACCGCCTCCACCGCCGTGGGGTCATCATCCACAATCAGTATCTTCGCCTTCATAATTCCGCCTCAAGCCGAAGCCGCTTTCTGGTTTGTCCGCGAACCCTGTTCGTGCAAGCGTCTCCACATGGGTCGCGCCGCCAGCTTGGAATCACGGGCCGGAACCCTAACAGAAACCCTCCGTTTGCGCGATGAACATATTCACAACACCCGATTGACTCGATTGACTTTGCCAGAAACTTCCCCGACTGGCACACTGCCGCCGATGGTCAGCGCCTCAAACACAAAGACTCCCGGGCCTCTGCGCGTTTGCCGGCGCGCGTGGAGAAAGACAACGCCACGTTTCACATTTCCTGAAAGCCAGAGCATGAGGGTCATCCGCCACTGGTGCTCCATCGTTCTGCTCACGATTGCAACCGCGTGGTCTACGCGCGCTGCCGAACTGTCGGCGCTGTCGGACTCGGCGAAGCCGTTCAGCTTCGTCGTGCTCGGCGATGTGCATTACACGCGGCCGAAGTTCGAGGTCAGCAAAGTCATCGCCGGCATCGCCAGGAGCGTCAAGGACTGTCAGCCGCCTGTCGCGTTCGTCTGCCAGACCGGCGACATCGCCGAAGGCGGCACCTACGGCGTCAAGGATGGCAAGCGGGTATTCCGCCAAGCCAACTACGACGAGATGAAGGAGGAGCTGGCGTTTGCGATAAAGGACGTTACGGAACGCTTTCGGTTGCCGCTGTTCATCGCCGTGGGCAACCACGACAAACACGCCGGCGGCAAGGCGTTCCCGGAGGTTGTGCTGCCACTGCTGTCGCGTGAGCTGGGCGTGACGGTCGCGCAGAACTGCTACGGGTTTAGCTACGGCAACTCGTGCTTCGTCTTCCTTGATTTCGCGGCGGCGGACTTCGACGCGCAGCGGAAGTATGCGGAGGAGTTGCTCGCGAGTGCCCGCGCGGCCGGTATCCGGCACGTCTTCCTGTTCGCGCACTATCCGCTCTGGACGCTCATCCGTCCGGGA
>Ga0208566_1002023_pt1 | contig 11180 bp, 12 predicted proteins | sample PL_2010_150m_FD_184159 | JGI IMG/M metagenome (GOLD analysis project Ga0208566, IMG submission 184159) | Freshwater microbial communities from Powell Lake, British Columbia, Canada to study Microbial Dark Matter (Phase II) - PL_2010_150m... | ecosystem: Environmental > Aquatic > Freshwater >...
TGGCCAGGAAATTGAACAATCGCCCAAGGAAAACACTAAACTACAAAACGCCCGCTGAACGATTCAGCCAAACTGTTGCATCGACCGGTTGAATCCAAGCCCCGACTGTTGGCGCAGATACTCCTTGCGCTTCATGTCGAGATACTCACCCTGTTCCATTTCGTGCAGTTGGCGCGGATAACGCTCGATGGCTGCAAACCAGTCAACCAAACGCTTTTCGAGGCGAGCCCCCGGCGGTGCCGATGCGGCGCCGAGAAACGCCTCGATAGCCAGGTAGTAACGCATGGTGTTGCGTTCCACCAACCCGCGCATTCCACTGATGTGACGGGGCTGTCCGTCGGATTGCTGGCCGACGACGGCAAATCCTACCTTGTTCCGCCCGACTGTGGCGAGGTAGACCTGCAGCGCAAGCCGTCCGACCATGCCATAGGAATACGAATACGAAAAGTGGATGAACGTTTGCCCTGTTTCCAGCGGGATTGCCTCAAGCACGATGCGGTAGTCGCGCGTGCTGAACGGCCCCACGTCTGCCTTCAACTTCACCTGCAGGTAGTTCGCCGTTTGGGCGACAACGCGATAGCCAAAGTCTACCCGATACGCATCGTCCAGCGGCTCGTCGTACTTCTTGCCGATGCTCACATTGAGCACGGTTCCCTGGTTGCCGGACGAGGCGCGGCAATATTTGGTATTGACGTGGAGAATCAGAATTTCGCACCAATCCCCAGGATTGTTCAGGGCGGCGCGCACCGTCGCAAATGGGTGGTCGATGCGCGCATAAATGTCGCCGGCCACGCTATCCGAGGTCTCGCTGGAGTCCAGGTATAACGGCTTCTGGAACTGATTTCGGCTAAGCAGATTCTGCAGGCCATCGTACCTGGCACGCATAGTTGCGGCTGAATTCGCATCCAAATCGTTGGCACCGGCAATGTGTGCGCAAAGGCATAGCAGGGCGAGTGCAATAAGCCGCGTCGATGCGTAAGTTATTTTCACTTTAACGGAGGGGGCGGTTGGGTGTCATTCAGGCAATTGCCGTAGTCTTGGCCTCGTATCTTCCAATTGCGATGCTGGCGGACCTACTTGGCCCCCAGCATCGTCGAAGGTGAACTGTCAGCCCCTTGAATTAGCTCACGGCCTCCAACGAAGCCCCTATCATCTACAGTGGTTAGGTGACCGAATCGCAGAGGCATAACAATTGACCAATCACGAGTCTCACACTACGCGCATCGGCACAAGCGCTCAGTGCGTTGTCGCACATTGACGTCATGACTGCAATTGCTGACTGGGCTTGGCGGTCAATAGCGATTTCGAACCCTTTGATTGCCGATGGCGGAATTGTGACAGCGAATCTGAATAGGCCACTGCCTCAGGTCGCCATACTGCGGTCAGTGGAGCCCAAAGTTTTGACCGGCGGCTTACCGCGCGGCTGCCGTCATTCGCGGTATGCTGCGAAGAAAGGTCAGAGAATCGCCTTCGAGCGGCGGCTTCGCCAAAAACTTATGGAACGGACCCTATTGCGCAAGTGAGCGCTTTCCCAAAGCGGCCGCTCGCGGCGTTAATCGATCACTTTGCCGTGCGGCCTGCGCAACATCGGCGCTGGTGATCAAGATTAGATTGACCTTTGTGGCCACGAGTTCACCCGCCAGCGCGGAAGGCGCTCAGGACGACCGTCCGCATAGCGTTCAATGATCGAGATATAGATGATGGTGTTTTCCCGAAAGCGCCAAGCAAGGCCTAACTTTCATCGCACAACGTTGTCAATCCAACTCGGTTGGTCTGGGATTCGCCGGGTGACGCTCCTTAATCGAAAACGCTATCATGTTGCCATCGTCGAAAACTGCGGGACCGAAATCATCCAGAAAGTGGTCGATGCAACCCGAGACGTTGGCGTCAACAAACGCGGGGTACGGAAATCCGGTAGCGTCAGCGATGCTGCGATGGAACACCACAAAGTCAACGCCTTTCTCTCTAAGAGATAACTTGTCGCCGATATCTACAATATTCTTGAGTTGAGTGCGACCGTAGGTTCTAAAAACCGAACTCATCAATTCGTTGCCAGAACCACATAGCGAATCAGTAATACCGGCAAGCACCCGCTGCCGGTGTACGAGTTGGTACAAAATGAGAGCGTACTCATCGATGCGAAAAGGGGACTCAACGACGGTGAATTCGCCAGGTTCCTTATGCGAAAGCATTTCGTAAAAGGCCGGAATCTTTTGAGGAAAATTATCCAGCGGAATTCGCTCAAAAGGCCTTCCAAAGATGAGCTTGCCAAGGATATATAGATCGGTTTGCGTGCTATATCTCGTCAATATCCAAGCGGACGTATGACCGAAATAGGCGATCAACATGACCGCGGCGACACCTATGGACAGAATTGACGGCATTCGTCGCGCTGCATACTCGAACCCGGCAGCGATGAAGATGATTAGCGGCAAAGCGACGGGGATCAAATAGCGCGCAAAGACGTGGGGGGCTTCGACAGCTAATGGTTGTAACAGGACCACGGTGACAAGTTGGGCTGCTGAACAGGTCAAGAGGAGGGCCGAGAACAGACGCGACTGCTTGTCAATCGTCAAGGACCAGATCCCAAGGAAGCCTAGTCCCGCGGCAACAACGCCAACGGCCAACTCTTGGCTGCCGATCAGAACCATGTATCCGTCGAGCGCTGAACGAGTCGTCAACGCACCTTGCGCCAACTTCGTAGTGACGCCCCCATAGCTTTGCCACGCAGCTGCGCCAAGTAGAACCGCGGTAGGAATTCCGATTGAGAGGGTAGCAAGGAACGCATTCCTCATCGACTCCGCTACGCCAGCGCGGACTAAAACGATATCGCGAAAAAGCAAGAATACAATCGGCGTAACAACGAACGGAAACGCAATGACATGGAAGTATGCTGCCAGGCTAGCGCTCAAGCCATAGCCGACGAGGTATCGCGATAATCGGGTCCGATCCCATCTGACCAAGCTGTAAATGGATAATAAAGAAAGCGTTGCAACGATACCGTACGGACGCGCGAACCGGCTATAGAGAATCAAGAATGGTGCTAACGCAATGAACCAAGCTAGAAGCGCAGATGCGCGTCTACCGATAAAATCGCGGGTCAAGAACGGCACAAGACCTATTGTCACGGTGCCGGCGAGCACGAATGGGGCATATATGCCGACCTCAGTGAAGCTCCCGAGATTAGCCAGCGTGCGATAATACAAAGCCTCAGGAATTGAATGCGCCCCATCAAAGAACGACGTGAGGATCGCCAGAAAACCGTAGTTGGTTCCGACGATCATCGCGTGCCACTCGTCCCCTGTGGGAAACTGAGTGTGCAAACGGAAGACCCTGAGGGTGAAGCCTACGACGGTCGCCGAAACTACGCTCCAAACCCACCAATTGATTTGCGCGTCGTGTGTAGTCTCATTGCGTGAGGAATCCATTGCATTTCTTCGCGTGAAGTGGCTTTTTGGAAGTGTAGGTTCGATAATGCGTAGATCGCTCTCTTGGACAATTCTTCAATCTTCCAAGAGTCAAGTCCATGCCGGACGGGATTGCTGACTGACATCGGTGTGGTGGATTACTGGATACACGCAGTACTATCGGTTGATATTCTCGGCAAATTGGACTTGGTGTCCTTCATCGCAGACTGATCAAACAATATGCTATTCGAAAAGCGGGTTGTCGTGGTAATGCCAGCCTACAACGCCGAGAAAACATTGGCGCAAACGTGGGCCGAAGTTCCGCAGCAGTATATTGACATGACCATTCTTGTCGATGATTGCTCAAGAGATAACACGGTAGAAGTATCCCGGCAATTGGGTTTACACACCTTGGTCCATGACCGCAACCGTGGTTACGGAGCCAATCAGAAGAGTTGCTACCGCGAAGCATTGCGCACCAATGCTGACATTGTCGTCATGGTGCATCCCGACTATCAGTATTCTCCGAAGTTAATCGTATCGCTTGCCGGGATGGTGGCGTCGGGACAATATGACGTCGCCTTGGGTTCTCGTATCATCGGGGGCGGAACACTCGGTGGTGGAATGCCGCGCTACAAGTATATCGCCAATCGCCTATTGACCCTGGTGCAGAACATTTTTCTTGGCGCAAAGCTTTCTGAATATCACACAGGCTTTCGGGCGTTCTCCTCGGACGTCTTGCGCACCCTGCCACTGGACGAAAATTCCGACGACTTCGTGTTTGACAACGAAATGCTCGTTCAGGCGCTCTATTTCGGCTTTCGAATTGGTGAAATCAGTTGTCCTACGAAATACTTTGAGGAAGCATCCAGCATCAACTTCTTGCGTTCCGTCAAGTACGGAATTCAGGTGCTGGTTGTGACGCTTAAATTTGTAGCGCAACGATTGGGGCTCGCAAAGTCAGCCATCTTTTCAACTTCCGGCCGCCGTCTGATTCTATGAAAGCGGCTAACAAGATCAAAAATGTTGCCCCTTACTAGGATTGCCAAGTTTCTTTTTCATGACCCTCGCCTGTTCTTTCGCTACATCAGTGCGGGGGCCGTTGCTGCCCTCATAGAATTGGCGCTGTTTACCTCTCTTTACCAATTCGCTGGTTGGTCATTGCTGTCCGCGAACTGCACAGCGCTTGCAATCGCAGTAGTCATCTGTTTTATCCTACAAAAGCACTGGACATTCCAAGTGCCAGGGGAGTCCAAACGGCAATTCAAGCTGTACATTCTGATGCAGGCAATATCAGCAATTCTCAATAACCTATTGATGCTCACCCTTGTTGGTGGATTCAGCCTTTATGCTCCTCTCGCCAAGGTTGTGCAAATTGGAATAGTCTTTCTCTGGAACTACTCATTTTGCCGACTCGTAGTATTCGCCAAAAGGGATCGTTTCGCGCCACCGGAGTAAGTTTGTTTGGCTGTTCCGACTAAGGATTAGTCGCTACGGGCAAGGCGTACCCGGTTTCACCTCATTTTGGCTAGATCCAAGCGCAGTAGGCGATAGAAATGCAGCCACTGGCGCTGACCGGCATCAGCAAGATGGCCCAAGTCAGCCAGTGTCCCACCCACGTCTATTTGCCAGTATTCAGTGCTGAGTTTGCTCAGGCAGCAATGCTGGAAGGCTCGGTATTCGTGCCCCGGATGGGTGGCAGTCTGGATGACATCCTGTGCGTGGAGTTTGAACGAACCGTCGTTGCCAACAAGCGAATGCTTCCTTTGCAAATCGTCGAACGGATCCTGTACACCTAGATCCAGTCGTTGCCCCAGAGTTTTTCTGCGTCCGGTAATTGCTGTTATTGCTCCGTGATGAACGGCCGGATCGGGGACATGAAATTGCGATGACGGCAGGTGGCAATGAAATCGCTGGAGCCACTCATGGGATTCAGCATAGACCAGATGTCGAGATTTTCGAAACGAACTACTTAGTCGCCCAAGAGTTCGGTCAGTCGCAACCTCGAAACTTCAAGTGGCCCATCCCTTCCTCGGGAACTCTGACCATGATCATGGATGGCGGGGCGGCGCTAGTTGCTTTGCCTGCGCCGTCTGGTTCGCCCGAATGCACCGAATGCGCCCTCAAACAGCAACGCCAGTCCCGCCGCAGGCAACGCCCCGGCGAGCAGAAGCTGCTTGTCGTTCAAGGCGAGACCGGTGACGATACGCTCGCCGTAGCCGCCGGCGCCGATGAACGCCGCAAGGGTAGCGGTGCCGACCGCGATGCTGGTCGCGGTGCGAATTCCCGCAACAATGGTGGGAAAGCTCAGCGGCAGCTCAATCAACCGCAGTACTTGCAACCGTGTCATGCCCAGTCCCATGCCTGCCAGGGTGAGACCGCCGGGTACCTCCGCCAGTCCGGTGCAGGTATTGCGCATGATCGGCAGCAGCGCATAGAGCGTGAGCGCTATCAGCGCGGGCACGCTGCCGATACGATCGATCCAGGAAATCAGGACCGCCAGCAGCGCCAGCGAGGGCACGGTCTGCAACACCCCGCAGCTACCCAGCACCACTGCGCGCAAGCCGGCGTGGGGCGCCACAACTACCGCAAGCGGCACGCCCACGAATGCCGCCAGTCCGACGGAACTCAATACCAGACTGAGGTGTTGCAGCGTCAGGCGCAACAGGTCGGGCCCCAGCAGCTTGTTCCAGAAACCCGGTGCCGGTTCATTGCCACTGCGTGCTCCCGCCAGAAATTCCCTGGCGATGTCCTCGAAGCCCATGCCTTGCAGCTCGGCCTTGGCATTCATCGCGATCATGGCGGACTCGTCGATGGCCCCGGTCAGGCGCTGCATCGCCGCCCAGGCGGCCGGATGGCGTTGCGGCAGATCGAGCCGGTACAGCACGACGGCATCGTAGCGCGGGAAATAGGCTGCATCGTCGGCTAGTACGTTTAACCCCAGGTGCTTGATCTTCGCGTCGGTGGTGTAGATATCGATTACATCGACTTGCGCCGCCACCACTGCGTCATATGCCAGACCGTGATCGAGTCCGAGCGGTTTTTGCGGCAGGCCGTAGCGCCTGGCAAGTCCGCCCCAGCCGTCCGCGCGACCAATGAATTCATTGCTGAGACCAAGGCGCAGCTCCGGGTGGCGGGCGAGATCCGACAATGAGCTGATCCCGAGCATTGTGGCCTTGTCAGCGCGCATGGCCAGCGCATAGCCGTCATTGAATCCCAATGAAATGTCGACACCCAAGCCCAATGGCGCGAGCCGATCGCGCATGGCCTGCAGCGATGTCGCCTGACCGTCTTTTAATATCTCCTGGGCTATGGTGCCCGCGTATTCGGGATAAGCGTCAATACTGCCGGCGCGCAAAGCCGCGTAGACGATGGCGGTATTGCCCAGGCCGGGCAACACCTCCACAGCCGCATGCGGCGCCGCCGTCTGCGCCAGCACTTGCGCCAGGATGTAGGACTCGGTAAAGCGCTTCGAGCCGATGCGCAGGCGATCCTGGCCGCACGCGACCGAGCCGGCCAGCATCAGGCTAAAGGCAATCAGGGCATGCCGGATCGATCGGGAGCGGTGGTTGTTCGAATCCATATCCTCTTGTTGGCCGGGGCGAAATGAAGGTGCGGGCCAGATTCGGCAGAATACGGCACAATTCGGTCACTGTTCAACCTGGTACTTGCCCCATGCTTGGTCAGCCGACTGCCGATGTCTCTGCCTGTGCGCTTCGGGCCGGGCGCTCGCGCTGCGCCAACGCACACCTTTGAGCGCAATGAAGACACCCTGTTTTCTGCAAATTGATCACGACGATCCGTCGGTCATTCGCGCCGATGTGATAAATGCGCTGCGTGCCGAGGCGGCCAGCATTGCGCCCAAACATTTCTATGATGCGCTCGGCGCACGCCTGTTTTCTGCCATCACGGAATTGCCCGAGTACTACCCGACTCGCACCGAAGCGGCGATCTTTGCCCAGCATGGGGGGGCCATGGCCAGGGTGGTGGCCGAGAGTGTCGGGACTTCGACTTGGGTCGATCTGGGGGCGGGCAACTGCGAAAAGGCGGCGCGGCTGTTTGGCCTGTTTGGGGTAAAGCGCTATGTTGCCGTGGATATCTCCGTCGACTATCTTGCGCATTCGCTCGACCACCTGCAGCGCCTGCATCCGACGATGGACTTGATGGGCATAGGCATGGATTTTTCGCGCCAGATGGCCCTGCCGGCCGGGTGCGGCGATGGTCCACGGTTGATCTTCTATCCCGGTTCGAGCATCGGCAATTTCGACCCGGCCGAAGCGCTGCAGTTCTTGCGCCAGGTGCATCAGGCGGCACAGGGAGGGGCCCTCCTGATCGGAGTCGATCTGGTCAAACCGCTGGACATCCTGGAGTCCGCCTATGACGATCCGCTCGGCGTGACGGCAGCGTTCAATCGCAACCTGCTGTTGCACGTCAACCGGCTGATTGGCAGCGACTTTCAGCTTGCCGACTGGCGGCATGTGGCGTCATTCAACCGTCTCGCCTCACGCATTGAAATGCATCTGGAAGCGAGTCGGGAAAGTACCGTGCGCTGGATGGGCGGCGAACGCCGCTTCGTCAAGGGGCAACGCATCCACACCGAGAATTCCTACAAATGGCGAGTCGAAGATTTCGCCGAGTTGCTTGCCCAGGCGGGCTTTACCGGCGCCCGCCAGTGGACCGACGAGCGCAACTGGTTTGCGGTGTTTCTTGCCATCGCGCGCTGAGCCGCGCCGAGGAGGATGCCGCGCGGCCGGCGCCGAACGTTATGCGCAACTGCGAAATCCGGCATGAATGTCGTTGCGTTCCGCGGTGAAGTAGTTGCGGAAACACGGGTGCGCCATGCGCGGCGACGTCGCCGGCCCGGCACCGCGCAATACATTGCGGTCGCCAAACCATGGGGTGGAATAGTCGACGTAAGGGTGAGGACGAAAATCCGGGTAAGGCAGAAACCGGCTGGACGTCCATTCCCATACGGCGCCCCAGCCAAACCGGGGATCCGTCAGCGCGGCATATTCCCATTCCGCTTCGCTGGGCAGGCGCCGCCCGGCCCAACGGCACCAGGCATCGGCATCGTGCCAGCTCAGATGCACAGCGGGCGCGTCGAGTAACAGCGTCCGCCAGTGGCCGAAAACGCGTTGCTGCCAGCCGCCCTGGACCCGGCGCAGGTAACGTGGTGGCGGGTGGCCGGTGGTTTCGACGAAAGGCAGATAGCGCTCCCAGGTCACCACGCCCGCATCGATTTCGAAGGCCGGGACGGTCACCGGATGGGCGCCCAGTTCATTGTCAAAGGCAAAGCCCGGACCGTCGTAGCCCAGCATTCGGTCGGCTGTGGCGAATCGCAATGTGCCGACTGGCTGGGCCACGCGCGCGGCGACACCGTCCGGCAGGGGAATATCCAGCGCCTGCGCCATGTAGACAGCCGCTTCCCCATGCATATCTTCATGGAAAAGGGCGAGGCGGTAGAAGTAAAGGCTATCTTGCGACTCGGGTGACTCGGGCAGTTGCGACAGCAGTTCGAGTGTTTCTGCAAGTCCCTGCTCAAGATAGGCACGGGTCTGGGCTATGTTGGGCAGGGGCAGGTCCCAGCGCGACTGGTGCGGGACGATGCTGGAGTTGAAGAGTGCATCGGCGCCGGGCAGTCGGCCCGCAGGGCGTATGTGGCCGGGGTCGCAGGCGATGCCGCGCGCACGCTGACAGTTGCGTGCGATCCAGAAGTCCTGAAACCAGCCCACGTGTCCGAGTTCCCAGAGTGGCGGGTTGAGTTGGGGCGAGTAGGGTACGACCAGGCTTTCGCCCAGGTCGGCGACGATGGCATCGAAATGTTCGAGAGTGCGGGCACGACTGGACCGCAGTGCTTCGGCGAGTAGTTTGCGGCCAGCATTGCGCACGGTGTCAGCCGGAAGGTCGACCGAGCGGATTTCGCCTACATCCTGAATATCGGGATCGTGGCCTGGAGGGAGGCTCAAATCTTCATGCTCGGTCATATCGGGCTTCTCAGGCAATCACGAATCGGGCTGGCGGTGTGAGCGCAGGCATTCAAAATCGTCCGGTTGGCAGGTTCATTTCCGACTGGCTCAAAAGCCGGGGGTTGCGCCAGTCTCGCATCGATACCCCACGCGGCTTACATGAAACGCCAGGTGATTCCGGTCGTGAGGGTACTGGTGCCGGATCGGCTGTTGTCGACAATCCGGATCAAGCCAACGGCCAGGTCGCAATCCTTGCTGGGCGAATAGACCAGCCCGGTCTCGATGTAGTCGGCGCGGTTGCTGTTTCCGGCCGTCCGCACCATCTTGGTTCCCAGATCCAGTCCGAGCTTCCATGCCTCGCCGAACTGCCAGACCGCGGCAATCGACGCATGATATAACATGGCATCCGGATTGTTGGTGGTGTCGCGGTAGCGTGTCCTGGCGCTGAACAGGTTGGCGTGCACCGCGCCGAAGGCGGTCGCCTGCGTCAGAATGGCCGTCAGGGCGTAGGAGGTCCGGCCGCTGCCGAGCCCGGCGGCTTCCTTGGCCGGACTGGTCGGCAGCAGGTATTGCGGCTTGAGCGCGATGCTGGTCTGGTGCGATTGACTCTCGTAGATGCGCCATTTGAGGCCCAGTACCGAATTGCCCACACCGCTGGCGTCACCCGGTGGAAGGTCAGAGCCGATGCTGACGTGGCTGACACTGGCAAACACATCCAGGGTATCGCTCAGGCCGTGGGTGAAAGTGACCGGCAATATGCGTGCGGTAGTAATGATGCCTGGCTGCTCGGAGCGGGATTTTTCGAGCGAGAACTCAAGCTGGTTTCCGCCGTCTCCCTGAGTCCCGGTGTCGTCGGTCACCAAAGGCTGATAGGCATAGCCCGCGGTCGAGGTCGCCAGGCCCACGCCGATCATCAGCGCCCAGGCGCGTATCCTCACCGCCATCTCTTGCACGATCCCATACAGGTATTTTCCAGGATCCTCCGACGGATAGGCAACATTATCCCAATCCGTCGATTATGCCGAATGATCCATAGGCGCGTCTGTCAGGCGTCCCAACCGGGCGACTGTGACCCCGGGTCGCAACTGGCGCAAGGACGGCATCACCAACACGCAGTCGGGATAAGGGGTGGTGACCGGTTTGCCGGCGTTCCAGCCGATCACGGTCCCGGCGTCTGGAGACATCTCCAGGCCGGTGTAAGCGGCGGCAAAACGAAAATCCATGCCGTCGGCCACTATCGCATCGGTGACCCGGATGATCCGCAAGACTGCGGGCTTGGGAAGCTCCCAGTCCGGCGGCAGATCCGTCGCATCCAACACGCCGGCGAGGGTCACGAAGCGTCGGGGCATTGCGGGTCGAAGGTTCGGTAGGCCTCCACATTGGCGAACGCCAGTGTCAACGTGCCCCGTCGCGGACGGATTTGCCGGTCCAACAGTTCCTTGACGACGATCGCGCCACAGACTTCGTTGCCATGGGTCAGCGCGTTGACCATCACATGCGGCCCCGCAACACCGCCGGCGAATGAATACACGTAAGGGATGCCGCTGTTGCCCTCGGCGTAGGCGGCGAGATCGGGGAAGTCGACTTCCACCGGGTAGGCGATCGGCGCTTCGGTACCGGTCGTCATCGGTTATCAGGGGATCAAAGCGAGGCGATCTGCGATTGCCCGGCCCATCTCGGTGGTCGACGCCTTGCCGCCCATGTCCGAAGTATGCGGCCCCTCGGCCAGCACGCCGGCGATTGCCGCCAGGATGGCGTCATGCGCGTCATGCGCCGGTCCGCTGCCCCGGCCGAGGAAGTCCAACAT
>Ga0208566_1002025_pt1 | contig 11172 bp, 14 predicted proteins | sample PL_2010_150m_FD_184159 | JGI IMG/M metagenome (GOLD analysis project Ga0208566, IMG submission 184159) | Freshwater microbial communities from Powell Lake, British Columbia, Canada to study Microbial Dark Matter (Phase II) - PL_2010_150m... | ecosystem: Environmental > Aquatic > Freshwater >...
CCCTCCAACAGCCCCGTACGATTCATGACTAGAGTATCGCCAGACTCCGTTTCAAAGCCTTCCGAGGAGTAATTTTTCAACGCTGATCATGTGGGTGGCGGCGGGACAGCTCAACAGTGCAGGAAGGCTGCAGCATATGCGCTAGCCACCGCGCCGGTGTTGCTCGCGCAGGCTGTTATTGAGATGCTGGCCCAACAACGAGAGGAGGCGTATCCCTTCCTGTGTTCCCGGATGAAATACGCCGCGCAGCAGGTCGACCAGCCCGCCACTGGCCGGTGCGGTGACCGCGATGTCGCGGCTGGTTACCCGGAGCGCCTCGGCCAGACCGATGAGGAGGCGCTGGCTCTCCGGCTGGTCGAGTACGCGCAGCAGGGTCATCAATCCTTCGTTACGGGTGAGGCGGTCAAGCAGGGTAATGCCCTCGTTCATGACCCTGGCCAGCCGGGTGACAATGTCGTCCGACATTGCGTCCTGTGCCGACGTGACGAGTTGTGCGAACTCGACGAGTCGCTGCAAGTCCTCTGTATTGATCGCCGCAGTGAGGGGCGCTTCTGTCTGTGTGGTCATCACTTCATCTCCTTAGAGTAGACCGCGCACGCTGGTCCAGTACATCTGGTTGTAGGCCACCTTGAACCAGTGCATCGGCTTCGACGGCGGTTTCAGGTCGGGAGGATTCTGGTAATTGAACATCGCGTAGGTCGCGCGATCGTGGCCGGCTTCAATGAAGCAGTACACCTTGCCGTCGTAGTCACGAACCGGTTCGCCCACCTTGATGATCGAGGCGATGTTCTCCGAGATGACCTCGGCCTGAAAGTGGGCAGCAGAGCCTGTCTTGCTCACCGGCAGGTTGGTGGTATCACCTACGACGTAGACATTGTCATGGCCGTTCATCGTCAAGCTGTGGCGGTTGGTCGGGATCCAGCCGCCCTGGCCGAGGTTGTCGCGCTCGATTACCTCCATGCCGCGGTGCGCCGGAATGACAATCAGCAGGTCGTACTCGACATCGATGCCCTCCTCGCTCTTTAATATCTTGTTCTTGGCGTCGACTTCCTTGATGTTGAACAGCGTCTCATACTCGATGCCGAGGCGATCGAACTCGGGTTTGGCCCAAATCGCTACGTTCTCGATAGTATGAATGCGGCCGATCGGGTAGTAATACTTCATCTGCACCTTGTCACGGATTCCGCGCGCCTTGAAGAAGTCGTGCAGCGAGAACATGACTTCGACCGGTGCAATCGGACACTTGTGCGGGACGCCGACCGCGACTGCGACCTTGCCTCCCTTGAATTCACGCAGGCGCTTGTACATCTTCACGGCGGACGCTTCGGTATAGAAGAACTCTGCCCCCTCGTTGAGTCCAGGCGTCTCTTCGGGCACCATCCTCGAGCCGGTGGCGATCACCAGGATGTCGTACTCGTGTACCTTGCCGCCCTCCGTCAATACTCTTTTCTGGTCGAGCTGGAATTGCTTGACGGGGTCGACGTGAAACTCGATGCTGGCTTCGAGCAGGCTCGCCTGGTCGCGATAGAGTTGATCGGGCGTCATTTGTCCGAATGCCACATACAGCAGTCCGGGTTGATACATGTGCCGGTCCGACGCCGACAGCATGGTGATCCGCACCTTCCCGGAACGGGTTTCAGCAGACAGCCTGCGTGCGAGGTTGTTCGCCACTATGGTTCCCGCTGTGCCACCGCCGACGACTAAGATTCTCATTGCATTCTCCTATCTGTAAATTCCTCGACTTGCCCGGCGACCGGCCGGGAGTGCCCAGACCTCACCCGCAACGCGCCAATCATGCACTACTTTGCCTTCCGAACCTTGATGTGCCAAGTCTCCTCGACCTTTTCGATACTGATCATCTCGTGCCCGACCTTCTTGATCCATTCCGGAATATCGGCCGACGAGCCCTTGTCGGTGGACAGCAGTTCCAGCTCGTCGCCCACCTGGGCATGTTTCATATAGCCAATCAGTTCCATCAGCGGCCCGGGGCAGAACGTGTCGCGCGCGTCAATTACCCTGCTTTCACTCATTGGTCATTGCTCCTGTCAAGTTCGGTAAGCCACGCGCAGCTGCTCAAAATGTGAGCAGCTGCGCACCCTCTGCATCACTCAGAAACCGGGTAAGCCCCGTCGGCTCGCCAAAATCCGGATCCAGATCGTCTTTCGTGATCTTCATCAAATCGAGCGCCATCGAGCACGGCAGCAGCTTCGCGTCGCCGAGGTCGGCGGCCTGCTTGAAGAGCTGCCGGAACGGGGGCACGCCCTTGCCCATGAGCGCGCCGAACTCGCCTTCCAGCGGCGCCTCGGCGGAATTTCCCTTGACGAAATACCGCATGGCATTCATGGAGAAGAATACGCAGACCTCGTCCCCCAGCGCGGCCGCCACGGACGCGATCATTGCGGCCATCTGCAATTTCTCGCGCGTCCCCGAGACGCAAATTATGTGGATCTTCCTCGACATGACACTCACCTCTTCCAGGGCCGAATCGCGCGCGCGACGGGCCCAAACAAACGTCGCCGAGTTCTGGCGCGCGCGGCAAACCACTCAGCCGGATGGCGCAATCCGGATCTCAAGGCTAGCGATGCCAGCTATAGCGCTTGATCAGCGTCATGCATGCGGTGTCGAGGACATATCCGACAGCACCGATAATCAGCAGCATCGCCATCAAATTCTCGTATTCCAGCGACTCCCGGGCATCCTCGATGGTGTAACCGAAACCCGAAGTCACGCCGAGGAATTCCGCCGGCACCAGTACGATCCAGGCCACGCCGAGCGCCAGACGGATCCCCGTAAGAACGTCGAAGGCGATCGCCGGAACGATTATCTCGGTTACCACATGCCAGGGCTTGGCCCCCAGATTGCGCGCCACCTTGAACCACGCCGGATCGACCTTGGACAGCCCGGCGGCGGTGGAAAACATCACCGGCCAGACCGACGCGACTGCGATCAGAAAGATGATCGCCTGTTCCCAACCGGCGAAAACGATCACCGCAATCGGCTCCCATGAAAGCGGGCTGATCATGCGCATCAACTGAAACGGCGAATTGCTCAATTCGCGAAAGCGCTTGCTGCGGCCGATCAGGATGCCGACCGGGACGCCGATGGCGATGGCGATCAGCAACCCGGCGCCGAGGCGATACCCGCTGGTTCCCAACGCCTTTTGAATCAAACCCTTTTCCCACATGTGGCCGATCGCCTTGAGCGCTGGAACGGGACCGAAATTGGCGAATTGCGACATCGCTGGATTGAGCGTGGCAACGTAGATGGCAAGCCACCAGAGCGCGAAAAGAATGGCCAGGCCGCCGATGAAGTTGCCCGTGCTCCACGCCATGCCGGTGAACGCCGCAGAGGATCGGGACGGACCCGTCCCGAGCGCGCTTGCATTTGCTCCCGCCAACATGCCGGTTTCGCCCATTCCTCAGGCGTCTCCGCGATGCCAGCTGAAGCGCTTGATCAATAGCGCGCAGATGGTGTCGAGTGCGTAGCCGATCACCCCGATGGTCAGCACCATCGCGGTGAGCTGATCGTAGGCAAGCGTCTCGCGTGCGTCCTTGATGGCGTAACCCAGACCAGAGGTCACTCCCAGCAGTTCCGCCGGGACCAGCACCACCCAAGCCACACCCAGAGCCAAGCGGATGCCGGTGAAGATGTCGAAGCTGATCGCCGGCATGATGATCTGAGTCAACATCTGGAGCGGCGTGGCGCCCAGGTTGCGCGCGACCTTGAACCAGGCCGGATCGACCTTGGCGAGGCCCGCGGCGGTCGAAAACATCACCGGCCAGACCGACGCGATACCCACGAGAAAGACGATAGACCCGTCCCAGGTCGCAAACACCAGCACAGCCAGAGGCATCCACGAGAGCGGACTGACCATGCGCAGGAGTTGAAACGGGGAGTTGCTCAAGTCGCGGAAGCGCTTGCTGCGACCCATCAGAATTCCCAACGGCACGCCGGCTGCAATGGCAATCAGCAAACCGGCTCCGAGGCGAAAGCCGCTGGCGGCGGCGGCATTCTGCAGCTTGCCCAGATCCCACAGTTCCGGGAACGCCTGCAGTGTCGGGATCAGCCCGAAGCCGGCAAAGCTCGCCGTCCTCGGGTTGCCGGCGATGAAATTGCCCCCCAGCCACCACAGCGCAAACAGGATCAGGATGCCCAGTGAAAAGTTCAGGACGCCCCGCGCCGTCTGCTCGGCGGCGCGGGAAGTCCTGGATTGATTCCTGCCGGCGGCGCTTCCGACAGGCGCCGCATTGCTCATATGTCGACGACTTCCACCCGAGTATAGGGATCGCCTGTCCTCGGAACGCTGCGGTCATTCTTCCATTTGGGATTGGCTTCGAGCGCCTTCTTGATGAAGTTGTAGTTGACCAGGTCATTGGCGACAAACTCGGGCGTGAGCTTGTCAAGAAAGGCCGATTCACCGGTAATGACCGTCTTCTTCATGTCGTTGACGACGAGTTCGGTCGCCGAGCGGTACGGCCAGCCCTGGAAGTTGATCCGGTCCATGCCCCAGTCCTTGTGCTTGATCGCCGCAGGGTTGCCGGGATAGGGAATGTCATACAGCATCATGGCCCTCGTCACCACTTCCTTTGGGAACGGCAGATAACCCTTGCCGTCCTTGGAGAGCATCTCGGCCATCGCCGCGCGGTTCTCGACGAGGTGAATCTGCGCGGTGACGATGGCGTTATGCACCCCCTGCGCCCAGGCGGCACGCGCCGGATCCATGGTGTCGGCTTCGTGCATCACGACGACGCAGCACGGGTGCCCTTTCCAGACGTCGCCGGTCATGCGCAGCATCTTGCCACCGGCTTTGAGTTCGCCCAGGGCGTTGAACGGCTCGGCGACGCAGTAGCCGTCGATCGATCTGGCCGCCAGAGCGGGCGGCATGTCGGGAGGGTTGAGAACTATGAAGTTGCATTCGTTCGGCGCCAACTTGGCGTCTTGAGGCCGGATCACCGGGGTGATACCGGCCGCCTTCATGATTTTTTGCGATACGATGTTGTGAATCGAATACCAATAGGGCACGGCGAACTGCTTGCCGCCGAAGTCCTTCGGCGTATTTATGCCGCTGTCTTTATGGACGATCATGCCCGAGCCGTTCGTATGGTTCCAGGCAGTGATCTTGATCGGGAACTTGTTGTTGTAGCGCATCCAGATTGGAATCGGGATCAGCATGTGGGTGAGGTTGAGGCGGTGCGACGAGAAAGCCTCGACCAGCGGCGACCAGCCGCGAATCAGTGTCGGCGGAGCGGATTCGATCCCTTCCTTCTTGAACAGCCCCAACTCATGGGCAACCAGCAGCGCGGACGCATCGGTTATCGGCAGATAACCGATTTGGATTACCGGATCCCACTTTTTCTCCTGGGCGAATGAGGCCGCCGAAGGCAGCAGTCCGCCCAATGCCGCAAGGCTGCCCATCTTGAGCAGGTTGCGCCGGTTTACGCTGGTACCCAGCACTCCGCTGAAAAGCGGATCGTAGTCCAGAACCAGTTTGGGATCATGGATTCCGTCGCCGTGCGTCCTGTAATCCAGATGTGGTTCGCTGGAAAGATGGTGATTCCCGGGGAATAGCTGATCGCACAATTTGCACATTCTCGGTTTCCTCCTGTGGGTGGTGGTGTCCTGGCCGAATTGCAGTCAGGCATGCTGTGAAACGTTGCTTGGGTCGATTTCCGCGGCATCTCCGGCTTCTTCGGCAGCGCCGCCCGGCACTTGCGCGGCTGTGTGGAAGGCATCCATCAGGCGCGCGCGCATGGCCTGCACCGCCGCGTCCTGGCGTTGGCGCGGATCGTCGAGAGCAATCTCGAATTCGTGGACGATTTTGCCGGGAGCCCCGGCCATGATCAGGGCACGATCGCCCATCAGCACGGCCTCGTCGATATCGTGAGTCACGATGATCAGGTTGAAACCAAGGCGCTTGGCGATCGAACGAACGTCACGCTGCAGGGATGCGCGAGTGAACGCATCCAGGGCCGAAAACGGTTCGTCAAGCAGCAGCAGTTCCGGCTCCATCACCAGCGAGCGGGCCAGCGCCACGCGCTGCTGCTGCCCGCCCGAAAGATCCTGCACGTTGGTATCCGCGTAGTCGCCGAGTTCCACCAGGCTGATGGCCTCGGCAACGCGCTCGCGTCTTTCCCTTTCGGGCCATCCGGCGAAGCGCAGTCCTATGCCGACATTCTGGGAAACCTTCATCCACGGAAAAAGATGCGGCGCCTGAAACATCATCACCCAGCGTGACGACGGTCCTTCGACTTTCTTTTCGTCAAAATGTATGGTGCCCGCTTCGGGCCGAATCAGACCCGCAACGATGTGCAGCAGGGTCGACTTGCCGCAGCCGGAACGACCGATGATCGCCAGCGCCTCGCCACGCTTGGATTCCAGCCGGAGGTCGGTGAAGATGGGTTTCCCGCGCGCACTGTAGCGGTAGCCGAGACCCTGGATATTGATGGTTACACCGCGAATTGACACCGATCCGTCTCCGTAGGAAAACCCGGCGAGGACCCTCGGCGGACTCGATCATGCGGTGCAATATGATCGCTGGCGCGCCGGAAAGTCTCCTGCCGGTAAGAATTTCGCTTCTGCTACTCTACTATTGGACAACGGCGACGCATTCCGCTTCAAAACCCTTCACGCTGCCCGTTGCCGATCGAATGTCGCCGAATTCGTCATGCGGCGGTAAGGCGCTCGTGAATCTGCTTCATCCGACTGGCCAGATCCCCTTCACTAACCAAACCGCGCTTGATCAGCGAATGCGCCAGTGCCAGCAGCTGCCGCTCGGGAAACGGCACGTCCTTGTAAATGGACTCCGACAATTCATCCTCTTCCCAGCGTCGCTCCAGCGGGGGAAGGGCACATTGCCCCTCGGCGAGGACATCGCACATCCCTTCCAGGCTGGTCTTCCACGGCGGATCCGGATTCTCCACACCGTACTGGTTGGCAAGGTCGCCCCAGACTCTTCCACTGCCCTTTATCTTCTCCAGCAACGGCACCGGGGTCCATGCCGCGCCTTCCGGAGCCGTCCCGGTCGGCGCATCGATCTTGCCTGTTTCGGTCATGTCGCGCTCCTAATGATGAGCCGGATTCACCGCATGATGGATCGGAAGCTTGATGTTCGATGTCCTGCCGGCCTTCGGCAGCGCGACGCCGATCAGGCAATCCCGGGTCACGATTTCGGTGAGTTGATCCTCGCTCCAGCCATCCGTCCCGACGGGGCGCACCGGCATCACGATGAAGCGGCACTTCTGGTTCGAATCCTCCACCCGGACCTCGACTTCCGCCGGAAGCGAGAGCCCAAACTCCGCAAGCACCTGCCGCGGCCAGCGAACCAGACGCCGACGATAATTCGGGGTCCGGTACCACTCGGGCTGGAAACCCAGGATCGGACGGGGATAGCAGGAACAGAGCGTGCAAACCACTACGTGGTGCCGCGTTGGAGTGTCCTCAAGGACGCGCAGGTCGGTGTAGTCGCTCGGCGTGCCGAATCCGGTCGGATTCAGCCAGTCGACCCCGACCGCGAAACTGGCCTTGATGGCATCCGTCAGGCACAGCTTCTTGTACTCCGGATCCAGCCAGGCCTTGGCGACCATGCGGGCGGCGGGTGTCGGTCCGATGTGCTCGGCGAACTCGGTGAACCTGCGATGATCTTCCGCGGTGAAAAGACCTTTCTCGATGGAGAGTTCGCGAACGGCGATCTCGAGTGCCTCGAAGTCGCTGATTTCCTCAACCATCGGGGCCGGGGGGCGGTGCCCGTGGCCGTGGTCGTGATCGTGATCGTGATCGTTTGACATGTGCTTTACCTTTCTATGCTTGGTCAAATTTTCGGAGGGCTTACACCGCCTCCAGCCAGCGCTCGGAGAATTCGGTCTGCAGCGTGTCGTTGGGAAACGCCGCCGGATACTCGGGCCATAGGTCCTGCTGGCGGAAACGCACGATGTAGAACCATTCGGATTTGTCGACGTGGCCCCAGGCCTCATCTTCGGGAACCGGGCTCTCGTGGGTGGCGACAGCGATTTCGCCGACAGCGCCCCGCGTGTACATCATGGTGCGGGTATAAAAAATGTCCGGCATGTTCTTGACGCGCACCTTGTCGCCCGCCTTGAACTTGGCCGGGCCGGCCGTGCCCTTGAAACATTGAGGGTCGCCTTTCCCGGTGGCGAGATGCGCGTGGTGCGTTCTATCGTGGCTCATGGCGTTTTTTCACCTCGTCGATTTTGTTGATCAGCTCGGTCAATGTGACGTGTTCCTTGTCAACCAGAATCCGCGCCGCCGACAGCAGCCACCGCCCATAGTAGGGCAAGCCCAAGTACTGAGTCGTGCCCAGGTCGACATTCTGCATACGACGCCTTTCCTCGGCACACCAGACACCGCGCCAGGCGAGGACCTCCGTGGTGACATAGGCGCGGTACCCCCACGCCTCCGGCTCCTCGTCGCTCCAGTTGCAGGGAATGTCATACTCGCCCCCGACGTCATGGGGCGATCTCGTATAGGCCCGGAACAGTTCGTGAGTCATATCCGAGGGATATGGTGCCTTTCCGGTCTTCTGCACCGGCGGCTGCAACTCGGCGACCGCGGTCAGGTGCCGCAATACCTCTTCTCTGGTAGTCGATGACATGGTTGGACTTCTCCTCTGGTTGACGTCATGCAGTCGCACTTGCAGCGAAACGATAAAAAATTCCGAAATTGCGTATCATTACCAGTCCGCAGACGCCGGAGCGTAACCGACGACCGGCGGAGATTGCGCAAGATCCGGGCTTCGCCGGGCGTCTGCATCTAGCGCGGGAAACCGCGCAAGTTGTTGATGGCTAAATTGTGTCCGGTTGAAATAGTGTTGTCCAAGACTATTTTCCGATCTGTTCCATAGGAATTGACTATGCAATCGAAGCTCATGTTTCCACGCTCCATTCGCTATCTGCTCGCGGTTGCGGAACACCAGAGCTTCACTCGGGCGGCGGAAGCCTTGTTTGTCTCCCAGCCGACGCTTTCGCAGCAGATCAAGCAGTTGGAGGAGGCACTCGGCGTCCAGTTGCTGGACCGCTCGGGACGGGCGGTGCGGCTGACGGATGCCGGTGAAGTCTACCTCCTGCATGCCCGCCGCGCCCTGGCGGAACTAGACGCGGGCAAGCGGGCCGTCAGCGAACTGGAGGACATGAGCCGGGGCTTTCTGCGACTCGGCATGACGCCGATCACCGAATTCCTGACGACGTCGCTGTTGAACGAGTTTGGCACGCGTTATCCGGGCGTCGTGGTCAACGCGCTGGAAATGTCCCAGGATGACATTGAAGCGGGGGTCGCCGAAGGCAACCTCGACGTCGGGATCGCCTTCACCCATACCCCGTCCACCGACGTCTGGGTAAGCAAGATCGAAATGCACACGCTGTTCATGGAGCCCCTCAGCCTCGCGGTCGCCGCCACCCATCCCATTGCCCGGCAAGCCGCCCCCGTGGCCAAGGGCGTTTTCGAGGAAGAGTCGCTGGTGCTCCTGAATACCAATTTTGCATTGCGGCGCCACTTCGACCTGTATTGCCTAGAGAACGGAATCACCCCGCGCATCGCCATCGAGACCAATTCGCTCAGCATGATCGTGCAATCGGTCAGCCTCGGCCGGGTTGTCACGGTACTTCCGACCACCATCGCGTGCACCCAACCCGGGCTTTGCGCAGTTCCGTTGCTGCCCGAGTTGCCCCACCATACAATCGCCCTGATCTGCTCCAAGGATGCCTACAAGAGCCCCGCCTGCCGGGCCTTTGGCGCCCTCGCGGCGCGCTGGAACTTCGTCCGATGTCCCGCGGAATCCGCCACCGGGACGCGGTCCTGCCCGTTGCCTGAAGCCTGCCACCGGGAAAAACGGAATTCCGGCGTGGCCGAGGCGCTGCTCGCCGCGTCCGAGCCTTCCCTTACGAGGTAAGCCGGGGCCCGCGGCCTTACACCAAGTCTCCCTGGAAGGTCGGAATCACTCGCCCGCCGACGCGCACCTCGCGTGCCCCGCCGGTCATCCGGGCGCGCAGCCGGACCAGCGACGGGCGCCCGATTTCGTATCCTTGCTCGATCCGCAAGGCAAGGTCGTCCTTCGGAAAGAACTCGTGCTCCAGCAGGTACGCACCGAGAAACGCCGCACCGTTGCCGGTGGCCGGATCCTCCCGCACGCCGTGGGCCTCGAAGAAGAACCTCGCACACAGGTCGTTCGCCGGATCGTGCGTCTCCGGGCAGAACAGGTAGACCAGCGGCGGGAATCCATCGCTCGCCAGGGCCGCGTATGCGGCCAGATCAAGCCGGCTCCGCTTCAACACCGCGAGACTGCGCAGCGGGACGATCATCGCCGAGGTGCCGGCGGTCGCCTGCTGCACCGGCGCATCGATGTCGATATCGCCGGGCTGCAGACCCAGCGCGGCGGCGATCCGTTCGCGCGTGCAGGTTTGCCCGAGGATCACCGGGGGCGCGAGAAACCACACCACCTCCCCGCTCGGTCCCGAAGTTTCAAAGCTGACCGGGATCTGTCCCACGGCAAGGTTCAGCCGGACGGGCCCGGCAACCTCCGTGGCAAGCCGGTGGCGCACGACCCACGCCGTACCGAGTATCGGATGTCCGGCAAAGGCTATCTCCCGCGCCGGGGTGAAGATTCGCACCCGGTAACCGCCGTCCGGTTCCGGGCTGGAGCCCACGAAAGTCGTCTCGGAGTAGTTGGTCTCGGCCGCCAGTTGCAGCATCGTCTCGTCCGTAAGGTGGTCGCCGCCGACCACGACCGCGAGTTGATTCCCGGTATACGGGCGCTCGGCGAAGACATCCACGATATGGAGGCGTGGAGTACCGGGCTTCTTGCGGTCCATTCGAGGTCTGGAGTCGTCCCGACTCTTTTCGGCTGTCGGCGCGGCGCCGGATGACAGCGTCACAGGCCCAGCCCGGACAGGGTCGGATGGTCATCGGGGCGGCGCCCTAACGGCCAATGATATTTCCGCTCGCCATCCTTGATCGGCAGATCGTTGATGCTGGCAATGCGCCGTTGCATGAGCCCGTGCGAGTCGAATTCCCAGTTTTCGTTGCCATAGGAGCGGCACCACTGGCCCGAGTCGTCATGCCACTCGTAGGCGAAACGCACGGCGATGCGGTTGCCGTGAAACGCCCAGAGTTCCTTGATCAGCCGGTATTCCAGCTCCTTGCTCCACTTGCGGGCGAGGAACC
>Ga0208566_1002027_pt1 | contig 11157 bp, 6 predicted proteins | sample PL_2010_150m_FD_184159 | JGI IMG/M metagenome (GOLD analysis project Ga0208566, IMG submission 184159) | Freshwater microbial communities from Powell Lake, British Columbia, Canada to study Microbial Dark Matter (Phase II) - PL_2010_150m... | ecosystem: Environmental > Aquatic > Freshwater > Lake...
TTTAACAACAGGGTGCACCTGGCAAAGATGGCTCATGAGGAGACGGGGATCGGCAAATGGCAGGATAAGGTATCGAAAAATGTAATCGCCACCCGCTATGTATATCAGGATATTAAAGATTTAAAAACTGCCGGAATTATCAGGGAAGACCCGGAAAGCGGTATAACAGAAGTGGCGAAACCCATCGGACCGATCTTTGCGATAACTCCCATTACCAATCCCACTTCGACGGCACTATTCAAGATCCTGATCTCGATGAAAACCCGGAATCCGATCATCATACGGCCGCACGGATCGGCAAAGAAATGTACCTGCGAAGCGGCCCGGATCTGCTACGAAGCTGCTGTTGAGGCTGGTGCCCCGGAAGATTGCATTCAGTGGATCAGACGGTCGACACCCGAAGAGACTCTTGAAATGATGGGCCATAAGCTGGTAGCGTTGGTGCTGGCTACCGGATCGGTCAGCCTGGTCAAGTCGGCCTACAGCTCAGGAAATCCGGCTATTGGCGTTGGCCCGGGAAATGTGCCGGTATACGTGGGACAAAGTGCCGACTTAGCCTTTGCCGCTGAACAGATTATACTTTCAAAAACATTTGATTACGGTACTGTCTGCGCCAGTGAACAGTCGTTGGTCATTAAGGCCACCAAGGCTGATGAGCTGATCGCTGAATTCAAAAAGCAGAAGGCCTATTTCCTGAATGATGCCGAGAAAAGGAGGCTGGAAGAGGTAGCTTTCAATAAGATACAGAAATCAATGAGCATCGATGTGATCGGTCAGCCGGCGCACAAAATTGCTGCCATGGCCGGGATTGATGTCCCGGAGGATACAACGATTTTAATTGTCCGTTATGCCAATCATGAGGTGGGTATCAAATATCCCCTTTCGCTCGAGATCCTGGCACCGATCCTCGCGATGTATGTCGTGGATGACTTCATAGAGGCTATCAATATGTGCAAGAGGATTGTCAGTTACGGCGGGATGGGGCATACCATCAGCATTTTTTCCAATGAGGAGGACAAAATCATGTATTTTGCCGAGGTAACCAATGCCGGGAGGTTGCTGGTCAACACTCCTGCCTCACAGGGAGCCCTGGGCGGCACTTACAACGGCTTGCAGCCATCGCTTACCCTGGCAACCGGAGCCGGTGGGAAAAATATCACCACGGATAATATCACGGCCAGACATCTGCTAAATATCCAGCGGCTGGCCCGCCGGACCTTTATTCCCTGCAACCCTGATCTGACGGATATTTACCTGGATGAATCGATTGATGCACAGAGGATAGATGATGAGTGCGGGAGGTAAAGTACCTACCCCAACTCCTCCCTCGACCAGGGAGGGGCTATGCTCCGAGGGAAAGCAGGTGCTCATTCCCCCTCCCTGTTTCAGGGAGGGGTGGGGGTGGGTACCTTTTGGGGCCATATGGCAACATACTAAGGGATTAATTTTGTAACTTATTCGGTAACTTCTCAAAAAATACCGACCCATGAAAAAGGCTCTTACCCTCCTTATTATCAGCTTCCTAACATTCTGTACAATCCCTAAACAAGCCGATACCCCAACCGTTTCCGCGAATAAAAACGCATCCTTCAGCCTGGAAGGGAAGAAAGTGATCGTTTATACCACCGCCGATAGCACCAATTACCACCTGACGGCCACTGATACCCTGACCTTTTCCGCTTTTGGGCAACCGCTGGAAACCCAGCCCGGCGTATTTGTCGATCCGGGGCACCGGTTCCAGACTTTCCTCGGGATCGGAGGGGCCTTCACCGATGCAGCAGCCGAAACTTTTGCCCGGCTACCGGCCGCGAGGCAATCGGAATTTTTGCTGGCCTGTTTCGACTCGGTCAATGGAATCGGCTACACGTGGGGCCGGACTCACATGAACAGCTGCGATTTTTCGAGCGACATGTACACCTATGTGGAGGATGGCGACAAAGAGCTGGCCACCTTCAGCATTGCACATGATGAAAAGTACAAAATCCCTTTGATCAGAAAGGCCATGCAAACGGCTGGCAAACTGAACCTGTTCATCAGTTCCTGGAGCCCCCCGGCCTGGATGAAGGACAATAACGACCGGCTGCACGGCGGCAGACTGAAACCGGAATATTTCCAGACCTGGGCCAACTATTATGTCAAATACATCCAGGCGTTGGAAAAGGCTGGTGTGCCGGTGTGGGGACTGACGGTACAGAATGAGCCCATGGCCAGGCAGATCTGGGAAAGCTGCATGTATACGGCAGAGGAGGAGCGCGACTTTATCAAGAACTTCCTCGGACCCACCCTGCACAGCAACAGCCTGGGCGGTAAGAAACTCATCGCCTGGGACCACAACCGCGACCTGTTATTCCAACGAGCCTCCACCCTGCTGGGCGATCCCGATGCAGCCAAATACATCTGGGGGATCGGGTTTCATTGGTATGAAGTCTGGAATGGCGGCCGTCAGTATGAAAACGTTAAACGTACCGCCGAAGCCTTCCCGGAAACCAACCTGCTGCTGACCGAAGCCTGCAATTATCCGTTCAGCTGGCAGACTTTCGGCCAGTGGAAGTGGGGTGAACAATACGGCGAGAATATGATCCATGATTTCAACAATGGCGCCGTTGCCTGGACCGACTGGAACATTCTGCTGGATGAGACCGGCGGACCCAACCATGTCAACGGATTCTGCTTTGCCCCCATCCATGCCAAAACACAGGAAGGGACCCTGCATTACATGAACTCCTATTATTATATCGGCCACTTCTCGAAATTCATCCGGCCAGGGGCCAGGCGGGTGGTCAGTTCATCCAGCCGGGTTCAGCTGCTGACTACGGCCTTTCTGAACACCAACGGAAAACTTGCGGTTGTGGTCATGAATCAAACCGGCGAAAAGCTCCCGTACCGGATGTATATTGGCAGCCAGGCAGTAGAAACCATCAGCCTGCCGCATTCCATCCAGACATTGGTGATTCAGTAAATAGATTCAAATAGAAAGACCATCCGGATATCAACACACTATGTCGCTTCTCCCGGTGCCTTTTTGCCGGCATGATTTTGTTATCGCGGCATTCCTTTTCCCTACATTTATTGCCTTAATTACATCTCGCCATGAAACTTCATCCCTTGCACTTTTTGCCTTCTTTCTTCTTCCTGATTTGTGCCTGCTGCCTATTGCCTACTGCCTACTGCCAACTTCCTACAGACCAGCCAACCAAGGTAAAAGTCGCGGTGGTGGTCCAGGATCCATTGCTTCCCCAATACGGCGGCAAACGGATGCATGAGGTGATGAAAACCCCGGGCAGGACGTTCATGTGGAACGATCCCCGCGAACTGAGCAAAGAATATGAGGCTGCTCTGGAGAAGATCAGTCACGGAACCATTCAATATGAGGTGGTTAAGATGATCGATGATACCTTGCTTTTTTCTAACCGCAACGACAACAACCAGCCGGTGGGGATGACTGAAATGGTCCGTCTGCTGATAGAGCCCGACTGGAAAACGCTGAAGGGAATCGGTACCCATTTCGATTATAAGCGGTTCGTGGAGCATTACGGATTTGACAAGATGCGCGACCGCGATGAGATCAACGAGGTGTGGGTATGGTCGTTTCCCTATGGAGGCATGTGGGAATCAAACTATTGCGGGAAAACCGGATTCTGGCTCAACTCTGATCCCACCACCACTACAACGAATGAAAAGCTTCTGGTTGTGATGGGGCTCAACTACGAACGGAAAATGTCGCTGGCCCTCGAAAGCTACGGCCACCGTTTCGAATCAGTCATGTGGCATTTGTACGGACGGTGGGAAAAGGATGCACCCAACCCGAACAATTGGGAGAAATATACCCGTTTTGAAAAGACCCACCCGGGATTGGCTAATATCGGGAACATCCACTTCCCGCCGAACGGCGAGCATGATTACGACTGGATCAATAAAACTCCCGTCACCACCTGTGCCGATGGCTGGAACTATTATCCGGATATCAAATCCGATATGACCCGAACGGTGGACTGCACCGAATGGCAATGCTCACACGAAGGTTATATGACCTGGTGGTTCAGTCATATTCCGCATTTCGAAGGAAGCAACTCCTCTGATGGTCATTTGAATAATTGGTGGCGTTACGTTGTTAACTGGGAGTCGGCGATTTTGGCAGAGAAGACTATAAGACAAAAAGACTTTAAGACTATAAGACGAGAAGACTATAAGACGGGAAGAATTGGGTTTGTAAGCAGCGGGGGCGGAGAGGAACAGAAGGCGGCGTTTCAGTATTTGCAGGAGCAGAAACAGTTGCAGGTGCAGGAGGTGAATTGGCCGGGATTGAGAAAAATCAAGGGACCTGAGGATTGCGGGGTGATCTGGTATCATAAGGCGGATACGGTTTTAACGGCTGCTGATACTTCGAAGCAGACGATCGGTTTGCTGAAAAAATATGTCGAAGCGGGCGGGAGCCTTTTTCTGACTTTGGATGCAATGCGGTTGCTGCCTTATCTGGGTGTTGAGAAAATGGCTCCAACAGTGAATTATGTGGAATTGAAAGACGAGGGCAACGGACGGAAGCTTGGACTGCACGGTTTCCGGAGCCATCCGGTATTTGACGGACTTTTAGGTGGGGCGTACACCTATGCCCCGAAAGAGGATGTGAATGTGCGGCGGGTGGGTTATTTTGGAGCTTCGGTGCCGCAAGGTAAGGTTGTGGCTGTGGATTGGGCGTATATATTTATCTATGAGGATAGTAAGCTGATTACAGAGTATAATCTGGGGAAGGGGAAAATCCTGGCTGCCGGGGCGTATCTTTATTTTAGCCAGCCCAATTACAACCGGGCACATCTGGAGAAATTCACCTCAAATGTGTTTGCGTACCTGAGTGGTGAACATTCCGAATCTCCTGTGAGGTACTGGGATTTTGAGCCCGGCCGGGTAGTTGCTGCTGATTTTCCTTCGCCTGATTGTACCCGTGGAGCCCCGGTAAATTGGGAGGTGACGCCCAATCCGATTGCCCTGACCAACCCCTCGGGTACTAAGGATATGTGGGACATCGCGGGTGAGCGGATGGTGCTCATGGGCAAGGAGTCGGGCGGAATTGATGAAGTGTGGGCACACCCTTTTATGGCGATACGGGATTATGAGGTATCCCTGAAATTCCCGAACAATAGCAAATCGATACGACTGAATGAGCTGACTCCCAAAATCAGCGTCGGCCCCGAATCGTTTACCCGTACATACCAGATAGATAGTAAGATACTCAAAGAAATCATTACTTGTCATCCGACCGATGGCACCGCTGTGATTCATTATGAATATACCGGTAGCGACCCGGTTGAGATCAATATTGCCTTCAAAAGTAATCTTCGCTTTATGTGGCCCTATTCAGAAAAGGTTACCGGGGCGATTAAATATGGATGGGATAAAGGTCTGAATGGCTGGGTGATCCAAAACAAGGCCGGAGATTTTGTATCGGTTATCGGGATGAACAGGACCATAAAGGATAAGAAGGCCTCAGCCGGAGAGAGTTTGCTTATGGGTGCCGGAATGACTGCTGCATTAAATGGGACCGAATGTTTGGATGTGGTTCTGGCCACATCGGCTACCGGTTTAACAGAGGCCATCAGTGCTTATAGCCGGGCGATGCGCGATCCGAAGGCTGTTTATCTGGCTTCAGTCGCCAATTCAAAATCGCTTTTTAACGGCAAACTGAGCATCACCGGTCCGGATGCCGATTTCAATACCGGTTACAAATGGGCCGTGGTGGGCACCGACCGGTTTATCGTGAATACCCCCGGTGTGGGGCGTTCACTTGTTGCCGGTTATGCTACCACTGATTATGGCTGGAAGGGAGGGCATAAAGTCAACGGGCGTCCGGGCTATGCCTGGTATTTTGGTCGCGATGCCGTATGGAACGGTTTTGCGGTTTTGGATTACGGTGATTTCGACCGGGTGAAAACGGTGCTTGAACTCTTCTCGAGATATCAGGACATATCCGGGAAAATCTATCATGAGTTGACCACTTCGGGAATCGCCCATTACGATGCAGCCGATGCCACTCCGTTGTATATCGCGTTAGCCGGCAAGTATTTACATCACTCCGGTGATACCGCGTCGATCAGGAAAGAGTGGCCGGCGATCAAAAAAGCGATCGACTTTTGTTATTCCACCGATACCGATGGCGATCATTTGATTGAAAATACCCAGCAGGGTCACGGATGGGAAGAGGGTGGCGATCTGTACGGAACACACACTACCCAGTATATGGTTTCGTGCTGGGCCGAGGCTCTGAATCAGGCCGCTTATATGGCCGAAAGTATCGGACTGAAGGATTTGACTGCCAAATATGAACAAGAGGCCAAAATCGTTCTGGAAAAGCTCAATACCGGTTTCTGGAATCCGGATACCAGGTTCTTTAATCATGGATTGTACAAAGATGGCACTTACCTGGCTGAACCCTCGGTAATGACTGCCATACCCGTGTATTGGGGACAGATTAAGGATTATAACAAGGCCAGGAGCGTAGTGGAACAGATTGCTTCATGCAATTTCACAACCGACTGGGGTACGCGGATCGTGAGTGAAAAAGCAAAGTTTTTCGCTCCCGGCGGATACCATACCGGCAGCGTATGGCCGCTGTTCACCGGCTGGGCAGCCCTGGGTGATTACGCCGCAGGGAACTCCGCACAGGGATTTTCCAAAATGATGAGCAACCTGCTGGTGTATAAATACTGGTCGCTTGGTTATATTGAGGAGGTACTCCACGGAACGCGGTACAAATATTTTGGGGTATGCCGTCATCAGGCCTGGAGCGAAACTATGGTACTCCAACCCGCTATTGAAGGGATGCTCGGTCTCAATCCCGATGCCATGAACAACACCCTCGGCCTTTCCCTGCGCTTCCCGTTAGACTGGGACTCAGTAAGTATCGAAAACATCCGGTTAGGTGATAATCGCTTTAGCCTAAAAATGCTCAGAACTCCCCAAACCACCGAACTCTACTTCCTTAACGCCCTCACGCCCTCACGCCCTCACGTTAACCTTAACGTTCCTCTCGCTCCCGGTACGGTGGTCGATAAGGTCCTCCTTGACAGTCAGCCGGTTCCCTTTACACGAACCCCCGCCGGAATCGGGTTGAATCTAACCGCGGCTGAGAGCAGCCATATCGAGATTTTGGGGAGTGGCGGCATTTCCGTTCTGCCGCTGGTTCATCACCCGGTTCCGGGCGATTCCTCCATCGGACTGAAGATTATCATCGATGAACTGATCGGGAAAAAATATGTAGCGAAAGTGGAAGGCTTAAGCGGGACACCTGGTAAAATCCGGTTAATAAAATCGGGAAAAGTGATGGAGCATGAATTCACATTCCCTCAATCTAAGGAGAAGTATGTTCAAAAGGATCTGGTTTTCTATAACGGAGTGCCGGATAATGAGGTGATTTATTATGTGTTGCCACGCAGTTTTTACGACAGCAATGGCGACCGTACCGGGGATCTGAACGGGCTCCGCCAGAAGCTTGATTATTTGCAGGAACTGGGTGTGACCTCCATCCTGACCCTTCCGCTCTATGAGTCGGATTTTTATCACAATTACTTTGCCATTGATTATCAGAAGATTGATCCGGAATACGGCACTATGGACGACCTGATCGCGTTGATACGCGAGGTGCATAAGCGCGGAATGAAATTTTACCTCGATATGGAGACGCAATATGTTACCGAGGGCTCCGACTGGTTTGCCAATCACCCGGAGTACCAGATCAAAGGAACAGCCTGGGGCAAACTGCTATCCTACACCGGTGAATCCAGGGCCCTCAATATGGCGAACTTATATAATCCGGAAGTGTGGAAATATTTCCATTTGCTCTACCGATATTTCCTGGATCCCAATAAAGACGGCCGGTTTGATGATGGTGTCGATGGTTTCCGGATCGATCATATCATGGATAATCTCGATAATACCGGCAAACTGACCAACCTGTATGGCGGGTTCTGGAAACCCCTGTTCGATGAACTCCGATCGGTGAACCCCACCATCCGGATTATCGGTGAACAGGCCAATTGGGCTGATTATGGAAACGAGGTTTTCGAAAAGGCTGATCTGGATTACCTGTTTGCCTTTCAGAATGCCATGGCCATCAGTGCAATGGAAAGGGATCAGATTATTAATAAGATAGACTCAACGAACCAGCTCACTCCCGGCAGCAAGGATCAGCTCATTTTTATTGAGAACCACGATCTCGACCGCTTTGCCTCAAGGATGAAAGGAAGCATTGCTAAAGAGAAGATCGGAGCGGCATTCAATATCCTGCTGAAAGGAATTCCGCTGATATATTATGGGCAGGAGCTCGGAATGAAGGGTGTGAAATATAACGGCAATTCCGATGGAAACGACATCCCGCGCCGGGAGGCGTTTGAATGGTACCGGAGCACCGAGGGGCCCGGAATGGCCACCTGGTATAAAGATTCCGGTCCGTGGTGGACCAATCGCAATGCCAGGACGGGAGACGGGATATCGTTAGAAGAAGAGAGAACCGACAAGAAGTCGCTTTGGAATTTTTATAAAACGTTGATATCCATTCGAAAGCAAAATCCCGTGATCGTGGGCGGGGACTTTGCTTTTATTCCCAACGATAATCCCGGGGTGGTTTCGTTTGTTCGTTCCCTGAATGATGAAAAAATCCTGGTGGTTATCAATTTAACCGGGATGCAGCAGAAAGTGGCGATCCGGGATCAGGCTCAGTTGGGCAAAGTCAGGACGATTCTTTCTGAACCTTTAGGCAGTTTGATTGTTCAAGATGGGATCAGTATAAAACCATTCGGAATTTTTGTAGCAGATTTGTAACAAACTTTTCTTTTCTTATCTTTACTATTGCAATAGTGGAGGCCAGCAACCACACATCAAACGGGGCGTATTCCGAAAAGCCAAACGAGTAGGAAAAACAAATTCATGCTTAAAATGAAAACACTAAGACTTGTTATTGCTGTTGCAATAATTGCTTTTGCAACTACTAGTTGTGCAACGCATTCTGGGATGATGACCGGAAGTGTTTCTTTATCTTCTAATAATTTTAAAATGGTGAAAAGTGCAACCGGCACGGCAGAAACAACTAAAGTTTTCGGCCTGGGTGGCTTGGCCAAAAACGCTTTGGTTTTCGAAGCAAAAAATGATTTAATGATGAATTATCCTTTAAAAGAGGGGCAGGCTTTAGCAAATGTTACGGTAGACTTTAAAAACAGTATTATATTCTTTGTAATCAAACAAAAAGTAACAGTTACAGCTGACATCGTTGAATTCAAATGATCCTATACTTATAATTAATTGCCTGCTTTGAATTAGTAAATCATATCTTGACTTGTAAATAGCAGATAGCCAGGTATCCTTAAAACAAATAAATTATGTTTAAAAAGTTATTCTGTCTTTTTTTTCTTTTAGCATTTATTGCAAATTCAGTAATAGTGGCACAGGAAAATAAAATTGTAATCCTCAACTTGAAAAACGGATATTCTGTTAAAGGTGAAATTGTAGAACAATCCGCTCAGACAGTGAAAATCAAAACGCAGGATGGACAAATAGTAGGATATAAAACTGATGAAATTGTTAGGATCGTTCAAGCAAAATCATCTGAAAGGGCTCAGTCAGAACCATTTAAATTTGACAAAAGCAAACTGCAGTTCAACTTTGGGATCGGTCTTTCCACCAGAGGGATTCCACTCTATGTAGGTGCTGATTACTTTATCACCCCGGATATCACCATAGGCTTGGAAGCCTCAATACGCTACCGGGTGTCACCTACTTGGTATAAGGGGTATATTGGTGGATCGGTAAATGGCAACTATCATTTCACCAGGATTCTGCAGCTTCCAGAAAATTTAGATGTTTATGGAGGATTGAGTGTCGGGCCATATTTTGGTTTCGGTAAAACTATTAGCTATGGTTATTATTACTATCCAGAAGGCCCTATTTTCGGTATTGATCTTCAGGTCGGGGGCCGTTATAAAATCAACGATAAAATGTGGGTGAATGCTGAACTGGGCTTAGGATCCTTAACAGGAGCGAAAATCGGGATTACGCTGAGACGGTAATCAACGAGGTAGCACGCCCTTCGACTCCGCTCAGGGACCGGTCCCTGAGCGGAGTCGAAGGGCGTGCCATTTTTCAGTTCACAGATCTCGAGAACAACCTGATTGCCAATGCAACTATCAACATCATGATAACCGTCAGTGCCGCCATTGCCGGCCAGATTTCGGTCCAGATCCATCCCTGTGTGGAGATGGTACGCATGGCATGAACGGCGTAGGAGACCGGGTTGGCCAGTGCGATGTCTTTCAGCCAGGTTGGCATGGCGTTGGTCGGGAACATGGCGTTGCTGGTAAACATCAGGGGCATGGTCAGGAAGTTGGAAATGGCCATTAAGGTTTCCATGGATTTTATCCTGGAGGAAAGTGAAAGGGAAATTCCACCCATGATGATCCCGAACATCCCGGCAATGAAGAGCAGGGCGATCACCCCGGGGAATCCGGTCTTGAAATGAACACCAAGAAACAGTGCAATGATCACGATGATCAGGGCCTGGAGCATGGTTTGCAAACCGATGGACATCAATTTGCCAAGGGGTATTGCAGCCCGGTAAATCGGTGCGGCAAGCATTTTATTGAGATAACCCGTCCGCCTGTCCCAAACAATGGTGATTCCCCCGAACACACCGCCAAACAGCGCCGTCATGATCATGATTCCCGGGGTCATAAAATCAAGATAATTGCCTGTTCCCAGCATTTGTGCCGCTGCCGGATTACGAGTGAGGCCCGACATGGCATTGCCCATCAGTACCAGCCAAACGAGTGGCTGAACCACCACCATCAGCAGACGTGCTTTCTGCTGGGCGAACTTCTTGATCTCGCGCCAGAAAACCCAGTATATATCAGATAATAATAATGTTATGCTCATCCTCTGGCCCTCCTCATGATCATGCGTGACTTAAATGCTGCTTCCTTGGTGCTGTAATCTTCCCTCATTTCTTTGCCTGTATGATGCAGGAATACATCATCCAGCGTTGGTTGTTCGATTTCATTCTTTAGCGCATCTTTTAGTGCCATCGGCGTATCGAGCGTTTTAATAACCCCCCTGTCGATAATGGCAACACGGTCGCATAGCGAATCTGCCTCATCCATATAGTGAGTAGTGAGAAAG
>Ga0208566_1002028_pt1 | contig 11156 bp, 7 predicted proteins | sample PL_2010_150m_FD_184159 | JGI IMG/M metagenome (GOLD analysis project Ga0208566, IMG submission 184159) | Freshwater microbial communities from Powell Lake, British Columbia, Canada to study Microbial Dark Matter (Phase II) - PL_2010_150m... | ecosystem: Environmental > Aquatic > Freshwater > Lake...
CGCCTGTCGATCAAGACATTCGTGCACACCTATTCCGACGGCATCGTGCGCGAAGCCGTACTGCGCGAACTCAAGCGCGGCGGGCAGGTCTATTTCCTGCACAACGAGGTGGATACCATCCAGAACATGCGCGAGCGGCTGGAAAAGCTCCTGCCCGAGGCACGCATCGGCGTGGCGCACGGTCAGCTGCGCGAACGCGAGCTGGAACACGTGATGCGCGATTTCTACCACCAGCAGTTCAACCTGCTGCTGTGCAGCACCATCATCGAGACCGGCATCGACATCCCCAGCGCCAACACTATCGTCATGCATCGCGCCGACAAGTTCGGCCTGGCGCAATTGCACCAGTTGCGCGGGCGGGTCGGACGTTCGCACCATCAGGCCTACGCCTACCTGCTGACGCCCGAGAGCGAGGCGCTCACGCCGCAAGCGAAAAAACGCCTGGAGGCTATCCAGTTGATGGAAGACCTCGGCGCCGGCTTTCATCTCGCCATGCACGATCTGGAAATTCGCGGCGCCGGGGAAATTCTCGGCGATTCGCAAAGCGGCGAGCTGCACGAAATCGGCTTTTCGCTCTACGCCTCGCTGCTCAACCACGCCGTCAAGGCGCTCAAGGAAGGCCGCGAGCCGGATATCGAACAGCCGCTCGGCGTCACCACCGAAATCAACCTGCATACGCCGGCCCTGTTGCCCAACGAATATTGCGGCGACATCAACGAACGCCTGACCATCTACAAACGGCTCGCCAATTGCGAAACCGCGGAAGAGTTGGAAACCTTGCACGAGGAACTGGTCGATCGTTTTGGCCTGGTCCCGCCGCCGACCCGCACCTTGCTGGACACCCACCGCCTGCGCATCCTCTCCAAAGCGCTGGGCATCGTCAAGATCGACGCCGGGCCGGACAACCTGAAGGTCCAGTTCATGCCCCAGCCGCCGATCGACCCGATCAAAATCATCACGCTGATCCAGACCAAGCGCAATTACAAACTGAGCGGGCCAGACAAACTCACGGTCGTCGCTGAAATGCCATCGGCAGAAAGCCGGGTAATGCGCGTATTGGGATTATTCAAGGAATTGAGTTGATTTCGCTTGCCCTGAAAGCCTGTTTGCAATAAATTTGCCCCTACTGAATTAAGCCTATAAAAACATGAAGCTCAACACTAAAATAAATCTGTTTTTTATCGCTCTCGCCACCGTCACCATTGCGATCCTGCTCATCGTCAGCCTGCTCTCCTTCCGCCATTTCTCAATTCAATCGACGGAAGCACATATCCGCACTTCCGCTGAAATCGTCCGCGTCAGTCTGACCGAGGCGATGATCAACGGCATGATCGACAAACGCGCGCAATTCCTCACGCGACTGGCCGAAGTTCAGGGCCTGAAAACAGCGCGCGTGGTGCGCGGCCCGATGGTCGAGCATCAATTCGGCAAGGGGCTGTCCCAAGAACAACCTGCCGACGAAGCTGAACAGCGCGTTCTAAGAGAAGGGCTGCCTTTCTACCAAGTAACCGAAAGCGACGGAGACACCATTTTCCGCGGCACTATTCCCTTCGTTGCGACCAATACCGGCAACCCCAATTGCCTGCAATGCCATCAGGTCCCGCAGGGTTCGGTATTGGGTGCGGTTACCCTGACCATGTCGATCTCCCAGTTGAGGAACAACGCCTTGATGACCATCGGTTTCGTGGTAGGGGCGGTGGCGCTGGCGATCCTGGTCGCCATGCTGTTCCTGCGCCGCCTGTTGAAGCCGTTGTCGGTAACTGCCAACGATGTCGAAAATGCGGTACAACGCGCGATCCACGGCGATTTCCGGGCAAATATCGCGCGCCACACCAACGACGAGATTGGCCAGATCGCCGAGGATTTAAACCGTCTGATGGTGTTCCTGAACGAAGGCTTGTCCACCATCGGCAACAATATCGCCCAACTGATCAAACACGCCCCGCCGGCTGGCTACAACTTACTGATTACTACGGTGGAAATGGTAGAAGGCCTGATCAAGGCAGCCCATTTCAAACAGGCCATCGAAGAAGATGAAACCCGTGCCGAAATTTACCAGCGACTGTCCGACCTGATGCGCAACGACTTTTGCTTCAGCTATTTCTCCATCTATGAGGTTGGCAGCAACAACAACCAGATGACGCCGGTCATCGTGGATAGTGAAGTGGGCGGGCAATGCCGCTGGTGCGATCCGGAAATTCTGATGCGCTCGGAATCCTGTCGCGCTCGCCGCACCGGTCATATCATCAACTCGGTGGAATCGCCGGGAATTTGCTACGCTTTCCGCCCCCCGTCAGAACTTGGCGCCATGCACCACGTCTGCATCCCGATCATCCAGTCCGGCACGGTGGGCAGCGTCCTGCAAATCGTCAGCAGCGAAGACGAAAAGAATCTGATGCAAATGTACATCCCTTTCATCAACATCTATTTGCGCGAAACGGCACCGGTCCTGGAAGCAAAGCGGCTGATGGACACCCTGCGCGAGTCGAATCTGCGCGACGCCATGACGGGCCTGCACAACCGGCGTTTCCTGGAAGAATATGTCGAAACCATCGTCGCCACCAGCCAACGGCGCAAAGCACAAATTTCTATCCTGATGCTCGATCTCGATTATTTCAAGATGGTCAACGATCAGCATGGGCACGATGCCGGCGATGCCGTACTGAAAGCCCTCGCCAAGGTGCTGGCCCAATCGGTGCGCTCCTCCGACTTAGTGATTCGCTACGGTGGCGAAGAGTTCCTGATCATCCTGCAGGATACCGCCGAAGAAAGCGCCGATGCGGTGGCCGAAAAAATTCGGATGTCGGTCGAAGCGCTGAAGGTTCAGGTCGGCGGCACCACCCTGCAAAAAACCATTTCCATCGGCATTTCGGATTTTCCCAAGGACAGCGAGACCTTCTGGCAGGCGGTCAAATATGCCGATGTGGCGCTCTACCGTGCCAAAGAGGAAGGCAGAAACCGCGTCATTCGCTTCGACAAAACCATGTGGTCGGACAACAAAGAAATCTATTAACGTCCAGAGGCTAGCTGATGCCAGCGCTACGCGCTTTTTTACTAGCCTCTAGCCTCCAAGTCCCTAGCCTCTAGTTATAATAGGCGGATGTTTAGCCTGAGTTCCCTCACATGCACCTGATCCGCCCCTTCGCCGGCCTGAGGCCGGTCTCCAATCATGCTGCCGACGTGGCTGCACCTCCCTATGACGTGTTGAGCACTGAGGAAGCGCGCATTCGCGCCGCAGACAAACCCTGGAGTTTTCTGCATATTTCCAAACCGGAAATCGATTTGCCGGGGAATACCGATCCGTTCGCGCCAGAAGTCTATGCCAAGGCAGCAGAAAACCTGAAAAAAATGCTGGATGCCGGAATCCTGGTACGCGACCCGGCGCCGTGTTACTACGTTTACCGTTTGGTCATGGGACAGCACGTGCAAACCGGGATGGTGGCAGCTGCCTCGGTAGCCGACTATGACAGCAATCGCATTCGCAAGCACGAATTCACCCGCCCCGACAAGGAAGACGACCGGGTGCGCCAAATCGACGCACTGAATGCCCAAACCGGCCCGGTGCTGCTCGCCTATCCCAGCGCGACACAGGTAGACGCCATTCTCGCCGCGGCATCGAATTCCCCACCGGATGCCGATGTCACGGCAGATGACGGTATCCGCCATTCGATCTGGGTCATTCGCGACAACGCAACCATAGCCCGCCTCACCGCCGCCTTCGATACCATGCCGTCACTTTACATTGCCGACGGTCACCACCGTTCCGCGGCAGCATCCAGAGTTGCCGCCGCGCGCCGCGCCGCGAACCTCAACCACAATGGCGGAGAAGACTACAATTATTTTCTGTCAGTGATTTTCCCGCACCACCAAATGAAAATCATGGACTACAACCGCGTCATCAAGGATTTGAATGGCTTATCGGTTGCGAATTTCCTCGCCCGACTAACCGAAAAATTCACGCTGGAAAGCGCGCCCGCCTTGGTGAAACCGACCCGTCACGGCGAGTTCGGCTTGTATCTGTCCGGGCAATGGTATCGCCTCTCCATCCGCCCCGAACTGATACCGCAACACGACCCGGTGGCACGCCTGGACGTAAGCCTGCTGCAAAACCATCTTATCGCGCCCGTCCTCGGCATAACCGATCCTCGACGCGACAAGCGCATCGACTTTGTCGGTGGGATACGTGGATTGGAAGAACTGGAAAAGCGTGTCGACAGTGGCGAGATGGCAGCGGCTTTCGCCTTGTTTCCGACCGGCATGGAAGACCTGATGGCGGTTGCCGATGCCAGTCAAGTCATGCCGCCCAAGTCCACCTGGTTTGAGCCCAAGCTGGCTGACGGCTTGGTATCGCACGCATTGGACTGACTTTCCAGCCAAAGACGAATATCTTTGGCTGGCCTTCAAACCGCCTAATTCAGGTAATTGAACAGCGTCAGCGATTGGGTCTTGACGAACGATTGCTGCGCCGCCTGCAGATGAGTTTGCTGCAAGGTCAAATCGCTGAGGGTCTTGGCGTAGTCCACATCCTGCAAATTGGAAATCGCCGCCTTGTATTGGGTGGACAAGTCTTCACGGGTGTTCTGCACCGACTCCACCTCTTTCAAGCGGGAGCCGATCGCCGCGCGTACCGTCAGGATGTTATCGAGCGCGTTGTCGAGATTGTTCATCGCCGTGTTAAGCCCGTTGTGCAAAGTCGGCGACTGGGCGCTCCCTGGCGTTGGATTCTTCAACACGTTGATCATGTCCGACAGGGTCTTGAAAAGATCCTGAGTGGTGCTGGCTTTCACCTTAAAAGTGTCGCCGGTGGCCGGGGCGCCGGCGACCACCAACTCCGCGCCGAAATCGAAGGGGACTGCATTGGTGTCCGGCGGAGCTTGCGTTTTCAGGCTGATCGCCGCGCCGTCGCTGTAGGTACGCAAATACGGCCCGGCAGCTGCGGCGGGGTTGCCGGTGAGCATTGAGTTGCCGCTGACGTTATCGACAATATCGTAGGTCGTCACCGACGGGAGCACTGCATTATTGACATCGAACTTGAGCGTGAAGTTCTTGGAATTGGCGGCGCTGTTCCACTTGCTGATATCCAGAATACTGCCCGGGCTGACCACGCCGGTGCCGGTATTGCCCGCACCGGCAGTATTCACAAAAACTCCGTTGCCGGTTTTGATGCGCTGAAAAATATCCGCACCGGAATCGCTCACCTCCACTTGGCGTAGCGCGCTGATGCGAACCCGGCGCTGTCCTTGATCGCCGTTGTACACGACATTGCCCGGCGTGGTTTCCGAAAACGGCGCAGTCGCGCCCTTGAAGCCGGAGAAAAGGTACTGGCCGGTTTCATCGGTGGTGTTAGCCAACCCCATCAACGCCTGGTAGCGGCCCTCCAGTTCGGTCACTATGCTCAGGCGATCATTCTGTGTCAGGGGATCGTTACCGGCCTGCACTGCCGAGGTTTTGACATCCTGAATCAACGTCATCACATCGGTCAGGGTACTTTCCTCCATCGACAACTTATTCTTTGCCGTGGTCGCGTTGGCGCCGTTCTGGTCGTTCACGTTCATCGACTGCGTCAATTCAAGCACCGAGGCGGAAGCGATCGGATCATCCGCCGGCGTCAGAATTCGTCGGCCGGTCGATGCCTGTTGCTGGGTCTTCAGCACATCACCCTGCAGCCGCTGGATGCCACCGACCCCCAGATCATAGACCATGCTGGTGCTGATTCTCATGATAGTCTCCCTTACTTGCCTAGGCTGATCAACGTATCAAACAATGTAGATGCAATCTGGATCATCTTACCGGAAGCCTGGTAGGCCTGCTGATAACGAATTAAATTGGCCGCCTCTTCGTCCAGGTTCACCCCGGACATGGATTGCTGCGCATTCGTGGCCTGGGCCAGCAGATTATCCTGCGCCTTGCCATTCACCTGGGCTTCGTTTGCTTTATTGCCTACCGCGCTGACCATCTGGCTGTAGGTTCCTTGATAGGTCGCCGTTCCGCCCGCCAGGGTGTTTTTGGTTTGCAAGCCTGCCAGCAGCAGTGCATTACGATTATCCGCGTTGCCGCTGGGATTGGGGCCGATGCTGAAGGTATCTCCTGCCGCCGGCGAACCGGTGATGTTAACCGTCCAGCCATTGTAGGAGATAGGGCTGCCTGCCGTATAGGTTAGACCGGCTACCGGGCTTCCCGTCACGGCCCCACCTACGCTGAATGTCGTCGCACTCGTGAAGGTGATGGTCACCGGATTCTTCAGGTTGGGATCGGGCATGTGCAGCTGGGCATTAGGCGCCATCGGACTGGTCACGGAAATGGCACCCGCCCCACCCGTTTTCGAGGTATTCAAATTGCTCACCACGAAAGTGCTGTTGGCGCCCGCACCCGCGATGGTCGCACTCCAGCCATTGAAGGAAACTGCGCCAGGCAAGCCGGCGACATTCGACGCCAGTGTTGCACCGGTGGTATTGTCCACCACATCGTAGGCAGTACCCAGAGCATTCACGGTAATCGTCACCTGGTCGTTGAACGAGTTCACCGCCGGCTGGCTGATTTTTCCGTCACCGGTATTGCTGGCAAGCGTAACAGCGGAGGTGACCGGTGCGGCAGCGGCAATTTTCGCCGTATCGCTGATCGCCAGCGCGAGATCGCGCGCACCGTTGCGTGTCGGCTGAATCTGAAATCCATTGCCCGCCGCGGGTACCCCCCCCACGACGATGCTCAAACCATCGGCGACAAAGGGATCGGCGGCGGTTCCCGTGCCGGTCATGGCCACGGTGGCCCCACTACTGACTTTGCTCAACACCCATGAAACCCCGTTATGCTGAAGATTGTAATCTTCGACGGTTAATTTACTGACATCGTTGATCGTGACCGTCGCCGTCAAGGCAGCGGGATTTCCCAATTTGGAAATCACTTTAGGCGTAGGCACGGTAAAGAAATCCTGGCCCAGATTGCCGTTAAGGTCCTGCCCCAGTTTATGTTGGTCGTTGAAAGTTTGTGCCAGGCCGATCGCCACTCTGCCCAAAGCATTCTGTGCCATGTCGAGCGTCTGGCTGCGGTACGCCAGCAACCCGCTCAAAGTTCCCCCTTGCAACAGACTGGAGCTTAAGGTCACCGAACTGTTACCGGCGACCAGGCCGACTTCCAGTCTTTCCGGGTCAAGGTTCGACGATACGGCGGACAATTTCATGACGCTCTGACCGACCACCAAGGGCTGGCCGGACCCGATAAAAACGTTATAACTGCCGTCATCCTGTTTGACGATGGAAGTTTGGACTTCTTTATTGAGCTCGGACACCAGTTGTTCGCGTTGATCGAGCAAGTCGTTGGCCGGCTGCTTGGCTGGGCTGGCGCTAGTCGCGTAAGCGATCCGCTGGTTCAAATCGGCGATCTGCTGCGCGAAGGAATTGATCGAATCGACACTGGTTCTTATCTGGTTGTTGGCGCTGTCACGCATCTCAGTCATTCGCGTGCTCAACCCCTGAAAACGCGTCAGCAACGCTTGTGCGCCGCTCAACATCGACTGGCGTGACGGTGCGGAGGCCGGCGTGGAAGCCACGTCATTGACCGCCGAGAAAAAGTCCTGCAACGCCGGTGACAGACCGGAATTGGCGTCCGCGAGCAAGTTGTCGATTTGAGTGACTTGGGCGTTGTACGACTCGTAGTAACTGACCTTGGTCTGCGAATCCGACACTTGCTTATCGAGAAACTCGTTGTAGATGCGCTTGACCGTATCCACCTGCACGCCCTGCCCAAGAAAGCCGGCGCCGGTAAACTGCGGGATATTGGTCATCTGCACCGCCTGCTGGCGATGAAAGCCTGGCGTAGTAGCGTTGCTGATATTGTGCCCGGTGGTAATCAAGCCGGCCTGAGCGGCATTCAGCCCACTTACACCAATTCCAAATATACTCATTTTCTTCTCCCGCTGCTCCGGACCCAACCACAGCCGCTAATAACATGTTTGTTTAGAACGGCCAATCGGCATAAAACTTGAATTACCACATTACCCCGACCACACCAGCCAGTTACAGTTTGGCCAGGCTCAAATCCATGTCGTTCTGGATTTTCAGCGCCTGCGAATTTCCTTGATATTCCCGCTGCGCCACAATCATATTCACCAAATTATTATTCAGATCCACGTTCGACGCTTCCACCGCGCCAGACTCCACCAAGCCGAATATTCCTGCCCCTGGCGTGCCGGAGACTTTTGCGCCGGAAGCGCTGGTTTCTCCCCACTGGTTGTCGCCCAGCGATTCCAGCCCGTCGATATTGCGAAAATTGTGCAATTGAAGCGTGGCGATGTCCTGGTACGCTAAACTCCCAGTCGGCCCTTTGGTCACCCCATCACTACCCTGAATCTTGCCATCCGAGCTAATCCGTAGCGTTCCACCGTATTTCGCCATGTCGATCTGTATCGGCCCATTGGCGCCGATGACTTTGCTTCCATCGGGCGTTTTCAAAAATCCCACCGTATCCGTAGGCTTATCCCCCTCCACATGAAACTGGCCGTTGCGGGTATAAGCCAGCGACCCATCGGGATGCATTACCTGGAAAAAACCCTTACCGTTAATCGCCATATCGAGGACATTTTTGCTCGTCTCCAGGTTGCCCTGCCCGAACTGCTGCTCCAGCACCACGCTCAACGCACCGGACCCAAACTGCCCGGATTGGGTTTTGCTGATATAAAGATCGGCGAAATGGGTTCTAGTTTCCTTGAACCCTACGGTCTGGGCGTTGGCGACGTTCACCCCGATGACGTCGAGTTTCTCTGCTGACGCGTTGATTCCACTCAAGGACGATTGAAAGCTCATGGTAGTTACCCCAAATTAACGATTGCTTGATCAACTAAAAGCAACTGCCGTGCCAAACAACCAAAGAAACGGGAAATATCAGCCCACCAGCGCCTGGTGCATGGCCGTACTGTTGAGAACGCGGGTCAATTTGTCCGCATAAAGAGGATCGGTGGCATAACCGGAGCGCTGCAAGGCGCCGGCAAAGCCAGCCGCATCGTGACCATTTTCAAGCACGGCGGCGTAACGCGAATTGCCGTGCAACAAATTGGCGTAATCGCGAAAAGCTTCGTCATAGGAAGGATAAGCGCGGAATTGCGCGGTGGTTTTTTGGGCAACACCGTTGACGTACTCGGTGGTCGTCGCCTCCACCACATCGCCGCGCCAACTGCCGCCTGCCTTGATCCCAAACAGATTATGACTACTCTTGCCATCTGCGCCGCGAATTTCACTCTTACCCCAAGCGCTTTCCAGCGCCGCCTGGCCCAGCAGAAGATGCGGCGACACCCCGATTTCCTTGCTGACGCTCGCCGCACTTGGCCACAGACGATCGACGAATTGTTTTTGGATCTTGCCGGTTTCCGCTGGCACGTTGAGGGATGGCGGCGGCTGGTGCAAATTGACCGGCGGCTGGGATTTTTTCAAAGGAACGGAAGTTATCGGCGCATCGGCGGCAATATTTTCCGTTTGACCGCCCTGCCCCGGCAAACGCGACATCTGCTTGACGATCATGGAGGCCAAACCGATGCCCTTGCCGCTGGATAGCTTCTGCGTCAACTGACGATCAAACATCTCGGTGTAAAAACGCGTTTGATCGCTATCCATCGGCCCATCCTGCGGCACCGCCTCGCGCATACTCTTCATCAGCATATTGAGGAACACCCCCTCGAACTGCTGAGCTACCGTTTTCAGCGCTTTATTGGGGTCCTGGCGTGATTGCAGGCGCAGCTTGTCGATGCTTTGCGCATCGAGCGCGAAACGACCGGAAATATCTGCGGAATTGACCATGGCAACACCATGAGCAATAAGTGTTCCAGAAATGGGAATTCCAATTTGCAATAAACCCGGCATTAATTTTCCCTCTCCCCCAGCCCCTCCCCCGCAAGCGGGGGAGGGGTGCGCGACAGCGCGGGAGAGGGTGCTCTTCACGTTTCTTTTGCAAACTGGAAAATGGATACGGCAAAAGCTGGAAAGCGCATTCCCCGCGACAGGATGCCAGCCGCTAAATTATTTCCAGTTCTGCGTGCAACGCCCCCGCCGTTTTCATCGCTTGCAGGATGGCCAGCAAATCCTGCGGGGTGGCACCGACAGCATTGAGGGCTTTGACGACCTGGCCGAGCGAAACGCTGCGCGGCAGGGTTACCAGCCCGCCCTTGTCGGATTTGACCTCCACCTTGGTTTCCTGGGTTGCGACCGTTTGCCCTTGCGACAGCGGCTCCGGTTGACTGACGCTGGTATCGCTCGAAATCGTCACAGTCAGGTTACCGTGGGCGATGGCGCAGGCATCCACCATGACCATCTGGTTCAACACCACCGACCCGGTGCGCGCATTCAGGATCACCTTGGCAGCCGCTTCTCCGGGATTAACCGGCAAATTTTCGACGGTCGCCAGGAAACCCACGCGCTGGTTGCTGTCACGCGGCGCCTTGACCCGTACCACACGCCCATCCTGAGCCGCAGCGGTGCCTTCGCCGATGGCCCGATTGATCGCTTGCACCACGCGCTGGGCGGTGGTGAAATCGCTGCCGTTCAGCTCCAGAAATATGAACTCGCCCTGCCCCAGCGGAGTCTCCACCGCCCGCTCCACTGTCGCGCCACTGGAAATCCGCCCTACGCTCAGCTGGTTCACCTGGGTGCTGGCGCCGCCCGCGGAAGCACCGGCTCCCGCCACCAGCAGATTGCCTTGGGCAATGGCATAAACCTGCCCGTCCGCGCCCTTGAGCGGCGCCATCATCAACGTCCCGCCGCGTAAACTCTTGGCGTTGCCGATAGACGATACGGTGACGTCGATGGTTTGCCCCGGCTGGGCGAATGGCGGCAAGGAAGCCGTCACGGTGACTGCCGCGACGTTCTTGAGTTGCAGATTGGTGCCGGGCGGCAGGTTGACCCCCAATTGGCTCAACATGCTGACGACGCTTTGCACTGTGAAAGGCGTCTGGGTGGTCTGGTCGCCGCTGCCGTCCAACCCGACGACGATGCCGTAGCCAACCAGTTGGTTGCTGCGCACCCCCTGAATGGAGGCGATATCCTTGATGCGGTCGGCGTGTGCCGGAAATAGCGGCAAGCTAGCCAGCAACAGTACGCCCAGAAATTTTTTCAGGGTAGCCATTTTCGTCACCTAAATCAGAATGCTACGCTCAGGAAAAAGCGCGCCAACAT
>Ga0208566_1002029_pt1 | contig 11149 bp, 12 predicted proteins | sample PL_2010_150m_FD_184159 | JGI IMG/M metagenome (GOLD analysis project Ga0208566, IMG submission 184159) | Freshwater microbial communities from Powell Lake, British Columbia, Canada to study Microbial Dark Matter (Phase II) - PL_2010_150m... | ecosystem: Environmental > Aquatic > Freshwater >...
CAAGCAGCAGATCGGCCAGATGAAAAAAATGGGCGGCGTGGCGGCGCTGCTCGACAAGCTGCCCGGCCAGCTCGCGCAGGTCGCGGGCAACGCGCAGATGGACGACAAGCAGATGCGGCGCCTCGAGGGCATCATCAACTCGATGACACCGCAGGAGCGCGCCAAACCCGAATTGCTCAAGGCTTCGCGCAAGCGCCGCATCGCCACGGGTGCCGGCGTCTCGGTGCAGGAAGTCAACCGCCTGCTCGCCCAGTTCGAGCAGGCGCAGAAAATGATGAAAATGATGGCCAAAGGCGGCATGGCGAAGATGATGCGCTCGATGAAAGGCATGGTTCCGGGAAGGCGGTAGCGCGGGCAGGAAATCATGGGGTCACCGGTGCAAACACCGGCCCCGGCATCCCTTGAGCGGGTGTGGCCTAGTCGACCGTCCTACGAAACCCGCTTCCACCGTAGGGCGTAGATTCATCGCGCCGAATAGTTGCCGCCGGGTTGATGGCGCGCTAAAGCTGCGCCCTACGAGACTCGCTTGCGCTAAAGCCAAAAACTAGCGTAAAATCACGCCCTTTCCGCATTTTCAGGGTCGGGTTTCCCATGGTTGTGATCAGACTGGCACGCGGCGGCGCCAAAAAGCGTCCGTTTTATAATCTGGTGGTGGCGGATTCGAAGCGCGCGCGCGACGGCCGCTTCATTGAGCGCATCGGTTTCTACAATCCCAAAGCGACGGAAGGCCAGGAAAAGTTTCGCCTTCAGGCCGAGCGCCTTACCTACTGGCAGAGCAAGGGTGCCCAAATCAGCGACACGGCGGCGCGCCTCGTCAAGCAGTTCGGCCAACCGAAAGCCGCCTGAACACATGGTAGTGATGGGGCGGGTGACCGCTCCATTTGGCATCAAGGGCTGGGTCAAGATTTACGCCCTGACCGCGCAGCTGGAGAATCTGCTTGATTACCCGGTGTGGTGGCTGGGGCACGAGGGCGACTGGCGTGAAATGCGGATTGCCGCGGCCAAAGTCCATGGCAAGACGCTGGTGGCGCAGTTCGCAGGGTTCGAAGATCGCGAAGCCGCGGTTGCGTTGAAGGGCTTGGAAGTTGCGGTGCCGCGCGAGCAGTTGCCGGGTGCCGCGGAAAACGAATTTTACTGGGCCGATCTGATCGGCCTCAGAGTGGTGAATACAGAGCAGCATGAATTCGGGCGCGTGGTCCGGGTTATGCAAACCGGCGCCAACGATGTGCTGGTCGTGGTGGGCGGAAACGGAAATGGGCGCGAAACGCTGATCCCGTTCATCGCCGGCGCGATCAAGCAGGTCGATCTCGCGGCGGGTGTGATCAGCGTGGACTGGGGCAAGGATTACTGATGCTTCAGTTCGATGTAATAACGTTGTTTCCGCAGATGTTCGATGCGGTCACGGCAAGCGGGGTGACCGGCCGGGCCCGGGAACAAGGGTTTTATCAGCTGGTGGCGTGGAATCCGCGCGATTTCGCGCTCAACGCCTACCGCACGGTCGATGACCGGCCATACGGCGGCGGACCGGGGATGGTGATGATGCCCGAGCCGCTCGGCAAGGCGCTGGCGGCAGCGAGGCAGCGCCAGCAGAGCGCGGGAGTGATGCAGCCGCGAGTGATTCACCTGACGCCGCAGGGGCGGCTGCTGAATCACTCGCTGGTGATGGAGTTGGCGGCAGAGCAGGGCTTGGTGCTGCTCGCCGGGCGTTACGAGGGTGTCGATGAGCGCGTGATTGCGCGCGAAGTCGACACCGAAATCTCGATCGGGGATTACGTGCTCTCGGGCGGGGAACTCGCGGCGATGGTGGTGATCGACAGCATCGTGCGCCAGTTGCCAGGCGTGCTTGGAGATGCGGAGTCGGCGAGCCAGGACTCGTTTGTGAACGGGCTGCTCGATTGCCCGCACTACACGCGGCCCGAGGTGTACGAAGGTGAGCCGGTGCCGCCGGTGCTGCTGTCGGGCAACCATGCGGAGATCAGCCGCTGGAGGCTCAAGCAGGCGCTGGGCAGGACCTGGCAGCGGCGGCCGGATTTGTTGGAGCAGCGCACGCTATCGAGTGACGAGCGCAAGCTGCTTGAGGAATTCAAGCAAGAGATAAGTGGAGCATGAATATGGACCTGATACAGAAACTCGAAGCCGAAGAAGTTGCGCGCCTCGGGAAAAGTATTCCCGATTTCAAGCCCGGCGACACGGTGGTGGTGAACGTCAACGTGGTCGAAGGCGACCGCAAGCGCGTCCAGGCCTACGAAGGCATGGTGATCGCCAAGCGCAACCGCGGGCTCAATTCCGCGTTCATCGTGCGCAAGATTTCCTCCGGCGAGGGCGTCGAGCGCACCTTCCAGACCCATTCGCCGCTGATCGCGTCGATCGAAGTGAAGCGCCGCGGTGATGTCAGCCGCGCCAAGCTCTATTACCTGCGCAAGCTGTCGGGCAAAGCCGCGCGCATCAAGGAACGCCTCGAGATCAGCGCCGACGACGTGTTGCCGCCGGTCGAACCCGAGCAGCAGGCGGACGCCAAATAGTTCTTCGCCAGCACCCATCGAAAAAGGCGGCGCAAGCCGCCTTTTTGTTGGGTGCGCTTTGGCTTCGGTGCCCGTCACCCCTACAATAGCGGGATGCGTGTCCTTGCCGTTTGCGCTTTGCTGGCGACCTGCGGTGCCTCGGCCCAGGGCCCGCCCGATGCGTTCGAGATCACGCAGCGGTTTGCGGCCTCGGGCGCGCTGCAAACGGCGTTGGCGCGCATCGCGCAGTTGCAGCCCGCAACTGCGGCTGCGCCGCGCTGGGGTGACTGGGAACAATTGCGCTGCGAGCTGATGTATCGACTCGACCGCCATCAGGAACTGGCGCAGCGCGTCGCGGCACTGCCTTTCTCCGTAACGGAAAAAACTGCGCGCTCTTGCCTGCTGCAGGGCGCGCGCGCCGCGATCACGGTTGCGCAGGGCGCCACCGCGCGCGATTTTCTCGCCCGCCTGATCTGGCGCCAGGAACTCGTCGCGGATGAGTTGCGCCAGGCGCGGCTGCTGGTGATCGAAAGCTATCTCTCCGAGCACAAGCCGCGGGACGCTTATGCGCTGATGCTGCGCTACCAGCAGGATTTCAAGCCGGTGGATCGCGACGCGGCAGCGCGCTTTGTCGAGGCGCTGCTCGCGGCGGGAATGGAGAAAGAAGCGGTCAACTGGTTATCGCAGCTCGACGATGCGAGCCCGCTGAAACTGCAGCTGCGCCAGCAAACGGGCCTGATCACGCCCGATGCGGCGATTGCCCAGGCGCGTGCAGCGCTCGCCAGGACGGGCAGCAGCGCCGCCTGGTGGGTCGTGCTGCAACAGGCGGCGACGCTGCAGAAAAATCGCCCGCTGCTCATCGAGGCGCTCGAGAACCTGCTGCAGCTTGCCAGCGACAAATCGCCCGAGCGCGTGGCTGCGTTGATCGCCGAACTGTGGCAGTCCTACTCCGCCACGGCGCAGGACATCGCCAACCAGAACCAGCTGCTGCTGGGTGAAGATGCGAACTGGGCCGATTATGCGTCACGGCGTGCCGCAGCCAGCCCCGCCGTGGCGCGGGCGTTTTTTGCCCACCTCGCGCAGCAAAGCACAAGCAGCGATACGCGCCGGAGCGCACAGCTGCAATTGGCATTCTCGTTGCAGCAGAGCAAGCTTGGCTTGACCGCGATACGTTTGTTCGGCGACGCCAAACGCTTTCCGGTCGAGCAGCTCGATCCGCAGGCGCGCTATCTGCTCGGCAGCATGGCACTGGAGAACAATCAGCCGCTCGCCGTGGCGCGCTATTGGCAGGGGCTAAACACGCCGCCGACGCTGGACCCCGACGAATGGCGCATCCGGCTCGCGCAAGCGCTGGTGCGTGCTGGCGCCGCCGATCCCGGCGCCGATGCGCTGCGCGCGCTGGTTGCGGGCGGCAAAGCATTGCCGGCCGACATCATGCAGCGTGCCGTCGCATCCGTGCACGAACTGCGCGACGCCGGGCATGCCAGGACTGCCGATGAGCTGTATCGCGCGCTACTGCCGCTCGCCGCGGCGCCGCTGCGGCGCGAGATCCTGTTCGGGCGCGGCCGGATCGCCGAAGCCAATAACGATTTCCAGCGCGCGGCGGATTACCTGCTGGAGGCCGCGCTGCTGATCGACAGCCGTGCGACGGACGCCCTGGCAGTCAACGCGCGGCTTGCCGCCGCCGCCAACCTTGGCCGTGCCGGATTGAAAGACGATGCACGCACCCAGTTCAACTGGCTGCAGAAAAACGTCAAGGATCCGGAGAAACTCGAGTTGATCCGCCGCGAGCTGCAGAAGCTGTAGGGCGCGGCTTTAGCGCGCCATCAACCCAGCGGCAACCATTCGGCGCGATAAATCTGCGCCCTACGCAGCGGAGTTGGGTACGGCTGTAGAACGCGGCCGGCATTGCCCGTCTGCGCGGCGGCGTGTAATATCGCTGGGCAGCAGCAACATCCCCAGTCGTCCCCACGCGGGGCGATTTGCATTTACCGAGACCAGGAGTTCGCATGATTCATTTTGTATTGCACGACCCGCAGGATACCGTTGCGGTGGTCGTGGTCGAGGGCGTGAAGGCCGGGCAGGACCTGACCGGCTGGATCATGGACGCAGACCGCACCATCGCACTCAAGGCACAGCAGGACATCCCGATCGGCCATAAGCTCGCGTTGAAGGACGTCAAGAACGGCGACACGATCATCAAGTACGGGCACGACATCGGCCGTGCGATCGCCGACATCAAGGCGGGCTCGCACGCCCACGTGCATAACATCAAAACGAAGCGTTGGTAGGCGCCAGGACCCATTTTGGAGAAATCATGATTTCAAGCAAAACCACTTTCTGGGGCTATCGCCGCGAAAACGGCCGCGTTGGCGTGCGCAACCACGTCATTATTCTTCCGCTCGACGACCTGTCGAACGCCGCGTGCGAGGCAGTCGCGCACAATATCAAGGGCGCGATGGCGATCCCGCATCCCTACGGACGCCTGCAATTCGGCGCCGATCTGGATTTGCATTTCCGCACGCTGATCGGCACCGGCTCCAATCCCAATGTCGCCGCAGTGGTGGTAATCGGGATCGAAGAGGAATGGACCCGGCGGGTGGTCGACGGCATCGCCAAGACCGGCAAGCCCGTGACCGGCTTCGGCATCGAGCTGCACGGCGATCACGATACCATCCTGCGCGGCTCCAAAGTCGCCAAAGAATACGTGCAGTGGGCATCCGAGCTGAAGCGCGTCGAGTGCCCGATCAACGAGCTGTGGGTGTCGTGCAAATGCGGCGAGTCCGATACGACCTCGGGCTGCGGCTCCAACCCGACCGTGGGCAACGCGTACGACAAGCTCGATCCGCTCGGCGTGACGCTGGTGTTCGGTGAAACCACCGAGATCACCGGCGGCGAGCAGATCGTCGCTGCGCGCTGCGCGACGCCGGAGGTCAGCAAGAAATGGATGTTCATGTTCAACCGCTACCAGGACGTGATCAACCGCCACAAGGTCGACGACCTTTCCGATTCGCAGCCGACCAAGGGCAACATCGCCGGCGGGCTCACCACGATCGAAGAGAAAGCGCTTGGCAACATTCAGAAGATCGGCAAGAAGTGCAAGGTGATCGGCGTGCTCGACAAGGCGGAAGTGCCGACGGGCCCCGGCCTGTGGTTCATGGATTCGTCTTCGGCCGCAGCCGAAATGGTGACCCTGGTCGCCGCGGCGGGCTACGTGGTGCATTTCTTCCCCACCGGGCAAGGCAACGTGATCGGCAACCCGATCCTGCCGGTGATCAAGCTCACGGCGAATCCGCGCACCGCGCGCACCATGAGCGAGCACATCGACCACGACTGCTCGGGCCTGCTGCAGCGGCAGAAGAACCTCGATGAGACCGGCGACGAGCTGCTCGAGATCATGCTGCGCACCTGCAACGGCCGCCTGACCGCCGCCGAGGCGCTCGGGCATCGCGAGTTCGTGCTGACCAGGCTTTACGAATCCGCCTAGAACCGAAAACAGCCGCCAAGACGCGGAGGGCGCCAAGAATGGCTGATCAAGAAAAACTTGGCGTTCTTTGCGCTTTGGCGGTGCGTTCTTCATGAGCACGCTTCGGGTCAGCGTTTGGCGCGGTGCCGAGTCCGGCGAGTTCCGGATTTATGAAGTGCCGCGGCTCGAGAGCCAGACCGTGCTCGACGTCGTCACCTATATCCAGCGCAGCCTCGATCAGACGTTGTCGTACCGCTTCGCGTGCCGTGTCGGCATGTGCGGTTCGTGCGCGATGACGGTGAACGGCAAGGCGCGCTGGACCTGCCGCACCCACGTCGCCGGCGTGGCGGAGGATGATCAGATCGAAATCGCGCCGCTCGCCAACCTGCCGGTGATCAAGGACCTGGTCGCCGACATGAGCCGGTTTTTCGACAAGTGGGCGCAGGCCAAGGGCCGGTTTCAAGGCACGCGCACGCGCGCCGACGATTTTGCGCGCGTGCTGCCCGACTCGCCGCAGCGCGAGGCGGTCGACGCCGCGATCGAATGCATCGGCTGCGGCGTGTGCTACAGCGCGTGCGACGTCGTGACCTGGAATCCCGAATACCTCGGTCCCGCGGCGCTCAACCGCGCGTGGACGCTGGTCAACGACGTGCGTGACACCGCGCGCGCCGCGCGGCTCGCCGCGGTCGCCGGTGACGCCGGATGCCACGCCTGCCATACCCACATGAGCTGCACCGAACGCTGCCCGAAAAACCTCGCGCCGACCGCATCGATTGCGGGCCTGAAACGCGCTGTGGCAGCGGCGGCGCTGAAGGGGGAGATTTAGTGCGGTGATGAACATCCGGACGCAAGTGCTGCTGTGGACGGCGCAGCGCGCGAGCGCTGCGGTGCTTGCGTTGTGCGTGCTCGTCCATCTGATCACCATCATCTACGCGGTGAAGAACGGGCTCACGGCGGCGGAGGTTCTCGGCCGCACGCGCGGTAACCCCGGCTGGGCCGCGTTCTATGCGCTGTTCGTCGCCGCAGTCGCGGTACACGCGCCGATCGGATTGCGCACTATCCTGTCCGAGATGCTGGGCTGGCGTGGCGCCGCGCTTGACCTATTGGTGCTCGCCGTCGGCATCGCGCTCGCGCTGTGGGGCTGGCGCGCGGTGTGGGGCGTGTTCGTATAGTATGAAGAACGATTTTCGCGCGCGCAACCACCCCGCTTACTGGGCGTTCATCGCGCATCGTGCGTCGGGATTGCTGCTTGCCCTCTTCCTGCCGTTTCACTTCTGGGCGCTCGGTCAGGCTTTGCACGGGGCCGAGGCGCTCGACGGCTTCCTGCGCTGGACCGAGTATCCGCTGGTGAAGTTCGCCGAAACCGGGCTGGTGCTGCTGCTCGCCGCGCACATGACGGGCGGCGTGCGGCTGTTGATGCTCGAATTCCTGGCGTGGCGCGACTGGCAGCAGAACCTGCTCGCGATCGCGGCCGGCGCGAGTCTGGTGGCGGGACTCGCGTTTGCACTGAATGTGATCTGACCCCGCGCTGGCCAGAATCTTGCCGCATTCGACTTATTTCGCGGAGCGCATGGGCCGCGCCGAGATTTCTCCGGCCGGAGAATTCGAAGCCGGCAGCTTCCAGTCGTTCACGCTCACCTACACCGCAGGCTACTTCGGCATCGACGATACGGGGTCGATCAAGATCGTGCACCGTTTCGCTTCCGACATGGGGCGGCCGCAGTTCACCGATCCCAGGGGCTGGAACTACACCACGGTCGAAGCGAGCAACGGCGCGGTGCTCGAAGTGCAGTACGACGGCAAGCGCAACATCCGGCCGTGGGACAAGACGCTGTTCATTCGCGTCGTGCGCGGCTTCCTGTGCGAAGGCGACCGGATCATCGTGCGCTTCGGCGACCGGCGGCAGGGCTCGCCCGGCATTCGCGTGCAGACCTTCCACGAGCCGACGTTCGAGTTCCGCGTACTGGTCGATGCGTGGGCGACCTACAATTACGTCGAGCTTCCCGAGCAGCCTTGCATTTCGGTCGTTGCCGGCCCGCCGGTGCTCTACAAGGCGATTTTGCCGACGCTGAGAAAACGCGGCCAGCCGTTCAGGCTCGGCTTCAAGGGCGAGGACAAGTGGGGCAATCCGAGCGATCAAGTGAACCTGACGGTCCGCTTTGCCGCTGATGTGAAGATCGAAGGATTGCCCGAGCGGATGACCATAAGGCCAGGCGAGTACGCGAAGGTGACCGAGGGGCTGCGCGTCCATGAGGCGGGTGACGTCTCGATTCGCGTCCTCGATGACTCGGGAAACCCGCTTTGCGACAGTAATCCTTTACGCATCGTTGAAGATGCGCCGCTGCTTCCATTCTGGGCCGACCTGCACGGACAATCGGAAGAAACCATAGGCACCAACTCGGCGCGCGAGCTGATCGAGTTTGCGCGCGACCGCGCGTTTCTCGACGCGATGAGCCACCAGGGCAATGACTTTCAGATCACCACGCCGTTCTGGAACGAATTGAACCGGCTCAGCAAAGAATTCAACGCGGACGGGGAATTCATCATGTTTCCCGGCTACGAATGGTCGGGCAACACCGGCCTGGGCGGAGACCGCAACGTGCTGTTCATGCACGAAGGCCGCCAGATCCATCGCTCGCACCATGCGCTGGTGGATGACCTCTCCGACGTCGGAACCGACGCCAACAGCGCTGAAGATTTGTTCAGGCAGCTCAAGACGAAAGACTGCGTCGTGTTCGCGCATATCGGCGGGCGCTACGCCGACATCAAGATGGCGCACGACGCGCGCCTCGAGCGCTCGGTCGAAGTGCATTCCGACTGGGGCACGTTTGAATGGCTGATTCAGGACGCGCTCGAGCAGGGTTACCGCGTCGGCATCGTCGCCAACAGCGATGGCCACAAAGGCCGCCACGGTGCGAGCCATCCCGGCGCGTCGCTGTTCGGCGCCTACGGCGGATTGAGTTGTCTGCTTGCGACCGGGCTTACGCGTGCGGCGCTGTTCAACGCGCTCAGGAAGCGTCATCACTATGCGACAACCGGCTGCCGTATGATCCTCGATACTCGGGTTGTGTTCGATGCCGAGGCCGAACTCTTTTCCGATGACCCCAATCTCGGGCCGGCGATCGTGAGCCGGGTGAAAAGCGCAATGATGGGCGACATCCTGCGCTCGCACGCAAAGGAAGTAACATTCACCGTGGAAGCCGTGGCCTCGGCGCCGATCGAGCGTATTGAAATCCGCAACGGGCTCAAGACGCTCGAGACCTTCCGCCCGTTCGACGAGAAATCGCTCGGCCGCCGCATCCGCGTGATCTGGGAAGGCTCCGAATACCGTGGCCGCGGGCGGCAGACGGTGTGGGACGGCGACTGCACCTTGACGGGCAACAGCTTCGAACGCGTCCAGCCGATCAATTTCTGGAACCTCGACAAGAAGCTCGAGCAGGTTGCGCCGGGCGAACTCAGGTGGGCCGCGCTGACAACCGGCGGCTTCGGCGGCTTCGACGCGTGGCTTGCCGATCCTGAAGCCGGCACACTCACCATCGACACCGCGCTCGTGAAGACCCAAATCAAGGTCGCTGACATCGGGATCAACGATCTGGTCTTCGCCAACGGCGGCATCAAGCGCCAGATCCGCGTATTCCGCATGCCCGACGCAAACCCGCACCGCCGGGCGCAGCTCGAACGCCGCATCACGCTCACCGGGCAGGGCGACAACGCGCTTTATGTGTGCATCACTCAGGAAGACGGCCACCTGATCTGGTCGAGCCCGATTTACATTTTCAGGTGACGGCGCGGTTTGTCGCAGCGGTGTGATTGCACTAGACTAGTGTGGTGCGTCAAGCAGATTAAGACTTACTTGCGTGCGCCGTACCCCGTAGCGCAGGCGCCTCGCCTGCATGCGTTAACGAAGCAGGCGGGGCGCCTGCGCTACCCTGCTGCCTTATGTTGCAGGAATTGCGATGCAGACCACTAGCTCACGCAAGAAACGAGAGGAAATGATGCGAATTGTGAAACTGCTGGCATTTACTACTGTGCTGATCGTGCCGATGGCCTGGGCGCAAAGCTATCCCGCGAAGTCGGTGCGGGTGGTCGTTCCGTTTTCCGCCGGCGGCGCGACCGACATCGTAACCCGCGTGATCGGCCAGAAGCTTGGAGAAATCTGGGGCCAGCAGGTGGTCGTCGACAACCGCGCCGGCGCCGGCGGCAATATCGGCGGCGAGATCGTCGCCAAGGCTGCGCCGGACGGCTATACCCTGTTCATGACCTCGGGTTCGATTGTCACCGCCAATCAGCATATCTACCGGAAGATGCCTTTCGACCCCGCGAAGGACCTAGTTGCGATTACCAACGTAGCAAGCGGCCCCCAGGTGCTGGTGGTGACCCTGAGCTTCCCTCCCAAGTCCATCAAGGAACTCATCGCCTTGGCCAAAGCGAGGCCCAGGGAAATTGCGTTCGGATCGGCGGGCTTCAGCACCCAGACCCACCTCGCCGCGGAAAACTTTATTTACGCCGCCCGCATCGATGTCCTGCACGTTCCGTACAAAGGGGAAGCGCCGGCGCTGGTCGACGTGATGGCCGGGCAGGTCCAGTTCGCCACGCCCAACATGGCGGCGGCAATCAACTTCATCCAGCAGGCGAAGCTGCGCGCGCTGGGCGTCACCAGCAAGCAGCGCTCGCCGCAACTGCCCAACGTGCCGGCGATCGCCGAGACGCTGCCGGGGTTCGAGAACCTGGGCTGGTTCGGCTTCATGGCGCCGGCCGGCACGTCGCGGGAGGTCATCGACAAAGTCTACCGCGACACGGCGAAGGCGCTCGAGGCGGCCGATGTGAAAAGCCGCTTCGAGGGCCTGGGCATGGCGCCGGTAGGCAACACCCCCGCTGAATTCGCGAAGGCAATCCGCGAGGAGACGGAGCGCTGGGCGAAAATCGTGCGTGAGCGCAAGCTGGTCGTGGAGTGACTGATCCACCAACCGGGAGAGATCGCGTGAATGCTCGCGCCGCACCCGCGCCGCTGCTCGAGGTCAAGGGCGTCACGCTGCAATACAAGACCAAGGAACACCTGGTCACGGCGACCTATCGCGTCGATTTCCAGATCTACAAATCCGACCGTTTCGTGATCCTCGGGCCATCGGGATGTGGCAAGTCCACGCTGCTGAAAGCAGTCGGCGGCTACATGAAACCGGTC
>Ga0208566_1002030_pt1 | contig 11148 bp, 5 predicted proteins | sample PL_2010_150m_FD_184159 | JGI IMG/M metagenome (GOLD analysis project Ga0208566, IMG submission 184159) | Freshwater microbial communities from Powell Lake, British Columbia, Canada to study Microbial Dark Matter (Phase II) - PL_2010_150m... | ecosystem: Environmental > Aquatic > Freshwater > Lake...
AATTGGTGCTGCCATGCCTAACGTGGTAATTGCCGCAATGAACAGCGCGCTGACTAATGAGGGTTTATTCATAAGAATCCTTTAAAATGACAACACAGTAAAAATTAATCTGACTTAGATCACATATTATTTAACAATTAGGTAAGCGTATCGACCCAGATATTTTGCGCCCAAGCGGAAGCATATACTCCTTCTTGCTCGCTAGGACTTGCAGATACGCCACCACCTTCGGCAGATACCATGATTTTTTTCACAGTATCATAACGGTAAACATTAGCGACATGCATGGCAGACTTGTCTGTGACATAGCTATAACAAGTATTGGCAAAAACTGGCATCGCATCAGGTGCAAAACCCGCCATGATTTGCACAATAGCACTAGCACAAACTTTGGCTTGGTTAGTGGCCATATGCGCAGACTTAGGTAAAGCAGCAGATACAGCGTCACCAATCACATGTACATTAGGCGCCAATTTTGACTCGTAACTTAAAAAATCTACTTCACACCAACGCTTATCAATATTATTGAGGTTTGCCATCTGTGCAACTTTACCGGCACGCTGTGACGGGATGATATTTAGCACATCAGCATGAACAGAATCAAATTCTGTTTTTACGGTTTTAGAGTTTAAGTTAACATCTATTATGGTGTTATTAGGACGGTAATCAATAATTCCTGTGTAAAGCTCATTGAAGACTTTGCTGAACAAGCCTTTTTTAGAAACAATCTCTGCATTGGCATCCAATACAATCACTTTAGATTTAGGCTTGTTATTTTTAAAGTAGAAAGCAACCTGCGCGGCACGCTCATAAGGCCCTGGTGGGCAACGATACGGCGCCTTGGGTACGTTCATTACAAAGGCACCGCCGTCAGGCATGGCTTCTAACTGCTTACGCAAATTAACGGTTTGCCATCCAGCTTTCCAGGCATGTGGCACTTGCTGCTGCGCTTCAGTACTTGCCAGCATAGGTAAGTCGTCATAAATAAAATCAATACCTGGCGCTATCACTAAGCGGTCATAACTTAACTCGCCTCGTAACATGCTTACTTTTTTGGTGCTCACATCAATCGCGGTGACTTGGTCTTGTACCCATTTGATACCATGATTAGTTTTGAGTAAATCATAGCTAAAACTTAAGTCATTTATACTTTTACTACCACCCAATACGAGGTTGCTTAATGGGCAGGATACGAACTGTTGACCTGCTTCGACTACAACGACTTCTATAGAGCCCATACTCCACATGCGTAAATACTTAGCGACGCTAGCCCCGGCATAACCGCCACCGATAACCACTACGCGACCCATGGGAGGCTTAGTTGCGCGGGCAAAGGCTGGCAAGCTCAATGAGCCCAGACCATAGCCTGACAACTTAATAAAGTCGCGACGGTTAATGGCCATAATCGTTCAACAATGGCTGTGGTTGCAGCAATGCGGCTTGATGAGTAGGAAGTCGTGAAAAATATTCCGCCAAATCTTCAATTTCAAGGCTGGTTAAGCCTTTGGCGTGGTGATGCATCACTGTCGCGGGGCGTTGGCCTAACTTAAAAGCCTGCATTTTGGCGATAAAGTCAGCTTTATCGATAGCTGCCAGTGAGCTGATATGGCTTAAATCATGTTGAGTGGCTGTAGAGTGATTGTTTATGTTACTACCAACACTATTACCATTAGTGCCGTGACAGGCAGCGCATGATGCAGCTAAGGTTCGCACATGCAAAAGCATGGGTGCTGATTTAAATATACTGACCTGCGTATTACTTTCTTCTGCACAAGCAATTATCGGGCTATACAGCCCGATAATTATGATTAAAAAATAAGCAAATATTTTCAACGCTTATCTAGATTAACAAAATATTAGAAACACTTTTGCTCTAAACAACCTTCGTCTTTAACGCCCATTTTGACCAAGAAGTCGACCATCTTAGTGTTGTCCATATCACGCAATAAACGTAGAACAGAAACATCGCCTTTAGCTCTAATATTAATGTTGGCGCCTTTGTCAGCTAAGTACTGTGTCATTTTTTCATCACCATCATAAGCGGCATGATAGAAAGCAGTCCATTGCGTCATAGGATGTTGGTAGTCTAATTTAGCACCGTGCTCAACAAAGTACTTTACCAGTGGAAGTTGACCTTTAGCTGCAGCCATTAGTAATGGTGGCCAAGCAAAGTATCCTACGTTTACGTCCACACCACTTTCTACATATTTTTTGACTAACTTCATGTCACCTTTACCGATTGCATCGGTAAATTCAACTGACTCATCGTCGGTCAGCGCTCTAGCTGCCATTGCGTTAAATGAGAAACCCAAAACCATTACCGCTAACAATACTTTCAATAATTTCATACTATTTTTCTCCTGCCTTATGTATTAAATTTAATTTCTCTATTTTTATAAAATTGCTTACGCAATATAAGCTCTTGCATTGCGGAACATCCGCATCCAAGCACTATCTTCAGCGTCACCACAAGCTTGCCAAGTGTTTTGTACATTACGGATTACCCGTTCTGGATGTGGCATCATAATACTAAAACGCCCATCTGTGCTGGTTAATCCAGTAACACCCTGCGGCGACCCATTAGGATTGTATGGGTAACTGGTGGTCGGCATTGAAGCGTTATCGATAAAGCGCATCGTCACCAATTTTTTAGCTAACAAGCTATTGACTGCAGAAAGTTCAGAAAATTCCGCATAACCTTCACCATGTGCAACGGCAATTGGCATTTGACTACCCGCCATGCCGTTAAAGAACAGTGACGGCGACTCTAACACTTCCACCATTGCCAACCTAGCTTCAAACTGCTCAGATTTGTTACGTACAAAATGCGGCCAATGCGCTGCACCTGGAATCAGCTCGCGTAAGTTGCTCATCATCTGACAACCATTACAAACCCCTAATGCAAAGCTATCTGTTCGTTCAAAGAAAGCTGAAAATTCATCCCGTGCTCGCGCATTAAATAAAATAGATTTTGCCCAACCTTCTCCAGCACCCAACACATCGCCGTAAGAAAATCCACCGCATGCCACAAAGCCAGCAAAGTCCTGCAATGAAACGCGTCCACTAATAATGTCGCTCATGTGCACATCATAAGCCGCAAAGCCAGCACGATCGAAAGCTGCCGCCATTTCCACATGCCCATTGACACCTTGCTCACGCAATATTGCCATTTTTGGACGCACGCCGGTTGCTATATAAGGTGCAGCGACGTTGGCACTGGGCTCATATGTCAGTTGACTAAATAAACCGCGGTTATTTAGATCTAAAATGCGGTCGTACTCTTGCTGAGCACAATCAGGGTTGTCGCGTAGCTTTTGCATCTGATAGGTAGTTTCTGACCACATACGATGCAAATTAACCCGCGTGTCTGCAAACAACTCAAGGCCATGCTGGCTAATGGTAATTTGATTGCTAGGCACTACGTCGGCAATCACGTGCGCCAAGCCATTAAATTGTGCAGCGATTTCTAACGCTTGCTTGGCCTGAACCTGAATGACCGCACCTAACTCTTCGTTATAAAGTACATCAATCACTGCACCAGATAACGATGAGAGGTCTACTTGCAAGCCACAATGCCCTGCAAAACTCATCTCAACCAAAGTTGCAAACAGACCACCGTCAGAACGGTCATGATAAGCCAATAGCTTTCCAGCTAGGTTGAGTTGCTGTATGTTGGTAAAGAAGTGCTTTAATTGCTTTGCATCATCCACATCTGGTGCGACATCACCCACCGCAGCGTATACCTGCGCAATGCTAGAGCCACCCATGCGATTTTTTCCTGCACCTAAATCGATTAAGATCAGCTTAGTGTTTGCATAATCAGGATCATCCTGAGCTGTTTTAAGTTGGGGCGTCAGCGTTTTACGCACATCAGGGCTAGCAGAAAAAGCGGTTACCACTAATGAAATAGGTGAAGTGACCGCTTTATTTTTTCCGCCCTCAGTCCACAGTGTTTTCATGCTCATGGAATCTTTACCTACTGGGATACTAATACCCAGTTGCGGGCACAACTCCATACCGACGGCTTTCACCGTGGCATATAAAGCTGCATCTTCACCGTGATGCCCAGCTGGTGCCATCCAGTTTGCGGAAAGCTTCAAGTCACTTAAGTCTTCGATTAAACAAGCAGCGATATTGGTAATCGCTTCGCCTATTGCCATTCGACCTGAAGCTGGCGCATTCACTAATGCAAGAGGTGCTTTTTCGCCAATGGCAAAAGCTTCTCCTCTGTAAGTGTCGTAACCAGCAATTGTTACCGCCACATCAGATACTGGCACCTGCCAAGGACCTACCATTTGCTCACGGGCCACAAGCCCAGTCACTGAGCGGTCACCGATAGTGATCAAAAAAGTTTTATCGGCCACGCCAGGCAATCTTAATACACGTGCGGCCGCCTCTTTTAAATCAATACAGCTACTATCAAAAGCTTTTAAATTAGGAGTAGTGCTTGTAACATCGCGGGTCATTTTAGGTGGTTTACCTAGCAGTACAGATAAATCCATATCCACTGGCTTGTTGTTAAAATGGCTATCAGCAACGGTTAAGTGACGCTCCGCCGTCGCATAACCTACTACTGCAAATGGGCAACGCTCGCGTTCACATATCGCTCGAAAACGCGGCAAGTCAGCCGGCAACACAGCCATCACATAACGCTCTTGCGCCTCGTTACTCCACAACTCACGTGGAGACATGCCTGGCTCTTCATTATGCACATCTCGCAATTGAAATGCAGCGCCAACTCCAGCATCATTCACCAATTCTGGGAAGGCATTAGAAATTCCACCTGCGCCAACATCATGAATACTTAATATTGGATTATGGTCACCTAACTGCCAGCAACGATCGATAACCTCCTGTGCACGTCGCTCTAGCTCCGGATTGCCACGCTGTACCGAATCAAAGTCCAGATTCTCGATATTGCTACCCGTATCCATGCTTGAAGCCGCGCTGCCACCGAGACCGATTAGCATGGCGGGTCCGCCTAGTTGGATCAATGCGGCGCCTGCTGGGATTGGATTCTTTTTAGAATGCTGGGCTGAGATATTGCCGATTCCTCCAGCCAACATAATAGGCTTATGGTAACCGCGTACCTCATCATTGATTTCGAGCTCAAAAGTACGGAAATAGCCTGCAATATTGGGACGTCCAAACTCATTGTTATAAGCAGCGCCACCTAATGGGCCGTCTAGCATAATTTGCAACGGTGAGGCGATACGTCCAGGTTTGCCATAGACAGTTGACTCCCATGGCTGACCAAACTCTGGAATATTCAGATTAGATACAGAAAATCCAGTTAAACCCGCTTTAGGTTTAGAGCCACTACCCGTTGCACCTTCATCACGTATTTCACCTCCCGCACCTGTTGCTGCACCAGCAAATGGTGAAATCGCGGTAGGATGGTTATGCGTTTCCACTTTCATGATGTAGTGCATTTCTTCTTCTACATGATGATAAGCGTTGTCATCTTTTGGGTAAAAGCGCTTGGTTGCCACACCAGCTTGCCCAGCCACAATTGAAGAGTTGTCGGAATAGGCTACTACTGTACTGCCAGGATTGAGTTTGTGCGTATTGCGAATCATAGCGAATAAAGACATATCTTGCACTTGGCCATCAATAACCCAATCCGCATTAAATATTTTATGCCGACAGTGCTCAGAATTGGCCTGCGCAAACATCATCAACTCTACATCGCTAGGATTGCGTCCAATTTTGCAGAAATTTTCATATAAGTAGTCAACTTCATCTAGAGATAAAGCGAGCCCCATATTAGCGTTAGCTTGTGACAACGCCGTCTTGCCTCCACCTAAAATATCAACTGTCGTTAATGGTGTCGGAGCGTCGCTATGGTAGAGCTTAGCTGCATCTTCTAAGTCCGTAAAGACGGTTTCTGTCATGCGATCTTGGATTAATGGCAATAATTGCTCAAGCTCACCCACGCTTAATTTTTTGCCGTTTTTAGTCTGCACGTAATAGGCAATACCGCGCTCTACGCGAAGCACCGCAGGCAAACCGCAATGTTGAACAATATCAGTAGCGCGCGAGGCCCACGGCGAAATCGTACCAACTCTAGGTAACACCAAAAACAGCTCACCTTGGGCGTCTTCTTTCTGCATGGTGGGACCATAAGTCAGAATTTGTTGTAGCGTTTTTTGCTGTGCTTTGTCTAAGCGGAAGTCCTCATGACCAGAAAACTTCATATCCACCCAAGCAAAATGCTGGAACTCCGCATAAAGATGCGTAATGTTGGAGCAAGCACCTGCTAGTTTGGCTAATATTTTTTCAATACGGAATTGAGATAAAGCGGCACTGCCACGCAGGCAAACCATGTGTGTATGGGTCTGAGATTGGATCATTAAAATTCAGCTAAATAGGTGCAATTATTAAAGCTGAATTCTAACAGATTAGGGCTTGTTTAGCCGCTTGTTGTTTGCGGCTAAACCTAGAATATATTTACAGAAAAGCATATCGCTAGCCCCACAAAGAACCAGCCCTTGTGACCGGGATTTAAAGCCCACTTATAAGCACTAAGTTATGGACCCTGGGCATCACTTTTTAGAACTGGCTTTGGCTTTTTTGCCTTTATATGGGCTGACATGCCATATATTTTCTGCATATTCGCCTATGGCTCTGTCACTAGAAAACTTAGCCATATTCGCAACATTTAGAATAGCCAAGCGCGTCCACTCATCTTGGTTCTTATATAGTTTTGACACTTTTTCCTGCGCTTCAATATAACTGGCATAATCCGCTAGCAATAGATATTGATCACCGTTATTAAGAAGATTGTCGATAATTGGCTGATAACGATTTGGCTCATCCACCGAGAAGAATCCGCTACCAATCATATCCAGCACACGTTTTAATTCTGGATTCGAATCGTAATATTCACGTGGGTTATATCCGTTAGCCTTAGCTGCCGCCACCTCAGCAGTGGTTAAACCGAATATGAATATATTTTCATCACCCACCTCTTCTTTAATTTCAACATTGGCACCATCCAAAGTCCCGATGGTTAAGGCGCCATTTAATGCCATTTTCATATTGCCGGTACCAGAAGCTTCGGTCCCCGCAGTTGATATTTGTTCCGATAAGTCACTACCTGGAAATAGTATTTCTGCCGCTGAAACCTCATAGTTAGGGTAGTACACCACCTTCAATTGATCACCAACAGTCGGATCCTCATTCACAATCAAGGCGATATCGTTAATTAAGCGAATAATTTGCTTAGCCATCCAATAGCCAGGAGCCGCCTTACCGCCAAAAATAATGGTGCGTGGCGTAATGTGCTTCTCACCGCTACGAATACGGTTATAAAGCGTAATGACGTGAAGCACATTAAGTAACTGGCGCTTATATTCGTGTATACGCTTAATCTGCACATCAAATAAACTTTTCGTGTTGAGCTTAATGCCCGTTAGCTTCTCAATCGTCTCTGCCAAACGCACTTTGTTACCGTGCTTCACCTGTGCAAAGGCTTTTCTAAAGTCTGCATCATCTGCAAGAGGCGTTAATTTTTTAATATGGCTAAGATCTTTTTTAAATTCCTGACCAATCGCCAACTCGATCAAACTGGTCAAAGCTGGATTGGCTTGATTAAGCCAACGGCGTGGTGTAATCCCATTAGTTACATTCGTTAACTTACCGGGATAGATTCGGTCAAAATCAGCAAATAATGTAGTTTTTAGCAGCTCACTATGCAATGCGGCAACACCATTGACGGTATGACTACCAACCACGGCCAAATGCGCCATGCGTACGCGTCGACCATGTGTTTCATCAATAATCGACACGCGCGTTAATAAATCAGCTTCGCCTGGGAAATGATGATTTACCATATGCAGAAACTCACTGTTAATCTGGTAGATAATTTCTAAGTGACGAGGAAGTAGATTACCAAAAAGATCGATAGACCAAGTTTCCAATGCTTCTGGCATTAAGGTGTGATTAGTGTATGAGAAAATCTTTAGCACTAATCCCCATGCTTGCGACCAAGGCAAATTATGATTATCAACTAGCTGATACATCATTTCAGCCACAGCAATCGCTGGATGCGTATCATTAAGCTGAATTGCAATTTTATCCGGCAGTTGATTCCAGTCTTGTAGCGTTTTAATATCGTGTATCGACAAGAATCGGCGCAATATGTCTTGTATTGATGCCGACACAAAAAAGTACTGCTGCTTTAATCTAAGTTCACGCCCTGATGCAGAAGCATCATTTGGGTATAGTACTTTTGAAATAGTTTCCGTTTCATTGCGCTCTTCAACTGCACGCACATAATTGCCGTCGTTAAAGTGGCGTAAATCAAACTCGCGAGTCGCCTTAGCTGACCATAAACGTAAGTTATTTACAGTATCTGTACCATAGCCTGGTACCGGCACATCGTAAGCCATGGCCACCACGTGCTCAGCATCTAACCAGTACTGAATTTCACCATCGTCTTTAGGATATTTGACGACATGTCCATAAAATTTGATGACGTAAGTGGCTTCTGGACGCTGGAACTCCCATACATTGCCATATCTCAACCAGTTATCCGGATTTTCAACCTGCTGACCATTTTCTATAGTTTGCTTAAACATGCCATATTCATAGCGTATCCCGTAGCCTCCGGCAGGGATATCCATCGTCGCCATTGAATCTAAAAAACATGCAGCCAAACGTCCCAGACCACCATTACCTAGTGCCGCATCTGGCTCCATTTCCACGGTAGTTTCTAAATCACGTCCTAAAGCGACCAAACCATCACGCAACTCATCGTTAACGCCCAAATTTAGTGCGGCATTACTTAACATGCGCCCGATTAAAAACTCTAATGATAAATAATAAACACGCTTTAGATCATCACGGAAATAAGATTCAGCGGTTTTAATCCATCGCTCGACCACGCGATCACGTACGGCATGACTAGCGGCTGCATACCAATCTCTGGGCGTTGCCGCCTCTATAGTCTTAAATCCAGTGAAAGTTAAATGGTTCTGGAGACTTTGCTCAATCGGTGACAGCTTTGGCATTGCACTATGTTTAGACTTGCTAGATTTTTTGAGTTTGACGTTTGGCGTAATAGGCATCGCAATGGTTTCTATATGATTGATTTCAGGTGATATTCTAGCAAAAATTATGCCTACTTACTTTGCGCCCAATCAATAACTTTAAAATTAAAATAAAAAAGCCCACCTAACGAGATGTTAAGTAGGCCTCTTATGCGCAAGTCACATACTTAGCTAATTAAACTGTTCATCCGTTTTACAAAGCTTGCAGGATCATTCAATAACCCACCTTCTGCCAGCAAAGCTTGGTCAAACAATACCAAGCTAAGATCGCTAAATACTGCCTCTGAAGTTTCAGCTTCAAGACGTTTTACCAATTTATGAGTAGGATTAATTTCTAAGATAGGCTTGGTCTCCGGCGTATTTTGACCCGCGGCTTTAAGCATACGCGCCAAATTACCTGACAAATCCTCAGCATCACTAATCAAACATGCTGGCGAGTCGGTTAATCTATGCGTGACCCGCACATCTTTCACTTGGTCGCCCAGTGTTTTCTTAATCCTATCTAGTAAGCTTTTAGCTTCATCTTCAATTTTCTTATGAATTTCTTTTTCCGTATCGGATTCAAGCTTACCAAGATCCAGATCACCTTTTGCAATCGACTGTAACTTTTTCCCTTCAAAATCGGTCAAGCTTCCTAACAGCCATTCGTCAACACGATCAGACATTAACAAGACTTCAATGCCTTTTTTGCGGAAAATTTCTAGATGCGGACTATGTTGGGTAGCAGCAAAGCTATCGGCAGTAATATAATAAATCACCTCCTGTTCTGGCTGCATACGTGCAATATAGTCTTTGAGTGACACCACTTGTGCGTCAGTATCGGCGTGAGTGGAGGCAAAGCGCAACAAAGTAGCAATTTTATCTTTATTGGCAAAGTCTTCACCAACACCTTCTTTTAACACGCGGCCAAATTCTTTATAAAACGCAGCGTAATCTTCCGTTTTATTTTCAGCTAAATCCTCAAGTAAGCTTAATATTTTTTTTGTAGATCCTGCTTTAATCGCATCCACATCTCGGCTAGACTGCAAAATCTCGCGTGAGACATTTAATGGCAGGTCTGCACTATCAATCACCCCGCGAACAAAGCGCAAATATTGGGGCATCAGCTTTTCAGCATCTTCCATTATAAATACGCGTTTTACATAAAGCTTAATGCCGTGGCGGCGTTCGCGGTCATAGAGATCAAATGGCGCCTTAGTTGGAATATACAACAATGAAATATACTCTTGATTACCTTCAACTCGGCTATGACTCCAAGCCAATGGCGCTTCAAAATCATGCGAAACGTGCTTATAAAACTCTTTATACTCATCTTCGCTAATATCATTTTTATTGCGCGCCCACAAAGCTGATGCTCGGTTGACGGTTTCATCATCATCTGTCGCTACTTCCGCACCCTCTTTCCACTCACTTTTTTTCATCACAATCGGCAAAGTAATGTGGTCTGAATATTTTCGAATAATGGTTTTTAGTTTCCAATCGCTTAAAAACTCATCCTCACCATCGCGAAGATGAAGAATAATTTCCGTACCACGAGCGGCCTTGTCAGCGGCTTCTAGTGTGAAGTCTCCTTCCCCAGAAGACTCCCAGCGCACAGCATCGGTTGCGCCGGCACGGCGTGTTATTAAAGTCACCTTATCAGCAATAATAAAAGATGAGTAAAAACCAACGCCAAACTGGCCAATCAAATTAGCATCTTTGGCTTGATCGCCAGTTAAAGCATTAAAAAACTCTTTAGTGCCAGATTTTGCAATGGTACCAATGTTAGCAATCACCTCATTGCGGGTCATGCCAATTCCATTGTCACTAATACTTAAAGTGCGCGCTTCCTTATCAAAAGCAACGCGAATTTTTAATTCACTGTCATCTTCATACAAAGCCCCATCAGCTAAGGCTTCAAAACGCAGTTTGTCTGCAGCATCTGAGGCGTTAGAAATCAATTCACGTAGCACAATCTCTTTATTGCTATACAGCGAATGGATCATTAGTTGAAGTAACTGTTTTACCTCGGCCTGAAACGCCATCTTTTCTGGAGCTGGACTACTATTAGCGGTTTGTTTTGCCATGTTAAATTCCTGAATGAGTTTATTAATAC
>Ga0208566_1002031_pt1 | contig 11143 bp, 17 predicted proteins | sample PL_2010_150m_FD_184159 | JGI IMG/M metagenome (GOLD analysis project Ga0208566, IMG submission 184159) | Freshwater microbial communities from Powell Lake, British Columbia, Canada to study Microbial Dark Matter (Phase II) - PL_2010_150m... | ecosystem: Environmental > Aquatic > Freshwater >...
TAGCTTATCTCGCAAGGCCTTTCTGGGAAGTCGCGCCAGATTCAAATCGATGTCTGCTCTCACCGCGGAACCTGTCACTCGACCATCGTGAGCTTCAAGGGCAGCTCAGGGTCGATTTCTGTCTGTCGCAAAATGATCGTAACCGCATCACTGCTCCGCGGCTCTTGTGCGTTGCGGAATACTGATCAAATATCAATCGCGGAAAACGGATGCCAAAACTTTCATGCGACTTTGCGCGCCGTCATCGCCGTCGCTTCTCGCACGACTTTCTCTGCGTCGAGGGCGCTCACCGCTAGTTCCGCGAGCAGCCGAAGTGCGACCGCGTTGTTGATGACTTTCTTTTCCTGCTTGACGCGCACGATCGCGTCGAAAAGCGCATTGAACGTCGCAAGCTCGCCGACCAGGACCTGCGCCTTCTTGCTCGCCTCGATGCGCGCGACGAGATCGATGAATGCCGTCTTTTCCTCCGGCAGAAAGACGATGGTGAGCTCCTCGTATTTCGGGCGCGTGATGCCAAGCGCCGCGAGCTTCTCGTCGGTGCACTTGAAGGCGTCGTCGGTGAGACCGCTGTACTGCCGCATATTCAGCGACGCAATGCTGGTGTAGAGCTGGGCGAGGATGTTCGGATCGTCCTTGCCGTTGATGGCGTTCTGCGACAACTGAATGGCTAGACGCCGCTCCTCCGGTATTTCTGTCACGATGTCCAGAACATCGCCTTCCTCGATACCCGCCTTGAGCGCCGCTCGGACCCGGTGGTTGCCGCTCAGAACTTCCCCACGATAGACGACCGGAAGGCCGAGCAGTTTGCCATCGCTTTTTATATTCGCTACGAGCTGGCTAAATTCCTGCGGCGTCATGTAGCGCGCGTTCTTCTCCAGCAGCTTGAGGTCGCGCAGCTTTACCCTGATGATCTTGGTCTCGAGGTGTTCTAGCGAATCGTCTGTACCATTCATGGAAGATTTCCTGTAACGACAGATCGCGCACGGCTGAGTGATATTGCAGATGGTCGGCAGCGCGCTGTTTCAATTCAAAGATCCCGCGATACTTCATCGAGACCGGCTGCGTGGTAAAGGCGGTGGTGATAATCCGCTCAATCCGGACGAGCAAGCGCTTGTTAATCGGGTCGATCACCTCGCGGGACGCGGCAATCATCGCAATCAACTTCGACAGCTTGCGCTCCCGCGCGAGGGAGAAATCGCACAGCAGGTACAGCTCGCGCGTCTTGTCGCCGAAGCGGCTCTGCTCGAAGGCGAATCCGCCGGCAAGCGCGCCGTCGATCAGAACCAGGTGGTTGATGTGCCCGGTCGTGTGATCTATGCCTTTCGACAGGTAGACGTTTTTCAGGTACGTCATGCGCTTGTTGTCAACCAGGCACACCGAGACCTTGCTCTCGGCCGTGATGGCGGCCGGATCGACTGCGGTGTACTTGAACTGCATTTCCTTCGTGCCCCGGCGCCGTAGCGATGCGGCCTGATTGCTGGAGTAGGTGTACACCGGCTTGTTTGAGCCGCGCCATTCTGTCGTCGGCTGGCGCTCGGGGAGCAACTGGTCCGAGATCACGCAGTAGGGAATCCTCCGATCCTCAAGGGACACGATGAACGCGGGCAGCGAGTCCGGGTTCCAGATGCCGTACTTCGGCGCAGGCCAGACCACGTTGTCATTGACGAGCTTGTATATGCGCTCATATCCACCCTTGTAGGTGGGCGAAAAAGCCGCCACGCCGCCGCCGGCCCGCTCCGCGCGATCGACTTGCTCCAGAAAGTCCCCAGCGTAATACTCCTCGATGCCCAGCTCGGCGACCAGCGCGTCGAGTTTCGGTAGCGCCTGGTCCACAAACGGCCGGAAGCGCTCCTGATAGTGCCGGAAGTGCGCGCGGGCGTATTCGTTCTTGCCGGTGAACTTGCCCATGGCCGCCGCCACCATGACCGCGGCAACACGCCCGCGGAAGTCCAGGTCGGCAATTGCGGCCTCCACAAACTCAAGCTGCCCGTTGAAGCGGATCTCGAACCCGCGGCCTTTCGCCAGGGCGCCGATGCTGCAGGTGAGCAGAGACACGTCGTTCGAATAGACCCGGCATCCCGGGTGCCGCATCTTCACAGCGCGGTCGAAGCGGAAGCTGCCGGAACAGCCCACATAAACGTCGCGCCACTGATCGAAAGGGACGGTCGCCAGCACTTGGCTGATGACCTCTTTTGGGACGGCGCCGATGAACATTTAACCTACCTTTCCGCTGGAAAAACTCATGCCAATAAGAGCTTGATTCGAGGCATTTATTTGTGTTGGAAACACGCTTAACCTATTGATTTTGCGCGTAATTTTGCTATACTTCTATTAAGGTTTCAACACACCGAAACCGAGCCGGCCCGACCCGCCGCCCGAGGTTCAAAGCACCCGGACGGAAACGACCTAGAACATCAGGCCAAGCGGGGGACACCCGGAAAACCTCAAGAAACAAAAGGGCGGCGCTCGAACCGCTGCCCCATTCCCGCGTCCTTGCGCAAGCGAGGGCGCCGGAATACCGCTCCAAGCCGGTCGCTTGGCTGTAGTGCCAAACGGGAGATACACAATGAAAGCTACCTTCGACACGAGCCACTATGAGTTCTCTCACGGCCATACGCCTCGCGGACGTGGCTCATGGGCATTCATGGTTTCCTGCGAATCGCAAACCCAGAAAGACTTAATGCTCAACCCGCAAATTCACGGCATCGTCCGCGCCGAACGGGATCACGATTCGGACGACGGCTTGATCCTGTGGGTAGTCGGCTCCTGTCTCTACACAGAAGCGAAGGCGCGCGTGAGTCACTTCCTGCGCGGCCATTTCCTTCGCGTTGATGTGAGCGTCGCGACCTAATCAAATCCTATTCTCCTGCCCTTGCGCAAGCGAGGGCTTCGGAATACCGCTCCAGGCGGACTCCTGGAAAAGCGAAGCCCCGGACGGCGGGAACCGACCGGGGCTTCTGACCAAACCAAACTAAGAAGGAGTTTGAAATGGCTGCGAAGATTGTAAATCAAGAAACCGGCGCCTACCTGACCGACGAAGAAGTCATCAGCATGGCTGTCGCCATCATCAACCACCGCTTCGGCCTGAAGCGCGCGTCGCTCAATTCGCCCGCCCTGGTCCGCGACTACCTGCAACTCACCCTGACCGACAAAGAGCACGAAGTGTTCGCGTGCGTGTTCATCGATGCGCAAAACCGGGTCATAGCGGTCGATGAGTTGTTCCGCGGGACCCTCACGCAGACCAGCGTGTACCCCAGGGAAGTCGTCAAAGCGGCCCTGCATCACAACTGCGCCGCCGTGATCCTCGCGCACAACCACCCGAGCGGCGTGGCGGAGCCTTCCCACGCTGACCAGTGCCTCACGAACCAGTTAAAAGGCGCGCTCGCGATGGTGGACGTGAAGGTGCTCGACCACTTCATCATCGCCGGCGGCTCATCCCTGTCCTTCGCGGAACGGGGGCTGCTATGAGCGACGTTCGGGACAGAATCACCAAGCTCCTCGCGATGGCGAACGACTCTCGCGGCAACGAACACGAGAACGAAATCGCCATGCGCATGGCCGAAAGGCTGATGCGGCAACACAACATCGACGTGGCCGACCTCGAGGCCAGCACCGGCAAGAAAACGATTTACAACTGGCGCAGTGTCATCATCCCGGTCGGCGAGCGCGCCAAGCCGTGCAACTGGTCCCCGATGTGGATGGGGTTCCTGGCCGTTGGCGTCGGCCGCTTCACCGACTGCAGGGCGTCCTGGAGGGACCATCCGGAGTTTCAGCGCTGCATGAAATTCGAAGGCGACGAGACCGATATCGAATACGCCGCCTGGCTCTTCAAAATGCTGCGCGACCATGGCTATACCGAATCCAAATCGGTCGCCGGAAACCACCGCGAAACCTTCCGCAAAGCCTACGCCCTGCGCCTGTGCGAGCGCATGACCCAACTGCGCAAAGAGCGGGACATAGCGATGAAGGATGCCGTGACCAAGACCGGCACCGCCCTCATGGTGGTGCAGAACAAGCTGGCGCTCCGCGATGCCGAATTCGGCAAGCAGAAAATCCGCAACCAGCGGACCAAGTTCGCCAGCCAAGGCTTTAACCAAGGGCGCGCCGCAGCAGAGCGCGTCAACTTTAACCGCCCGATCGGCTCAAGCGCGCAGCCTCGGCAGCTTTCCTAGACTGCGCAGAACGCCCCGGGCCAACCCCCGGGCAACCCCCCTTCCCAACCTGATAGGAGCTTCAAAATGGCACACGAAATTGATATGAGCAACAGCCGGCAGAACATGGCGTTCGTCGGTCAAACCCCGTGGCATGGCCTGGGCTCGAAACTCGCGCCTGGCGCAGACATCGAAACCTGGCGCGCGGCGGCCGGACTCGCGTGGAACGTAGCCGAAACCGAGACGTTGTTCAAATTCGACGGCGAAATCAGGGTGGTGCCGGACACGAAGGTCCTGCTCCGCAGCGACACGAAGGCGCCGCTCTCGGTCGTCTCCAGGTGGTACAACACCGTCCAGCCAGGCGAGGTCCTCGGGTTTTTCGACGATCTGGTCAAGGCGGGTGGCTTCGAGATCGAAACCGCCGGGTCGTTGCGCGGCGGCAAGCGCATTTGGGCGCTCGCCAAAGTCGGTGAAGAAGCCAGAATCGTTGACGGCGACACGGTAAAACCTTACCTGCTGCTCGCCACCAGCTACGACGCTTCGATGGCGACAACGGCGCAGTTCACCAGCATCCGGGTCGTCTGCAACAATACCCTGACCGCAGCGGCGAACAATAACGAGCATCGGGTGAAAATCCCGCACCTGTCCAAGTTCAACGCGGCCGAAGTGCGCGACCAGCTCTCGATCGCAATCTCCGGTTGGGACGAGTTCCTGATGCAGACCCGCCGCATGGCCGCCACTCCGCTTGACGCCCAGGCAGCGGACGCCTACCTGCTCAACGTCTTCAAGTGCGACGTCGAGACGCTGGAAGCGCCGGAGAAGACCCGGAAGTCCAAAGCGTATAAGAGCGTCCTAGCCCTGTTCGACGGCACTGCGGCCGGCTCAGAAATGGTCGGTCAGAGCCTCTGGGGCGCTGTCAACGCCGTTACCGAGTACGTTGACCACCAGCGCGGCGCAAAACGGGAAAGCGCGCTGGATGCAGCCTGGTTCGGAGAAGGAGCCGCCCTCAAAGACCGCGCCTTCTCAGTAGCGCGCGAACTGGTCTATGTTTGACCGAAACTGGAGCGGCCCCGCCGGATCGAACGGCGGCGGCTGCTTCGGTGGACCCGAAACAACTTTCCCAATTAGCCGCAAAACAAAAAGGACAGAAATGAAAACAGCCAGCTTTTTCACTTACTTCGGCCCAGGCCGTATCTCAATCGCACGGGGCACCCCGCGCGGCCTGAGTGCAGGCTACCGCATCTACAAGCCGCTCGCCCCTGGACCGTGGTTTAACAGCGTGCCCGAAGTCGAGTACCGCAAGCTCTATTTCGCGCAACTGGCGCTGTTGGACCCGATCAACGTCGAAGCGGACCTCCACAGCCTGGCAGCCGGTGCTGAACCCGTCCTGCTTTGCTACGAGCGCCCGCCATTCACGCCTACCAACTGGTGCCACAGAAGAATGGTGGCCGAGTGGTTCAAGTCCGAACTTCGCATCTGCGTAAAGGAGTGGAAGCCGTGAAACTTGCAACTAACACCGTTATCCCAAACCCAGACCAGCCGCGCAAGCGCTTCAATCCCGAGGCGCTGGCAGAGCTGGCCGCGTCGATCAAGGAAAACGGCCTGATCCAGCCGATCACTGTGCGCGCGTTGCCCGACGACCGTTACATGATCGTGGCCGGCGAACGCCGCTGGCGCGCTCATGTCCTGGCCGGAATCGACATGATCGACGCCAACATCATCGAGATCAGCGACGGGCACCGGGACATCCTCGCCATCCTCGAAAACTTGCAGCGGGCCGACATCAGCCCGTTGGAGGAAGGCCGCGCCTTCAAGCGCATCCTCGACCGAGGCATTACCGCCGATGACCTGGCGCAACGCCTTGGACTCAAGCAGGCCTGGCGCATCACCGACCGCACGGCGCTCTTGCGGCTGAACCCGCCCTACCTGGACCTGCTCGAAAAAGGCCACCTGTCACCATCCCAGGGAACGGAGCTGGCCCGGCTCGACCCGCATGACCAGGACACGCTCTTCGGCCTGATCCGTGACGGGCGCTGCGAGACTTACGCGAAGCTGCGCGCGGCGGCAGACGCTCTGATCGCCGCAGCCAGCCAGGGCGGCTTTTTCGAGAAACCGAAGGTAAGCGCCGCGGAAGCCAAAGCCCTGTCGGCATTCGAAGCCAAGATCGAGCAGATCGTCCGCATGGTCGCCAGCGGGTTCAAGGACAACGAAGTCGTCGCCTTGCAGAAGATCAACCCGCACCGCGCCGGCATCGTCGCCGAACAGATCGGGCTCATCGGCAAGCACCTGAAACTGATCGAGCGCGAGATCCAGAAAGTCGTCGCACAAGGAGAAATCGCATGACCGACCTGCTCGCCACATACAGCCCGGCCGATCTCAAGGCCACGCCGGAAGATGCCATCCAACCGGCACCACCCGGCCCCAAAGTCAAGGCGGATCAGGCCGATCTGTTCAATACACAAGGCGCGCTATTCGCCCACGTCCGCCAACCGGGAGAACTGGAATGAAACGCGAAAATCCTAGTCCGATCCGAATTGATCCTAAGACCGGCCGACCTGATTCAGCATACCGGATCAAACAGCCCAATTCACAAGCCTATACGCAGCAATTCAGCCAAATACTTGGCCTAAAACCAGCCAATACAGCGTTTGGCAACCGCATAATCAAGGTCTGAGCAGCCTTTTGCCCCCATTTGGGGGCTTTTTTTGCCGCGCGTAGGCGTTCCCAGGCCCGGAACGCCACACTTACCCCATGCCAATCGCAATCGAGAGCACTGGCGCACGCGCTAGCGTGTCGGCATTTCGACCCCCCCTACCTCAATTACGGGTCTATGAAATTCTAGGCTGGGCACGGTCCTAGGCGGAAAGGCGCCAGACATTTTCTCCCCCCTACCCATCAGGATGGCGTCTGCGGCTGCTCGGATCGCTGCCTGTTCGATGCACAGGGGCAGGTGGCGAGGGCTACCTCGTCGGCCAGCCCGTCGGCTAAGGCGGAGACCCCAGACGTGCTAGATTTCAGATCCCCCGACCTGGAATCAATCACGAGGAGGAGCCTCCATGAAGCCGGTCTACTTGCTCTCGATGTTTTATACATCGGCAAAGGAACACGCCAAGGAATTGAGCGAAGTCAATGCGACTGTCCGCTCTGTTTCTGGTGGAGATTTCCATGTGCTTGCAATGGGGACCGGAGCTTCAATCATTGGATTCACGTCCGATCTCCATGCGAGCCATCTATCGGCTCGATTCGCGCGTCTTGGAAGAGAAACTTTTTACTACCTGCTGACCGAAGCCTCAGCACTACTTCAAGGAACCATGACAGAACAGTCGATGCAGTGGATCGTGAGGCGTCTACCCCCGGCCAAAAAATCAGACGGATGAATAGATCGTCCGACCACGCCTGCGGCATCCAGGAGAGAGGAGGCGAGCAGACGAGGCGGATGAGACGAGTGGTCATCTACGCCACCCTCCGCGGGGCCGGGCCGAAGATGCGGCCGTGGGTCATGCGGTGCCCCCTTTGGCGACATGGAGTATCCCCCGTGGCAGAATTGACGGTGCGACCCGATCAACCCTATCCACGGAGGCCCCCATGTCCACGTTTCTTGCCGACTTTCCGATCAAATTCACCTGCAGCAAGTGCAGCCGTGAATTCTCGCAACTGGTCCGCGACGTCAAGGCGCACGGTCAGGTTGTCTGTCCCGGTTGCGGTGACACAGCTAAACTCGATGAGGCCGGGCGAAAGCTTCTCTCCGCGGCCGAAGAGGAAATCGCGCGCTTTGCGCGCTCGCTCAGGTGACGCGCCGATCGCTGAGCGCAGCGCTGATATGGCCGGCTTTAGGTTATCCATGTCCGCCCTGAGTTCTAACGTTGCTGTGGTCATTTCGCGCCCCACGACCTGTTATCTCTCACGAAAGGAGCCTCCATGGAGCTGAAAGTTCGATTCATCTACGAAGCGCTGGCCCAATGGACGCGCGACGGTGCTCGACCGTTTCAAACGCCCGCGAGCATCGATCCGAGCGCGTTTCACGCCGGAGACCTTTTCTCATTGCAGGAATTTGGCGACCGCTGGCTCATTATTCGCGCTCGTCACTGGGAACTTTCCCCGCCAACCTTGACGCTGTATGTGGATCTACTCCCCGGCAATCAATCAGATACAAATCTGCCGCTAAATGTAGTGCCCCTGCGTTGATCGGCCCGCGCAGCGCTCCGAAGAAAGAGTAGGCCCTCACGTTAGTAATAGCCTCAACTATGCGAAGTTCCGCAGAGGTCAGATTCAATTGGTTCATTTTTTTCCCTGTTGTATATAGGCCTGCCGCCAGAAACTCGCCTTCAAGCAGATCGCTCAGGCGGTTCACCGTTCGACGATGGGGTAGCCGTCCAGCCCTATCCTTGGCTTGGGCTTGCCACCCTTATCCGTGATGTTGATGCGCTCATGGCAGTCGTGGGCCACAGCTTGTAGGTTGTCCACGCTGTCGATCTGCGCTTGCGTCCAGCCCTTGCGCTTGGCTATTGCCTTGCTGATGATATGGTGGACTTCTCCGGCCGGCGTCAGCCTGATCTCGCCGCCCTTACACTGGTCGCACTGGCACAGCCCATGATCACGTTGCAGCACCAGCTTGCGCAGTTTGTCCCAGGCGGTGCCGTAGCCGCGGGCATGCCGAGACTCGTTCGACCAGTTCGAACGGCTCATCTGCGCTCACAAGAAAAAGCCACGACAGCCCGAAATACAGCTGCGCGGCGAAGGCGTCAAGGGGAGGGATGGCGGTAACGAAGAACCTACAAGCACCGCACTGAATGCAAAAGGCCCGCTTGCGCGAGCCTTGGTGACAATCCTGCAACCTATCTGATTAATGGCTATATACGCCATCAAATGGTAGGTGTCAACTATCCAACAAATTCGGTAGTGTCTCAGTTTGATTTGTAACGGGGAAAATAATTATTGATAATTCTCCTCAAACGAAAACCCGCAGAAACTGTCAAAAAGATCGCTCAAGAAATCCTATTGCGTTGCCGTTAAAGTTGATAGTTATCAATAGACCCGCTTTTAGCCCCTTGCTGCTCATTGACAGACGCGCCTTATACGTTTAACCTTGTTAATGCGCATCTTGACACCATTTAGGAATTGTGGTATGCGCAAAACCGCCAGAAAACCAGGAGAGACCATGACCAAGGGGAGAGCCGTCACCGTGCTAGAGGTGAAGTTCACGGAGCGCGATGGTATTGTCTATGCGTCATCCGTAGATATGCCAGGATTGCATGTTTGTGGCAAATCACGAAAGGCAGTAAACGCCGACGTACCAAATATGATTAAGACGCTATACAGGCTTAACCATGGTATTGAAGTTGATGTTGAACCGTCTTTCGATCCTGAGTTTAAGAAACCAACAAATAAACCAACTGCCGTTTCAAATTGGATTCGTTTGTTGGCTGCGCCAACAGCCCTTCAAGCGGCATAATGGCCGGGATACTTCTATCCCGTAAGAAGGTTCACGCATTTCTCACTGGGCTAGGTTATTCACCGACTAAGGAGTCGGTGACTGGCGAGACTGGAAAGCATCTGATTTGGAAAACATCTTGGGGGTACCATTTTTCAGTCCCCGACGATGACCACGCTTGCGCCACCTGGACTTTAAGCGACATCGTTGCATCTGTCGATCAGACAAGGCCGAAGAAATGAGACCGCTAACGTAGCGGTAGTTCACTCTGCTAAAGACGCAATCTCTTCCAAACTTCAAACATGATCCGCAATCCCCGCTTCCATTGCTGGGGTAACACGCAGCGCCTTGTGGATGCGACCGAAGTTCTTATACTTGTAGTGGATCGACGGCGCAAGCGTGATTCTCGCCCTTCATGCGGCCATTCTAACCCGTGAACGTAGAGGCTGAATTAACGCTTGCAATCGACCGAAACACTCCCGACTATTCGACAATCCCAGCCGCCTTCAGCCGTCCCTCGATAGCGTACCGCGCCTGCCTTTCCTCGGCTTTAAGGTAGCCATTCACCTTGTTCGCGTGCGCGCTCGCCGTGTGCCGCTCAACGCCGGTCGCTGCGGCAATGTCCACTAGGCTCAACTTGTCCCCGAAATAGCGCCTGACGATGGCGTGGCGCAGCAAGAAGTTGACCACTGTCCCGGCCAGCGCCTCAGTCCTAACGGTTTCGGCGATGTTGGCAACGGCGGCCAGCCATTCCGTATTTTCCCGGAAGCCCGAGCAGCAGGCATGTCGGCAATCGCAGGGCACGTCACGGACAGTGAACCGCGCAACAAGTATCTGGCCGTGTATTCGGGGCTCCAGTCGGTCAACCTCGCCGCGGATAAGCCCTGATGTGCCGGCGCCGTCCAGACCGCCCAAACCGCGTCCTGTGGGCTTCGGGCCGCCCATCAATGCTGCCATTGCGTCCGTCTTGTACTGGCCATGCGCGAAGTTAAGCGCGAAGGCAAGCGCGGCGCTCGTCGAGCGGAATAGGGCGGGATCTGCGGATGTTTCAGCCTGCACGGCTCTGCGCCTCCATCAGTGCATACCCTCGCGGTGGTCGAGCGGCCTCGCCTTGCAAGCGACAAACGCAGCGCGGGCCTCGGTGCCGACGCCGGCGTCGTTTGCGCGGCTCCATTCCAGGAACTGGTTCGGCTCGATAATCACCCGGATGACGGGCAGGCTCGCGGCCTGGTAGCGTGTGAACACCTCCTCCATTCGTTGCAGCCAATGCTGATGGTCCGGCTGGAAGTTCGGATCGATTGAGCGCCAGCGCGGAAAATCATCTTCGCGGAACCATGCCACGCCGAGTCCTTGCATCTTCATCGTTCGTTCTCCTGTTGGTGGCAGCGGTGGCAGCGGTGGCAGTGATTTTCTATCTCCATAGGTAAATATGAAAAAGTCATGCAATGCAAAATCACTGCCATCACTGCACGTCACTGCCCAAAGTCAGTCCTCGGAGCGCCTCAACTACCGTGCGGTAGTTCGACTTCCTCGGCGCGTACACCATCTGACGTCTGCCTTT
>Ga0208566_1002032_pt1 | contig 11143 bp, 4 predicted proteins | sample PL_2010_150m_FD_184159 | JGI IMG/M metagenome (GOLD analysis project Ga0208566, IMG submission 184159) | Freshwater microbial communities from Powell Lake, British Columbia, Canada to study Microbial Dark Matter (Phase II) - PL_2010_150m... | ecosystem: Environmental > Aquatic > Freshwater > Lake...
ATCCTTCTCGGAGCGCGGCACGGGTGCCAAGAAGGCGCGTGACCTCTTCTTTCCCAAGGCCTTCAATGACGAGCAGGTCCGTATCATCCAACTGTTGGATATTTCCGATGGCGTCGTTGTGCAGGGTCCGCCTGGCACGGGTAAGACGCACACCATTGCCAACGTCATCTGCCATTACCTGGCCGAGGGAAAGCGGGTCCTCGTAACCTCGATGAAGGACCCGGCATTGGCGGTGCTGCAGGAGCAGCTTCCTGCGGAGATTCGACCGCTTGCTATTTCATTGCTGACGAGCGAACAGGCAGGGATGAAACAGTTCGAACACGCCATTAACAAGATTGCCTCAGAGGTACAGGGCCTCGACCGAAGCGGCACCGCGAGGGCCATCAACCATCTTGAGGAATCCATTGATGCACTCCATGGCAGGCTTGCCGGCATTGACCGCAAGATTGGCGAATGGGCGAGACGGAACCTCGCCAAGGTTGCGCTGGAGATGGAGGAAATCGATCCCCAGGACGCTGCGCGCGAAGTCGTGGAGAAGGCCGATCAGTTCGAGTGGATCCCCGATCTGCTCGGAATCGCTCCCGACTTCGCACCCCAATTCTCGGATCAGGACATTGTGCGGCTGCGGGAGGCACGCCGTGCTTTGGGTAAAGACATTGATTATCTCGATGCGTCTCTACCGCAGCTCGTTGAGTTTCCCGACTCTAAGGCACTGCTCGAAGTCCACCAGGACCTGTCCCAGTTCGAAAAACTGAAACAGGGAGTGGAAAATGGCGACGTTCCGGCGCTTGCTGATTCGAGCCAGGAGACCCTCGCCGTGGCCCAGCAACTCCTTACCCAAATTGAAGCCCTTCGGCGCCTACGTGGAGAGATCTTACAGGGGAATCGTTCCTGGACGGCTCCTATGCGAGAGCGGTTGCGGCGAGGTGGCAACGACAATCTGCTGTCGATGCTGGAAGGCCTTGGCGCCGAACTCGATCAGACTGTTGAGCGGAGGAAGGTATTTCTTGAGCGGCCCGTTACCACGCCCGCAGGCATTGAGCTTGATATCGAACTCGTTGAAGCTGTCAGGAAACTGGCTACGGGAAAGAGCCCCTTTGGTTTGAAAGGGCTGGTCGGCAAGTCAGTTCAGAAGAAACAGCTCGCCGGCATATGTGTTCTTGGGACTTCCCCTGCCGAAGTCGAGTGCTGGAAGCATGTGGCTGAGCATCTGGTGTTGTTAAAAAGCCTGCGGGAACTGGCCTTGCGTTGGAATGCTCTTGCCCACGAGCTCCAGCTTGAAACGGTACCGGGGGACAAGCCGGAAGGTGGCTTGGTCGCCGCCCAAGAGTATGCCCTTTACCTCAAGGTGAAGAACGTCGTAAAGGCTGAAAGTGAACTCTGCACAACGGCTTCTCACGTCTTTCCCAATTGGGCTTATGCTTGCGAGGTAGCAGATAGCACACAGCGGCTGTCTGAGCTTGAGAAGGCCCTGCGGCACCATCTTACCAAGAACCGGCTCGCCAACGTTTGGGCGGCCAAGGAGCGTTTCCAGAAGATACTGGAAGGTCGCACCGGTCGCGTCATAGAGGAGATTCGCCGGTTCCTCTCCGAGACGCTGGGCAATCCTGAGACTGAAGACGCCATGATGCAGGCTGCGTGGTCAACGCTGATGGCGGAACTATCCCGGGTGCTGGGACTGGGTACACATCTGGATGCCGTGACTGACGTCTGCGACAAAGTTGAGGCATCCGGCGCACCACAATACGCCGCAGCACTAAAACGACCGATGGATTGCACGGTAGATTGCTTTCTGCCGGATAACTGGCGTAACGCTTGGCGGCTGAGACGTCTGGCGACCTATCTTGAATCCGTTGACGCGCAAGAAGAGCTGAAACGGCTGGCAAGGGACCGTCACGAAGTGGAAAGCGATTTGTCACGTGCCTATCGCGATATCGTGGTGAAGCGAACGTGGCTGAAACTTGCGGAGAACGCTTCCCCCAGCATCAAAGCCGCATTGCAGGCTTATTTGAACGCCATTCAGAAGATCGGTAAGGGCACGGGAAAACGTGCAGTGCGCTATCGGCAGGATGCACGTATGGCGGCATCGCAGGCGAATTCCGCTGTGCCGTGCTGGATAATGCCGCACTATCGCGTGTCCGAATCGCTGCCTGCAGAACTCGGTTGCTTCCACCTCGTTATCATTGACGAAGCGTCGCAATCAGACCTGACTGCATTGCCTTCCCTGCTTCGAGCCCAGAAGATGCTGATCGTCGGCGACGACAAGCAAGTCTCCCCCGAAGGTGTTGGCCTCGAAGAGGAAAAAGTTCGTAGCCTCATGAACCGGTTCCTCGGCAATCAGGTAGCGACCTATCGGGCACAGATGTCGCCAACAAGCTCCATCTATGACTTGTTCAAAGTAGTGTTCGCTGGAAGCTCCGTAATGCTGAAAGAACATTTCCGCTGTGTCGGCCCCATCATCGAGTACTCCAAACGCGAGTTTTACAATCACGAACTTCGGCCATTGCGCATGCCGAAAGCCTCCGAGCGCCTCGATCCGCCGCTCGTTGACGTGATGGTACAGGACGGTTATCGTAAGGGCGATGTCAATCTGCCCGAGGCGCGTTTTATCGTCGATGAAATCAAGGCCATTGTAGCGGACCCTAACATGGCTTGTCGCTCCATCGGGGTAGTCTCACTGCTCGCTGATAAGCAGGCCCTGGCAATATGGGAGCGGCTGACCGATGAACTCGGGCCGGAACTCATGCAGCGCCATCGTGTCGCGTGTGGCGATGCCCGCACGTTCCAAGGAAAAGAACGTGATATCATGTTTCTCTCCATGGTGTCGGCACCAAACGAGGTTGGCGCGCCACTGTCCCGCGATACCTTCGCCCAGCGTTTCAATGTAGCTGCCTCACGCGCGAAGGATCGGATGTATCTTGTGCGTTCGGTGGAACTGGAACACTTGAGTGAAGCGGATCGGTTACGGCGCAGTCTCATCGGCCATTTTGTGACACCCTTCACCCAGGATGAAGAACGTGTAGAGGACCTGCGTAAACTCTGCGAATCGCCCTTTGAGCGCGAGCTATACGACGAACTTACACAGCGTGGCTACTGGGTGACACCTCAGGTGAAGGTAGGCCAGTACCGCATCGACATGGTGGCGGAGGGACACAATGACGCCCGTCTCGCGGTGGAGTGCGACGGCGATAAGTACCACGGTGCGGACAAGTGGGCTGATGACATGCAGCGCCAACGGGTCCTGGAGCGTGCGGGATGGGTGTTTTGGCGATGTTTTGCTTCTTCCTTTATCCGCCGGCGCGGGGCAATGTTGGACGACCTCTTGAAGACATTGGCCGCACGCGGTATCGAACCCATCGGAGCCGAAGGCACGCCGAGGAGTGTGCACGTCGAGCGCCGCGTCGTGTATTCAGTCGCCAAACCGGATGACACAACTGACGTGAGGCCTGTTGAAGATCCTGTGAGCGTCAAGGTGCCAAGGGCCGATGAACCGCCAATATCATCCAGCCCTGGGAGGAAAGATCCTCCCCGAGCAGAAAAGCCCCTCCGTCCGCCAACAAATCAAGACGGCCCTCCCGGCCAGGAACCGTTATTTACCTCGCCAATGGGACCGCGACATGCGGGTCTGCCATTCAGCGATTATTTGGAATATTCCGTGCCATCCGCGAATGATCCTCGTAGCGCTGACAAAGGTGCGGTTGCCGAAGGCATCGTTCGGATTGTGCAGGTCGAAGGCCCAATAATTGCGAAACGCATTTACGATATCTACCTCCGGAGTTGTGGCATTCACCGGCTCGGCCATGAGCTGAAGAGCACCATGAACAAGGCGCTTGCGCACGCCATTCGGCAAGGTCATCTTGTGTCCGAGAATGAAGTGACTGAAAAGGGCCTGATCTTCTCCGTCGTCAGAATAAGCGGCAGTGCGCCGATCAGATTGCGAAATAGGGGGCCTCGGTCCTTCGAGGAGATTCCCCCAAGTGAACTGCTGGTTGTGGCGAAGTACCTGCTGGAGCGGAACGGCTTCTCCTCAGGCAGTGACGAGCATTTGCGTGCAGTCCTGGAGTGCTTTGACCTTAAACGGCTTACCACGCAGGTCGGCACAACATTGCTCGAAATTCTTGATAGGCAGTGCCCGTACGTGGACGAGTTCCTCAAAGGAATCCCGAAATGAGGCGATTGCATGATGGATCAGCAGAAGCGCCTAGTAATAGCGGGAATAAAACCTGGCACTTTTTCACTGTGGCCTTTTTGGCCCGGGCTGGATGGAGATGATCTTTATTAGGAGATGGGAATGACAAAAGCGGATCTAGTCAAGTATGTGAAGGATAGTTTCTGGTTGGACCTTGCCTATGACGAAGAGGACAGGAATATAATTACTGAAAAAGGACTCACGCCGCGAGAGGAGGTTGGAGACCAGAGGACCATACCTCCTCTGCCAGATGAAGAAGAACCTTCGCTCTGGTTTGAGAGCTTCAAGCGGCTAAAATTAATTCGCGTTCTGGACGGGCTTGATCTAGACAAGGCAAGTCGAGAGTATGCTGACGCGAATTTTAAATCTACCGTAGCACAGTTTCAGCAGGGCAACAGATTCAATATCGTTAGGAATGGAGCTGAACAGCGCAGAAAAAATCTAGACAAAATAACTTGGAAATGCAGTGCGGCAATTGACAAAATTCTAGGACATTACGAATCCCAAAGAGAGGACGCTTTTCAAAGACAAACATGGGCCACCCTGTTAGCACTCTATCATTCTGAACTCTGTGCTTCAGCAAGTGCTGAGGTATCTTTCGGTTGGGCTCGACGTCAAGCTTTCGTGCTAAAGAAGGAGGCTGTAGGATTAAAAATTTTCCGGTGGATTTCTAATCATAACGTGAGCCGGGGATATAACCATCTCAAAAATCCACTTAACGCGGTAAAGGGTTTTGACTTTGATGTGGACACGTTCAACTGTGATGAACTCTTGACAGACCTCAGAGATGAACCTGAAGGGGAGATTAGAGATTTGCTTTTTAGGCTCTTGTATATGCCAGCCATATTGACGTTGGCTCAGAGCCTAGGTGATCTTCAGCGGCATTCTGAGAGGCGATACTACTTGAATAAGGGCAAGGCCAAAACAATTTCAGAGAAGATAGGTTCGAGTTATTGGAGTCAGATTTTTTCTCTCCAACTATCACTCACAGAGATTGATATAGGGTTTTTAAAGCACGCAACCGGTGACCCAGGTTCAAACTCACAGTCCAATGGAACGAGTATCCCTCCTCGCACGAAATCACTTTCTAAGCGGGAGGAGATCCAACGTACAGAACTTAAAATGAGAGCCGATTTTAGACATTCAGAGCCTTTAGCGGGCCAAACGCATGAGAATTGGCTTCAATGCACTACGTGGCTGCATCTTTGGCATTCTGCAGAACCCCTATCATTTCATGCTGGCCTTCAAACAACAGCAGAGTTTCTAGTCGATCTACTGAAACTCGCCAAGAAATCGGCAAAAAAGAATGCCCCAGAAGTTTGTAAAATCATGGAAATGGCTGTAAAATTTCTGATCGAAACACGCCGCTTCATGGCTTTCTTGACGTCTGATTTAGGACTTTCCTCCAATGATTCAGGATTTTATTCAAATGAAATTATGACCTTGAAATATTTGCTCGGTAATGAGCCGGATCCTAAACCAAGGGACCTGAAGTGGCGTGAGATTTGGAATACCGGGTCGCGTCTGCTTGAATGCCTCAAAACACTTGATGAAGTTTTCAACAAGTTAGGTACACCTCATTCTCAAGAGATGGCGGAACTCGATGATTGGAATCCAAAGCTTGGAAGAGCCCTGAATTGGCCCATGCAAAAGGGAGAAGCTAATTCTTGCGAACGCCAGTTTCGGTCAGAAATTGGACACCTTACACTATTTCCTCAATCAACAACACGCATATGCGATCGACAAGAGAAAATTTGTGACGATAACTGCTTCATAGACGTGATGAATAAGACTATGGATGATCCAAAAGTCGCGAAATTACCAACCTACAAACGTGCGATGAATTCACAGCAAGAACGCTTTTTAAGCTATCTTAAACCCAGAACGGCTAAAGATAAAAGCTATAGACTTGGAGAATCAAAAGTGAAATCGCCTGACTTCGAATTGATATCTCTGAGACGATGGAATTCGTTTTCTCCGAACCTTGGATCACGGGCAGCAGCATCTGTGGGGGGTGGTTACCTTGTACGCCTTTGGCAAGGAGATCGATATGTAGGCATCGCCGTTGACCCGGGTTATAATTATTTGGAAAACCTCTTTAACGAGGGCTTCACGATTGCTGACATCGATATTGTAGTAGTGACACACGCTCACCCAGACCATACCGAGAACTTGACGAATCTCTTCACGCTCTTATTTGAAAGGAACAAGCGGATGGCAGATGAAGAGAAGCAGAATACAAATGACATCTCCGCGCCAATCGACCACCGCATTTTCCTCCTGATTACGGAGGGTGTGTTCGAGCGGTATCAATCAATGTTACCAGAGACTAAGGCGTATATCAGAGACGTGGTTGTTTTGAAGGCACATGCCGATTGGCCGGGGAGTAGGGCGGGCAGTAAAGCTGTGAGAATCTCCGTTTGTAGCGACAAGCAGTGTCGTATCAAACTGGATTCTAAGCCTGAGCGCGCTTTCGATAACAATGAGTGTGTTGCATTGATACAAGCGAAGAGAGCTTGGCACGACGATCTGACAGGACATGACTCTATCGGCATCGTGGTGACTTACAGGGGAGAAGGCAAACGGATTGGTATACTGGGTGACTCGAAATATCATGAGGATCTGTACCATGACTATAAAGACTGTTCCGTCCTGATCGCCCATCTGGGCAGCCTGATTAGTAAAAGTTCTTATAAGGCAGGAGAGGAAAATAGCTTTCTAAAACTGGGGGATGGTGAAGAGATCATTAAGAAGGAAGGACACTTGTATTTGCCAGGTTTGACAAGGCTGATTTGCGATTTGAAAAATCGAAATGGGAGCAACAAATTCCCACTTATGGTACTATCAGAATTTGGCGAGGAGTTGCGGGGGGGCTTAAGAAAGGATCTAGCCGTGCGCCTTGCTCATGGTTTACATTCAGATCAGTTACCAATAGTACCCGCCGATGTTGGGCTGAGAATAGATATCGAAAAGCAGGAGATTTTCTGTAGCGTCTGTCATAACTACTTTGATTGGAAGGGAATCACAGCAGAGTCAGTGTTGCCTCATGAAGAAGCCTTGGCTTTTGTATGTGACGATTGTCGTCTATTGCGGGCCGGCGAGCTCCCCAGGCTGTTAGAAGACTGGTGTACAACCGGCAGGCCCGTTATACCGTTAAATATAAAATCAATTAAGTTATCTTGATTTCCGGTGGAGCGACAGCCACCGTTGCATTCATGCAGATATTGACACGCATGAGTCACATCATAGTCGAGACACCGTTTAGGAAGAAATAAAAGCTCTCTTCGATGCTGCATCAGCGGATCGCTATACCAGAATTTTTGGATTTCAAGATCCAAGATAGAATTCGAGACAGGGCTGCCGCCTGGACACATCTTGATCCGGCCCACCGGATCAAATGCAAGTTGGTTAATACCCATATGGCACGGGCGAAGGCTGGAGAGAATCGCTTCAATGATTTCGTTTCGTAGCCCCTCGATCGCGGCCCGATCGCGCACCCAACAATGGGGTACAGCCTCGACCTTAATGGTCCAGCCCGAGGAGATAAGCTCACCCACGATTTTAAGAACATCCCACCAACCCTGTGAGTCAAGCACCACATGAGCCTTGTCCTGAGTCGCTTCACCAAAAGGCAAAAGGCGATTGACGTCAATAAATTGAATAGCCTTTCCATAGTAGGCGCGTAAAAAGCTCCCTAGACCTGACAACCCACCGGGATCTAAGCGAGTTGGTGAGTACTGAACGAAGCATCGAACGCCGGCTCTAATTAGTAGGTTTAAACCCTTGGTGGCCTTCTGAAGCCCCTGTCTGGTGCCTGTCAACTGATTGTGTACTAAGGCAGCGGCACTGTGAAGTGAAACGCCGACTTCGACATTATGTGCAGCAAGGAGTTGCGCCCTTCGCTCACTGATTCGGCTCCCATTGGTGACCACCCGCTGAGACAACCCCAAACGTGATCCGAGTTCAATCACATCATCAAATTTGGGAAGAAGCATTGGCTCTCCCCCAAGGTAAAGCACTTCCCTGACACCCCACTCGGCAAGCTTGTGCAAGATCGCTTCCGTTGTTTGCCACGGAGGGTGTCCAAGTTTGCTGTTTTCATGCGGATTGTAGCAAAACGAGCATCGGTAGTTACACTTCCATGTGAGATCAAACATGACGTTGTCGGGACAATCGGAGATACGAAAGAGGTGCCCCGGACGGATATCATAAGTGAAGAGATGCTTTGTCTTCATGCCGAAAATTCCGGTGCGTCAAGCGTCCGGGCATATTGGCTAAACCGTGCCCGAAATCCGCTGGCAATGATGCGTTCCTTAATTCTCAGCGCACGTTCGACGCTGAGAAAAGCAGGATGGTAAGTCCCGGTGCTGTTGGAGTAGAAACGCTCAATCGAAGTGGCTGATTCCGAATACCAGATCAAGCCCAGATCTTCTGCCCGCCGATGATCGAAATCAGGCTCCCAAAACTCGGGCGCTAAACCCGCTGCCTGAGACCAAGCTGTGCCTGGCCAGTAAGCTGCGAGCGAGAAAAAAGCATTGCCCCGTGGGAGGCATTGATCCATCCACAAAAGCGTCGCATCGACTGTCTCGTCGGTTTCCCCCGGTCCGCCGAAAAACAAGGAGACATCGCACTGAATCCCATTATCCTCGCACGCGCGCAATCGGTCCTGGACTGTTTTAATCTCCGCATGTTTGCCGATCTTTGATTGGAGATCGGGCTGGGGTGTTTCAAGTCCGAAATAAGCATAGCGGAGCCCCGAATCGGCCAGTTGAGGGAGTAATCCCGGCTCCAATTCTTCAAGACGGGTTGGTGCACCCCAAAGCAGTCCCAGGCTCTTCATCTGCTTCGTGAACTCCTCGATCCAAACGCGCTCGGATGACATCGGGAAGGTGGGCTCATCGAAAAAAACTGCGCCATAACCCAGATCTCGTACCTCCTTCAATTCTCCGATGAGATCCTCGACAAGCCGAAGCCTCCGGACAGGGCGCGAAGTTGTGGTATCTGCCCAGAATGCGCTGGGTGAGCAAAACGGACAACTGTAGCCGCAGCCCCTGCTGCTGAAAGCTCCTGCTACCATTCGGCCTGCAAAGCCGGGTATTGAGGATGTAAAATTACGAAGGTAAGTGGGACGGGCATATTTGCGGAGATCCGGATCCGGAGGGTTGAGAAACACGCCACGGTCCGGCCTCGGTATGTGCCGGCAGTCGAGCAGAGGGAGGCTGGCATTATGTACTACTGACGAGCCGATCCTTCTGGAGAGCCCCGGAATTTCATCCAACAGTCGATTGCTGGACACAGCCCAGGCGAGCGCAGGCAATGCATCGTCTGCCTCACCCCGCAGGACATAGTCAAACTGGGCATGCCGGCTTAGAAGACATTCGGCAGCGATTGTTGCATGTGGTCCTCCCGCGACGATCGGCACATCCGTAACTTCACGCAGCCGCTTTGAAAGTTGGAGGGCCGCTGCATAATTGGGAGTGTTGGCATGGACGCCAACCAGTGTTGGTTTGAAGGTTTCCAGAACCCGGTCCAATATTTGATGTGCGTTGCATCCGGTCTCGGTCACCGCCTGAGCGGCGACGTCCTCATCAAACACCTCAACATCGGCGCCACTCTGTTTAAGGGTTGTCGCCAGGCAGGCTATTCCGAGAAACAGGCCGTGGTTGAAGCCCCGATAGCGAGGAAGTGCCAAAAGCACTCGCGGTCTGTGCATAGGGCTAACCCTTAAGCTCACTGCCGATAGACAAACCTCGGCAAACGGTTTCATAGGCAGCGGCATTCCCGTTGATATATTGGCGGTGTGCTTCGTAGAAATCAGGCAATTGCTTCGGGGAAACGGTTTGACACCGATCGAAAGCAGCGGCAATCGAAACCGGATCCTCCGGATTCACGCCCACAAGCAATGGAGACGTGGAAAACATAGCGGCATCCGGGTGTTGAATAACGTTGGAGGAAATCAGGCAGGTTCGACCGCAGGAAATCGCTTCCCAGACGATGTTGCTGAAATCCGATACATCCCCTTGGCGCTCCACCGCCCAGACCAATTGGGCCGCGCCGAGCATTCCAGGCATCTTCTCGGGCGGCAAAAAGTCCATGAAGCGCACTCTGTTTTCAAGCCCGTTCACTTTAACGGCTGTCTCGAATGCCTCTTTTCCCTTTCCGCCTCCGATTATCAATAGCTTCCAGGAATCACGGAGCCGAAGGGCTTCCAGAAGGCTGTCAAGCGCTTTCAATTGTAGATAATAATTCAGCTTACCCGCATACAAAATCAATCGTTCTTCGCAGCGTTGGGGATCCGCGTTGAACCATTTAGGGTCTGGAACGTATCTTGGAAGCACAATGATTTTTGATGTGAAGCTTTTCAGTCGATCGATCGCGTCACCGTTGCTAACCACAAGGTCAGCAGAGGTCAAAAGGCTATCAAGTGCAGCCCGGGTTTGATCCCATCCGAGCAGCTTCACGAGATCGCTGCCTGCATGGCGGACGATCAATGGAACAGCAAGCAAGCGGGAGACAACCAAAGCCGCTATTCCATATGGCGCCAGATAGTTGCATTCCACGACGTCCGGCCTATTATCCGCAGCCATCGCAAGCGCTGCTGCAATCAGGCGCTCAGTCTCCAATCCTCCCCCGGGTATAAACCAGGGCACCCTGGTGTTTGCTTGAAGCAACCTTACGTGCACCCCGGACGGAACCTCAGACTGGTCTTGGCTGGCATAGAGGTCAGGCACAAGGGTAACGATGTCAAAAATGAATCCCCGTCGGGCGAGTGATCTGTACAGCCAATAAGTCTTGGCGGAGATCCCTCCTTGACCGGGTGGAAATTTACCGAGTAGTAAGACTCTCATATCATCCTGCCGGGTCGACGTAAATCATTCACAAAATCGAACAACGAGAAATCCGGGGGACTCGTGCACCCGGGATCTACGTGAAGGTAGACAAAGAGATCCATCA
>Ga0208566_1002034_pt1 | contig 11135 bp, 10 predicted proteins | sample PL_2010_150m_FD_184159 | JGI IMG/M metagenome (GOLD analysis project Ga0208566, IMG submission 184159) | Freshwater microbial communities from Powell Lake, British Columbia, Canada to study Microbial Dark Matter (Phase II) - PL_2010_150m... | ecosystem: Environmental > Aquatic > Freshwater >...
GAGCGGGCGATTGCCAACGGCTACCATCAACTCGCCGACGACGGCATCCGCCGCGTCCTCGACGGCAACACCAGCCTGGACGAGATTTCCCGGATGGTGGACCTGACCGGCAGAATCCATTGACCACATTTAACTACAGGGCGGTTGACGACAGCGGCAAGACCGTCAGCGGCCAGGTCGACGCCGCCAACCCCGCCGACCTGGAACAGCGCCTGTCGCGCATCGGCCTGTATCTGATCAGCAGCAAGACCGCATCGGGAAGAGCCGCCATCCTGACCATGCGCAAGGTCAAACGACAGGATCTGATCACTTTCTGTTTTCACCTGGAACAACTCAGCAAAGCCGGCGTTCCCCTGCTGGAAGGCCTGAGCGACCTGCGCGACAGCATCGAACACCCGCGTTTCAAGGAAGTTGTCGCCAGCTTGATCGAGAAAATCGAAAGCGGTTCGCGCTTTTCCGACGCGATCGCCGCTTACCCCACGGTATTCGAACCGATTTTTGTCAGCCTGATCCGCGCCGGCGAAGAAACCGGCCAGCTTGCCGAAGTTTTCAAAAAACTGACTGAAACCCTTAAATGGCAAGACGAGTTGACGGCTCAAACCAAGAAGCTGCTGATGTACCCGGCATTCGTCGGCACAGTGATCGGTGGCGTGGTGTTTTTCCTGATGATTTACCTGGTGCCGCAACTGGTCGGTTTCATCAAGAACATGGGAGGGGAGCTACCGTTCCACACCAAGGCATTGATCGTGGTTTCCGGTATCTTCGTGCATTACTGGTACCTCATCCTGTCGGCGCCGGTGGTGCTGTTCATCGGCGTGAAGTTTCTGCTGCAAACCAGCGAGAAATTCCGTTTTCGCATGGACGGCTGGAAGCTCAATGCCTGGCTGATCGGCCCGATCCTGCGCAAGATCGTCCTAGCGCGCTTCGCCACCTTTTTTGCGATGATGTACGGCGCCGGTATCACCATCCTGGACAGTATCAAAATTTCCGAAAGCATTGCCGGCAACCTGGTCATCGCCGACGGTCTGAAGCGCGTCGGTGCCCAGATTGCCGAAGGACAGGGCTTTACCACCAGCTTCCAGAACGTCGGCATATTTCCCCCGCTGGTAATCCGCATGTTGCGCGTCGGCGAAACCACCGGCGCGCTGGATACGGCGATGCTCAATGTCAGCTATTTTTACGACCGCGAGGTCAAGGAAGCCATCGAACACGTACAGGCCATGATCGAACCGATCATGACCGTCACCATGGGACTGATACTCGGCTGGGTAATGCTGTCGGTGATCGGACCGATTTACGATACCATCAGCAAGCTCAAAACATAGCCCGGCCTCGCCATGTTCGCGAAAAAATTTTTGTATCTGTCGGACAATCGACTCGCTGCATGGCAGTGGCGAGGCGGAAAACTGGCGCATAGCGGCGATTTCAACCTCGACCCCGATGGCTACGCGAGCTTCGACGACTATCTCGCCCAAGCGCCGGGCACGCCGATACACATCCTGGTGGATGTGATCGAAGAGGATTTCCGCAACGAAACCATCCCACACATCCTCGGCAAAGACCGTCAGACACTGATCGAACGCAAGCTGAATCAGTTATTTCGCACCACCACCTATCGTCACGCGTCGCTGCAGGGGCGCGAAACGGCAGGCCGGCGCGACGACAAGCTGCTGCTGACCGGCCTGACCAACGAGGAATTGCTCAAACCCTGGGTAGATCGGATTGCCCAGCGCAAGCTGCCGCTCGCAGGCATCTATTCGTTGCCGCATCTCAGCCAGATGCTGGCAAAAAAAGTCAAACTGCTCGCGCCGCATCAATTGCTGATTACCCGGCAAAGCACCGGTCTGCGGCAAAGCTATTTCCAGGAAGGGCTGCTCAAATTCAGCCGGCTGACCTTGTTGGCTAGCGACGACATGCTGACCATGCAGGACACTGTCCATCGCGAATGCCTGCGCACCCAGCAGTATCTGAACAGCCTGCGCCTGCTGCCGCGCGACCAGCCGCTGGATATTGCGCTGTGCGGGGCGCGCTATCTTCAGCAACTGCAACCGGAATCCATGAGCGCGCCGTTGCTGCGCTACCAATTATTCGGCCTGGAGGACATTTTCAGGCGCCTCGGCCTCAAAATTCCTGGCGGCGATCTGACCAGCGAATTGCTTTATTTGAATCTGCTGGGGCGTTTCCACCCCCCGCAGCATTACGCCTCGCCGGGACAGCGCTGGTACGACCAGTTGCGTCTAATACGCGCCGGCATCCTTGGCGCCACCGCTGCGACCATTGCCGCCAGTGCTTATGTCTCGCTAATGAATTTCAACCAGGCGCTGGACGACCATCAGCAAGGCGATAATATTGCGCACGAAACCCAAGGACTGCAGAGGCAATATCAGACGATCAAAAGCACCTTCCCACCGACGCCGGTTCCCGCCGAGGACATGAAAAATGCGGTTGAACTGGTTGAAGCGGCTGCGCGCAAGAACGTCATGCCCGATCCGCTGCTGGGACTCATCAGCCGAGCGCTGGAAGCCGCGCCCGCGATCCGGCTCAACCAAATAAAATGGTCGGTCAGCGACAAGCCGAGCGAAGAGCCTACTGCAACCCCGCCGCCCCCGGCGGGAAAAAATGAAAATATTGTGGCCAGCATCACGATCAACCGGGAAAGCCCCTACCAGATTGCCATACTCGACGGGGAAATCACCCCTTTCAGCGATTACCGCAGCGCACTGGAGAGCGTCAATCATTTCGTCGAAGCGTTGAAAAAGACCCCTCCGCTACAAGTTGCCCCACTCGTCATGCCGATCAATATCGGCTCGCAAGCCAGCCTGCAAGGCAGCGTGGGGAAAAAAGGGCAGGACAACGTGACTTTCTCGGTCAAACTGATACTCGCCCCCACGCCATGAAATTCCCCAAGGAAGACTTCCCGCTGATCCGCACTGCTGTCGTCCTGCTGGCCACCGCCATCGTCTTGAGCGCCACCGGCATAACCGGCAGCATTTATATCAAAGACTTGATGCAACGGAACAAAAGCAATGACCAGCAAAAACTCGCGGAAGCCCGCACCCAGCTAGAACAGGCGCATATTGAAGAACAGGAAATCCGGCTCTACCATGCCAAATATCTAAAACTGATGGATCAAGGCATCCTTGGCAAGGAAGACCGGCTGGAGTGGATCGAACATCTCGGCCAGATCAAGGAAAATCGCAAACTGTTCGGACTCGATTATCAGATTGATGCCCAGCAAGCCGTGCAAGCCGACCCAGCCATCCCCCAAGGCAATTTCGCGCTTTACGGCAGCACCATGAAATTCGGCTTTTCCCTGTTGCATGAAGGAGACCTGCTCAACACGCTGAACGATCTCAAGAAGAACACCAAGCAAATCGGCCTGTTGCGCGAATGCACCCTAACCCGCACGAGCGGAAATGATCCGGGTATCGCTGTCAGTCCGCACCTGAAGGCCGAATGTACCTTGGTCTGGCTTTCGCTCAAGTCCAAAAGCCCGGAACCAGTCCAACCACAATAGCCCCCCTTCCGGTTTAAGTTTAGGCCGTAATACCCCAGCAGGGTTTTGCGCAATCAGCTGCGAGGAAACGCCACAACGCCCATACAATACGTTAACTAATTTACACAACGTATTGCCCGATAATATAACTTACGTATAGCATTCCTTAATATTTTGCTGTACCCGCCGATAAGGCAAGTACCGGATCGCTACCGGCCCCGAAAAACCGCCAAGAAACCAAAGGACAGGCAAGACCCATGAAGCCGTTGCATTCGATGCGTGAACCCAGCCTATCCCCGGCAGACCATCCGCCGCGCGCGGACAGGTTGCGCTCCCTTAAGGCTTTGCGAGTTGCTTCGCATCCCTGCCTGACCCGTTTCCTGCCAGCAGCGCTTGTGGTTGTCTTTGCGACCCTATCCTCGCCGTCATCGGGAGAATCCCTCGGCCGCCTGTTTTTCACCCCCGATGAGCGCACCAACCTCGATCGCGCCCGCCTGAGCGGCGGCAGCACGGAACCGGAAAGCGCTTCCGCCCAGCAACTGGAAAGCCTTACCCTGAACGGCATCGTCAAACGCAGCAACGGCAAAACCACGGTTTGGATTAACAATTCGGCACAAAATGAAAACGATCTGCCGCCTGGATCGAAGCAGCAGGCCAGCAAGGCGCGGCTAGCGGATTTCCCGGTACTGGTGCAAAAAACCGGGAAAACCGTAACCCTCAAAGTCGGACAAACGTTGAATATCGACAGCGGGGAAATTCGGGAAGGCTACCAACCTTCCGCCATCAAGGCACAGCCACCGGCACCGTCTACCGCAGCAGAGCCTGGCGCGACGCAGGACAGCGGGACAGGAAAAGTCAGCAGCGGCTAGCAACACAGTTTTTCTCCAGGCCGGCATCAAGTTTGGTAAAGTAACATCATGCACAGCGACCTTCCATTATCCCGCGATAAACTCAAAGGCTCGGCGCTGATCGTCATCCTGATCATTCTGGGCGTTGCTGCGGCTCTCCTGGTCGGCGCGCTGACCAGCAACCGGCAAATCGAGCGCGACAAGATAGCTGCCGACGTGATGTCCAAGGCCAAGGAAGCATTGATCGGCTACGCCGCCACTTACCGCGACAGCCATCCCGGCGAAGTTTTCGGTTATCTGCCCTGCCCGGACACCAACAACGACGGCATAGCTGACGAACCCTGCGGCGCCCAGGATGTGTCGGTGCTCGGGCGACTGCCATGGAAAACGCTAGGCTTGCCCCCACTCCGCGACAGTGCCGGCGAATGCCTGTGGTACGCGGTTTCCGGCAGCTTCAAAAACAACCCAAAAACCACTCTCCTGAACTGGGACACCGCCGGCCAACTCATCGTCAACGATGCCGGCGGCGTGACACTGGCAACTGGCGTCGCGGCAGTGATTTTCTCGCCGCGCGGCGTGATTGGCGGCCAGGATAGAACCCCGGCGGGAACCCCCGAGTGCGGCGGCAACACCACCGTTGCCGCCTATCTCGACGGCGGCGACCCCATCTACGCCGGCACCGCTCCCGCTGCCGGCGCCACTACCACCCTGACCGTGGCGACCGCCACCAGCACCGCCAACGGCACCAACAACGACCAGGGATTGTCGATCACTCCCGACGAAATCTTCCGGCGCATCAAGCAGCGCAGCGATTTCAATGGGGCCACGCCAACCGGTGATGTCAACAACCTACTAATCAGCGTTGCCGCCTGCCTGAACGCGCAAACCACCTTGCCGCCACCGGTCACCATCGACTTCACCACCATGGCGGAATCCCCAGGCGCAACGGTCGGAGGCCTGACTACTGGCCGCATCTCGCAAAAAACGCCCAACTCTGTGGACGTTCTTTGCAGCAAGGCCTCTGGCAGCGACACCCTTGCCTGGCGTACCGCCTGGAACACCAGCTGGTGGAATAAAGGCAGCGGCACGAGTTTTACCGGCTTGAATTTCAACAACAACTGGCAGGACAACCTGCTTTACGCCAAATGCACCAGCGGCCAATGCCTTAACGTTAACGGTACAGCCTGCGCCGCCGTGCTGATCTTCACCGGCGAGCGCGCCAGCGGCGTAAATCGCGCCAGCAAGAATGTCATCTCGAATTACCTGGAAGGGAATTTCCTGAGTTTATTCAACAGCGGCGCTCCGACAACCTTTACCGGCGTGCCTGCCAATTTCGCCATCGTCAATGTCAGCACGGCGGCTACTGCGGACATCGCCGCCTGCATCAACCCCTCCTCCGCCACTTCCGGCCAGAAGTACCCCTCCTTCATCCAGACGGCGTACACCAAAAGCATGATCAACAATACCGCCACCGAGGCCATCAGTTGGAACGGTGCGGATAGCGGGCTGAACAAACTGACCTTCGCCTGGGGAAGCATCACCGCCACCGGCGGCACCATTTCGGCGGACAACAACAGCATCGGCGTCAGCACCGGCAACAAGATCAGCTTGGCGGCAGGCGAGGCATTGACCTATGTATTCAACGAACCGCGCCATTCCATCGACGTGCGCCTCAAGAAAGTCGGCAACAACCCCCGTTCGTTCAGGCTGACGGCCAAGGGTACCGACAACAATTACTATGTCATCGACGTGCCGAGCTGCACCTCGTCGGGAACCACTTTCTTCGGCGGTATGCGCTTCGGCACCTATGACACCGCTACCGCCGCAGCCAACCCCAACCCCAACAGCACGATCCCGACCTATCCGATCCCGTTCCCTAATGCCGACATCAGCATCGAATACACGGAAATCAAGATCGAAGCGATGGGCACCTCGATTATCCAGCTGGATGGCTTCGATTCGCGAGGCAGTTACGAAGGGCTGCAAGGCGCCAACAACGCTGGTGTTTTCAGCCCCAACCCGGTTCCCAGCTACGAGGCGGACAGCTCACTACCCCATCCTTATCCGCAATGCTTCTGGGACGTGATGAATTATTACTGCCCGCGCGTCAAACAGCCGGCGAATTGCGAGGACTGGAGCAACTTCCAGACTACCTATCATTACAACACCGCGTCCCGATTCGGTTTCGAACCGATCAGCACATCCGATTCGATTACCCAGGTAAGGATGGATTTCTTTACCAACGTGTACAGTTTCCGCAACAACCAGGGCAGTTTTTCCACCAAGCCGTACCAGACGCTCAACATCGGCGGATACACCTATTACATCGGCAGCTATAACAGGACAAACAACAAGAATTTCACTGCCGAGCTCTACACCGACCAGGCCCTGACCGCCCAGTACAACGACCGCGTACCGCTCGACACCCCTTACTGGTTTACCTTGACCGGAACCGGCTTTAGCGCCATTACCAAAACCGCAACCAACACCTTCACCTTCACCGACGCAGCGGCAAACTTCACCGACCCCTTGGTCAAGCTGAAAATCGGCGCGATCACCTATTACCTGAAAAACAGCAGCGTTAACAATACAATGTTTACCGCCGACGTTTACAGCGACCCGCAAATGACCGTAGCAGTAACCGTCGCCCCGCCAACCGGCCAGGCATACACGCTGACCACCATGAGCAATTAGACGAGGACTGTCCGATGAATATTTCCGGCGACAGATTGAACGGCTTTACCCTGGATGTGATTTATTGATCCGGCCCGATAATGTTTCGACAGACACCCTCTCCCGCGCTGCCGCGCACCCCTCCCCCGCAAGCGGGGGAGGGGCTGGGGGAGAGGGTGCGTTTAGACTTTATCGGGCCGGATCAATATGAAGGTGTACGAGTAGTGCAAAATGGATAGTCAAGGAGTTGCACCATGCAGAACAACATTACCATCGAATGTCCGCAGGAACTGCTGATCGGGTTGCACGTCAGCGCGGAAAAATTTGCCGAAATAGTCAAAACGGAAGCAGCCATCGCCCTTTTCAAGGAAGGCAAGATTTCATCGGGACTGGCGGCGCGCTGGCTTGGCTTGTCTCGTGTCGTTTTTCTTTTCAAGGCGATGGAGTCTGGCGCCACTTTGCTGGAGGACACCCAGGATGATTACCGACGTGAGGCGGCACTCCTGTGATGGTCTTTTCCAACACCACCCCGCTGCAGGAGAAACAGCATGATCCGGGAACCGCAGAAAATTCCGCCCGAAAAATGGCTTTCTCGGGAAAATGCCGGCTTTACTTTGGTCGAAATGGCCATCGTGCTGCTGATCATCGGCCTGCTATTGGGCGGCCTGATGATGCCGCTTTCCGTGCAGATGGATCAAAGGAGAATCAGTGAAACGCAGAAGGCGCTGGATGAATTCAACCAGGCACTGATTGGCTTTGCTATCGTCAACGGACGCTTGCCCTGCCCCGCGAGCGCGGCCAGTGCCGGCATTGAAAGCCCTGCAGGCGGCGGAATTTGCGCCAGTCCTGATGGATTCCTGCCAGCCGCCACGCTCGGGCTTCCCCAAACTGACGGTCTGGGTTATGCCGTGGACGCCTGGGGGCTGACGCAAAACCGCATCCGTTATGCCGTTACCACGGCCAACGGCAATGCCGTGACCACGACTGGCGGAATGCGCACGACCACTATGGCTGTCTTGGCCCCCGATCTACATGTATGCGCCAGCGCCACCGGCATTACGGGTACGACATGCGGCGCTGTCAGCCTCACAACCAATGCCGTTGCCGTGATTTACTCGCTGGGAGGAAATGCCCCCACGGGAGGAGCAGGCATCGACGAAGCCGCTAATTTGAACGGTGATCCGGTATTTGTTAGTCATACAGCTACGTCATCTGGTGCGCCGAATGGTGAATTTGACGACCTCGTCGTCTGGATCTCCCCCAATATCCTGTTCAACCGCATGGTCGCCGCCGGCCAACTTCCCTGATGCTTGCCCGAATCCGCACCATTGCTTTTTTCACCCTGCTCGAAGCACTGCGTAACCGTATGAGCTGGCTGGTGCTGCTGATTGCCGCCGTCGGCTTGGGAATCAGCGGCTTTCTTGGCGAGTTGGCGATCACCGAAAGCGTGCAAATCCAGAGCGCCGTGCTCGCCGCCCTGCTACGGCTATGCGCGGTGTTCGTGCTGGCGGTATTCGTCATCACCAGCATGGTGCGCGAATTCAACGACAAAGGGCTTGAGCTGATCCTCGCGCTGCCGCTGCCGCGCGCCGCCTATCTGCTCGGCAAATTGCTCGGTTTTGGTAGCCTCGCCGTACTGCTCGCGATGGCCTTCGGGCTTTTGACCGCGATTTTCGCCCCACTCGCGCAAGCCGCCATATGGAGCGTGTCGCTGGCGTGCGAACTGGCTATCGTTGCCGCCCTCAGCCTGCTTTGCGTCGTCACCTTCACTCAAGTCATATCGGCCTTGAGCGCGGTGTTCGCCTTTTACCTGCTGGCGCGTTCCATCACCGCCCTGCAATTGATCGGGCAAGGGCCATTTCAGAATCGCGACCTGTCACATCGGGTTATCCAATTCACCGTTGATGCCATCGCCACCCTGCTGCCCCGCCTCGACCAATTCACCCGTAGCGAATGGCTGGCCTACCACACCGGGACAATCAGCGAACTCATGCCGCTGGTCGCACAAAGTGCGATCTATCTCGCACTTCTGGCCGGCGCGGCATTGTTCGACCTGTACCGTAAGAACCTTTAACACGCCAAGCGCTTCCAGATTCAGCCATGCATGAACGTCCTCTCAGCACCGTACCCAGAAGCGTTACCGTTTTGCTGATGCTGGGATTGTGCCTGCAAGTTGCCTGGCATTTCAGCCAGCCACAACCGCAAGCTCGGGCGGAAGACCTGCGCGCGCCACCTTCTCTCAATACCCTTCATCTGGCAAGCTTGGGCGAACCGGTGGCGCTGGCAAAATTGCTGACCTTGCAACTCCAGGCCTTCGACAACCAGCCGGGCATCAGCATCCCCTTTCGCAAGCTCGATTTCGGCTATGTGGAATCCTGGCTCGAGCGCATCCTGCAACTCGACCCGAACGGGCAGTATCCGCTGCTATTGGCGAGCCGGGTTTATAATTCAGTTAGCGACAAAGCGAAACAGCGGCAAATGGCGGAACTGGTTTACCGGGAATTTCTCCTAGACCCTGAGCGCCGCTGGTCATGGCTCGCCTATGCAGCGGTCGGCGCCAAACACCAGTTGCACGACCTGCCGCTGGCACGCAAATACGCCCAGGCCATTCGGGAACACGCGACCGGGAAGTCCGTTCCAAGCTGGGCAAAGCAAATGGAAATTTTCATTCTGGAAGACATGAATGAAGTGGAAAGCGCCAAGATACTGCTCGGCGGCCTGCTGGATAGCGGCCAGGTCACCGACCCAAACGAAATTCTATTTCTTTCCAAAGAGTTGGATTCCTTGGCCAGAGAAAAGTAACCTCCATTTCACCCACCCCTCAGAACATTGGCATAACCAACTGAAGCAATTGACTTTTACCAGCGAATCTTTATTATGGGACAGGTTTATCTGATTTTTGGCACCGACTTGGAAAAGCTAAAGCTTCGCGCCACAATAGCCGATAATTTATGAATAAATTTATTTTTATCATTGGAGATTAAGGAAATGAAAACCAAGCAATCCGGCTTTACCTTAGTGGAAATCGCCATCGTGCTGGTCATCATCGGCCTACTACTAGGCGGGGTGTTGAAGGGTCAGTCGCTCATTGATAACGCGCGGATAAAGAACACGATCAACGACCTGAAAGCAGTCCAAAGTGCCTACTATTCCTACATTGACCGCTACAAGGCAGTACCGGGCGATGACATCTTAGCGAGTACCCGGCTGACCCTTAATGGCGCCGCCGTCACCAACGGCGGCGGCAATGGCGTCATTACGGGAGTCTACTCGACAGCAGGCGCTTGCGGGGCACTCTTAGAGAGCAACAATTTCTGGCAGCACACCCGTGCGGCTGGACTTCTAACCGGCGACAGCGTGACCAATGGCGGTTGCAACCCGGGGGTTAACGCTGTTGGCGGTTTTCTGGGAATTCAGTCCCAAGTTAGCGCTGCCGGCGGCCTCACGTACGGGATGACAGGCCCCGTGGCTTGTTCCGGAAGCATTCCATCCAATCTGGCCCAGAGCGCGGATTCCCAAATTGATGATGGCACTGCCACCACCGGGTCGTTCCGGGCGGGCGGCGCCGGCACCAACTTGGCAACAACCGTAGGCGGTATTGCCTACGTGGCGGGAGCCACGACAACACACACGGTTTGCATGCAAATATAATACCGGGTTTTGTTTGCCGACTATGATTCAGTCGTTGGAAAAGGCATCTTCGGGTGCCTTTTTTATTGAACGCACACCAACACCGAATTCTAAATTTATCCCGCCGCTACCCACCCCTGCGCCTTTTCAACCTCGTCGAACACCTGTATCCCGGCATCGACAAACGCACCCGACAGCCACGCCGTCCAGGCCAGCCAGCGCTTATCGGTGACCACGGCGATTTTCCAGAAATCGTATTAGCGCTGCTGAGCGAACTTGAACAAGAGCAGCACCAGTAGGACGAAGCCTGCAAGCGGACCTGAACTCGCAGCCCCCATGCCTGATATACTGGCATTCTAGCAATCTATTCTAGGAGTATGCTGATATGGCTAGTGAAATAATGAGCTTTTACGATGGGCGCATCACCATAGACCCAACCATCTGCAATGGCAAACCCACCATCCGTGGAAAACGCATCACGGTTCAAA
>Ga0208566_1002035_pt1 | contig 11134 bp, 8 predicted proteins | sample PL_2010_150m_FD_184159 | JGI IMG/M metagenome (GOLD analysis project Ga0208566, IMG submission 184159) | Freshwater microbial communities from Powell Lake, British Columbia, Canada to study Microbial Dark Matter (Phase II) - PL_2010_150m... | ecosystem: Environmental > Aquatic > Freshwater > Lake...
GGTGATAAGCGATATCCGAGGCGAAATAGGTAAACAACCCATTCTCGCGTTGTACCACGCGATCTTTTTCGTCGCCGAATTTGGTTGAGCGGAACCATTTGGCACCATCCTGAACGTAAATGTGGCCGTGACTTTCCAGCGCCGCCACCGCCCGGTCCACCAGTCCGCTGTCGAACAGGGACTTTTCCGAGAACCAGGAATCGAAGGTGACGCCGAATTCAGTCAGGTCGTTGCGGCAATCGCCCAGCTGCTCGGTGAGGGCCAGGTTATGAATATAGGCGAAATCCTCGCCCAACAGCTTCTTGGCATTGGCGATCAGCGCGTCGAGATGCCCCTCGGCATCCTCCGCGTGAGCCGGCACATCGGCCATCACGGCGGTGGGCTGGTGGACGTAGCGGTCGCCGTGGGCCGCCATGACCAGTTTGGCCATGTCGCGCACGTAGCTGCCCTGGTAGGCGTTGCCGGGAAACGGCAGGGCGATGCCCTGTAGTTCCAGGTAACGCAGCCAGGTGGAGAGCGCCAGGATATCCATCTGCCGGCCGGCATCGTTGACGTAAAACTCGCGCGTCACCTCGAAGCCGGCTGCCTGCAGCACGCTGGACAGGCTCATGCCGAAGGCCGCGCCGCGTCCGTGGCCGACGTGCAGCGGGCCGGTGGGATTGGCCGAGACGAATTCCACCTGGATTTTCCGCCCCTGCCCGAGACTGCCGCGCCCGTAGGCTTTTTTCTCGTGCAGGATGCGCTTGAGCACCGCCTGCTTGGCGGCGGGGCTGAGGAACAGGTTGATGAAACCGGCGCCGGCGATTTCCGCCTTCTCGACAAAGGGCGAAGCCGGCAGCGCATCGAGCAGCAATTGCGCCAGATCGCGCGGGCTGCGGCGCAACGGGCGCGCCAGTTGCATCGCCAGATTGCAGGCATAATCGCCGTGCAGCGCCTGGCGCGGGCGTTCGATCACGAATTCGGTGTCGCGTTGTTCCGCCGCGACGCTCTCGAGCGCTGCCGCGAACAGTTGGGTCAGATGGGATTTCAAATCAGAATCTCGATACAAATCACGGTAAAGCGTAATTCTAGCGGCTATTCGCCTCTGCTGCACTAAAGAAAGCGCCCGGCTTGTCGTGCGACAAGCCGCAACGAATGCTGGATGGCCGGAATATTGCCGGACTGCTCCACGCTGGATTTTTCACCGCAGAGACGCAGAGACGCAGAGACGCAGAGACGCAGAGACGCAGAGAGTTTGTATTTCAAATGGTTACGGAGAAGCCGCTGCCGAATTTCCTGCATCCCTTTGTTTTCTCTGCGCCTCTGCGTCTCTGCGGTAAGTTTTGTGAAACATCCGGGCCAAACAGGCTCACGCGCGAATTGCAACAAATTGATTATTTGCACACATTTGTATAAATTCGGACGAATTCGCGGTTAAACTGCATTTTTTTAAGGGAAGCATCATGGAAATTCGTCAAGTAAGCGCCGGTCAGGGCTGGCAGTGGATCGTCGATGGCTTTGCGCTATTCCGAAAAAATCCGCTGATCTGGATCGTCCTGTTCGTGATCTATTTCATCATCCTGATGGTGGTTTCCATTATCCCGCTGGTCGGGCCGCTGGTGATGTCGCTGCTGGCACCGGTATTCGCCGCCGGCTTCATGCTCGCCTGCCGCGACCTGGAAAACGGTAGCGAACTGGAAGTGCGCTATCTGGTCGCCGGTTTCATGCATAACACCGGGCAACTGGTGACCGTCGGCGGTCTGTACCTGGTCGGTTCGATCGTCATCATGGGGGTGATGATGTTTGCCGGCGGCGGCGCCATCCTCGGGGCGGCGGCGCTCAACGGTATGCACGGCGGAGAGCCGCCGGACGTGGCGATCGGCGCGATCGGCGGGATGCTGATCGCCCTGCTGGCCGCGCTGGCCCTGCTGGTTCCGCTGCTGATGGCCTACTGGTTCGCCCCGGCGCTGGTGTTTTTCAATGACATGCCTGCCGCACAGGCGATGAAAGCCAGCTTTACCGCCTGCATCAAAAACTGGCTGCCGTTCACCGTGTACGGCGCGGCCGGTTTCGGCCTCACGCTGCTCGCGATGATCCCGTTCGGTTTGGGCATCCTGGTGCTGATTCCGGTGATCACCGCGTCGATCTATACCGGTTACAAGGATATTTTCGTGTTTGCCGAACCGGAGATACCGGTAGTCGAGTAAGTTTCCAGCGGGGCGCCAACCACTCCTTGACGCCCTTCATGCGCCGGCATATGCTTGGCATATGCCATTAATTCCCGGAGGAAACCATGCATATCGAACGCCACGCCCGCTTGTTCCGCAATGGGCGCAACCAGGCAGTGCGCATTCCGCGCGAATTTGAGTTGCCGGGAGATGAGGTCATTATCCATAAGGAAGGCAACCGTCTGATCATGGAACCGGTAGTGAAAAAACGCAACCTGGTGGAACTACTGGCCACGCTGGAGCCGCTGGACGAGGACTTTCCTGATATCGAAGACCCCTACGTTAAAGATGAAGATATTTTCTGAAAAAGCGGTACTTCGCTATCTGTTGGATACAAATATATTATCGGCGATCATCAAACAACCCGCCGGCCAGCTTGCTCAGCGAATTGCCGCGATGGACGGCCAAATTTTTTGCACTAGTATCGTGGTGGCAAGCGAGTTGCGCTATGGAGCATATCGCAAAGGTTCCGCCAAACTCACAACACAGGTTGAAACGGTCTTGGCGGGAGTCGATATTCTTCCGCTGGAAGAACCGGTTGATCATCACTACGGCAACATTCGCGCCGAACTGGCACGAATCGGCCAACCGATAGGTCACAACGACTTGTTCATCGCGGCTCACGCCCGCGCCCTCGGCCTGACGCTGGTGACCGGCAATTTCGGCGAGTTCTCCCGCGTACCGGGGTTGTCGGTGGAAAACTGGCTGGAAAACGACGGCGAGGCCTGACCTACATCGCCGTCAGCTTAGCATATTCCAGCGCCAGCCATTTGGTTCCGGCATTGCGGAATTTCACTTCGACGCGGGCATCGGCTCCGCTGCCTTCGCAATTGATGATCACCCCCGCGCCGAATTTGGGATGGCTGACGTTCTGGCCGAAATGCCAGGGCGAATCGGGCGCGGCTGAACTGCGTCGCACCGCTGCCGGAGCGGACAGGGATGTCCAGGCGCTCTGGGCTTCCGTGTAGGCGCGGCGGGTGTTGACGGCCTTCAGCAGTTGCGCCGGGATCTCGTCGAGAAAGCGCGACACCAGGCCGTAGCGGAACTGGCCGTGCAACATCCGGCTTTGCGCATAGCTGATGTACAGGCGCCGCCGCGCGCGAGTGATGGCGACGTACATCAGGCGGCGCTCTTCTTCCAGCCCGTCGCTTTCGTTGCGGCTGTTGTAGTTTCGACTAACCTGCTGCGCAGATAAGTCTTCACTGAAACTCCGCTTCGCTGCGTTTTCGTGCGGGAACAGCCCCTCTTCCAGCCCGGTCAGGAACACCGCGTGGAATTCCAGGCCCTTGGCGGCGTGCACGGTCATCAACTGAACCGCCGCGACCCCGGCTTCCGCCTGGCGTTCGCCCGATTCCAGCGCGGCATGGGTAAGGAACGCGGCGAGGCTATGATCCTCCTCATTCTCTGCGACGAAACCGGCGGCGGCATTCACCAGTTCGTTGAGGTTTTCCAGGCGCTCGGCACCCTCTTTCTCGCCGCGGTAATGTTGCGCCAGGCCGCTGGCTTCGATCACGTGTTCGATCTGCTCCGGCAACGGCAAGCCATGGCAGGTTTCGCGCATCGCTTCGAGCATTACCGCGAAATTGCCGATGGCGGTGCCGCCCTTGCCGCCCAGCAGTTTCATGCAGGCGGCTTCGTAGAGGCTGACGCCGCGCTGCCTGGCGGCGTCCTGCAATTGTTCGAGGCTGCGCGCGCCGATGCCGCGCGCCGGGAAGTTGATCACCCGCAGCAACGCGCCGTCGTCTTCGGAACTGGCGATCAGGCGCAGATAGGCCAGCGCATGTTTGATTTCCTGGCGCTCGAAAAAGCGCAGCCCGCCGTAGACGCGGTACGGCAAGCCGGCGCTGAACAGCGCGTGTTCGAGCACCCGCGACTGGGCGTTGGAGCGATACAGGATGGCGATGTCGGTGAACGCTATGCCTTCGCGTTGCAGCGACCTGGTCTCGTCGACGATGAAGGCGGCTTCTTCCTGATCGGTGGTGGCCTCGAACAGGCGGATCGGCTCGCCCGAACCTTCCGAGGTCCACAGGTTCTTGCCCAGACGCCCGCTGTTGTGGTGGATCAAGGCATTGGCGGCATCGAGGATGTTGCCGTGCGAACGGTAGTTCTGCTCCAGCTTGATGACCTGCTTTACCGCGAAATCGCGCTCGAATTCGCGCATGTTGCCGACGTGTGCACCGCGAAAGGCGTAGATCGATTGATCGTCGTCGCCCACCGCGAACATCGCGCTCCCCGGCCCGGCCAGCAGCTTGAGCCAGCGGTATTGGAGGCGGTTGGTATCCTGGAATTCGTCCACCAGGATGTGCCGGAAACGGTTCTGGTAATGCTCGCGCAGCGCGCTGTCGCGGCTGAGCAGTTCATAGCTGCGCAGCAGCAGTTCGGCGAAATCGACCACCCCTTCGCGCTGGCATTGCTTGTCGTATTCGGCGAACACTTCCTGCATCTGGCGCGTGAACGGGTCGTAGGCTTCCACCGCTTCGGCGCGCAAGCCCTCGTCCTTGGAACTGTTAATAAAGTGCTGCACCTGCTTGGGCGGATATTTTTCCTCGTCCACGTTGAGCGACTTCAGCAGGCGCTTGATCGCGGAAAGCTGGTCGGAACTGTCGAGGATCTGGAACAGCGCGGGCAACCCGGCTTCGCGGTGGTGGGTACGCAGCAGGCGGTTACAGAGCCCGTGGAACGTGCCGATCCACATGCCGCGCGTGTTGATCGGCAGCATCGCCGAAAGGCGCGCGATCATCTCCTTGGCGGCTTTGTTGGTGAAGGTGACGGCCAGCACCCCGTGCGGCGTGGCTTGGCCGCTCTGGATCAGATAGGCGATGCGGGTGGTCAGCACGCGCGTCTTGCCGCTGCCGGCGCCGGCCAGGATCAGTGCCGATTCGTGCGGCAGCGTGACGGCGGCGCGCTGTTCGGGGTTGAGGCCGTGAAGGAAGGGATAGGGCATAGCGGACAATTATAACAAAGCGGCGAGCGGCAAACGGCAAACGGCAATCGAACAGCAACGATGGTTTATGATTCATGGCATGACACTTGATGCCGCCGTCGTTATTCCCACTATTCTGTTTGGTGCCTTCGACCGCCACAACTTTGGCGATCTTCTGTTCCCCCACATCGCGGCAGCCTTGCTGGAGGATAACCATCCGCTATTCGCCGGCCTGGCACAGCGCGATTTGAGCTGTTATGGCGGGCATCCGGTCAGTGCGCTGGCGCAACTTGCCGCCGACTGGGGCGAACGCCCGGTAAACATCATCCACGTCGGCGGCGAAATCCTCACCTGCGACGCCTGGCAAGCCGCGGTGATGTTGTTGCCGCCGGATGAAGCGCAGGCAACCATTGCACGCTTCGACGGCCGGCCGGAGGAAAGGCTGGCATGGGCACGTGGCAAGCTGGGAATTTCCGCGCTGGCGCCCTATACCTTGCCACGCCGGCTGTTCCCCCGCGCCGCCCGCATCGTCTACAACGCTGTCGGGGGCGTGGAACTCAGCGAATGCGATCCTGCGATGCGCGCCGAGGTATTGGCCAATCTCAAGGCGGCGAATGCCGTAAGCGTGCGCGACCAGCAAACGCTGGCGCAACTGGCAGAAGCCGGAATCACCGCCCGGCTTATCCCCGATCCCGCCGTGATGGTGGCCGAGCTGTTCGGCACCACCATTCGCCGGCGCGCCCAGGACGGCGAGATCGCGCAGATTCTGGCGGCTTTTCCGCAAGGGTATCTTGCCGTGCAGTTCAGTGCCGATTTTGGCGATGACGCCACCCTGACGGCAATCGCCGCCCAGCTTGAGCAGGTTTCGCGCTCAACCGGCTATGGGGTGGTGTTTTTCCGCGCTGGCGCAGCGCCATGGCATGACGATCTGCGCTGTTACCAGCGTGTCGCGGCGCGAATGCGCGCGCCAGCGGTAAAGCTCTTCGTCTCCCTCAATCTCTGGGACATCTGCACCCTGATTGCCTTTAGCCACGGCTATTGCGGCAGCAGCCTGCACGGCAGGATAATTGCGATGGCCTTCGCGTTGCCGCGCCTCAACCTGACCCATCCAGGGCAGGCCAGGCGGCCAACCAAGCAGGCGGCTTTCGCCGCTACCTGGGAAAAGGCAGACTGTTCCACCGCAGCCGAAGTGCATGAAATCGCTCAGGGAATCCGCCATGCCCTGTCGATAGATCCACGACAACACCGGCAAACGGCTAGAGAACTGGTCGCACATTACCGCCAGGGATACGCTGCGATCAGCGCGGCGTTGAAATAACAGGTATCCGCGATAAATCGCAATCCTTTCCCAAGTCTGCGTACGGCTAAAATGCCGGTTGATCCTTGGGGGTTGCCGCGTTGCCCAGGAAATCCCAGCTCATCCGGATCAGCACGTCGTTGCTGCGGCGCAAAGCTCTTTGGGCGGCGCGCACCTTGTCGAGCAAGCCGGTGATTTCGCTGGCGAAGCCGGCGCCGACGAAATGGCGGTGCCACTCGTCGCCGTCCGGGTCCACCTCGTCGATGTCGCGCCAGAACAGCTTGTTGAAGTTCTCGTAGGAAACCGGGGTGCCGGCAAGGAGGTCGTTCCTGACCTCGTCCGCCCAGCGGCTTCGTCTCTCCAGCAGGGCAGCCGCGCCCCGATGAACGGTCACAGCCAAGTAAGGGTAGAGATCCTCCGGGCGTTTTATCTGGACCAGCTCGAAGAACCGTCCGCCCTCGCTGGCCCCCTCGATCAATGCATGGACCGCTGAGCTGGAGATTTCCACGCTGACGCCGGTATGGAATGTATGAATTTTATCGAGATACATTTTTTGGTGACTACAGTCGTTTAAATAAATTTTTGGATCAGCAAGTTCCGTCAAGGTTCATTTATTGCGTATTTTTAACCTGGGTGCCGCAAGCGCTCGGGATTAGACCGACATGGGGATGCTAGTCGGTAGTTTCAAGGCTAGTGAAGGAAGCCTGTTCAAAGCCAGCCTATCCAAGCGCAGGTCGCGACCGGCGAAAAAAAACCGGCCACCTAGGTGGCCGGTTTCCTCCTCCCCTTCCTCTTTGGGTCAGGTTATTTTTTCTTTTTCTTCGCGATCATGTCGTGGATGATCGGCGAAAGAATGACTTCCATCGCGAACCCCATCTTGCCGCCCGGCACCACGATGGTGTTGGGGCGCGACATGAAGGAGTCGTGAATCATTTGCAGGTAATACGGGAAATCCACGCCATGCGGGTCGCGGAAGCGGATCACCACGAAGCTTTCGTCGGCGGTCGGGATGTCGCGCGCGACGAACGGGTTGGAGGTGTCCACCGTCGGCACACGCTGGAAATTGATATGGGTGCGCGAGAACTGCGGCGTGATGTAGTGCACGTAGTCGTTCATGCGGCGCAGGATGGTATCGACGATGGCGGCTTCCGAGTAGCCGCGCTCGGCGTTGTCGCGGTGGATTTTCTGAATCCACTCGAGGTTGACGATAGGCACCACGCCGATCAGCAGATCGGCATATTTGGCGACGTCGATATCGCCGTCCTGGGCCGCGCCGTGCAAACCTTCGTAAAACAGCAGGTCGGAACCTTTTTCGATTTCTTCCCAAGGGGTGAATTCGCCGCCCTTGAGCTTGGTTCCCAGACGCTTGTTGTGACCTGCCGCTTCGTCGTCGTTATGCAGGTAATAACGTTTATTGCCACGCCCGGTTTCGCCGTAAGTCTTGAATAAATCCTCGATCTTGTCGAACAGGTTGGCTTCTGCGCCGAAATGGCTGGGCGCGTGACGGCCTTCCTTTTCGGCTGCGGCAATCGCGGCTTTCATTTCCACGCGGTTGTAGCGGTGGAAGCTATCGCCCTCGACCACGTTCGCCGTCAGTTGCTCGCGGCGGAAAATGTGCGTGAAGGCATTCTTGACGGTGGTGGTGCCGGCGCCGGAAGAACCGGTGACCGCAATAACAGGGTGCTTGTTCGACATGGTTTAATCCCCACAATTAATAAACTGCCTCGGAGTATAGCTATTTTGCAAAATCGCGGTAATTCGATTATTGAATGACTCTATAAAATGTGCTTTTTTGTATAAGACATAAGATTCGACGGACAGCACCAAGCAGGCGAATTCCATCGGCAAATGGAATAATGCCATGGCGATGTATAATCAGCGGAATTGATCGTTTTTTAGGGTTATTTCCATGCAAGCGCAATACACTCCGGCGGAAATCGAACGCCAGGCCCAGCAACTCTGGGATGAAACGCAAGCCTTCAAGGCCGACGAAGCGTCCGCCAAGCCGAAATACTACTGCCTGTCGATGTTTCCCTACCCGTCCGGCAAGCTGCACATGGGCCATGTGCGCAACTATACCATCGGCGACGTGCTGTCCCGCTACCACCGCATGAAGGGCTACAACGTGATGCAGCCGATGGGCTGGGATGCCTTCGGCCTGCCGGCGGAAAACGCCGCCATCGCCAACGACGTGGCGCCCGCCAAGTGGACTTACGCCAACATCGACTACATGCGCAACCAGCTGCGCTCTCTCGGCCTGGCAATCGACTGGTCGCGCGAACTGGCGACCTGCAAGCCGGACTATTACCGCTGGGAACAGTGGCTGTTTACCAAGCTGTTCGAAAAGGGGCTGATCTACAAGAAGCTTGCCACGGTGAACTGGGACCCGGTGGATTGCACCGTGCTCGCCAACGAACAGGTGATCGACGGGCGCGGCTGGCGTAGCGGCGTGCAGGTGGAAAAGCGCGAAATCCCGATGTATTTCATGAAAATCACCGCCTACGCCGACGAGCTGCTGAGCGAGCTGGACAACCTGCCAGGCTGGCCGGAGCAAGTGCGCACGATGCAGAAAAACTGGATCGGCAAAAGCTACGGGGTGCGCTTCGCCTTTCCCTATGAACTGCCCGCCGTAGGCGCCACCTCGTCCCTCTCTCCCGCTTGCGGGGGAGAGTTAGGAGAGGGGGCTGCCTCCAACACCCTCTCCCCCAGCCCCTCCCCCGCGAGCGGGGGAGGGGAGAAGGGCCTCCTGTGGGTCTACACCACCCGCGCCGACACCATCATGGGCGTGACTTTCTGCGCGGTGGCTGCCGAACATCCTCTGGCGACCTACGCGGCCAAGCATAACCCCGCCCTCGCCGCCTTCATCGAAGAATGCAAGCACGGCGGCGTGGCCGAGGCCGACCTGGCGACCATGGAAAAGAAGGGGATGCCGACCGACATTTCCGTCACCCATCCGCTCACCGGCGAGCAAATCCCGGTGTGGGTGGGCAACTACGTGCTGATGAGCTACGGCGAAGGCGCGGTGATGGCGGTGCCGGCCCACGATGAGCGGGATTTCGGCTTCGCCAAGAAATACCGCCTGCCGATCAAGCAGTCGATTCAAGTCGCCGGAGAAACCTTCTCCAGCGATGCCTGGGCCGAGTGGTACGGCGATAAGGAAAACGGGGTGTGCGTCAATTCGGGCAAGTACGACGGCCTGAATTATGCACAGGCGCTGGACGCTATCGCCGCCGACCTCAATGCCCAAAATCTTGGCGACAAGCAGGTGCAGTACCGCCTGCGCGACTGGGGCATTTCGCGCCAGCGCTACTGGGGCTGCCCGATTCCGATCATCCACTGCGCCAGTTGCGGCGACGTGCCGGTGCCGGAAAAAGACCTGCCGGTGGTGTTGCCGGAGGATGTGAAGATCGACATCGGCTCGCCGATCAAGAAAATGCCCAGTTTCTACCAAACCACCTGCCCCCGCTGCGGCGGCAAGGCAGAGCGGGAAACCGACACCATGGACACCTTCGTCGAATCGTCCTGGTATTACGCCCGCTTCACCGGCCCGGATAACGATCAGTCCATGCTCGACCAGCGCGCCCAATATTGGCTGCCGGTGGATCAGTACATCGGCGGCATCGAACACGCGATCCTGCACCTGCTTTACGCGCGCTTCTTCCACAAGCTGATGCGCGACGTCGGGCTATTCGGTGAGGAAGCCGTCTCCCCAACCCTCTCCCAGGGGGAGAGGGAGCAATCGTCTAGGTCAAGCAGGTTTGACGAACCGTTTACCAAGGTGCTGACGCAAGGCATGGTGGTGGCGCCGACCTTTTTCCGCGAAGAAGAAGGCGGCAAGAAGCTCTACATCAATCCCGCCGAGGTCGATCTCCAGCTCGACGAGCGCGGTCGCCCGGTCGGCGCGACGCTCAAGACCGACGGCCAGCCGGTGACTATCGGCGGCACCGAGAAGATGTCCAAATCGAAAAACAACGGCGTCGATCCGCAAATCCTGATCGACGCTTACGGCGCCGACACCGCGCGCCTGTTCATGATGTTCGCCGCGCCGCCGGATCAACAGCTGGAATGGTCGGACGCCGGGGTGGAAGGCGCGTTCCGCTTCCTCAAGCGTTTGTGGAAGGCCGTCTTCGACCATGTCGACAAAGGTGTGGTCGCAGCCTGCCAGGGTGGCGAGTTGTCCACCGAATTGAAGGCGCTGCGCTTCCTCACCCACACCACCATCCAGAAGGTCAGCGACGATTATGGCCGTCGCCAGCAATTCAACACCGCTATCGCAGCGGTGATGGAGTTGCTGAATGCGCTCGGCAAGTCCAGCGACGCCAGCCCCGCCGGCCGCGCGGTCATGCAGGAGGCGCTGGAAGCCGCGGTGCTGCTGCTTTCCCCGATCGTGCCACACGCCAGTCAGGCTTTATGGGGGGCGTTGCGCCCCGGCGCAAAGCTGCTGGAAGCAGCTTGGCCCGCGGCGGACGCCGGCGCGCTGGTACAGGACGAGATCGAGCTGATGTTGCAGGTCAACGGCAAGCTGCGCGGCAGCATCACGGTCGCCAAGGACGCGACCAAAGAGGCGATCGAACAATTGGCGCTGGCCAATCCCAATGTGCAGAAATTTACCGAAGGCAAACCGGTGAAGAAAGTCGTGGTAGTGCCAGGACGATTGGTCAATGTGGTGGTCTAACTTGCGGATCGTCCTGGCCGTTTTCCTAACCC
>Ga0208566_1002040_pt1 | contig 11121 bp, 7 predicted proteins | sample PL_2010_150m_FD_184159 | JGI IMG/M metagenome (GOLD analysis project Ga0208566, IMG submission 184159) | Freshwater microbial communities from Powell Lake, British Columbia, Canada to study Microbial Dark Matter (Phase II) - PL_2010_150m... | ecosystem: Environmental > Aquatic > Freshwater > Lake...
GTTGATTAATTAATGAGGAATAGACATTGAGCCATGAGCAATGAAAATAACCCTTGTTTCTTTATCTTTGTCCTATGCTTAAGGAATTCAAGACATTTATCTCTGACCAGACCCTCTTTAACCCGAACGACCGGATCCTCCTGGCTGTCAGTGGAGGAATTGATTCGGTAGTGATGAGCGAACTGTTTCACCGGGCAGGATATGTATTCGGGATCGCGCATTGCAATTTCGGACTCAGAGGAAAGGAATCGGATGCGGATGAGGCATTTGTGGAAAAGCTGGCAGGCAAATACAAAGTTCCGTTCTATTGTAAACAATTTTTAACGGTAAAGGACGCAAAGGAAAAAAGGATCTCGATCCAAATGGCAGCAAGGGAATTGCGGTATCAATGGTTTGAGGAACTCCTGCTGAAAGAGAAATACCATTCCATTGCCACCGCTCATCACCTCGACGATCAGGTGGAGACATTCTTTATCAACCTGCTTCGCAGCACCGGGATTGCCGGGTTTCACGGGATCCTCCCCCTGCAGGGGAACTTAGTCCGCCCGTTGCTTTTTACTTACCGGGATAGCATTGAGGGTTTCGCCCGAAAATACAAATTGAACTGCCGGGAAGACAGCAGCAACCTTGAAACAAAATACCTGCGAAACAAAATCCGGCATGAAGTGATTCCCATTTTCCGCGAACTGAATCCGGCTTTCCCGCACATCCTTACCGAAACCATCCTGCGGATGAGAGAAACTGAGGTCATTTTCAGGAATTCGATCGAAGAAGCAAGAAAAAAGATCATCCGGAAAGATAAAAACGGAATACATATCCGGATCGAGGACTTGAAAAAACTTACACCGGTTGATATCTATGCATTCGAGTTGCTCTATCCTTTTGGCTTTAATGAAGCCGTTATCCGTGACATTCTTCATTCCCCGGATGATTCTTCAGGAAAGATTTTTTATTCTCCGACACACCGGTTGATCAAGGACCGGGAGGAACTTATCCTGAATCCTCTTCCTGATAAAAAAGAATCCAGATTAAAAAACGCTGAGATCTCCATCCCGGAAAACAAAAAAGAAACCAGGAAACCCATTCACCTTACTTTTACAAAAACAGCAACAGGAAAAAAATTTTCCATTGATACTTCGAAAGAGGTTGCTAATCTTGACCTCCGGAAGATCGTTTTCCCGCTCATCCTGCGGCGGTGGAAAAAAGGCGATTCCTTTTATCCTTTCGGGTTGAATAAAAAGAAAAAGCTAAGCGATTACTTCATTGATAATAAACTTTCCATCCCGGAGAAAGAAAACACTTGGCTGCTCTGTTCCGGAATCCATATCCTGTGGATCGTCGGGCACCGGATCGATCACCGCTTCAGGGTCACCTCACAAACAAAAGAGGTATTTCAGGTACGATGGATAGGGAAAAAATAGCTAAATTTGCGCCTTAAACATACTTTTTCATACACTACAACCCCGATGAAAAAACTTTCTGCCTGTTTTCTCGTGTTGATTTTCATTCCATTATTTACTTTTTCACAGGTACTTACTCCTGTCACATGGTCTTTCAAAGTTGAACAAACAAAGCCCGACGAAGCAACGTTGTTACTCATCGCTACGATGGACCATGGCTGGCATATCTATTCACAGGATGTCCCTCCCCCACCCAACGGACCGGTCGGAACAAGTTTTAACTTCAATAAAAGCAAAGATTTTCAGCTCATCGGGAAGGTGACCGAGCCAAAACCCATTGCAGAGCGGGATCCCCAGTTTGACAACCAGATCCTGAAATATTTTGAGCGTAAAGCGGTCTTTAAGCAAAAAATCAGGGTTGTTGGAAAGAAAGATTTCCAGGTTAAGGGGTCGCTTGAATTTATGTGCTGCGACAATAGCCGCTGCATTGCGCCCGCCGAAGTTGAATTCGGATTTGATATCAAAGGAAATCCCGCCGGAAATGAAACGGCAACGGCAGCCATAAATACAGTCGCGAAAAATTCCGATACCATTGGTAAGAAGTCGGATACAGGAAAGGTAATAACCGCAAGCAATACTCCTACAAAGACGATCGGGAAAGCGACCGGGTTGGACAAGAAGGAAAAGAAATCACTTCTGATGTTTTTCCTGTTTTCGCTCCTGGCAGGTTTCCTGGCTATATTAACACCCTGCGTTTTCCCGATGATCCCGATGACCGTGACCTTTTTCATGCACGACAGTGTGAACACACGGAAGGCGCGATTCCAAGCCATTGTATACAGCCTCTCCATAATTTTTATCTATACCGTGATCGGTACGCTTGTAGCAGTCACGCTGGGCGCTAATTTTGCAAATTTCCTCAGCACACATTGGATCCCGAATGTTTTCTTTTTCCTGATTTTTATAGTCTTTGCTGCATCTTTCCTGGGGATGTTCGAAATCACGCTCCCCAACTGGATGGTATCAAAGGCTGATAAACAAGCCGACAAAGGCGGATTCACCGGGGCTTTCTTCATGGCGTTCACACTGGTGCTAGTTTCCTTCTCCTGCACCGGCCCTATTGTGGGCGCCATCCTGGTAAAATCTGCAGGCGGAGAAGTCATCCAGCCGATCATCGGGATGCTCGGGTTTTCTATTGCCTTTGCCCTTCCCTTCGGACTTTTCGCCTTTTTCCCTTCCTGGCTGGCAAGTCTGCCAAAATCGGGAGGATGGCTGAATTCCGTTAAGGTGGTGCTGGGATTTCTTGAACTTGCCCTTGGATTAAAGTTCCTGAGCATTGCCGATCAGACCTACCACTGGCACATCCTCGACCGTGAAGTCTACCTGGCTTTCTGGATCGTGATTTTCACCCTTATGGGATTGTACCTGCTGGGAAAACTAAAATTTAACCATGATTCCGATGTTCCTTTCATCAGCGTGCCAAGACTGACCTTTGCCATCATCACCTTTACCTTTGTGGTTTATATGATCCCTGGCATGTGGGGTGCACCGTTAAAAGCCCTGGCCGGTTATCTTCCCCCGCAGCAGTCCCTTGATTTTGACCTGACCACCATCATCCATAACGAGGTAAAAGCCGTATCCGGGAGTGCAAGAGCAAACAACACTTCCCTGTGTGATGTGCCGAAGTACAGGGAATTCCTGAAATTGCCCCACCAGCTGGATGGCTATTTTGATTACAACCAGGCACTGGCCTGTGCGCGGAAACAGAACAAACCTTTGTTTATTGATTTTACAGGCCATGGGTGTGTCAATTGCCGCGAGATGGAGGCCCGGGTTTGGTCTGACCCGCAGGTGCTCAAGCGGCTCCGTGAGAACTTTATCGTTACAGCGCTTTATGTGGACGATAAAACCGAGGTGCCGCAGAATGAATGGATCACCTCAAAATATGACGGGAAGGTGAAAAAGAGCATCGGAAAAATCTATGCCGACCTTCAGATCTCCCGGTTCAACGTAAATGCACAGCCTTATTATGTGTTGCTTGATACCACCGGGAACCTGCTCACCACGCCGAAAGCTTATGACCTGAATGTAGACAGTTTCATCAGATTCTTAGATACAGGAGTGCAGAATTTCCAGAAACAACAGAAAAAATAACCTACTTGCATGAATCAAATTTTATTGATCCTACCTGCAATTTTATCCTGCTACATTTAAAACCTTCGTGTTCCCCTGCCTACCGGCAGGCAGGTTTGTGGTTAAGTCTTTTTACCACAAAGACGCTAAAGCGCTAAGGAAAACGCAAATTTTCTTCTTCGCGAAATTAGCGTCCCTGGCCTACCGGCAGTAAGGTTTGCGACTTTGCGGTGAAAATACTTTTCGGGATTGACCTCAACTTTATAAACATTACGAACTTTACAAACTTTATTAACTTTGTAAATACGGTATAGAAACAGACCTATGGATAAATATTCGTATTTGAATAATATGGATAATTCCGTTTTCGAGGAATTGTTTTCAAAATATAAGGAAGATCCGGGATCGGTTGATGGCAGCTGGCGGGAATTCTTTGACGGATTTGAATTCGCTTTGCAGAATTATAAAAAAACAAAGGATGGAATCCCTGTTTACCCGGAAGAATTCAAGGTTATGAACCTGATTAACGGATATCGTTCGAGGGGACATCTCTTTACCCGTACAAACCCCGTCAGGACCCGCAGGCAATATACCCCGACACTCGACATTGAAAATTTCGGACTTTCAAAAGACGACCTTTTAAAATCCTTCCAGGCAGGAAACGAACTGGGATTGGGAAAAGCCACCCTGCAACAGATACTCGACCATCTCAACCAAACTTATTGCCAGTCGATCGGTGTGGAATTTCAGTATATCAGGAGCCCGGAGATCATCGGATGGATGAAGTCACATATGGAAGTCACGAGGAATATGCCCGCTTACAATCTTGACCAGAAAGAAAAAATTCTTCGCAAACTCGCGGAAGCAGTTCTCTTTGAGAAATTCATCCATAAAAAATTCCCGGGACACAAGTCCTTTTCGCTGGAAGGAGTAGAATCGCTGATCCCGGCGCTTGATGCCATCATTGAGACTGGCGCCGGAATGGGTGTAAAAGAATTTGTGATTGGCATGGCCCACCGGGGACGTCTCAACACCTTGGCAAATATCATGCACAAACCTATTTCGTCCATTTTCTCCGAATTTGAAGGCAAGGAATACCAGGATTCAGACCTTCTCGGCGATGTGAAATATCACCTGGGTTATTCCAGCACGATCCCGTCAAAGGAAGAAGAAACCGTTTCACTTATCCTGGCGCCGAATCCTTCCCACCTCGAAGCCGTTGATCCGGTAGTGGAAGGCATTGCCCGTGCCCGGATCGAACAGGAATACGAAGGTAATAACAAACAAACCATTCCCATCCTGATCCATGGAGATGCATCTATTTCAGGGCAGGGAATCGTTTATGAACTATTGCAGATGTCGGAACTCACAGGTTATAAAACAGGGGGAACTATTCACTTAGTCACCAATAACCAGCTTGGCTTTACCACGAACTATTTAGATGGCCGTTCCAGTACCTACTGCACCGATGTCGGAAAGACCATCCTGTCGCCGGTCTTTCACGTGAATGCCGATGACGTTGAAGCCGTTGTTTATACCGTTCAGCTTGCAACGAAATTCCGCCAGAAGTTTCACAAGGATGTATTCATCGACCTTCTCGGTTACCGGAAATACGGACATAATGAAAGTGATGAACCCCGCTTCACGCAACCCATCCTTTATAAGATCATTGAAAATCACCCGGACCCGCTTGAGATCTATGCGAAAAAGCTGGAAGAAGAACAAGCGCTCCCCTTACTTGACCTGGCAGCCATGAAACTTGCGATCAATGAAAAGCTGGAGCAGGGACTGGAAAGCTCAAAGGCTATTGAGAAAGCTGATATCACCTCATTTCTTGGAAATCTCTGGAATAAAATCCGGAAAACTACTCCGGATGATTTCATTTCTTCGCCTGTCACGGCTGTTGATGAAAAAACATTGAAGCAGATCGGGCATCAGATCACTTCACTTCCGGAGGGGGTATCTTTTTTCAGGAAGATCATCAAATTGCAGGATGAACGAAGGGAAATGATCGAAAAGAAAGGCACTCTGGATTGGGCCATGGGGGAATTGCTGGCTTACGGGACCTTGCTGAAGGAAGGCTACCCGGTCAGGTTAACGGGGCAGGATACGCAGCGGGGAACTTTCTCGCATCGTCATTCCGTACTAACCGTTGAAGATTCCGAACAAACCTACATTCCCCTTTCCACCGTTTCAAATGGACAGGCAAAGTTTGAGGTGGTCAATTCCCTGCTCTCCGAGTATGGTGCTCTTGGATTTGAGTATGGTTTTGCACTCACTTCGCCGCAAACTCTCACTTTATGGGAGGCGCAATTCGGGGATTTCAGCAATGGCGCGCAGGTTATCATTGATCAGTATATCAGCAGCGCTGAGGAAAAATGGAAGGTGATGAACGGGCTGGTATTGCTGCTTCCCCACGGTTATGAAGGTCAGGGACCTGAACATTCGAGTGCGCGGCTCGAACGGTTCCTTGCGATCAGCGGACATACCAATATCCAGGTGGTCAATTGTACCACTCCTGCAAATTTTTTCCATGTACTACGAAGGCAGATGCACCGGCCTTTCCGGAAACCGCTTGTGATCTTCACTCCCAAAAGCCTGCTGCGGCATCCCCGGTGCATTTCTCCCCTTTCGGAGTTCACCAACGGTGGTTTCAGGGAAGTGATCGATGATCCTTCAGCCGATCCTAAAAAAATCAGGAAAGTCGTTTTTTGCTGCGGAAAACTCTACTATGATCTCCTTGAAGCAAAAGAAAAATTACAACAACAAGAAGTAGCGCTCATCAGGATTGAACAGCTTTATCCCCTGCCGGTAGTCCAACTCAGGGAGGTTATCAAACGCTACAGCAAGGCCGCAATATGGCACTGGATACAGGAAGAACCTGCCAATATGGGAGCATGTGATTTCCTTCTTCGGAATTTCAAGGAAGTCCCGTTGAAGTTCACAACACGTCCGCCAAGCGGAAGTCCTGCCACCGGATCCTTGCGTCTGCATAAGATCCAGCAACAATTGCTCGTGGATAAAGCAATGGGAAAGTGCAGCTGCGAGGTGGCAAATGAATCCTGCAGGTTGCATTGTTCAGAAAAGGAGGATGAGATTAGGGAGGGACAATAAAACAAACCTTAAGGAAGTTTTTCAGATAGTTGTAATTTTGTGAAGGGAATTTTATCGAATCATTGAAAGAACAGAGGAATATGGCATCAGAGATAATTGTTCCGAGCCCGGGGGAATCGATCACGCAGGTACAGGTGGCGAAGTGGCTCGTAAGCGACGGGGAAGAAGTGGATAAAGACCAGGAAGTGGTGGAAATAGATTCTGATAAAGCATCATTTCCTTTGACAGCTCCGGAAGATGGCATTATCAAGCTCCTCGTTGCAGAGGGAGAAACCGTTGCCGTTGGTGCCACCATTGCCCGGATTGAACCTTCTGCCAGAGGGACAAAGCCTGTACCTAAAAAAACAGCTGTAGTCCCGGAAAAGAAAATTCCCTTTATCATCAAGGATAAAAAACAGCCAGAAAACTCAAAGTCCGGAACCCATATATCGCCCCTGGCAGAAAAGATCCGCACGGAAAAAAATATTCAGAAAGATGATGTTTTCGCTGCTTTTGAAGGAAAACGCATCGGGAAGAAGGATATTGAATCCTACATCTCCAGGACCGAAAGCCAGGAAAAAGCCGGGAATCTGACAGGTTCACGAAACCTCGAACGCAGGAAACTTTCCACTCTCCGTCTTAAACTTGCCGAAAGGTTGGTTGCCGTGAAAAATGAGACCGCCATGCTAACCACGTTCAACGAGGTGAACATGCGGAATATTCTCGATATCAAAGAAAAACACAACGATGCTTTTAAGGAAAAATTCGGGGTTGGTATCGGGTTCATGTCATTTTTCACAAAGGCCGTAACCCTGGCACTCAGGGAATTTCCACAGGTCAATTCCATGCTGGATAAAGATGAACTCGTCATCCCTGACTATGTTGACATTGGCATTGCAGTCAGCGCCCCGAAGGGGCTAGTGGTACCGGTGATCCGGAATGCAGAAAAAATGAGCATTCCCGAACTTGAGGTTAAGATCAAAGAACTGGCGGTAAAAGCAAGAGACAACCACATCACGATTGAGGACATGAAAGGTGGCACCTTTACTATCACCAACGGGGGTGTTTTTGGTTCCATGATGTCAACACCCATCCTGAACCCACCGCAGAGCGCTATCCTGGGAATGCATAAGATCATGGACAGGCCGATTGCAGTGAACGGGAATGTAGAGATCCATCCAATGATGTACATTGCTTTATCTTACGACCACCGGGTGATCGACGGAAGGGAATCCGTCAGCTTCCTGGTGAAAGTAAAGGAGTATATCGAGGATCCGTTGAAGATGGAGATGGAGGGTGAGGATCCTGTGCTGATGTTAATGGGATTGTAAACGAATTAAACACGATATTTTCCCCCTGTGTTTGGGAGATGAACAAGGAAGAGGGCAAGAACAGATGAGAAAGCATGTTGATTTTCTGGTGATTGGTTCAGGTATTGCAGGCCTGACTTATGCACTAAAGGTAGCAAAACACGGAAAGGTTTGCATTGTCACAAAAGCTAACCTGGTCGACACAGCAACCAGTTACGCACAGGGAGGAATTGCTGCCGTGACCTATACCCCCGATTCTTACGAAAAACATATACAGGACACCCTGATTGCTGGTGACGGACTCTGTGACGAAAATATTGTCCGTATTACCATCAAGGAATCCACCGAACGGATCAGGGAACTGATCCGCTGGGGCATCAAGTTTGACAAGACAACATCCGGGAAGTTCGATCTTGCCAAGGAAGCGGGACATTCCGAATACCGTGTACTACATCACAAGGACAGCACCGGGAGGGAAATTGAAAATACACTGGTGGAACAGGTTTGGAAGCACCCAAAGATCGAAGTGATAGAGAATAATTTTGCAATCGATATCATTACCGAACACCATCTTGGGATTGAAGTGAACCGCCGGACACAGCATATTACATGCTTTGGCGCTTATTTGTTAAATCCCCGCACGCACCTCGTGGATACCATTCTTTCGAAAACCACCCTGATTGCTACAGGAGGCGCCGGACAGGTTTACAGCACCACCACCAATCCACCTATATCGACAGGCGACGGGATCGCCATGGTTTACCGGGCAAAGGGGACCATCGAAAACATGGAATTCATGCAATTTCATCCCACCGCCCTTTATAATCCCCAGGAAAAACATTCTTTCCTGATCACTGAAGCGCTGCGTGGATTCGGGGGTCTCTTAAAAAATTCCGAAGGCAAGGAGTTCATGCAGAAATATGATGCGCGCCTCGCCCTTGCCCCCAGGGATATCGTGGCACGCGCCATCGACAATGAACTAAAGATCCTTGGAGATGATTATGTTTACCTCGATTGCCGTCATTTACCGAAAAACGAATTGATCAATCATTTTCCGACCATTTATGCGAAATGTCTCAGCATCGGCATCGACATCACCCGTGATATGATCCCCGTAGTGCCTGCGGTGCATTACACCTGCGGAGGGATCAAGGTGGATGAGTTCGGAAGAAGTTCGATCCACCATCTCTATGCTTCCGGAGAATGTTCCTGCACGGGATTGCATGGCGCCAACCGCCTGGCATCCAACTCGCTGTTGGAATCCCTGGTGTTTTCGCACCGGGCGAGTGTAGATGCCATAGAAACTGCAAAGAACATCGAGTACAACGAAAATATCCCCGACTGGAATGCGGAAGGGATGGTGTACAATGAAGAGATGATCCTGATCACGCAATCGCTCAGGGAGCTACAGTCGATCATGAGCAGCTATGTCGGTATCGTCAGGTCGAACCTCAGGTTGAAAAGGGCGTTTGACAGGCTGGAGATCCTTTATGAGGAGACAGAAGCGCTTTACAACAAATCCATCCTGACCCCGCGCATCTGTGAACTCCGGAACCTGATCAATGTCGGGTACCTGATCATTAAGGCAGCCATTAACAGGAAGGAAAGCCGCGGACTGCATTATTCTCTTGATTTTCCCAAGATCATTGAAAAGAGATAAGCCCCTCCCCATACTGGGGGTGGGGTATAAAAAAAGCCGTTTTTGACAAAACAGCTTTTTGATTCACAAAAAAGTAAATTCTTACAGAATTCCCAGTTTTTTCTTGACCAATGGCAGTATATCATCAGCAGGTTCTGAATAGAGCACGATGTCTTCAATGGCATTGATGATATAAGTGTATTTGTTTTCTTTGGCCACCTCTTTTATCGCTGCTTTTGCCTTCAGAACAATGGGTTGCAAAAGCTCCTGCTGTTTGGCTTGCAGATCGGTCTGGGCTTTCTGCTGAAATGCATCAATCCTCCCTTGCAGGTCCTGTAATTCTTTTTCTTTTGTTTGTTTGATCAGGTCAGACATTCCTGTAGATCCCTGCTGATACTCAAGATATTTATTTTCAAATTCAGCGCGCATGGCATCCAGCTGGTCTGAAAGCGTTTGCTGGTACTTCTGTAACTTGATCTTCACGGAATCAACGCCCGGCATGGCAGCCACAAGGCCATTGAAATCCACATATCCGATTTTCTGGACCGTCTGAGATTGAGCAGCAGTTGCAAGAATAAGGCTGAAGGAAAAAACTGCAAAGATTTTTACTACGTTTTTCATTTTCATTTTTTATGGTTAATAATTTTTAAGACTGCAAAATTATAAATATTTATGAAATCCTAATGTCTAATTGGTTCTATTTCTTTTCCCGCCTGGGAGGGTTGGCAGGAGGCTGGTCGGGTTTGTTGTCACCTTGCTGACCTCCTTTTGAGGTTCCGGATCCAGGTTCGGGTCCTTTCTGTCCTGCTGTTGTTGAACGTCCTTTCCTTCCTGCAGATGCAGCACCCAGGTTATCCAGGACCTCATCGCTGATATCATATTTTGGGTTACCATAGAGGATCGTCAGTGCGCCAGCTTTATCAAAAATCACTGAATAATTACTACTGGTTGCTATTTCCTGGATCGCATTGTACACTTTTTCCTGGATCGGTTTCACCAGTTCCTGGCGTTTCTTCATCAGGTCGCCGTTTTGGCCGAATCGCTGCCGTTGGAGATTCTTGGCTTCTTTCTCCTTATCAACGATCTCCTGTTCTTTCTTCTTCTTCATGTCTTCCGGCAATAATACAGCCTGCGCCTGATAGTCCTGGTACATCTTATCAACTTCTGCAAATTTTGCCTCGATCTCCTTTTGCCACTGTGCCGATACCTCATCCAGCTGTGCCTGGGCTTCCGAATATTCCGGAAGGTTATCAAGAATATACTGGCTGTCGACATAGGCAAATTTCTGCGCATGCACCATAACAACAGAAAAGAAGAAGACAACCGCTGTAAAGATTACTTTTTTCATTTTACCTTCCTCCAATTGATTATATTAAAATTAATTTTCTTTTTAAATTGTACCTCATTCACATCTCATATCTCACATCTCATATCTCACTAATCTATGGATGAATTGATCGAAAAATGGAACTGGCTGCCATTCACGCCGGGCAGACCCCTGATCGGGTCAAGACCATAGCCCCAGTCTAATCCAAGAAGCCCGAAC
>Ga0208566_1002041_pt1 | contig 11112 bp, 11 predicted proteins | sample PL_2010_150m_FD_184159 | JGI IMG/M metagenome (GOLD analysis project Ga0208566, IMG submission 184159) | Freshwater microbial communities from Powell Lake, British Columbia, Canada to study Microbial Dark Matter (Phase II) - PL_2010_150m... | ecosystem: Environmental > Aquatic > Freshwater >...
GGCGTTCCCTGCTCCATCCACCCCGTCCCGAGCATGGGCAGCCTTAATGCACTCGGAGTAATTATTTGCGATGCAGGCTGTTAAACCAACTCCGGGGGTGGCAGAGTACATGGGGTTGTGGGCAGAATGGGTGCTGAGGGGCAGGCCATTCTTGACGCTGGCCCCAACATAACCGGACCCCTTGGCGACCTTGGAAACCTGGTACTTGTCGAAGAAAAACCCAGACTTCTCCGCTCCGCCGTCAATGAAAGCCCGGTGCAGGGCGTAACCCGCAGCATTGGCTGCCGCAGTGTTAGCATAGGCACTGGCGGGTTTGACGTCCACCCAGTTCACCGGAAACCCATTGGCCCCGGTGCCGATTTTGTAAAAAAACTTGGGTATCCAGCACATCACCGATCCTTCGGAGTACTGGTAATTGCCATAGTTGGGTGCCGTTGAATCGGTATAGCCGGTCAGGAGCGTCATGCCGGAGGGCAAATCGGCCGCCGGACAAATCCCGACTGCGAACCCCGGACCCCCGGCGATGCCAATATCGTTCACCGGGGCCGGAAAGGTTTGGAGATAGCGCCTGCTTCCGTCTGACCCCAGAACATAGTAGCCTTGGCCGTCAAAATTAACTCCCCCATTCCCTCGGCTATTAACAGTTGATGGTCTCATAGCTCTACTCCCCCACCCCGAAGATTAGTTGCAGACAGTCGGCTGTAAAGGTCGCCCCGCTGGGGGTTACAATCAAGGCGTATAGGTTCCGCCCTGCTGCCGCTTCAACCGGCATGTCAAATGCCAAGTCAACCAGCGATGCGTGAGTCATCTCCTTCCAATCGCTGCTTTGGATTTCAATAGTCCCGATCCACTTCAACCAATCGATGGCACTCACGGCCTCGGCGGCGTCATCAGCATAGGTCCCAGCGAGGTCAGTCCCGAAGATAAAAACCAGCAGATCGGCATTTTGCTTGGCAGCGTCCACCACCTTGAGGCTGGTGATTTTGCCCTTGCCGGTAGCAACCCTGACCGCATTGGTGATGGTCAACTTACCACCCACCACATCATCAACTGCATGGGCTGTGGCGGCAACAGTGGGGGTGATGGTGATGAGGTCTGACCATTTACTGGTTTCACCGATGTGGGCTTCGCCGGCGGCGATAGTCGCTATTACCGAACTACCATCCACTACCCACCCGGAGGCCCCATAAATATAAGGTATCCCGCTGGCCTCATCAAAATATTTGGACCCGTATTCCGCCGTAGATGGACGATCCGCCAAAGCACCACTCCAATGACTGATGTGGGCTCCGACGGTGTTTAACAATACTTTAGCCATGGTCATATTCTCCCTTCAAGGACTTCGGATAATTGCACTTTAGGAAATGAGGTAATGGCGCTTTCAGGGTTTGCGTTCAAGAATTCCACCCCGAGTCTTGCCGCATCCTCTGCGATTGCCGGGAAGCCCTTCAAATGCCGCGCAAAGGGAGGTGGCTTCTTATTACCATGGGACCCGTGCCAGTGACTCACTTTGCCATCGTCCAGGCACATGTCGAAACCGAGTAAGATGATCTTCTTGACGCCGAAATGCACCGCTAGGCTGATCGCCGCGGCACCGGAGTTATGATTCCAGGCTACCTTGGAGGGATTTGTACTGAGGCCGTACTGTTTTGAGTCGTTGCCGACAATGCCCCTGCCGCCGCCCTTGGCCAGATACTTGATCCCCTCGCAATCCCTCTCCGGCTTATTGGCAAAACGTGGGCAGCAGGTTATTTTGAGGTTGCGGAACTTGGCCAGGGCCATCCGGTGCACTAGATACCAGCCGCAGTCGCCAAAAAAGACACAATCCAGCCATGAACCGATCTGGTAGGCGTTGTTGACGCCGATGATATGGGCGCCATGGATAGGGGCCAGGTAGGGCGAGTAGGTGGAGGGGGGAAGTGCGCCGGTCATCACCTTGCTCACCACGTCCTCCGGAACCCCGAATTGCCGGGGCATTGATGGACCACCACCAATTATGAAGCAACTCCCACCGCTCCACATGGGAGGGGCGGTCCAGATCACTTGCCCAGGTCCCCAAGCAGCTTCTGAGCGTCCGCCTGCCGCAAGGCACCCTCATTCACCACCTTGCCGTGAGCATCCACCACGTCGTACCAGCCGGGGCCCCGGGACATGATGCTGTAGCCCCCAGGGGCAACTTCAAGCGCCGGTTCCTCGGGGACAGGAGTCATCGGGACAATTAAATCCCGGAAGGCCTTGGGGATTTCTTCCTCGGTGGCTTCAAAAACCTGGTTCGGCTTGATTATCCGACCACTGACCATCCGGAAAGATTTGTTACTGAGTAACTTCCATTGGCGTTTTTCGCTCATGGTAGTCATCCTTTCAAAAGATGGGAGCCTGATTAGCTCCATCCGGTTTAGATGCTGTAGTGGACCAGTCCACAGCGACCGTTGTAATCGCTCCGGATCTGGGGCACGTCCAGGGTGATGACCTTGAACTTGTTGATCAGGAAACCCTCTTCCTTCCACTGGATGGTCTGAAGGGGGAGGCCCCGCACCAGGCGCACCGTCTCCGGCCGCATTTCCACCAGGAGGACGTTATTGGTCGCCAGGGTGTCAGCTACCTTGACCGATGTGATCCCTTCGATTGCCAGGATGCGCTGACGAACCGTGCGAGCCGAGGTGCCGGCGTCGTCATCGTAGTCCTGGTCCATCACGGTCTCATAGGTGGCCGGAATGTAGAGAACCCATGGCCCGAAATGCAGGTCATCGAGGCTCTTTTGCTTCATGGCGATGACATCGGCGATGATCTGAGCCGCGGTCGCAGAGGTCCAGGCCGCAGTTAGGGAGTCGATGTTCCGGTCCGGGAAGTTGACGTAGGAGTAAATGGAGTTGCGGAGGTTGGTGTCCTTTTCCCCGTAGGCGTAGGTGATGTCGGTGAACAACATCTGCTCCCGGAGCAGGGTTACGGCCCGGGCCGCCTCTTCGGCTTCGGAAACATCCGCGCCTCGGTTGTTCAGGCGCGAGGTCTGGAGGAACCGCTCGTTGATTTCGAAATCCACATGCAGGAGCGGCAGGGGCATATAATGGTGTTTGTAGTCCACCCGGTCGCCCTGGCTGCGGTTGACGCCGTCCATGCTGATGGTGGCCTGATGAGCCTGGCTGCGGGTGTGCCATTCCAGGACGGTCGAGGCCATGCCGTTGCCGATGTTCATCACGCAGTTGTTGTCGATCAAGTCCTGCACGCCGGTGAGCCGGATGGTGGCCGCGGTTTGGACGGCCTGCTCCAACTGTTTCCATTCATCCCGACGCAAGGTAGCGTTGGCCTGAATGGGGACGGTATTCCGTTTATAGGATTCTTTCTTTTTGGGGTCACCGCCCACATAGGTAGCGATGGTCACATAGGACCGGCCATCACTACCAACAAAGGGGCGCATGAGGCCGGGAGTGAGTCGACCTTCCTTGGCAATCATGCTGGCCAGGGCGCCTTGAGGACCATTCGGCCCGAGGAAATCAACATTGACGTTCATAGATATCTCTCCTTTCTCGTCAGATTTGCGGTGTTGCTTAGACCACCATGACCGCGATGCGGCCGGTGGTGTTCGTGTCGCCGCCGGAACTGGTGCTCCGGTCCACGGCCTCTAAAGCCATGGCTACGATCTCCAGGGGGAGCTCTTCAGCCGTGCCGGAATCGCCGCCCACGAACTTTTGCAGGTAGCCGTCGCCATTGGAGGCCAGGAAGTCACCGATGACTACGTTTTCGCCATCAGATAGGAGGGCATAAACCTGGTCGCCACGGGTAGGAATCCAAACCTGGACCGGATCGGCGGCGGCATAGGCCTCGTCGATAGTCTTGCCCTGGAGTTCGTCTTCGAGCGCGAACATGGGAATGGCGTTACCGTTCGCGGGGGTATGCGCACGAACCAGGCCAGTGCTCATCAACTGCACCAGCATCCCCGGAGTGATGGCCGCGTTGGCAATCCATTCCTCGATGACGTTTGAATACTTCTTTAGTTTGATCGTGTTCTTGGCCATAATATTGCTCCTTTCTCAGTTTTCTTGGGTCCGCCCCTTACTCGACGCCCGGGGGCAGGAGTTCCTCACCTTCATAGGTCGCCGGGGTGCCACCGCCCAGGGGTGTGAAGTCGGTCGGCAGTTTGGCGATCCGCGCCACCTTATCCAGGGCTTCGATGCTCATGGCAGCAAGTTCTTCCGCAGTGTAAACATCGGGGCTGGCCGCGGTGATCTTGGCGATGATGCTGGCGCGGTGGGCCTTGTGGAGTTTGATACCGTGCTCCACCGATGCCCGGGTTTCTGCCGGCAGGAGGGCCAGGAACTTTTCAGGGTCTCCGAGCTGCTCCTGGAGCACCTGGATGGCCTGCTCCTTGTTCATTACCGGGGGCGGGTCCGGAGCCTTGGCCGGAATTTCAACCGGCGCCAACTTTTCGAGTTGCTCCGCGGTCATGGTCAACAGAATTTCCCGGTCCTCTGCGACCCACTTGGTCTCGGCGTTGGCAATCAGCGCATCGACCTTTTCAGGGCAGCAGGAACCCTTGCTCTTGTCTTTTTCCGACATGGTTTTCACCTCTTGATTTTGGTTTGTGTTAATATACTGAACTTCTCTCACGACGGGCTGGGCCTCGCCGGTAAAGTCGATAGAGCCATCACTGGCCTGGTTATAGTTCCGTTTAAACAGGGCCTCGCCGTCCGGGTTCATGGGCATATCGCCACCCCGGGGCCTGACCCGATAAATGAAAAAGCCGGGGTAGGTTTCTTCCAGGTAGTGAACCTTCGTGTCGTCATCCATGCGGTCCAGTTTGGCCTGTATCTTCTGGGAGACCTCGCCAAAGCTCAACTGATTGACGGAGAAGCCGGCCAGGGCCAGGCCCTTGAGTGTTGCTTCCAATTTCTCGTTATCTTTCACATGCTCACCTCCTTTTTCATGGGTTCGGACCCCGCAGCCGTCAGCCCAGGAACAGGCCCCGGTGCCCCCGGGAAGCAGGGCCAGGTGATCCGGTCGGTGACTCCTGGCGATTGCCTGGTAGGCCTCCCCGTTCCAATCCCCGGTGACCTGTTCATCATCGGTGAACACCCCGACGCTCACGTCGAGGGGGAGGCCCTGGCGGATGTAGGCCAGGGCTTCGGGGGATATCCGGCTGATAGCATCCAGGTCAATATATGCCTCGGCCCGGAGCCGCCCGCCGTCCATCTGGGTATGATAGACCCGCCCCACTGCCTGACTGTCGATGACCTCGGGGTCATTGCAGGAGATGTTCATCCCATCCTCTACCGGGTGCTGTACCGAAATCGGGATACCATCCCAAGCACCAGGGAACCGGCCCATTTCATCGGCCAGGTGGAGGAGGGGGCCGTGGCTGCCGGCGTGGACGCCCTCTGTGAGCATTATTACGGGGACCACCAGATGCTTGCGGCCCTGGTGCATCTCTTCTCGGATCGTGTAGCTTTGAGCCTTGAGGCCGTAGTGTCCCAGGTGGCCTGCCTCGTTTCCAGCAACCCCGTTGGCTTGGCGAATGGCAGCGGGGGCGCAAGTGGCATCGGTGCCGCCGTCAGCCAAACATTTCGCCAAAACAGAATTCGCGACGGCCACCCATTGCCTTTTTGCGCTGTCGCTCAGGCCTTGCTTGTGAGAATCCACATCCGCAATTGTCCAGGGCATAATTTCCCTCTCAGAACCCGTATGACCTTCGAACCGATGCCGAAGCATCGACAAGCCAAGCCGGAAGATGTTTCTTGGGCTGTATGCTGTTGAGCCTGCCCTTTTTTTCTAAACCTGCACTTTTGCGTTGCACCAGCCCCCCATCTTTCTGGGGGATGACCGGATGACACCTTTGGCCGGATGCGCACTCGCTGCACAATTCGTCTGGGTGCGGGCACGTTTCCGGAGTTACCATCCCAGCCTCCAAATAAAAAAAGGGGCCAGGCACCCGTGAAGGATGCGCTGGCCCCGATGGTTTCGACAGCCAATCAGATAATTATTTCATGCGCTGCAGAGTCACAGGATCATCTTTTGATGGAACTATGACCCGTTCGTTTCTTACTGTGGTAATCTCTCCTGCTTCAAGTTGTAATGTTACCTTACCATAAAATTTATCTTTTACCAATTTGTCAATATGCGCGGCGATCCATTCTTGGGTCGGGGTCATTTGGGCGCCGCCTCCCGAGGCAGCCAGCAGCATCTTCAGAATGTGTGAACAGGGATTATTCCGCTCGCCTCCTCCAAAGTATAAACTCGCCCTTCCAAAGAGGCACATTCTGGACAGACACGGGCGTCACCGGCATTTTTAAATTCTACTTCCGCCGACACGCCTTCAACTCCCCAATTCTTGTATTCTTGCAAGGATGATTCTGCATAGGCCCGAATCACTTCCGTCCTGGCCAACATCTCCGCCCGACGCTCCGCAGGGATAAATCGGCCCAGGGTGTCGGTGATCCCCAAAGTTCCCGCATTATTCCCGTCGATGGTAGCGACAAGTATCTTAGCAATGACACGGGCCCCGTCGCCGTCCGCCATGGCCTGGGCCAGGACCTGCGATATCTGGTGATCCATTGCGTCCGTGATGCCCTTCAAACCGGAAAAGGTCCGGGTGAAGAGCAGGCCTACCCGGTCCACATGGAAGGGAAGACTCATCGAAGCCAGGACGCCTCCGGTGGATTCGATTGAAGGAACGGAGTAACCAGTATGGGCGAGCTCGTACCTGGCCCGCTGGACACCCCTCTGGTAACTATCGCTGATGTACCGATCCGTCCATGCTGACTCGACCGCCTGACCCAATTGAGGGCGATGTGAGACTTCCAGAAGCCCGGCCTGTTCCTGTTCTTGTAGCCACTTCATAAATGCGGTTACTTTCTCCGCTGATCTTGGAAACGCAAAAGCCCCATGCCCCGGAGTCGTCAAGGTTACTTCCTGAACCATGATTCGGCGGATACCGGCATCGGGGGGTGTCAGGCCGAAGCAATCCTCGACCACGACCGCCCGGATGATCTCATTTTTGAGTGCCCGGAAGCGACGGGTGAAATCCCGGACAAAACTTTGGCGAAGAAAAATCGTTCGCGTCGGATCAAATCGAGTTGCCGCCCGGTGAACCGAGAGCAGGGGGCGGGTGCGTAGTTTTTCAGCCGGCAGGCCCATTTTGCGTTATCACCTCAATACAACCGTGACTTGAAAAAGGAGGCTGCGTTAAATCAACCCTGGGGAACTTGTCTTTCAAGGCCTCAAATCTCTCTGAAAAACCAGGGGGCGGCTCAGGACAACGGTCATCACGAATATAATTAGGGCCCGCCATTATGCACCCCCTGGAGGATTCTGGTTCGGTGGAGGTTGGGGAGCATTGGGGTCCGAGGGAACGGGCAGCACAGGGGGCACAGGGGGCAAGAGAGCATCGGCCGCGGCCTGCTCTTCTGCCATCGCCGCCTTCTTCTCTTCCTCAATCAAGGCGATCTGCTCATCATCGAATTTCATTATTTCCCGCAGAAATGACGCAGGGGGAAGGACGCTCTCAACCGTGGGGCCAGCCGTGGCATAATTCTTGAGGGCCAGGGATAAGGTGTTGGCAATGTCCGCCTTGTCCTTGTCACTCTGCGACCATAGGTCTTGCCACTGAATCGAGTAATCTTTTGCTGGGGCCGGCAGCACCCCATATTCAATGCACCGGTCCACAAAAGGCCGGATGATAGTCGGTTCAGCAAATTCAGTACGTCGTCCTATTACCAGGGAAAGCCAGTTGTCCCGGTCCTGGGTGCTGGCCAGTTGCCCGATTTCAGAACCTAAGAGGATGCGCAGCGGGATTCCCGTCACGGCGCTGATCATTTGGAGCTGCACTAAGACGTGCTTCTCTGGGTCGGAAACTTGCGAGGCCAGGGTGTCCCAGGTGATCCCTTCATTCAGAATCATGCGCCGCAGATCGTGCTCATATTCGTCAATCTGGGCCTGCAACCCGAGTTTAGTTGCCTCTGACAGAAAGGTTTCCTTGTCCACCTTCCCCTGATACCCAGGCCGTGCCCCCCGCCAGAACATCTCAGCCGAGGCCCCCACGAGCTTTTCCAAATCCATGAGCCGGTTGAACACCACCTTTAGCCGGGGGGTCCCCTCAATCTCGGATTCAAGCAGTCCGTCCGCCACATGGATCACCCGGGAATGGTGGACTTTGATCTCTTGGCTTGTCCCGGTGCTAACATTGGAAACGGTGATCGTGTAAAAAAGAGGTTGGCCATAGCGTTCATCGCTGGAATCGGTCACGTATTCGATGACATTGGTAAGGGCACTTCCCTCTCCGAAAGGCTTGACCCAAAGCAACTTGAGGGCAGGGCCATTGACCGGCATGGCAAAGTCCTGGGAAGTCCTTACATCGCTCAGGCCAAGGAGCAATAGCCCATATTGACCGATGCCCGTCAGTTTATCGAGCCGGGAGAACTTGGGATGCAGGGCCAACTTGTCATAAAGCTCATAAAAGGCCTTTTCAAGGTCCGTCTCGTTGTTATCATCCGATTCCAGTAATTCAAAACCGCCGCGCCAGGTCGCGTCAACAGGCCGGTCGATTACGGCTGCGGCAATGTCCTGGCGCGAGTATTGATCGTAATAATCTTGGTAGGTGAGTGTGAGCTTATACCCTAGGGCCTGGTAGAGGTCCCGATCCCCGCCATACTGGAGGCCCATCTGACCGGCGAGTTTAGCCCGGGCCACGATAACCGATAGCGTCTGGAGTTCGCCGGGGTTAATGCGCCTATCAGGCAGGAGGCTTGCGGCGTATGATCCGAGGGTTTTGATGAGGCTTTTTTTGCTCAATTCATGCTCCGATGGGGGCGCCCAAAAAAGAAAAAGGGGCAGAGGTCCCCATTAACCCCTGCCCCGGGCCACAATGGCTCCCCGTGGAACCGTTACCAGAAGAAGGATAGTGCATATATGAACTATGGAAGCAATTATTTTGAAAGTCAAGACTTTTCGTCAATTATTTGACAGTCAGTGTCGATTTTTTGACTATCCGGCTAAAAGTCGTGTCTTTGGGGTATGTCAAGTAGATAAGGGGGCTATCTCCCCCTTTTTTTAACGGAGGAGAATCCTAACTTCTTTCTTGCCAGCCAACTTCCCAAGAGCCCCGCTTCCGGCATCCACCTGGTCCTTAAATTTCGAGAATGGGAAGAACCGATGCTCTTCGATAAATTCACGATTCCAATCGCCCCTGAGCAATTGCACGTTTCCATTGTTTACCTGCACCGAGTAAGGGTCAGCCCGAAAAATCTTATCACCCGTGGGCCGGTCGGCGTATGAGGCGAACCCGGCCAGGTTGCGAATCGTGGCCTGGGCGCTATCCTTCCCACCGCTCCCCGGTTCTTGCTCATGATAAATCTGTACCCCTTGGCCGTCCGCCTCGGCAGTTTCCCGGATGATCCGCTCACGTTCCTCAGAGGCCCACCTGCCCCGCTTCACATCCGAGACAAAGAACTTGCCGGATACCAGCCTGTGCATCTTGACGCCGACCGTGAAAGCTCCTGTACCGTCTTTGGTGCCGGCCTTATCCCAATAACGAACGGTCGCGGCGATACTCACTTCAGAGGGCATGGTGTCCACCATGGCGAAATGCTCTACCTTAAACATGCCCCCACCCGGGGGCGTCGGGTTCTGGCCATATTGGGCGGCATATCCATATTGGCCTAACCGAACCTCTTCCTCTTCTAAAACGCTCCAGGGCATACGTACAGGATCAAGAAGTCCGTCAACGTATCGCTCTACCAACTCTGGGGGATATACCTGTTTGGCGTAGGTTCTAATTTCCCCTGGAAGGCTTATAAGTTTTAATCTGATCTTATCCTTTTTCTCCCAAAGATGGCCCGTAGGATCCCCCTGGTGGAGCCTTTGTTGAATCAAAACCATGGCGGCCACTTGTTTATCAATCCGCCGGGTAGATAAGGTTTGGTCAACCCAGGTGATGCAGGTTCTCAATTCCGTCTCGCTGGCGGCCTGTTTTGGGTTTAGCGGATCATCCGGTAAGAGGAAATGGCCATGGAAGCCGGTCATGGTAGCGCCCACACTGGTGCTATATCGGCCGCCCCCCCGATAAACTTTGCCATTTTCATATTTGAGGATCTTGAAATTGCTCACGGTATTTTTGTCTGGATCAATTTTTATATATGGATAGATGTGTTGAAATCGTTCCGAGCTCACCATGTCGCGGCAATATTTCGCAGATTCAAGGGAAAGGTCGGCCGAATAACTAGCCGTGATAAACCTCATCCAGTACCATTTGGTCCAGCACCAGGCTGGAAACATGATACTGACCATGCCGGTTTTTGTCGTGCCGGGAGGGACATTGATAAGCAGGTCGTATTCCCTGGGGAGCCTCTGGCCCACCCGTTCAGCCATGGTCTGCAATTCAGCGCAGAGATAGAGAATATGCCAGTTGGATTGAAATTCATCGTTTGATATCTCGGGCCAGAAATATTGTAGGAAAAAATAGAAGCTGCGATTGCAGCGTTCCCGGATTGCCAGGTTGGGGTTTTTTATGGCTTCCAGGATTTGGGCACTTTTTGTTAGGGGAGCGGCGCTGGTTTGACTTATAAACAAGGGAGTCACCCTGTCTCGGGGGTGAGGTCGCCTTTCAACTTCATCCCTGCGCTGATACACAAATCAAGTTCTTCCGGGGTAAGGTCGGACAAATCCGGGGACTTTTTGACCTTGAGCGTCCCGAGTTCAAAAATGGTGAGCCCCGACTCCTGCTGGAGTTTCTTGATTTGCTCCCGGGCACCCCTGGCCACGTTCAGATAGCCGACAGCCACGTTGCCGTTGGGATCGACCTTGGCAAAATTCTCCAGAGCCACCCGCTCTATCTCCTCAAAGGCTGCCAGGCTTTCGCCGATCAGGGTCTTGGAATCGCTGGAATCGACGATCAGTGCCCAGAGTTTGCGGGCGCGGGCGAGTAGGAGACGGACATTACGTTCCTTCACGCCAAGATACAACCCTATCTGGCTCGTGCTCATGTTTTGGCGATATAAAGACATGGCTTTCATCGCCTTCTCATTTGTTTCGTGGGTAGGCGTTTTAGACATCTATCTGATTTACCTCCCCTTTTCTCGGCATTGAATAATGCCCCTGCTTGACCGCCTTTTCATAATTGTATTT